>ERZ1643250.1186-NODE-1186-length-23422-cov-8.612188_pt1 | contig 23422 bp, 26 predicted proteins | sample MGYA00579262_ERZ1643250 | MGnify/ENA primary metagenome ERZ1643250 (study PRJEB29033, sample SAMEA4952265) | chicken gut metagenome | biome: Broiler Chicken; feature: Gastrointestinal Tract; material: Caecum | place: Ireland | collected 2018 | study: Broiler... | reverse complement strand
TAGTCAATCGTGTTCTCGGAACCGTCTGCATAGTTTGAAAACTCTTCGATATAATGTAAGCGTCAAGGCTGAGGACGGATTAAAAAGGCAAAGAAGATATGAGATACTAATTCTCGAGAAGTCTTGAGACTTCTCGAGAATTCTCATTTTGGGAGGAGCCTGGAAAGATGAGTGCGTGTGAATTGAAACGACAGGCAAAACTGGAGCATTGGAGGACGCAGATCATAGACTGCCGCAGCAGCGGCATGAGTGTAAAGGGATGGTGTGCGGAACACAATATTTCGACAAAGACCTACTACCGCTGGGAAAAGGAAATCCTTTCGTCGGCAGCCACGGAACTTGTGCCCACAGTCTCAGCACCGCAGCCGCCTGCAGCTTTTGCAGAACTCCCATCGCAGCTAGAGCGGCAGACAGGAGGCAGAGTGATTGCCAGCATCCAAATTGGGAAAGGGAAAGCGGACATCTATTCGGGTGCGGATGCGGCTGTGGTGAGGGCAATCTGCCAGGTACTGAAATCATGCTGAGTGACTTCACCGGAGCAGACAAGGTATATATCGCCTGCGGCTATACGGATCTGCGGAAAGGGATCGATGGGTTGGCGGCTATGGTGCAGCAACAGTTTCAGCTGGACCCATTCACCAATACGCTGTTTCTGTTCTGCGGCAGACGGCGGGACCGCATCAAGGGACTCTACTGGGAGCGGGATGGATTCATCCTGCTGTATAAGCGGTTGGAACAGGGCTCGTACCAATGGCCGCGAACGGAAAATGAAGCGCGGCAGTTGACACTGCAGCAGTACCGCTGGCTGATGGAAGGGCTGAAGGTAGAGCAGCCAAAGGCCCACCGTCCGGTGGACGGCCTTCGTATCATTTAGGTGGGAGGACAGCTGAAAGCCTTGGAAATACTGGACTCTTTAGTTCAAATATGGTATAATTTATCCATGAAAAATGAAAGAAATCATGGAACAAGCACCCCGGAGATGGTAACCATTTCACGGGCGGAATATGAGTCACTGAAAGCGGAAAGAGACGAGCTGAACCAGAAGCTGGACTGGCTCCTGGAACAGGTGCGCCTGAGCCGGAAGAAGCTCTATGGGGCGTCTTCGGAGCGGCTGGAAGAAGAGCTGATGGGACAATTGAGTCTCATGTTTGACGAGACGGAGGCCTGGCTGTCCAAACGGAGGTCCAGGGAGACGAAGGTGGCTGCCCATACCCGGCGTTCCTCCAGACTGGAGGAGGTCCTGCCGGACAATGTACCGGTTGAGGTGGTGGAACACCGTATCCCGGAGAACGAGCTGGACTGTCCTGTGTGCGGCACTGCCATGATGGAGATTGGAAGGGACGTCCGGCGCACATTGGTGATGATTCCGGCCCAGGTGAAGATCCGGGAAGACGTCTACTTCACCTATGCCTGCCCAAAATGCAAGGAGGAAGGGACGGAGACGCCGATCCGCAAGGCGGAAAAGCTCCCCGCCCTGATCCCAGGCAGCTATGCCTCGGCGGAGGCGGTCGCCCACATCATGGTGCAGAAATTTGTGATGTACGCACCGTTGTACCGGCAGGAGCAGGAGTGGAACCGGGCAGGAGTGCGGCTGAGCCGGCAGACCATGAGCAACTGGGTGCTGCGGGTGGCGGAGGATTGGCTGAAACCGGTATACGAGGAACTGCACAGGCGGCTCCTCCAACGGCAGGTGCTCCACGCGGACGAGACCACGCTGCAGGTGCTGAAACTGGAGGGCCGGACAGCTCGGAGCAAGTGTTATATGTGGCTGTACCGGACAAGCGGGGATGCGGAACATCCCATTGTGCTGTATGAGTACCGGCCTACCCGGAGGGCGGAGAACGCGGCTGCCTTTCTGGAGGGGTTCTCCGGTTGGCTCCATGCGGATGGCTACGCCGGTTACCACCGGCTGCCTGAAAATATCCGGGTGGTTGGCTGCTGGGCGCACCTGCGGCGAAAATTCGATGAGGCAGTGAATGCCCTGCCGAAGGAGCAGCGTGTGGGTTGTGCGGCGCTGGAGGGGCTGGAGTACTGTAATGCCCTCTTCAGGATTGAGCAGGAATTGGCGGGGCTGCCGCCGGAAGAACGGTATGAACAGCGTCTGGCCCGGTCCAAGCCGGTGATGGACGCTTTATTGGCATGGGCTGAAACGAAGAGCGCCGCTGCGCCGAAGTCCGCGCTGGGCAGGGCACTGCATTATCTGCGGGAGCAGTGGCCATACCTGATCCGGTTTCTGGAGGATGGGCGGTTGGAGATCTCCAACAACCGAGCGGAACGCAGTGTGAAACCATTTGTAATGGGACGGAAGAACTGGCTGTTTGCAAATACGGAAGGCGGGGCCCAGAGCAGCGCGATGATTTACAGCTTGATTGAAACCGCGAAGGAAAATGGTCTTGATCCCTACCGCTATTTCGTTTATGTGCTGACGGAAGCCCCCAGGCTGGCAGCTGAGGGCAGCTGTTGGGCGGAGAAACTTCTGCCGGAATCCGTAAGGGAGGGATGCTGTGGTATATTAAAAAGTAACGACTGATTTGTACGGAGCAGACCTGTCATGTATGTGGGCCTGCTCTTGCTTTTTGCGCAATCCGTAGCGCGCTCCGTGGAAAATTTTCCCACCTTCTGTATAATTTTGTACAATGAGGTGGAAAAATGCCTGAATTGACGATTTTTGCTGTGAGGATGAAGAAAATCCGTACCAAAATGGGACTGACACAAGCGGAGTTCGCGGCTATGGTGGGCATTAGCGAAGAGGAAGTGAGTCTGATTGAACGTGAAAAGCTGACTGATATAAAACTGAGCACCTTGCAGAAGGTGGCTGCCATGACTGGCCTTACCGTTTCAGAGCTGTTGAGTGTTGAACCAGAGGAAGACTCTGAGTTGGTAGGCGGCTCAGTATAACCGGGCAAAATCTTGTGGTTTTGGAGGGAAGAACCTTGTGCCGTTTCGAAGTGATGGAACTGTACAGCCTGGGCAGCCGCCAGCTATCTTACGGCGTTCTGGCATCTGTACTGGAGAATGGTGCTTGTACTTACCTAGCCTACATCCCAGACATCTCCTGTAACAGGGCCTTTGTTGAAGAACTTGCTCACCGATGCAACGAAGAACAGCTCAGTCCTATGCATCTGCTGGATGTGGTGCTGGATGCGCTGTCCTGACGTATTCTCCCAGAGAGGGCGTGGCTACGGCCACGCCCTCTCTCCTTTATTGCTACTTCATTTGACGTTTACGATGCAACCCGCATTTGTCTGCGGGGACAAATTACGAAATTTCAGATACACTTGGTACAGGAATATTTTTCCCTAAAATATGACAAGAGGAGGATACTAAGATGAGTAAGACACTTCAAAAAAAAAGGCGGGCATCCAGAAAACCCAATTCAGCGGGCGCGTGTGAAAGCCGGACTTACGCAGGTGGAGGCGGTGGAGTTCTTTCCATTTGAACTGCGCACTTTGCAAGCCTATGAAGCGGGTGATTCTTCTCCGGTTTTGGAGGACGCGCGAATTATGGCTAAAGTCTACCACTGCCGGATTGATGAGCTTGTTGGAGACGAAACTACATAAGTGGGGGAATCCTTTTGTACCAATTCAAAGTGACTCAACTATACAGTCCAACCCTCCGCCGAATGTCCTACGGAATTATGGCCAGTATGGAAGAGAACGGCACATGTACATATACAGCCTATATTCCGGATATTTCCTGTAACAAAGATTTCGTTGATACTCTTGCCCAACGATGTGCCAGAGGACAACTCAGTCCTATGCATTTACTTGATGTTGTGTTAGACGCTTTACCTTGATCTTTACACCAGGAGGGAACATGGCCTAGCCATGTTCCCTCCTCTATTTTTTGCCGTTTGACGCTTACACATTTTCAAACTCTCCGCCCCAATTGCGGCGCAGGTAGATGCCATCCACATAGACATACGGATACCGTCCGCCTTGCAAAGGGCGGTTCCGCCAATCCTCAATGTGGACATACGCTTTCTTGTTCAGCTCACTGATGGTGGACGGCGACACCTTGCTGCCCCACAGGGCCTCGGTGATGTCCTCCACACGCCGGACGGATACGCCTGCCAGGTACATCTCAATGAGAGCCTCTTCCACGCTGCTTTCCCGGCGGCGGTAGCGCTCGATGATTGCAGTTTCAAAGGAAATGCCCTTGAGTCTGGGAACCTTGAGGGTGACATCTCCAGAAGTTGTGGTGAGGTTACGGCTGTAATGACCGCTGCGGTATCCCTGACGTTGCTCGTTGCGCTCATATCGGGCAGCCTGGGTGAGTTTCTCCGCCTCGGCCTCCAGCAGCTCGTTGAGCGTTTCCTCCACACTTCCTCGAACCAGTTCCTTGATTTCCCCCTTGATAACTTCCTCGTTAAGCTGTACAATCTTTTCAGGCATGGTTTGCTATCTCCTTTCGAATGGTGTGTCGCGACTTCATTCTACCAGAGATCTGCAAACCATGTCTATTTTTTATCCATTTTTTAATTTGCGCAATTTATCATACCTTATCCACATCAGTGCTCTTGTTTTCGAAAATCAACTTGTGCAGGGGGCGTTCTACTAAATATTTAGAAAGGGGGCAGCGCTTGAGACACTGCCCCCTTTGGGAATTCTAAGACGATTTTAATTGAAGCTCTGCATGGTGGACTTCAGAGACTGGTCGGTATTCTGGAGTTCGCGGGCTGCAGTATCCATCAGCTTGGCATAGCCCTCCAGCATCTCAGAGAAGCTGGCAAAGCTGTTCTGCATGCTCTCGAACTTGGAAACAAAGGCATCCTGTGCCTCGCCTTTCCAGGTTTCGTTCAATGCCAGAACCAAAGAGCGCAGCTTCGCCATTGTATCATCGTGCTGAGCCTTGAGAGAACGCACCTCATTCGCCTTGGAATTCAGAACCTCTGGTGTTACTTGGATAATTGCCATTGTCATTTCCTCCTAAACAATTGTAATATTATGGGGATCCCTATTATATTGAAACGGTGTTATCTGCTACCACCGCCGTTTCCATAGGATGCTTTGAAACTGCTGAAAGACTGGGCGTAATTGAAGTGATCATAGGACATATCTCTAAGTTGGTCTAACTGGTTTGCTAAATACTTTGCTTCAATGGAGCCCTCGTCGTAATAGGAATACATTGCCTCATACTGCTCAATCGTCAGGGCTTTTACAAGATTAAACGAATTTTGATACGCAGTAAGATCGCTCTCTGTAAAGTTCCCAGACATAATTTTTTGGGAGGCCGTCTGAAATGTGTAAACAGCATTACATCTCATATCATTTGAATATAGTACTGTATCCAGCGCATTAAGCGACTCAACATCACCCAAAACCGCTTGTATGACGCCATCCACTGCCCCAATATTCAGGCCAAGCGCATAATCGGCCAAATTTATGATACCTTCTTCAAATTTGCCTCTCAAATCATCGAAGATCATACTCGCAGCCTGGTTCTTATACTCCGACAACAGATCGTCCACAACTTCAGACAACATCCCACTATTCGGTGCAATCTCTTTGAGTGATTCCAGCATCGCAATGTTTGCACTGTAGTCCTTCAGGAGCTTATCTGCTGTCTCTGCGTTTCCCACCATTTCGTTCAACGCATCAACAAATTCATTAACTCCGCTGTATCCGCCCATTTCTGCCAAATCAGCTACAATGCCCAGAGCCTCCTCCTGATCACTGGAGAGTACATCCAAATATTCCGTACCACTGATATCGTCGATCACGCCGCGCAGGATTGCTTTACAAGTCTCCGGATCGTTCAAAAACGCCTCCGCCGCACCTTCTACGGAACCACCTGTCAATATAGCCCACAATGCGTCTTTCCACTCCCTGACAGAATATCCAACCACATCGACGGGACTCACATCATTCATGAAATGGGACGAAAAACTATACTGTCCAAATAGAAGCCAAGGATCGTTCTCTTGCAGATATTGGTACAGCGCCTCACCAGCTGCTGAAACTCTGCCAGCCCGGGCAGCCTCAGTGTCTAAGAAGCTTCGAATCATCCCCATCGCGGTTTCAATCGTCGAGCGGCCCTCCTCAGTAATCCCAAAGGCTGAGTTGATGTTCCATAACCCAAGGGCGGACAGGGCAGCCTGTATCTTGTTTCCTATAATCACCCCTATTGAGACATGCTGCATCAGGTAGGTAAGTTCTTGAGCTTGGTTCGAAAGCTGCTGATCTGCACTGGAAAATGCATTTGCTGCATTTCCCAAAATATCGCACAGGCCTGCCAATTGTGCTTTCTCACTTGCGCTTTTCTGACGCAAATTATTCAACTCGACCCGAATGCCTTCCGAGGAAGCGACTTCCATATCAAGGTCTGATAAAACGCTCGCTATTGAGTGTTCCACATCATCCATTGGAACAAGCATATCTCGCTGCATTAAGGTTTGCATCATAAGCATCCCATCAGGAATCGCCTTAATCTTTGGCATCCTTCATCACCTCCTAAAAGCCGCCGCCGCTTCTGCCGCCAGCTCCGCTGCTTTCTCCTGCTGTAATCGTTCCCATCGACGCAGCCGCAGCAGCAAGCTCCTTTTCCTTCCTCTCCAGCTCAGATGCAACCCTCCGAATCTGGGCAGCAACTGTCTCAATCTTTCCTTTCATGGTCTGGATCTCTCGTATCCGCATTTGTACCGAGTCGATGAAGGCATCCGCCGACTCTCCTTCCCAGTAATTTGGGATCTGCCCCATGCGTGTCTTCAACTTCCTGATGATCTCGTCACAGTCATCTGCGGCCACGTGCAGTTTTTGTGCCTGGCGTCGCGCGTTATCATAGTCAACCCGGATCATACTCATACTACACCCTCCTCTCCTAACGTACATTCGATAACGCTACCATCCCATATTCCACAGCTTCCTAGGGTTTGATCTTTGTCCAAAATCCTACCTTGAAAAGTCAGGCCAACACAGTGTTCATCCGATAATGCTTGTCCAGGCATATTATGGAGTGTTTCATCAATTTTTTCCGTAAGCTCCCGGATACTGAGAAACGCCGGCAACTCCATATCCAAGGGTTTCGATCTCACTTTAACAGTAACAATAACATTTTCACACGCCCGCATTCTTTTCACCCCACATCAGATCCTTGGAAAATCTCAGTCAGGGCATCTTCCACATCCTGCCGGCCAATCCAGTTGGTATGGCAGAATTCCTCCCCGGCATCGTTTTCCAGCCAAAGCCTTACGATACCGCAATCAGAAAGAATGCAAAGCAGCGAGACACACGAACTATTTTGGACGTCGACACAGGCCAGGGAAATGTACGAACATTCACCGTGCAGTCCCTGCATGATAGCTTCTGCTAATTTTTCTGTACAACCGTGTTCTTTTAATTGACCTGCCCCGCCATCGTCATCTAACATACGCAATTGCGTCAAAAGTGCGGGTGGAAAGTGCGCACTCTGATCCTGCGGACTAGCATCTGGAAGTTTCGAAAAATAATGTTCGTAAATTCTATTGCGGAGGACGCTTGCATTTACTTTTTGCAGCGTTACTTCTTCGGTGCGCTCTTGGAGAAGGATACTGCCGCCTTCATACAGGTATATGACCTCTCTAGGCTGCCGTGTTCCGTGTATTATTACATCTACCGTCAAATATCGCATACACTGGGTACATGCAGTGATTAACTCTGCGGCCTCTGCTGCTACAGTAAAATCCTGGTCAAATCCCATCACAGCATGGCCGTGTCTTTCAGCTTGAGCCTGCAACTGTGGAATTGACGCCTTGATCTCTGCACGGCTCATGCCCCGAAATGGATCTCGCACCCCATAGAAGGTTATCGCTCCTAATTTCGATGCAAGCATCAACAATTCTTTTGGACTCATCGAGATGCTTTCCACTTTCTTGTCACCTCACATTTGAAGTAATTTGATTTTTATAATTTTGCCGTTTTTGACCCAATAGCCTTGTCCTGCTTCGAGGCACATATTCTGCTCGGTTAAGGAGAGGTTAGCTGGAATCGCTCTGTGAACAGAAGCTTTTCCTCCAACTAACAGGGCACTTGCCTGCCGAACAAGACTGTTCGTAAATGCATCTCCGGCATTATAGAGCCGATTGATATCTTCGGCCAGCCCCTGCACAATAAGGATGACATTAAGCCTTTCTCCGAGCACCACAATACTGTTAAGCCGTTTCATCGATTCATTGCTGACTTTATCAAACGTAGTCCCTAAATTAGGGATTAGTAATGCAATGTAAGGATATTTCTTAGGATCCAATCCACTATCTGTGAGAGAATCTTTGCGGTGCTGTAGTTCCGGCATCAGCTCTTTCAAGGCAATGTCCATATCCTGCGTAACAGGGAGCTCAAGTCCAGGAAGCGCGTCAGATAATATAATTGTCGCCGGCTCTACCTTCTCAAGAATCTGTTGAGTAATTAAGGTCATTGCATCATTGCATGTACCTGCTTGTGAAATCAGGATAAACGGATAGGAGTGCTGATCCACTGTCACAGGTTGGATATCCTGGTATGCAAGGCCCAAGAAAATATCTTTGCATGGATAGTCACTTGCATGAACCTGCTTAGGCATCATTGGGATACCGCCCACTCTTTCGCCAACCCATTTTTCGTTCATCAGCTTTATCAGAGCGTGAATCGAGGCGATACGTTCTGTCTCGTTTTTACCCACGGCTGGCAACGCTACTTGGAATTCAAGGGGCGGATTTCCACGAACTAAGCCTCGGCCAGGATAGTTTTCTGGCTCTAAACCATTCGTTTTTCCAACAATTCCAGCATAGTCCATACTGTCCGCAAGATGCAATGCTACGCTTGCTTTAATATTTTGACTGATACGATACGGGATGGTGTTTGGCCCACCGGAAGATATAACCATGTAAATATCACAGGCCGCGCCCTCTCGAACGATGTTCAGCAGCACGCTTTCCAAGTCTGGGTACATCTCTAATACCGGAACAAAATTGTCTAACAAAAGGACAATATAGGGCATATCCTTCCCAGTTGCCTCACGATACGATTGCGCACTGACAAATCCCAGCGACGCAATTTCTTTTCGTCGTCTTTTTAGTTCGGCCGTGAGCATGTCAGCCAGCTTAAGCATGCGCTCATCGTCGCCGGCAACAGCGACGCCACCTACATGAGGAATATCCCGAAACAGGTTTAGACTGCCACCGCCAAAGTCCATCATATAGATATGAACCGCATCCGGCGGATAAGAGAGTGCAATCGACATAGCTACCGTATGGAGAAGGGTAGTCTTTCCCGAGCCAGGGGCACCATAAATTGCGATGTGTCCATCCTCTGACAGATTGAAATAGAATGGATACTGTGATTGAGAACGTGGATCATCCAAAAGGCCTACAGTTACACGCAACTTCAGTCCAGTTTCGCTCCACTTCTCCCCATCAAATGCAATTTGCAGTACATCTTTTAGCTGAAGCTGTTCTGGCAGTTTCAATGTCCAAATTGCTCTTGCACGCGGCACCTGATTCTTGCGGCAATAGTCATCTATGTATTCGACTATCGCATCAATTTCATTTTTTTCACTGCGATATCCGGTGGTCTTCTCCGGCTCATAGCACAAACGATTTCCATAGAGGTCTACTACAGATACCTTGTTCTCTCTCTGCATGGAAAGATTGCGATAGGGATTATAAGGGGCTCCGCTCCAAAACGACTGGATCTCCTCATATACCTCATCCTCCCCAACCTGAATAAACGCACGGCCAGGATTGGTGATCTTCGCTGCATCCGGATGATGCAGCATATCTCGGCTGTCCGCAGAGCTTGCAACCTTCAGGCACCAGCGGAAACGAGTGTTAGCCATCATCTTATCATCTACGACGCTGGCTGGTTTCTGGGTCAGCAGAATAATGTGAACCCCCAGCGTACGGCCAATGGCAAAGACTCGGTTTACAACCTGCATGAAGTCCGGAAATCGCACTTTAAATTCCGCGAATTCGTCAATTACAAGGAACAAATAAGGAAACGGTTCCGAACCCTTTCCTTGAGAGAGGAGTCTTCGGTATGCGGAAATATTATTCACCTGGTGCTGATCCAAAAGGCTCTTGCGCCGCGTCAATTCATTCTCCAGGGCAATTAGATTTCGCCCAATGCTAGTATCAAGGTCGGAAATACTGCCAGCCAAGTGGGGTAAATTCTTGAGTGGCAACAACAATCCAGTTCCTTTAAAATCAATCAAGACAAACGACGCAGCTTCCGGAGGAAAGTGTACAGCCATAGAAAGAATCCAGGACTGCACCATTTCCGACTTTCCAGATCCTGTCATGCCAGCAATCAATCCATGAGGCCCATGATGCTTTTCATGAATATCAAATTGAAAGCTTTCGCCGGTCTCCCGTACGCCAATTGGCACCGCCATACCCTCCTCCGGCGCAGCATTGTGCCAATACTTTTCCAACCCGAGCATCTGCGGCCTCTGTGCATGATAGCCTTGGAGGAAAGAGATGCTCGTTGGTAACTCCGTCTTTCCTCCCTCGCCTTCAATGCGAAGCGGCGCCATTAAACGCGCATAACGTTCGTACTGCTCAGAGGCAAGATAATCCAAAGAGAAATTCTTTTTCTCGGATGCCTGTTCCCTTTCGTAGACCTGATAAGGTTTAGCAGAAAGGTCAACAATGTAGAAGCTCTCTTTGGGCAGATTCTCAATTCGGTCAAACAGGAAAACAGCGCCGACACCAAGTCTGTCATCATTTGCTGTGAGGTAACGCATAATGGTATGACTGCTCGCAGACACCGAGGCGCAAATAAAAAGATAGAATGGCCGCGCCCCATTTTTGTGGGTTTCCTGCTTATCTTCGAATATATCTGCCCATCTCTGAGCTAATATTTCCTCCAATCTATCCAGCAATTTCTTTTGGTGGATAGGGGAGTTTGCAATAAACCGTTGGCTACGGGTGTCATCAAACAGGTGTGGCAACCATCTGCTGAAAGCCCACTCTTCTGTTTCATCGGCATCACACAACACGACTATGCGCAAATCATCATTACTGTGATGTGCTGTTGCTTGAATAATAAGGTTTTTCCCAAGCGCAATACATGCCTGTCGATCTCCAATAATTCCACAAGTTGAGTATCTTCCGAAATCAATGGTAATTGGGCAATCAGCTACTTCGCTATACTTCTCTGCAATCTGCGTCGGTCGATCTGCAAGAGCATCTTCTTCCAAACTCAGCATTTTTTTCGCATGCCTAATCGTAATAGCTGCAGGTACAATACCTGTTCCGAGCCTCAGTGTGAGGAAGTCTGCGTCACCTAGTCTTCTATCCCAAAGTTTGCGGTCAGGGCCCTCCACTAGATGAACACACTGCTGAACAGAAGGGGCATCTTCAGTCAAAATCCGACGTTGCTCTTTGATACATTGCTCAATTTTTGCAATTTGCTCGTCCAGATATGTGTCGTACTTCTCTAAACGAAGTTGCTGCGTGGCAAAGTACTTCTTTTTCTCTCCGCGATAACGGATTACACTCATGAATACCCCAATCAGTGTCATAGGGGCACTGAAATAGAGCATGGTCATCGTGTTCGTAACAAAGAAGCAGATTGCTAACATTACTCCGACCGTCAAGAACGGCGGCAACAGCACATTCACCCAACTGATCGTTGGTTTCCCACCTATATTGGGCGGAGATTGCAAATCGAACGTGTCATTTGGGATTATCTCCTTCAAACGAGGAGATTTTTTGAAGGAGAATGGATAGGGATCCTCCGGTGAAGCAATGCCCTGCACCTCTCGGTTATGTGCCAAATTTGATGATGTGCTACACATTGCCATGATTGTAAGGCTCGTATTAGTGATAATTAGATGGCAAAACCCAATTGTTAGAATATCCGATTCACTAAGCAAACCGCTTTCAGTCTTATGATTATTTAAATATGTCCCATTGGAACTGCCATTGTCTTTGAATCCCCATCTGTTGCCTTGACGATATATCTCAAGATGATGCCCTGACACCTGATGATCTCCCAACACTATGTCACAGGTTGAACTCCGTCCAATCGATATAGTATCCTCATTGGAAACATCGATACTACGAGAATTCTCAGGCCCACTTTGATACACACTAACAGCGACTTTCTTCTCCTCATTCAGTACCACAATCTTTTGAAATGCTCGATCTGCGCCACTTTCAAACGCCAAATGGAGGTTCTTGTCCTTGCTGTCCCCATGCCAAGTCTTTTCATTCGCTTCAACCGTAAAATCCAACTCGAGTTCTGGAAGTAAAATATCAGAATTCTTCTTTGAACCAACACGATAAATTTTGTGAAGTTCTAATTCTTGCTCAAACAGCGCATCTCCCATATAAATTCGCAACAGACAAGACATGGTTTGTTTTTCCCCCATTCATACTGGCTCTACGCAACTATAAATATTATTTCAGTTGTCCCAAATCAGTGAACGTAAAGTACGCTTCAAGATTTTCATCGTAGATTCCCATTGCCTTCATCAACATCTGTGTATCCGAGTTTTTTGAAAACAAAAATAACAGAGACAGGAATGTAGGCCAAGACATTTCTCTTGACTTATTTTCAATGGAGGAAATTGTTTGCCTTGTAATCCCAATTATCCCAGCAAGTCCCTCTTGGCTTAACCCCAGTTTTGCGCGAAGCATAGGGAGATTATCAGCCATCTTCGTTGAATATGCTTTTCTATCTATGTCAAAAATCTGAAACGGTTCTCGCATGACGATGCTCCTATTCTTAAATGCCTCATGAGTTGCTGTTATTTTACAATATGTAAAATAATTTGTCAATCATCTTGCAATCCCATCTGGACGATAAAGTTGAACATTCTCTAATCGCCGTTACCTTTTATCGTGCTTAGGGTATGGATCTCGTCAATGGCTGCCGCCTCAGCACGTGTCACTGGGCCAGCACCGCTTTCTGAGAAATCATCTAATCAGTGGTTGCATGTCCGCTCGACACGAATTCGTGAAAATGGTTTTCCTTTATACTGCGGTCAAATTCCATGAAGAACACTAGGCAATTAGCCTTTAATGACATGTGGGAATAGCAGACGTTCAACACAATTGAACGCATTTGCAACTCACTTGGAATGACTATGAGCGAGTTTTTCTCTGTTGAGTAATCTTCCTGCAAAAAATGGGGTCATTCCACCCGCAGTTGAAACCTGAATGGATTGACATAGCCGTTCTGGATTTCTGGTTATGAGAGAATCAATGAGGAGCAAGCAGTTCGCATTTGCTGCTTTTACTACCCCTTTCACCATGAGCTCTGTATCCAAATTATTCGTCCAAGACGTGCCCGGCACAAATGAACAGACAGACTTAAACAGTCCATTCAGTGAAATCATTCCCGAAAAAACCTTTAATGAGAGATTTCTGACCACATCAGGGCCAAGTGAATCAGCTACTGATTCCCTATTACCTAAACCGCAAATACAAAGCGTGCTGCCTTTATAGTTCGATAGTACTTCCGTCAAAACCTCAGATACACATTCACCAAGAACCTTCAAATCTAATGTTTCTGAGTTAAGCAAACCAGTCTGGATTGTTATATATTTCCCTATAGCCCGGTCTAAGCTCTTGGCACCTTCCTCTGTCTTTACTTCGACAACTGTCACAGGAATACCATGTATTGAGTGCTCCTGCACTTCGATCCCAGCGTCTCCAGGTTGCTGTAACATCCTGCATCCTCCCCTTACCACACGCAATGTGGATTTTATATACGCAGAAATCAAGCCTGACCAATATCACGGACAATATTTTTCGTCAGCATATCATAAAATTACTTTAATTGCAACCATGCTGGTCAAGTATGATATGGGGCGGAAAGATGGAGCAGAAAATAAAGCGCGATAGAAATATGGGCGACAACCTAAAACGGCTTCGTCTTAATTACAACATCTCCCAGGAGAAATTGTGTGCAGAACTACAGCGGCGAGGGTGCGACATCGGGCGCACTACGTATGCGAAATACGAAGCTGGACAACTAAACATTCGTGCCAGTGTTTTGATCGAACTCAAACAAATTTACGGTTGCGAATACGACGACTTTTTCAAAAATTTGGAGTAAGTAGTAACAGCTAATCATGACGATTGCCTGCGCCGCTATATTGGCGGTGCAGGCAATTTTTGTATTTATGCCTGATACCCTTTTTCAATCCACACAATTGCGTTTAAGATAGAAAGCTTGTCAAAAGTGATAAAGACAGTCTTATATTCGAGATTAACATCATAGTACTCGGCCGACGATTCTAAATTCAGTTTCCCCGCTTATGTCTATTGGTTCATAGGTCTGGTTGTAGGAGATCAGAACCGGTTGCATATGGAGGCAACCATAGCTGTCAGTAAAATCTTCAATCTGGTCTGGATCCGGCTCCCGTTCAGTATAGACTTTAAGGTATCCCCTGCCGTCATAGATGAACACCCCAACTTCACCGGGAGTGAGGCTTTCACAGCGCTGGATCCAAACAATTTGTCCATCGTGGTATACAGGTTCCATGCTGTTTCCGGAGACACGGATCCCAAACTCCGCCTCTTCCGGAACAGTGTTTTCCGGGAAATTGACCATCTCAAAATTGTCGTCATCCAGAAATTCACCGATACCTGCGGAGACCGCCAAGCTACTTACAGGTTTTTCGATATACCGGATAGCTGCAATTTTGGCATGAGGTTTGTATCTCCCGGAAGCAATCAAATCCTCCCGGTATTCCCTGATTTTAGCTATCCCTTCATCATTCAACGCAGGGATGTAATCTGCACAGAAGTATGACAGATCTTCTCCCAAATTCAGAGCGTGGCATACAGCCAATAACTGATACGCATTAGGAAGTGCGCTTCCTTTTGTCCATTTGTTGATGCCGCTGGGAGACATTGTTACACCAAATTGATTGAGCAACGCACTGAATTCCGGAAGGCTGAGACCTGCTCTTTTTCTGGCCTCATCAATACGAATTCCAATAATATTATTCGCCCGTTCCTTTGCTGCGTTATATCCGTTCTTATTTATGGACTGGAATGATATGACCTTGTCCCTACGACGCCTCATGGCAGGCACACTCCTCTCTATTTCATATGCCCCCAGTATATAGGACAAAACAGCACCTGTCAACAGAAGAAGGACTATTACTCTACAAATACGGCATTGACAAGGATATATAATCCTGATATGATGGAATCACACTCAATATTGGAGATAATCTCTCCATTGGCTCAAAGCGTGCGATCTTGCATAGCGATCTCAAAGTCTTTCCCGTTTCTGTTGAAACGACGTTGGAGCCGAAACCGCATGGTGTGAGCATCTGCTTGAAAATGATGGCAAGCGGTTTGTAGAGGCGAGAATCTCTATACTTGATCAGGGGTGAGCGTCGTGGCCTATCTTTCCCGTATTGATCTGGAAAATATCGGAGCCAGAGTAATTCGGGCATATAAAAGACTGCCCAAGATCTGTGGACAGCCATTGGATCGCATTGATATCGACTACCTGATCCACGCGCTCTTGGGGCTCCGGATTGACTATAGTCACTTATCCCCAGATGGGAACACACTGGGGCTTACGTCATTTTGCGAAATTGGCATTGAGGTTTTCTCCAAAGAGCCGAACCAGACAGATGAGCTGTACTATATGCTGGATGGAAAAACCATCCTGATTGAGCAGGATCTCATCGTTGAGGGTGCAAATATAGGGCGGAGAAATTATACAGCTTCCCATGAAGTATGCCACCATATTCTGAAAATGCTGTTTCCGCATGACTATGGTGCCCCGATCAGCGGGCGAACCGTCCATTATTACTGTCGTGGGCGGAAAGGTGCTTTTGACTGGGAGGAATGGCAGGTTGAGACGCTGGCGGGTATTATTCTTATGCCAAGAGAGTGTATCGACCGCTGTATGGAGCGTTTTGGACTTGGGGCCAAGATCCGACTGCTCAACCGGGTTTTTGCCGCTGCCGATTATAAACGCTTCGACGAAATGGCCCAATACATGGGTGTCTCAAAGACCGCTTTGTCGATTCGTCTGGCACAATTGGGGAAGATAGGTAGGAACGACTTCGTGGATCCGTATGCGTTGGTGCGCATAGAAATGGAGGAGGATGCAGACGTATGAACAGCAGCAAATATGAAATTAAGATCATGAAAAAATGCCCTATTTGCGGTTGGCGTATTTTCGATAAGATCACTCCGACTTCCGGCGTCATTGAAATGAAGTGTCCGGGATGCCGGCGGGTCATATCCGTTGATTTGAGCCACCGTCTCGTGAAGAGACGTTCCACCCCGTATCGGATTGCCTGATCCATAAACGTAAGGAACCGAAAAACTATACAACAGAATAAAGGAGCTGACTGCACCGAGCCACGGGTCCTTAGACGCTGTCTATGAGTCACCAAATTGCCGGGCGTTGGGATAACAGGTAACCGCCTAGGTTGCCTCTTATCCTGATGCCTGGCTTTTTTATTGCTGTTGCCACCTGATAGGAGGCAGCAATGCAACAACGGCTTTGGGAACCGTACATTGCCAAATATCCGTGATCTCCGTTTTTTGAACTCCAAAAATTCAAAAAAACGAGGAGATCGCACAATGAAAAAAACGTATTTGGTCTATAAACAGGTCAATGGTATTAAACAATTGGTAGTTGCCTCGCAGGAGGAATGGGATGCCATCCTGAAGGAAAACAGGAAAGTGCCAGCTGAAAAGCGCCGCCGTTTTATAAAAGATTGTGTCGAGGCTGGTGAAGACCTGGATTGTATGTATATCGAAGTGCCCGCATCGGAACACCAAACATGGAACAGCAGAAATACCTTGCTGCAGAGGAAACGAAAGGTTGGAGAATTGTATAAGCAGGTGTCTTTTGATTCTGATATTCCCGGAACCGACGTTGAATCGCTGCACGAAAGTGTACCTTCTAATGTTGATCTTGAAGGGAGTGCGGTTGACAATATTTTGATGGAAGAGCTGAGAGAGGCTCTGCGCAGATGGAAACCTTGGGCGGAGGAGCTGTTGGATCTTTATCTGTCCGGGAGAAAACGGTTCTGTACTGAGGAACTGTGTCAGAAATATGGACTCAGCAGTCGTGCGGTCAGAAAACGCAAAACGGCATTTGAAAAATTTGTTTTAACTTTTTTCAAAAAATAAGTTCCGTTTCGGCGTTCAAAAGTTGTGGTAAGGGGGTGAGAGGGTTGCGAGTCCCTCGTTGCTCTTTGAAAATTTCATATCCGGCAACTGAATAACATCAGCTGGCGACCCCCTGACGAAGGGGAACAGCGATGCGGCGGGTGCGCCAAGACCACCTGTGCGGATGAGTGTCCGCATCAAAGACGGCCAAACAAGGTGCCCAGCGGTCCCCACCCAGCCCAAAGCAGCATTGGCAAGCTGTTTCGCAATGACACCGCCAGCCTATAATGGTACCCCTGCCCAGCCACAGCCACAAGCAATGGGGGCAGCTCGGAGAGATCCTCGGAGGGGTGAGACGCCCGGAGCGCGGTGCCAGCCGCGGTTCAGTACTGCCGCCCATGCCTGGGGAAGTAGTGTCGAATACAGGCAAGCACAAGACAGCTTTCAGTCTTGATGTCAGAAGCAATGGGGGTCGTCCAGCGGTGATGACTATAGCAATGTCGCTTCAACCAATCGGACGGCCCCTACTTTTGTGATATTAAGGCACATGCTGCTATCACAGCAAAATGCCGTCATTCTAAAAACGTGGAACGGGAGGAAAATGCGGTGAACAAAAATGTGAACATTGACCTTTGCGGGGTACGAAATCTACTGCTTGCCCTAGAGCAAAACGGATTCAGTAAATTGGAGTTACAAAAGGTTCTAGTTAGAATTGCTGTCCAAACCGGAGCGGATATTATTTTTCCTCAACAGTAAGAAAAATTTGTATATTGTGATGCGAAAAGTTCCATGAAATTCGTTGGTGTTTTCGCTCAAGTTTCATAGAATTTTGAAAGGCGGTGTGGTATTGTGTGTTGCTGACAGGAGGTGAGTACCATGCCGGAGAAGGCCAAAGTCAATGGGAATCTAGCCCTAAGTCAGAAAAAGGTCATTGTTATCGATGCGGCGGGGCGGCCAGAAACCGAAAAATTACGGGTTGCCGCCTACTGCCGGGTCAGCTCCGACTCCAGCGATCAGCTCAACTCCTTCATGGCCCAACTCAACTACTACACCACCCTGATCAACAGCCAGGACACCTGGATGCTGGCGGACATCTACGCCGACGAAGGAATCACCGGCACCTCAGTGGAAAAACGCCCGGACTTCCAGCGGCTGATCTCTGACTGCCGGAAGGGGCAAATCGATAAGATTCTGGTCAAATCCATCTCCCGCTTTGCCCGCAACACCACTGACTGCCTGACCATAATCCGGGAACTGAAATCGATTGGCGTGGGCGTCTGCTTCGAGGAGCAGAATATCGACACCTCCAAGATGAGCGGTGAACTGCTGACCGCTGTATTCGCCGGTATCGCCCAGAAGGAGAGCGAGAGCATCTCCGGGAATATGCGCTGGAGCTATAAGCGGCGCATGGAGAATGGTACCTATGTACCATCTGTCCTGCCCTATGGGTACATTCGGATAGACGGAAAGATCGAGATCGATGAAAAAAGAGCAAATGTGATCCGCCAAATCTTCTCGTGGTACCTGTCTGGACACAGTGCGGATATGATTGCGGATATACTGAATGCCAAGCAGATACCGAGCCGGTACGGTGGAGTGCGCTGGAGCCAGACTGCAGTACGCTACATTCTGACCAACGAAAAATATGCAGGAAACTCACTGTGGCAGAAATACTATACAACGGATACGCTTCCATACCAGCATCCCCGAAACAGGGGGCAACGGGAGTCCTATTACGCCGAGAGCACCCACGAAGCTATCGTGTCCATGGAGGATTTCACCGCAACCCAGGAGCTGATGGCAAAGCGGCGGAAAGTGCTTACGCCAGAACAGAATATCCCTTCTTCCTTCCGCAAAAAGCTTTACTGCGGCGAGTGTGGGACGCTTTTCCGGAGAAAGACGATCCGGGGTGTCATTTACTGGGCGTGTATGGGACACGACAAAAAAGGGAACGATTTCTGCCCGGTAACGCAGATTCCGGAACATATGATTTGCGAAGCATTCCTGCGGTTTTATTATAAACTTAAATCCCACGGAGAGGACATTCTCACACAGATGCTGGTAGATCTCCAGGCAATTCGGGAACACCGGATGCTATGGAGCGAAGATGTCATTGAACTGAACAAACAAATATCCGATTTGAGCGATCAGAATCGAATGCTGGCTTCTATGAACCAAGCTGGTCTTGTCGATCCTGATCTTTTCATATCCCAGAGCAATAGTCTGGCCAGCCAACTCCAGTCAGCCAAGCAGGAAAAGGATCGTCTTATAGGGGCACGGGACGATGATACCATTGTCCAGACGAGAACCTTGTTGGAGGAACTGGATGCGATGCCGGACTTCCTGCCTGCGTTTAACAGTGAGATATTCGAAATCCTAGTGGAGAAGATTACTGTGGAACACGGCGGGCTGCTCCGGCTCCAACTAAAAAATGGACTCCGCTTGACGGAGCCGCTGGAAAGGAGGCCTTGATTATGGCGGTAAATCGCAAACTGCCTTTCGGCTATGAGATGCGGGGTGGATCAGTGGCGCTCTGTTCAGATGAGTCGGAGGTTGTCTGCATGATTTACCAGCAATATGCCGCCGGGTGCTCCTATGCGAAACTGACACAGGAACTTAACCGGCAGCCGGTTCACTATCTGCCAGGAAAAGTCTGGAACAAGAATATGGTGGCTCGAATCCTGGCGGACGAGAGGTATTTGGGCACGGAGCAGTTTCCACTGGTGATTGCTCCCCAATTATATCAAAAAGCGCGAGATCGGCTTCCCTCTAAGACGTCGATGCGAAAAAAGAGCGAATTCACAGGTATGATACAGTGTCTCGCTGTGTGTGGCACCTGTGGAGCCAAAGCAGGTCGGGAGCCGTACAGTCATGGGAAGGAGCGGTGGTTCTGCCCGGAATGCAAGACAATCACTGTCAAGGTCACCGACCAGGGATTGGAGTCTTCCGTGAGACAGATCCTGAAAACTCTGAGTGCTTCTCCGCAGATGGTAATGCAGGATGCGGAACCTGCTGGTGAAACTGTGATTTCAATCACTGCAGGAGAGGCTGTCTTTCGGGAACTGTTGGATTCCCCAAACTTCGACGAGGTGCTGGCTAAGCAGATGGCGCTGGATCTTGCCGCCGCCCGGTTTGATACGCTCGGTTCTAAGGACTATGAAGGCAGGCGTATTCAATGTGTCTTGGCAAACGCAGACGCTGAAAAAATATCCAGCCCTGAGTTGCTCCGGCAGATTGCGGACGCAGTTCTGATCGGCCCCTATGGGGAAGTTAGCTTGAGACTGAAAAATAGACAAATCATAGACGGGAAGTGAATGATATGGCAGGGATCACCCCAAAAGTCATCGTCATCCCGGCCAAGCCGGAGCTGGCCAAAACCAAGTCAGTCCGGCGACAGCTCCGGGTGGCAGCTTACTGCCGGGTATCCACGGATGACGAAGAACAGCTCACCAGTTACGAGGCCCAGAAAAACTATTATACCGACAAAATTATGACAAATCCAAACTGGACCATGGCGGGCATCTTCGCCGATGAGGGCATCACCGGCACGTCAGCCCGAAAGCGGCCTGAGTTTCTGAAGATGATTCACCAGTGCAAGCAGAAGAAGATCGACCTGGTGCTGGTGAAGTCTATCTCCCGGTTTGCTCGGAACACGGTGGACTGCCTCAACTACATTCGAGCCCTCCGACAACTGGGTATTGCGGTCATCTTTGAGAAGGAGAACATCAATACACTGGATTCCGACAGCGAGATGATCATCACCATGATGGGCGCCTTCGCTCAGGCGGAGAGTGAGTCCATGAGTCAGAATATTCGCTGGGGCAAGCGACAGGCCATGCGGGAAGGAAAGGCCCATCTGAACTTCTCAAATTTATATGCCTACGAAAAAGGGCCGGACGGTAAGCCTAAAATTATCCCAGAGCAGGCAGAGGTGGTCCGTCGTATTTATAAAGCATTCCTAGCTGGCCAGAGCCTGCGTATGATCCGAGCATGGTTGGAGGAAGAAAAAATCCCCAATGTCCAGGGAGGAGACACATGGTTTACCTCTACGATTCGTGGAATCCTGTCTAACGAAAAATACTGCGGGGATGTTCTCCATCAAAAAACCTTCGTCAGCGACTGCATCGAGCGTAAGCACATCCGGAATACCGGCCAGCTCCCCATGTATCTGATTCAGGATCACCATGAAGGGATCATCAGCCGGGATACCTTCCTTGCAGCGCAGACGGAGTTGGCCAGGCGAATCTCTGGAAAAGCCCCCAGCCGAAACAAGGCCCCTACTGGCCGGTCCTGTTACAGCGCCAAGTATGCCCTCACCGAGCGATTGTTCTGCGGCGAATGTGGGACCGCTTACCGCCGGTGCGCGTGGACAAAGCGTGGGAAAAAACGGGTGGTGTGGCGGTGCGCCAGCCGGGTGGACTACGGCTCCCGGTATTGTAAGGACTCCCCAACTCTGGATGAGAAACCCCTGCAAGAGGCTATCCTCGCCGCAATCAACCAGGCCATGAGCTGGAAGGATGAGCTGGTCGCGCAGATCGAGGATGCTATGTGGATGGAACTAGTCCCTGCCCTTGGCACGACTATGAGTATCTCAGATATTGACCGGCGGATTAGTGAACTGGAACAGGAGTTCCAGGAACTGTTCGCCACCTCCCGTGAGGAGGGCGGATACCTGAAACATGCGGATATATTCAAACAGATTTCCGACGATATGATCTCGCTGAAGGAAAAACGAGCCTCCCTGCTGGAACAACAAAACGCAGACACAACAGTCAACTGGCGAATCCGGGGCGCATTGGACGTTCTGAACGCAAGCTCTGAAGCCATCACAGAATGGGACGAGAGTATGATCCGTCAGTTGGTGGACTCAGTCAAGGTACTGTCCGCAGACCGCATCTTGGTCTGTCTGCGAGGCGGTGCAGAAATAGAGCAAGCAGTAGAGGAGGCACAGGTAAAATGGTCTTTCTGACCGGCGACTGCTACGGAAACTTTAAGTGGTTCGGCGGTAGGTACATCCTGGAGCAGGAGGTGCTGGACCTGGACAGCCTCATCATCCGGTCCAAGAAGGGGACAGAGCTTGTGCGGCAGAAAGGTTAGGTGGTAGAATGGAATACCGAGAGGTATATTTCCGTATCCGCAGCTCCTATCAGTATGACAGTGGCTGGCCGGATCAGAGCACCGAGTGCGCCTTCCGGGAGGAGAGCCGCGCACTGTTTCAGTCGGCAGGCTGGGAGCTACACCCTGCCAGGGCGGACAGCGGCTCCAGCGACACGGTCACGAAAGGCCAACAGGATCTGTATCTCCACCCCATGAATTTCAGCGGGGTGATCCAGACCGACGAGATCCCCCGGCTCCAGGCACTCCTGGAAGGGGCACATACCTTCCAATGCCAAGGGGTGGACTGCTATGAGCGGTACTGGGATTTCACGGATGCGGCGTATCTGGAGCGCCTGGAGGCACAGCGCGAGGAGATTATAGAGGCCATCCTGGAGCGGTACCAGACCAAGCGGAAGACAGGCCCGGCTGAGCGGAGCATTGTGAAACAGTTCTCTGCTCACCGGCTCTGCGACAAAGACGGCAAAAACAATCTGGCCAACCGCTATGTAGGAGAATTGGTGGAGCAGCTCATTCAGGAGGGACAGCTTGTAACAGCGGAAACCAGGAATGGGCGCGGCATCCGCACGGCAGTCGGAACGGAACTCCGGCAACGGGAAGAACCCCTGCTGGGACAGCAACAGATGACCCTGTGAGGAAGGAGACGGCAAATGGCGATCTACATCACGGGTGATACCCACGGCGGCTTCCAGCGGTTTGGGAGCAAATACTTCCCCCAGCAGAAAAACATGGGCCGTGAGGACTATGTGATCATCACAGGCGACTTTGGAGGACTGTGGGATGGGAGCAATAAAGACCAGTATTGGCTGGACTGGCTGGAGGGAAAGCCCTTTACCACCCTGTTCGTGGACGGAAACCATGAAAACTTCGATCTGCTGAACGCACTTCCGGAGAAACGGTGGAGCGGCGGCCGGGTCCATGTGGTGCGGGAGCACATCCTGCACCTGATGCGGGGACAGGTATTCGCCTTCGGTGGCCTCACCTGGTTTACCATGGGCGGCGCGGCCTCCCACGACATCCAGGACGGTGTCCTGGACCCTGCCGACCCGGACTTCGAGCGCCAGTATTGGCTGATGCGGCGGCTGCGGGCCATGTTCCGGGTAATGGGAGTGTCCTGGTGGCCGGAGGAACTGCCCGGCGCGGAGGAGTACAGCGAGGCGCTGGCGAATTTGGAGCGGGCGGACTGGACAGTGGACTGTATCCTGACCCACTGCGCCCCCAGCAGTATCGTCAAAAAGCTCGATCCCGACTATG
>ERZ1643250.1184-NODE-1184-length-23462-cov-83.641859_pt1 | contig 23462 bp, 18 predicted proteins | sample MGYA00579262_ERZ1643250 | MGnify/ENA primary metagenome ERZ1643250 (study PRJEB29033, sample SAMEA4952265) | chicken gut metagenome | biome: Broiler Chicken; feature: Gastrointestinal Tract; material: Caecum | place: Ireland | collected 2018 | study: Broiler... | reverse complement strand
TATTGATTGTAGTTGATTTTCCTGCCCCATTGATACCAAGAAAGGCAAACAACTCCCCTTCTTTCACACAAAAACTCAAATTCTGAACAGCGTTTACACTTCCAAAACTCTTGTTAAGATTATTGATTTGAATAATATTGCTCATTCAATTTCCTCCTATATAATCGGTTTTAATCTCGCATAGAGAACAATCAATATAATCTTTTCCTGTTCTAATCGAACCCCCAATTAGTAGATGCAGTGCGATACCGTAAATTAAATTCATTATAGCATAGTGAATTACCAAAGTCATTATGAAAGAGACTTGAGTTTCCGCAGAATTATCCCCCTAAGATAAATCTGCTGAGTTTTGTTATCCACAACTTTCAAAAAATGGCCAAAATATAAGGAATCCTGTTCCTTTTTGATGTAAAATTAAGCTGTCAAACAAAAACCTTACTAAACAAAAAGAAAGGGGATTCCTTATGGCTAATTCTACATCAATCACCTACCGTTTGAAAAGAAAAATTTTGGCTTTTACTAATAAAATCTCCCGCAGACTTTCGAAACCAGACCGGAAGTTCACAGCAGATATGGTTTATGGCATTCTGGCATCCAGAAGCTGCCTGCTCACTGATATTTCCGACCAGCTTCATGAAACGGTACATAAGGCGAATACTGTAAAACGGCTTTCCAATCATCTTTCGGAAGGAACGCCGGCTTCTGCGGCTGCTTCTTATCTCCACACCGTAAAGAGACTCGTTCCCTCTGAACCAGTGGTCCTCATTGATGAAAGTGATATCGTAAAACCAGATGGAAAACAGTTTGAAGCTCTTGGTATCGTTCGCGATGGTTCTGAAAGCACACAGACGAAAAGTGTTTATAAAAAAGGATACCATGTAACAGAGGCCTGTGCCCTGACTGCCAGCAAGCATCCTGTCAGTGTCTTTTCCAGGATCCATTCTTCTGCTGAGAAGGACTATAAATCTGTAAACACCATCACGTTTGATGCGATCAAACAAGCAGCTGCTCTTTTCGGAAAGGCCACCTTTGTTATGGACCGCGGTTATGATGACAATAAGATATTTCTCATCCTCGACCATCTGAAGCAGGATTACGTGATCCGCCTGAAATCCAACCGGAAACTTCTTTATCACAACAAATGGACAAAGGCAACCGAACTGCGGAATCGGAGGAAAGGAAAAGTAAAAGCGGATGTTTTCTATAAGGGAAAAGAGCATACCGCATATCTTTCCCACGTAAAAGTTCAGATCACTGCCTCCCGGAAGAATATTTATCTGGTCCTGGTCTATGGGATCACGGAACATCCCATGATGCTGGCTACAAACAAAGAGATCCGTTCAAAGGATGATGTGATCCGCATTGCCAGAACCTACTTTTCCAGATGGCGGATCGAGGAATATTTTCGTTGTAAAAAGCAGACCTATCAGTTTGAAAACTTCCGTGTAAGGAAACTGGAAGCCATTAATGCACTTAACTTTTATATTACTTTAGCTATGGCATTTTTAGCTCAGGAAGAATTAAGTCCTGAGACAAACGCCCTGAAAGTTTCAATCATACAGGAAGCAGATCCAATCAAGGATAAAGTCAGTTTCTGCTATTATCGGCTGGCAAAAGGCATCTCCGGCATACTGTCATATGCCAAAGAGGGCATCCGGCTCTGGTACCGGACAAAGCGTCCGGCGTACCGTCAACTATGCCTTAAGCTGACCGTTTGAATAGATAAAAGAATATGTCTCCCCAAGCCCGGTTCCGGCGGGGCTTATAAAAGTGCCTCTATTCTCGGTACTGCCATTCCAGAACTCTCAAAAAAACGGCAGATTGGTACTTGGAGAGGACATATCTATCTTTTCAATGCAGTTTGCGGAAACTCAAGGAAAGAGAACAAATTAAATCATAAATTGTGGCAGGCAAAGTTTTAATTTTTGACTGCCACAATTTTAATATTCTATATGTTAATGTTACATTTTTTTACTTATAGATAATAGCGGCATATACAATTTCTCGTGCTCGTGCCTGTATCTCATTCATTCGACCAACCCACAGCATCGAGTTTTCTGCTTTGAGTTGTTCGGTCACACCACCCTCCTTGCCAGCCATTTGCCCGGCCAATCGAAACATCATTTCCGTTGCCTGTTCGTCAATATCAGCAAGATAATGGTTCAATTTTCCGCTTGTGAGTAGCATGGTGTAAACCGCCCGTTTATGTTCCTGTAAATAGCGTTTGTGTCGCTGCCCCCATAAGCCGATAGGCTTGTGTTCTTTTTCGGTTGGTAAAATAAGGCAAGGAATATAATAATCCCCCTGCAATTCATACCAAAGACCGTTGCTTTCATCATAAATGTACTTGTCCATTAAAAAATCCTCCGTTATAATATATTCGCACATACATCACAGTTCTCCGATTGCCACACTCTGTTATATCTTGTTATGAGATTTTCTTGCCCTTGTATTTGCCCTTATGAGCAAGGAGGGAAAGAGTAAACTTGTGTGTAACCGTATAAAGAGATAAGGCGAACACATTGCGATAAATCCTTTATTTTCAAGGCTTTTGGAGGATTTTATTAAAACACTGTAACCTCTGTTGAGAGGTTATAATTTACTGATATTCAAATCCAAATTTATCGATCTTCATAAACTCCAGTATAAAAAAACCGGGCAGATAATCTGCCCGGTCCTCAGCATAGGTAAAAATTTCTCTGAATTATTTAAGAGTAACTTTAGCGCCTTCGCCTTCCAGTTTTGTTTTGATTTCTTCAGCCTCAGCCTTAGAAGCAGCCTCTTTCAGAACCTTAGGAGCTCCGTCTACAACTTCTTTAGCTTCTTTCAGACCTAAACCTGTTACTTCACGAACAACTTTGATGACTTTAACTTTGTTTGGTCCAACTTCTGTCAGCTCAACATCAAACTCATCTTTCTCTTCTGCTGCTTCTCCAGCTCCGCCTGCTGCTGCAACTACAACGCCTGCTGCTGCAGATACACCAAATTCTTCTTCACATGCTTTTACTAATTCATTTAACTCTAATACAGATAACTCTTTGATAGCTTCAATAAATTCAGCTGTTGTTAACTTTGCCATTATTATTTACCTCCGATTATTTTTCTTTTTTATTGTACCTGTGTCATATACAGGCTCTTTACTTTTCAAAATACCTGCTCATTAAGCCTGCTGCTCAGCGATCTGATTAAGCACACGAGCAAAGTTTGCGATAGGAGACTGGATGCTTCCAAGAAGTTTTCCGAGAAGTTCTTCTCTTGAAGGAATCTTGGACAGTGCTTCCATTCCTGCCTGATCGTAGTATGTGTCTTCTACGACACCGGCAACTAATTCCAGAGTAGGAACTGTCTTTGCATATTTAGCAAGGATTCTTGCAGGAGCTGTAGCATCTTCTGCACATACAGCCAGAGCGTTTGTTCCCTCTAAATGCTTGCACAGTTCTTCGCATGGTGTTCCTTTGAATGCAAAGTTCATCATAGTGTTTTTGTAAACTTTGTAGACAACACCAGCTTCTCTTAATTCCTTACGCATCTGAGTATCCTGCTCAACATTGATGCCTTTGTAGTTTACCAGCACTACAGATGCTGCATCTTTAATGCTGTTGGAAATCTCTTCTACGACAGGTTTTTTAAGTTCTACTTTTGCCATGAATTGTGCACCTCCTTATTTTTTTAGGCTGCGCTGCTTCGGCCTGAGCTCCCTCTGGCCTCGAATAAGAAAAACCTCTTCGTCCGGAAGACAAAGAGGTATATATCAATCTTATATCCGCAAAAACCATCGGCTCTTGCTTCTGTAATTAAGAATGAACCTTTCCTCGGCAGGCGTTTTCATCATTATACCTTACGGCACCTGCTGTCTTCGGCAGCTAATCCTTTGATACCATATCATATACTTTTGTGCTTGTCAAGAATTATTTTAAGAAAATAATCCCCGGAAGAAATCCAGTATTTTCTCAAAGAACCCTTTCACCTGTTCCTCATCAATATTCAGATTCAGATCCAATCCTGCAATCTGATCATAGAGATTACTTGCCTGTTCCTTCAAGCTGTCGATGTTCAGGTTCAGATCATCTATCTTTTTCATCAAATCGATAATCGCCTGTCGGTCTTCCTCTGAAAGATTTACTTCCATCTCCTGGGCTGCCTGGTCTACCACATTGCCGATTTCTTCTGTAGTGGTGGCATTTCCCTCTACCACTTCGCCCTTTACTGCACCGATAAGCTGCTCTGCCTTTTCCTGGTCACCTACATTCTCTGCCACCTGTCCGGTAACTACCAGCTCATTAGTAGCCGTATCTGCATTTTCTTTCTTTACCTCTTCCCCTGTCATGTTCTCATAAGCTTTAATAGCGCCTACAAGAGCTGCCGTGCCGGAAATATTAAAAGGTCCTGCCACTTTAATGTCCGCATTTTCAATACCTGCAGTAGCTAATGCATTCTCATACATTCCCGGTGTACAGTAAGTAATATTGCTGGTTGTGACATTAATGCCGCTGCCTTCCGCTGTTCCCTCAACCATTACGGAAGAAAGAGCTCTGGAGCCAATAATACTGCTGCTGAGATAAGAATCCAGATACTCATGCTCATCTGCATTGGTGACTGTGGTCACCGTATAATTATTCAAATCTTCTTCGCTGATACCCAGAAGCCTGAGAACTGTTGCCCGCTCCTCCTGGTTCAGATCTGCCCCCAAAGCTACGTAAGGCGTATCTGTGTTTTTATTATCACTGGCCCCGTATGCGGTAACAGGAAGGGCCACTGCCATAATGCATGTTAATAGAATTGCCATCCATCTTTTTTTCATAGTAACATCTCCTCTGTAAAGAGCTGATTTTTTGTAACGTTTTTTATTATAACACAGTTTTCTCAATTCTACATCTAAACTTTCTGTGAACTTCTCCCCTCTTTTGTATAGTCGCTAAACAAATTGTACTTGCCCTGGATTTCATATAAGTGTTATGATAAAGAAAAATTTTGTAAAAAGGAGGCTGTTTGTATGCCTATCGCCAATCAGGAAATGATACGTGATAATAACCGGCGTCTGGTCCTGGAATATATCGTAAATAACCCTCCTGTTTCAAGAGCAGAGCTTTCCAAGCATCTGAAACTTACAAAAGCCACGATTTCTGCCATTGTCCAGGACCTGATCCAGCAGAATCTGATCCTGGAAATCGGCAGCGCAAAAACCTCTCTTGGGCGCAAGCCGATCCTCCTGGAGTTTAACCAGCAGTATGGAGGGTCTCTGGCTATAGATGTGCGTCCCAGACAAATACTGGCTTTAATTTCTGATCTGAAGGGAGAAAACTGCCGGGTAAAGGAATATCCTTTCCATCCTGAGGACAGGCTTTTCCCACTCCTTACCGCCATTATTGAAGAGCACTTAAAGGAACAGGAGGAGTCAAAGAGAAAAATCCTGGGGATTTCTGTGGGCATTTATGGAGTTGTACAGAATAACAGAATTATATTTACCCCTTATTATCCATTGCCCGATCCGGAGCTGGGCAGCCTTCTGGAAGAAAGATTCCGTATTCCTGTAATCGTCGAAAATGAGGCCAATCTTTCTGTACTTGGAGAATCCGCCTTCCACTATGGCTGTCGGAATATGATTCATATTAATGTCCATGATGGTATCGGAATGGGAATCCTCATCGATGGACATCTGTATAAAGGAAAGGACGGCTATGCAGGCGAATTTGGCCATACTATCTTGTTTCCCGATGGAAAACTCTGTCCCTGTGGGAATCGTGGCTGTTTTGAACTCTATGCCTCAGAAAAAGCCATATTGGAGGAATACGCCAGCCGGACAGGAAAAGAAACGGTTACCATAGATGAATTTCTTTCGGACTATAACCAGAAAGCTCCTGAAGCTTACAACATGATGGAGCTGTTTATAAAATATATGTCCATTGGGATCAACAACCTGATCAATACCTTTAATACGGACTTAATCGTGCTGAACAGTTCCTTTTCAAACTATATTCCTGACATCAATTCCAGGATCGTGGAGTATCTGGCAAAACACCAAAACAGAGACTGTAGGATCATCTCTTCCCGCCTCCAGGATATCTCTGGCTTAATGGGCGGAATACGGCTTAGCTGCGAGCATTTCCTGGATATCCGCCATCTGAAAATACGAACAAGCCCCTTTGATCTGGAACGCTGAAACCTCCATTTTGCCATTCATAAATCTTTTTAATTTCGTTCATGAAAACTTCACAACTTACACATGATTTCAACATATTTAGCGGATATACTAAAACCATAAAAATAATAAGAACAAATTATTTTTATATTTTCTTTTTCATATGTCGGCCCTGACGGGTCGGCTCTCCTTCCTTTAATATTTATAGAGAAAGCCATCGCAGCAAAAACTGCGGTGGCTTTTACGTTATCTGCTTATTCATTTGTGATTTCCAGGAGACGGTTGGCTAAAGCAGCAAAGTTTTCCAGTGTCAGGGCCTCGCCTCTGACCCCGGCAGGAAAGCCGCAGTCAGACACTGCCTTCTCTATCTGCTCCTTTGTAAAATCCAGATCTCCGGCGTTCTTCAGTCCATTTACCAGAGTTTTTCTTCTCTGGTTAAAAGAAGCCCGGATGATCCTGAACATAAGGCTGGAATCTTTCACTTCTACCGGAGGCTTCTCATGTCTGGAAAGACGTATCACCGCACTTCCGACTTTTGGCCTGGGCATAAAGCAATTCGGCGGTACATTGGCCACAATATAGGGGCTGGCATAGTACTGAACCGCCAGCGACAAGGCTCCATAGTCTTTGCTGCCCGGGCCTGTCTGCATCCTGTCTGCCACTTCTTTCTGTACCATAACCGTAATGGATTCTACAGGCACTTTTTCCTCAAACAACCCCATAATGATCGGCGTTGTAATATAATATGGCAGATTCGCCACAACTTTTATAGGTTTCCCCTGGTTGTGCTCCTCTGCCAATTTTCTGATATCTACCTTCAATATATCTTCATTCAGAATTGTTACATTCTTAAAGTCACTGAGGGTATCCTCCAGTATGGGGATCAGCGCCCTGTCAATCTCCACAGCAAAAACCTCTCTGGCTCTGGAAGCCAGGTACTGGGTCATGGTCCCGATTCCGGGACCAATCTCCAGAACAAAGTCTTCTTCTGTTATTTCTGCTGCATTTATGATCTTATCCAGGACGTGGGTATCAATGAGGAAGTTCTGCCCATATTTTTTCTGAAAAACAAAGTCATACTTCTGAAGAACTTCTATGGTCTTCTTGGGATTTCCCAGATATGGGGCTGTCATTCTATCTTCCTCCCTTAAATATCAAAGTCTTTCTCATAAATCATGATTCTTCCGCTTTCATCCAGATGACGCTTGCTTACTCTTCTTCCTGGACGGCGTCCTTTCTTCGAAGCCTTTTTAATGGCCTCATCCATCATTTCTCTTACCATACCAATAGAAACCGGGTTCTCTTCATTCTGATTGTCTCCGATCAGTGTATAAAGAGCCAGAACTGCCATATCATCAATCTTATATCCCAGTTCCTTCGCATAAGTCTTGGCAAAGGACACGAGCTCATCATTGGTAAATACAGGAATAACAATGCGGGAATCAAATTTTTTCATGAATTCCGGATATTTTTCTTCCAGATCCCGGATTCCCGGTTTCAGGTCTTCCAGGATAACGGTAAGGCGGTTTGTCTTAAACTCCATTGCCTTTGACATATTTTCCACAACTGCTTCTTCCAGAGCTCCCGCATGCTCCACTACCAGAAAGCCTCCTGACAGTTTATCCACAACTGCTGCCGGGTCTTTTTTGTTCAGCTCATCTGCTTCCAGATATGCCACCTTGGCCCCCTGCATCTGTCTTTCCTTACACAGAGCTTTTATCAGCCCCTCAGAAAGTTTTGTCTTTCCAGAACCTTCCCTGCCTGTAACAATGATGTTTCCTGCCTGGGAAGTCTTTGCACAGGCGGACTCCTGAGCGATATCCAGAGCCTCATTGATCTGCTGGCTCATACCTGGGACCGGAGCAAAATATGTAAACAGTCTTCTGTGCTCTTCTTCTGTAAGGTGGTGGCGCATAAGGCCTTCTACTGCAGTACTGAAAGCTGCCGGTTCCACTGTACGTACAGGCTGTGGCGTTTCCTCCAAAGCCTCTTCCCGGGCCTGCTCTTTTTCCGGAAGTACTGTTTCCTCAAGTTCCTGTTCCAGGGCTGCAGACAGATCGATTTCTCCCAGGGCCTCTTTTACCTCTTCTGAAGGAATCACTTTTGTATCCTGAGGTACTTCTTCCCAGGCTTCTCCAGGCTCAGTTTCTGTTTCCTCTGGCGCAACTGTCTCTTCTTCTGCTTCCATGGCAATGGTCTCTTCCGCTTCAGACTGAGATACTTCTTCTGCCTCTGTATCCACAGTTTCTTCTGCTTCAGGCTCGGACACTTCTTCTAACTCTGTATCAGCGGTTTCTTCCATTTCAGACTCTGCAGACATTTCTTCCTCAAATGCCGCCTCTTCCACAGCTTCTACCACCGGCACCCCAAATTCTGTGTCAATAATCTCTTCTGTAACAATTTCTCTGGTATCTCCCAGAGCCTGCTTTGCATCCTGCTCTTTCTGAGCGTCTTTTTCAAACTCTTCGGCCTTTTCCATAAGAGCAGAAGCGATGGCATCTGCTACCATGGCAGCCTTAGCTGCAGCCGGAGCCGGCATTTCCTGTTCTTCATCTGTCTGAAGAATTTCTTCCGGGGCAGTCTCTTTCTCCCCGTCTTCCTCTACAGATTCTTCCGGCTCTTCAAACTCCTCAACAGTCTCCTCAGAAACTGCTTCTTCCTCTGCTTCTGCTTCAGAAGCTTCTACTTCTTCGCCTGCCTCTGCAGATTCCGTTTTTTCTGTCTCCTCTGCCACTGCCTGGGCAAGTTCGTTGGCTGTCTCAGCCAGCAGAGCTTCCAGATCCAGTTCTTTTTCCTTTAAGTCTGTCTTAAAGTCTTCTGGATTGATGTCTTCTTCCTTAATAGGCTGAGATTTTGGTGCCTGAACCTTTACAGCAGTTTTCATGGCACCTTCCACATGGAAAGGCTTAAACTCTGAAGAACTGCCAAAAATTTCCGGTTCCAGATCCTTTACTATATATTCTTTTTTCTCTGAAGGCTCCCTGGTAGCCGCAGTCTCCGAAGTCTCTTCTCCCTTAGCCGGCAGAACGTCCATAATCTCCTGGGCTGCTTTATCCTTCAATTCTCTGGTATCGGAAACCTGAGGCTGCGAACCCATCCCACTGTCCTGGCCGGCAGCACCGGCAGATTCTCCAGCCATAACGTTCTTGATGAGCTCTTCAATTTCTCCGTCGCTGCTTTCTGTCAAAGGTGTAGCAGCACTAACTACTTTTTCTGCCGCCTGAGATGCCGCTGCCACAGCCTTGGCTGCTGCAGCCGGTGAATATCCCTTCTGGAAACGATGGTCATACTTATCCTGCTGAATAGGTGTCAGAGGAGTATATTTCATTTTCAGCTCCATGGCCTTGGTCACATACTTGCCTTCACTGAACCACAGGATCAGGTCGTCACATTCCTCTATGCAGGCTTCCTTATTTCCTGCCTTAGCATAAAGTCTGGCAAGCTCATAGGCCCATCTCTCTGTATACTCTCTGCTCTTATACTCCTGGAGAATCGATATCTGTTCTTCCAAAGGAGCCCTTTTTCCTCTGGCAAGTTTATATTTCAGGATATAACGACTGTTGTCGTTAGGAGAAATCTCTACAAACTGTTTGTAATAATCTGCCGCCTCATCAAAATTCCTCATTTTAACAGACAGCTCCACCAGCCGGTACAATACCGTTCTTCCAATAGGCGCTCTGTGATGAGCCATCAAAAGAAGTTTCCGGCTGTCTTCGTATCGTTTGTTCGCTTCATAAATTTCACCCACCATACACAGTGTTCTGGCGCTCCTTACCCTGCGCCAGTCAATGGTGTCTACGATCTTAAGGGCGCCTCTGTAATCCTGCCGGTCTACCAGGTCATTTATTTCATCCAGTTTTGCCCTGTATTCATTCTTATCCAATTCGTTCACCTCTATACATTTTTATTTCCATAATGTTGCTGAACCCTAAGGGTATAAGACTCCATAATTGATTTTAGTTTATCATAAGGTCTATGGTATGTCAAAGTAAATGATTGGAAGACCCAAAAGAATTTACTTTGATAATGTATTATAACGAAAAAAGTATTCCCGGAGCTGCTTTCGCAGCCCTTTTCGGGAATACTTCTAAAAATCTTCCTTTAAGTCCAGCCTATGCTCTGCTGAAAATTCTGGTCCTGTATCTGTTCAGAACAGTGATCAGACAGTTTCCAAGAACCCCACAGGAGACTACTTCTCCAATCCCTACTGTAAGCATCAGGAATGGTATGGGAAGAGCAACTCCATAGGCATAGCGGAGTACAAATGGCACAATAAGAACATTTGCCACAATAGGAGGCAATACCGCAAAGAACCGGTTCGTGTTTCTCAGACAACAGGTTCCTGCTGCTCCCACAAGGGTCGCTATACTTCCAAAAATCACGTCCGGCAGCATAGCTCCGCCGGTAATGTTACCGATGAGACAGCCTACAAACAGTCCCGGAACTGCTGCCGGGGTAAAAATAGGCAGAACGGTAAGCATCTCGGCAATACGGATCTGTACCTCTCCAAAGCTGATAGGTGCAAAAACAAAAGTCAGCACCACATAAAGTGCAGCGATCATAGCCGCCTGGGTCAGAAAAGTTACTTTTTTGTCTCTCATATTTAATTATCTCCTTTAGTTTTGTTTTACGAGTGGAAGGTCTCGAACACTCGATTCATTTAACGCCGGGAATCGGCGGCAAGCCCTATAGACCTTGGTTTTTATGAGCTTTGCAACGTGCGATAGTATAGCATATTCCCAGCACAAAGGCAAGATAAGCACCTCAAAAACACAAATTTTTCTTGTATCGCTAGTGCACTGCCAAATGCCATAAGGTCCTTAAAGCCCCTCTATGATCCTTTTCATTGCCGGATAATCGGGAACCGGTACTACCCTGGTAATATCTTCTGCCAGCTCTTCCACTTCCTGGCCGCCGCCATTTTCCAGGGTCTCATAATTGTTAGTCCGAAATCCGTGTTTTTCCCAGGCCAAACGCTGCACGTCTTCATCAAGAAGAGCTGCAGCCCCATTTTTCCCCTGGTCATCCAGAGCAATGTACACATGAGTAGACCAGACTGTAGGGGTAGGATAGATCATCACGATATCCTCTTTCAGCTGTTCATAATCTTCAGGACTTTGGGCCGCAAATTCCAGGATCTGGCTTTCATAACCTGCTATCATAGGTTTTGCTCCTATTCCCATCTTCAGAAACTGGTCAAAAATATCTGAAGAAGAAGTTTCCATATACCCAAGCCTGGAATAAATCTCCTTTAGTTCTGGCAATACTGTCTCTACCGTCTGTTCATTTACTGTCTCTCCGCCGTTCAGCACACTGGCCAGAAGAGCGGCAAACATATTTCCGGAATTAGATTTCACCGGATCTGTTGTGTCTACAGAAATTCTGCCGTAAAGTTCTCCCAGACCGATATCCGCCCACTGGGTATCCTCCATGATCATCTGGACAAGTTTTTCCATATCCATATAAAAAACACCGTTTTCCTCTGTCACTGCTCCTTGTTCCTGAAAAGCATCTTTAATACTCTGATGGGTATACAGGACAATGGGGGTATTGAAAATAATCTGATCCTGGACAGGATCTCCAATCTGGTCTTCATACAAAGCCAGGGCAGTCTGACTGGAAGGGAATAGATAGTCCATATCACTATGATCTGCCGTGATCATATCCAGGGATCCTGCTCTTGCATAGTCAAATTCCATATGGTACTTTTTCTGCAGAATCTCCTGCACTTCTTCATCCTCAAAAAGCCCTGTCTTTTCTCCACCCAAATAGCCCCGCAGAACCATAGTCCGGTTGTTCTGGCTGTAAAAATAATAGCCTCCTCCGGCAAGAATAACCAGGACCAGAATCAGTATTCCCGCAATCTTCGATTTCATAAAGGTCCCTCCATCTTCATCATATTCTCGATCATCTGGATTTCTACATCCATATCCATCAGTTCGTTCCTCATCAACCTCTGAAACTGTTGTTCAAATGCCTGATTCAGCATGAGCATGGCCTTTTTGGTATCCTCTTTCAGACTTCTTGCTTCCGGGGTTTCCAGGCCCGAGTTCTGAAGCTCCACATATTTTTTCAAAAGGGAGGAGGCTGTATCCTGATAGTAATCTATAAATCTTCCCGCTCCAGAGATTTTATCCGGATTTTTTTCCAGATAGGCCAATATATTGGAAGAGGTCTTATAAAGTCTTTCTGAATTTTCCCGCAGCCCCTGATCCTGGATCTTTTCCACAGACTGGCGGATACTTTCAAAGTCTTCTCTGGCTTCCTCAAGCCTTTTCTCCAGATAGGCGCCGTCCGGTCTCATGTCCAGAGGGAGCTTGCCCGGAATCTCTCTTGGCTTTGTTATAAGCAATAACCCTGCAAAAAGCCCTGCTGCCAGAAACACCGACACAAAGAAATTCCAGCCCATCCCAAGGAACACTCCCAGGAACAACGCACCTGCTGTCAGCCCGCAGAGAATACTACGCACAGTTTCCTTTCTCATCATCAGTTATACCCCTTTACACTTCTGAAGGCCCCGATCAGATCTTCCCGTCCGTCAAAAACTCTGGCGTTAGTCAGATCGGCCAGTTCGTCTAACTGGCTCTCCTGAGCCTGGCCGAACATAATGGAAAATACAGGAACATCCATTTGCTCCTGCAGGTAAAAGTCCTGGAAATCTCCAAAATCCATATTTCCGTTAGACTTACCGTCCGTCATTAAAATTACTGCCGGCGTATACTGGGTAAGATCATAGTTTTCTCTCATCTCCCGCAAAGCCTCTATAGCCGGAAGATAAATATCTGTTCCGCCTCCTGGCCGCTCCTCCTCCACAGCTTTATACAGGCTCGCCAGACTCTGAGGGGATGCATCTTTTGCTTCGTAAGTATGAATGACTCCATTATCAAAGGTGATCACAAGGTTCACATCTCGTTCCCCTGCCTGGAGGAAATTCTTTTCTGCATTCTCCTGGAGAAGCACTTGTGCCATGGCCTGTACCAGCTGATCATTGCCCTCACCTATCATGCTTCCTGAAAAATCCAGACAATAAACCGTAAGAGAGGGTTTTCTAAGCTTACTCTGATAAAGGTTCAATGCCTGGGTCAGCACTTCTGATGAAGGCATAGTAATGGTAGAAAGAATCCGCTCTGTATCGATCCCCCACTCTGACTTAAAGATAGCTTTATTTTCTTCCTTTACCCCTGCATAGCCGGTACGTCTTCCGGTACGCTGGATTTCATTTTGTACGCTGTCAGAAAGCAGGTATTCCTGAACCTTCAGAAAAGCTTCCTCTTTCCCCTTTTCCCCGTGATCCACATAGCCTAAAGGAGAATCCGCAATGCTCAGTCCGTCATAAGGGTATACCACATAAAGAGGCTCTTTTCCTTCCGATTCAAGTTTCTGATTGGTACTGATCACCAGGCACTCATAATTGACCATGGCATCGTAATCCCCTTCCAGAAACATATCCATAAGCCATTCAGAGCTTCCCGAACTTCTCTCGATTCCAGAAAGAAGACGGGTCATATCCTGCTGAAGCTGAGAACTTTCCAAATCTGCCAAAGTAATGGCATCCTCTTTTCCCAGTAATGCATACAAAAAACCCACATACGCACTGGCTCCGGAATTGGACTGGGTTGCACTGGTCATGCAAAAGGACATTTTCCCTTCCTGTATAGCAGCTAAAATGTCCTTTACAGAAACCTCCTGTCCCACAAATCCCAGTTCCTGTGCCAGGCTTTTTCTGATTCCGAAAACCACTGGTGTATTCGAGACCGATTCTGTGTGTTTTACCAGATGCTGCTGATCTCCCATAGAAATCCAAAGGCTGCTGGCCGGCCATACAGCATCGTATTCCTCTGCTCCGGCCTCCAGATCTCTCATAATATCTACCGATCCCTGATAGCTGATCTCAATATTTATCTTTGTTTCCTCCGCACACTTTTTCAGCACATTTTCCAATTCCCGGTTTTCTGAACCGGAAAGTATCCGGATGGTTTCTCCGGCTCCAAAAGAAGTAAAGCTCTGCTGTTTTGAAGGATCTCCCTGGGGCTGCCGGCTGCCGGATCCGGCACATCCTGACAGCAAAAGGAGAACTCCTGCCAAAAACAGAGAAAGTGCAGCTCTGCCTTTTCTTTTTCTTGCTTCCATATGTTTCCTCCCTCTACCTTTTTTCTTTAAGTATAGCACAGGGATTTTCTTCCTTCGGTTAAAGCCTTGTGAAATGTATGTAAAAAGAGACTGTATCGCCCTTTTTTACAGGACAATACAGTCTCTTAAAACGAGAAATCTTTCCCAAAATTTTCTTTTTATTTTCTGATGACAACCTTATCCAGGTGCCAGATTTCATCTACATACTGCTGGATCGTTCTGTCAGAGGAGAACTTGTCTGCACAGGCTGTATTCAGCAATGCCATCTTTGCCCATCTTGCTTCATCTCTGTAGGCCTTTTCCACTTCTTCCTGAGCTTTGGCGTAAGACTTAAAGTCTGCCAGGATAAAGTAGGTATCTGCTCTGTCGCTGCTGTTGGTATTCAGCAGAGAATCATAGATATCCCTGAACAGATTGAAGTCTCCATGAGAATAAGTTCCATTGATCAGCTGCATCAGCACGTTCCGGATATCCGGGTCGTTGTTAAAATACTGCATTGGATCATAGCCGCCGTTGTTTTCATAATTGATAACTTCATCGGCAGACAATCCGAAGATAAAGGCATTTTCTGCTCCTACTTCTTCTACGATCTCCACATTGGCACCGTCCATGGTTCCCAGTGTCGGGGCCCCGTTTAACATGAACTTCATATTACCAGTTCCGGAAGCTTCTTTACTTGCTGTAGAAATCTGCTCGGAAACATCTGCTGCCGCAAAGATCATCTCTGCGTTGGATACACGGTAGTTTTCAATAAATACCACTTTCAGCTTTCCGTTAATGGAAGGATCGTTGTTTACCACGTCAGCCACTGCGTTGATCAGCTTAATGGTCAGTTTTGCTCTCTTATATCCTGCAGCTGCCTTAGCTCCGAAAATAAAGGTTCTCGGATAGAAGTCCATTTCAGGATGTTCTTTGATCTTGTTATACAGATACATTACATGAAGAATATTCATCAGCTGACGTTTGTACTCGTGAAGTCTCTTTACCTGTACGTCGAAAATAGAATTGGGATCTACTTCGATTCCATTGTGCTCCAGAATATATTTTGCCAGACGCACCTTATTCTGATATTTAATGTTCATGAACTCCTGCTGAGCTCTCTTGTCATCTGCATAAACTTTCAGCTTAGACAGTTCCTGCAGATTTGTGATCCAGCCGTCCCCAATGTGGTCAGTGATCCAGGATGCCAGCAGCGGGTTAGCATGAAGGAGGAAACGTCTCTGTGTGATACCGTTTGTCTTGTTATTGAATTTTTCCGGGTACATCTCATAGAAATCTCTCAGCTCCTGCTTTTTCAGGATCTCTGTGTGCAGCTGAGCCACACCGTTTACAGAATAGCCGCCGGCGATAGCCAGATGAGCCATCTTCACCTGTCCGTCATAGATAATGGCCATCTTGCGGATCTTTTCCTGATTTCCGGGATATTTTGCCTTGATCTCCTCAATAAATCTCCGGTTGATCTCTTCAATGATCTGGTAAATACGAGGAAGCAGTTTAGAGAACAGCTCAATAGGCCATTTTTCCAAAGCTTCTGCCATAATGGTATGGTTTGTATATGCGCAGGTATGGGTAGTGATGTCCCATGCCTCATCCCAGGACAGGTTCTCCTCATCAACCAGGATACGCATCAGTTCGGCCACTGTCATGGTAGGATGGGTATCGTTTAACTGGAAGGTCACTTTCTTAGGCAGATCATGAAGATTGCTGTGGGCCTTCTTAAATTTAGCGATAGCAGCCTGGATACTTGCGGAAATGAAGAAATACTGCTGTTTCAGACGCAGCTCTTTTCCTGCATAATGGTTGTCATTCGGATACAGCACTTCCACAATGTTTTTAGCCAGGTTTTCCTGTTCTACAGCTTTGTGGTATTCTCCCTTATCAAAAAGGTCAAGACGGAAGTCTGTAATAGGCTCCGCATCCCAGATACGAAGGGTATTTACGATTTTATTATTATATCCCACAATAGGCATATCATAAGGAACTGCCAGAACAGACTGATATCCTTTCTGCACAAAATGAGTTCTTCCAGTTGCATAGTCGTATTCTACGTCTACATAACCGCCGAATTTTACTTCTTTTGCGTATTCCGGGCGGCGCAGTTCAAAGGGGTATCCGTTTTTCAGCCAGTTATCAGGAACCTCTACCTGGTAACCATCTTCAATTTTCTGTTTGAACAGACCATAATGATAGCGGATACCGCAGCCATAAGCACAGTAGCCCAGAGTTGCCAGAGAGTCCAGGAAACAAGCGGCCAGACGTCCCAGTCCGCCGTTTCCAAGAGCCGGGTCCGGTTCCTGGTCTTCTATTACATTTAAGTCAAATCCTAATTCGTCTAAAGCTTCTTTTACCTCGTCATATGCGCACAGGTTGATCAGGTTATTTCCCAGCGCACGTCCCATAAGGAATTCCATGGATAAGTAGTAAACAATCTTCGGGTCGTCCTTCTCGTACTGTTTCTGTGTCAGCAGCCAGTTATCAATAATTACGTCCTTCACAGCAAGAGATACTGCCTGAAAAATCTGCTCCTGAGTGGCCTCTTCAATGGTCTTTCTGTAGAGCATTTTTACGTTTTCTTTAACGCTTTTCTTGAATTCCTCTTTCTTAAATTGATTGTCTAACATTCCCTTTCCTCCTTCAGAATGATGAAGGCAAATACTGCTAACCTTCTTTTTTGCAGGAAAAAGGCTGCCGCATAGCAGAACCAGAGCTATTGAATTCCCCGCGACAGCCCTTTTTCCTATGAAAGTTTCTCAACGCCTAATTTCACGTTTTCTGAATTTATTTTCCAGTCTTTTGCATAACCGCTCATCTGACCGTATACAACTTCTTCAGCCAGAACCTCAGATTTGATCTGGGCTTCATGGACACGGAAGATTCCTTCGATCACCTGATTATCTTCCAGAGAAACCCGGATCTTATCGGTAACCTCAAAGCCGGCTTCCTTACGCATGGTCTGGATCTTGCTGATGATCTCACGGACAAATCCCTCCTCGATCAGTTCGGGAGTCAGATTTGTATCCAGCACTACAGTAATATCATTGTCTGATTCAGAGACATAGCCCTCTGTCTGTGCCATATCAATGAGCAGGTCACTGTCTAATAATACTATTTCCTGTCCATTTATGTCAAGTTTTAGCTGTCCATTTGCCTTTAATTCGTCCATAGCCTGGTTTCCGTCCAGTTCAGACAGGGCCTTCTTTATGCCGCCCAGGAACTTTCCGTACTTAGGTCCTACAGTCTTTAACTGAGGCTTAAAGGTATAGGTGGTAAAGCCTCTTACATCCTCAGTAAATGTCATTTCCTTCACATTCAGCTCGTCTTCAATGATTTCTTTATAGAAGTCTTCCAGTGTGAAAGGCGCTTTTACGAACATCTTTCCGATAGGCTGACGATTCTTGATATTTGCTGCATTTCTGCATGCCCGGCCCATGACTACCACCTTCAGCAGGTTGTCCATGTTCTCTTCCAGAGTCTTGTCGATCCACTCTTCCTTCACTTCAGGGAAATTGCACAGGTGGATACTCTCAGGCGCATCTTTGTCAACGCTTCTCACCAGATTCTGATAAATTTCTTCTGTCATAAATGGAACCATAGGAGCTGCAGCCTTACAGATGGTAACCAGAGCAGTGTAAAGAGTCATGTACGCATTGATCTTATCCTGCTCCATTCCTTTGGCCCAGAAACGCTCACGGCTTCTTCTTACATACCAGTTGCTCATATCATCTACAAATTCCTGAAGAGCTCTGGCTGTTTCCGGGATCTTATAGGCATTTAAGTCCTCATCTACTGCTTTTACCACTGAATTCAGCTTGGACAGCAGCCATTTATCCATTACGGGCAGTTTCTCATAATCCAAGGTATATTTTGTAGCGTCAAATTCATCGATATTTGCATACAGCACGAAGAAAGCATAGGTATTCCACAGAGTTCCCATGAACTTTCTCTGTCCTTCCTGTACGGCTTTTCCATGGAAACGGTTAGGCAGCCATGGAGCGCTGTTTACATAAAAATACCAGCGGATAGCGTCTGCTCCGTATGTTTCCAGGGCCTCAAAAGGATCCACCGCATTTCCCTTGGATTTGGACATCTTCTGTCCGTTCTCATCCTGAACGTGTCCCAGAACGATAACATTTTTATAAGGAGCTTTATTAAACAAAATAGTAGATTCTGCCAGCAGAGAGTAGAACCATCCTCTTGTCTGGTCTACAGCCTCGGAGATAAAATCTGCCGGGAACTGCTGCTCAAACAGCTCTTTATTTTCAAAAGGATAATGGTGCTGTGCAAAAGGCATAGCCCCTGAGTCAAACCAGCAGTCGATGACTTCCGGTACTCTGTGCATAGTCTTGCCGCATTTTGGGCATTTCATGGTAATCTCATCGATATATGGACGATGAAGCTCCACAGTCTTGGCATTCTCGTCGCCGCTTCTCTCAAAAAGTTCCTGACGGCTGCCAATGGATTCCATATGGCCGCACTCACACTCCCATACATTGAGAGGTGTTCCCCAGTAACGGTTTCTGCTGATTCCCCAGTCCTGAACATTTTCCAGCCAGTCGCCGAAGCGGCCTTTTCCGATACTCTCCGGGATCCAGTTGATGGTGTTGTTATTCCGGATCAGGTCCTCTTTGACTGCAGTCATCTTGATAAACCAGGATTCTCTTGCATAGTAGATAAGCGGTGTGTCACATCTCCAGCAATGAGGATAGCTGTGCTCAAATTTCGGCGCTGAGAAGAGCAGGCCTCTTTCCTCCAGGTCTTTCAGCACTTCCGGATCTGCTTTTTTGCAGAAAGTTCCGGCCCAGGGGGTTTCTGCTGTCATTTCACCTTTTTCGTCTACCAGCTGCAGCACAGGAAGATCATATTTCTTTCCAACTTTATTATCGTCTTCACCGAAAGCCGGAGCAATATGAACTACACCGGTACCGTCGGTAAGAGTTACATAAGTATCGCATACTACATAGTAGGCTTTTTTGTTTAATTCTTTGAAGTTATACAAAGGCTCATACTCTTTGTATTCCAGATCTGTTCCCTTATAAGTTTCCAGAACTTCATAGGCCGGCGTTCCCTCTTCTCTTTCCAGAGAGCCCAGAACGGTATCCAGAAGGGCAGTTGCCATATAGTAAGTATATCCGTCTGCTGCCTTAACCTTTGCATATTCCTCATCAGGGTTTACACAGAGTGCAACGTTAGAGGGCAGAGTCCATGGAGTTGTGGTCCATGCCAGGATATAAGCGTCCTCCCCCTTTACCTTAAAGCGGGCAATGGCGGAGCGTTCTTTCACATCTTTATATCCCTGAGCCACTTCCTGCGCGGACAGGGGGGTACCGCAGCGAGGACAGTAAGGCACGATCTTGTGTCCTTTATATAAAAGGCCCTTGTTCCAGATTTCTTTCAGGGCCCACCACTCGGATTCGATGTAGTCGTCATGGTAGGTTACATAAGGATTATCCATATCAGCCCAGAAGCCAACAGTGGAAGAAAAATCTTCCCACATGCCTTTGTATTTCCAAACGCTTTCCTTACACTGGTCGATAAAAGGGATCAGACCATATTCTTCAATCTGTTCTTTACCGTCCAGTCCCAGCTTTTTCTCCACTTCCAGCTCTACCGGCAGTCCGTGGGTATCCCATCCGGCCTTTCTGGGAACCATATAGCCTTTCATGGCCCGGTATCTGGGGATCATATCCTTGATAACACGGGTGAGCACATGGCCGATGTGAGGTTTTCCATTAGCGGTAGGCGGTCCGTCATAGAAGGTATAGGTAGGACCTTCTTTACGGTTTTCCATGCTCTTTTTGAAAATGTCATTGTCTTTCCAGAACTTTTCTACTTCTTTCTCCCGTTCTACAAAGTTCAGGTCTGTAGTAACTTTCTGATACATAGCTTTTCTCCTTTCCAAAATTCAAAATATTTTACAAAGGCGTTTCTATTCTTTCCTTTTGAACCGGAAATATATAGAAAAGGCTTCCGTCCTGTAACAGGACGAAAGCCTTATTGCGCTGTCGTTATACCACCTCTTACATCATACGAAGCATACGCCTTTATATGTGTCCCCGGTAACGTGGGGAAACCGGCCTCTCCTACTTAATTCAGATGGCAACTCCGGAGTGATTTTCTTTGGCCCCTACTCGTACCGGGATTCCACCCTCCCCGGCTCTCTGGAACTTTGGACTGGTCAAATACTGTCTCCATCTCTGTTTTTGTCAAGTACGGAATTATTATACTGAGTTTTTCCGCATATTGTCAAGGGTTTCGGCAACAATTTCATTGCTATAAACCCTAAAATCGCATATAATAGTTCAAGGATAAATCGTCCCTCAATGTACACTGAGGGCAGCCACATTATATCAAAAAGGATACGATTAAAAATGAAAACGAAAAAGAAAAAGTCCGGCGCAGCTCTGGTCCTGGCCGCAGCTCTGTCTTTTAACATGCAGACTGTCACTCCCCTGGCAGCTTCTGACGTCCCTGAAACGGTACAGGAAAACACTCAGACAGATACCTCTGCTGAAAATCAGGAACCGGCCATGCCTGAAAGCTACGAATGGGAAATTCAGTCCAACAATATTGCCGGATGGCCTCAGGGTCCGAAGATCATTGCTGAAACAGGAATCCTCCTGGACCTGGACACCGGAGAAATCCTATATGCCAAAGGCATTGACGAAAAACGGGCACCTGCCAGCATTACAAAGATCATGACTGCTATGCTGGCCATTGAAAAGGTTCCCCTGGACACAGAAATCACATTTACCGACGAGGTAAACAATATCGAGCCAGGAAGCACTCATATCGGCATTAAGCCAGGGGAAACTCTGTCTATGGAGGAGAGTCTTTATGGTATCCTCCTGGGCTCTGCCAATGAAGTTTCTTCCGGAGTGGCAGAATATATCGGCGGGACCGTCCAGGCATTTGTAGATATGATGAACCAGAGGGCCCAGGAGCTGGGATGCAAGAATACCCATTTTGTCAATGCCAATGGTCTGTATGCCGATGACCACTATACCACAGCCAGAGACATGGCTCTCATCGCCCAGGCTGCATTTCAGAATGAAACTTTCCGGAATATTATCAAAACCCCATACTATATCATTCCCCCACAAATATTACAGCGGAAGAGCGCTGGATCAACAATCATCATCAGATGATCCAAGAGGGGGAGTATTATTATGAAGGATGCCTTGGGGGCAAAACCGGATATACAGTAAAAGCCGGAAATACTCTGGTGACTTATGCGGAAAGAAATTCCATGCGCCTTGTCTGCGTTGTTTTAAAAGGTACTACGGAATATTATAATGACACGAAAAATCTTCTGGATTACGGTTTCAATAATTTTGAAAAACTAAAGCTTTCATCGGAGATTCTGGCTGAGTCAGATTCCCTGGCTTCTTATCTGAAAGACCAGGGCCTGCTGGACGCTGCAGTAGAGAACTCTTCTGCAGATGTTCCCGTAAATCCCTCTCAGGATATTACCTGCCAGGCGGAAATTGAAAATAACATACTGAATCTGGACTTCTATTATGGAGATACCCTTCTGAGCAGTTCCAGTCAGGAGGCTTCCCAGGAAATTCTGACAGCAGCTCAGACCTATGACCTGCAGCAAAGACAAAGCCAGCAGGCCGCTGACAGCCAGCCTGCATCTACAGAAACAGAAAAAGACTCCAGCAGTTCTTCTTCCACTGTAAATCATAACTCTCTGGATGGATTTTTCCAGGAAGCCCTGTCTATTTTCCAGGGACTCCCCAGTTGGAAGTATCCTGCTCTGGGGCTTCTGGCCGGTGCATTTATTTTCTATATCGTACTCTTGATCATTAAAATCCGCCGGGCTTTCAGTTCTAAAAAACATAAAAAGTCCCGGAAGAAGAAAAAAAGTTAAATGTTTTACACTCCAAGGAGATTTGACAGATGAGAATAACTTATATTGGTCACAGCGGTTTTCTGGCAGAATTTTCCCATTGCTGCTGTCTCTTTGATTATTACCAGGGAGAAATTCCTGCAACAGATGAAGACAAGCCTCTTTTTGTCTTTGTCTCTCACCGGCATCAGGACCATTTTAATCCGAAAATTTTTCATATCACCGGGCCAAAAGAAATTCATTACATCCTCTCCTCCGATACCAGACGGTACATGAGAGATCATATGGACTTATCTGGCCTGCATTTTATGAAAGCTGAGGAATCTCTTACCTTGACCTGGAATGGCGCCACCTGTTCTATGACTGTAAAAACCCTCCATTCCACAGACTGCGGTGTAGCTTTTCTGATACACACAGAAGACAAAAACATTTATCATGCTGGGGATTTAAACTGGTGGGTATGGCCGGGGGAATCGAAACAATACAATAACAATATGACAGCAAATTTCAAAAAGTATACCGAACCACTGAAAGGCCTGGAGCTTTTTGCCGCGTTCCTGCCTCTGGACCCCAGGCAGGAAGAATGGTACGATAAGGGATTTTCTTATATACTGGAAAACACCAGAACCAGATACGCTTTTCCCATGCACTTCTGGAAAGATTTCTCCGTTATTCCAAAATATCTTTCCACTCCCACTGGGAAAGCCCATAAAAATGAGATCATGATTCTAGAAAAGGAAGGACAGATTATGAACTGTCCAGAAGACAAGGAGGACAAATAAATGAAGTTTCAGATGATCCACGAAAACTATAACGTAAGAGATTTAGACCGTTCTCTGGCATTCTACGAAAAAGCCCTTGGTCTGAAAGAAAAACGCCGCACAGAGGCAAAAGATGGCTCCTTTATCATTGTGTATCTTGGAAATGACACTACAGATTTTGAGCTGGAGCTTACCTGGCTCCGGGACTTTGACAGAGATTACAATCTGGGAGACTGTGAGTTCCATCTGGCTTTCCGTACTGCTGATTTCGACCAGGCCCACAAACTTCATGAAGAGATGGGATGCATCTGCTTTGAGAATCCGGATATGGGAATTTATTTCATTAAAGACCCTGATGGATACTGGCTGGAGATTGTGCCGGAGAGGTAGTACAACAAAAATGTAGTATTTTATCATTTAATATAAAGGAGCTGTCTCATTAAGCAAATTCGCATAAAATATATAAATACACCTGACATAATTAATGCGACAGCTCCACCTTTTTACTTTACAGATAATTTAAATAATTTTGCATCATGGGCCTTCAGTGTTACCGTAATGTTCGTCTCCACTTCTCCCA
>ERZ1643250.1181-NODE-1181-length-23552-cov-7.089671_pt1 | contig 23552 bp, 20 predicted proteins | sample MGYA00579262_ERZ1643250 | MGnify/ENA primary metagenome ERZ1643250 (study PRJEB29033, sample SAMEA4952265) | chicken gut metagenome | biome: Broiler Chicken; feature: Gastrointestinal Tract; material: Caecum | place: Ireland | collected 2018 | study: Broiler... | reverse complement strand
AAGGACCAACAGAAGAAGAGTTCCGGCAGATGATGCCTTCTGTGGACGCAGAAGTACTGGAAGATGACAGCGTGAAAGTAACCTGGGAAAAGATTGAAGGAGCAAACAGCTACCGAATCTACAGGAAAGAAGCGGGCGGAAGCTTTACCGGCCTTATGACCGTAGGAAGCGATGTTCTGGAATTTACAGATGATACAGCCGCACCGGGAACTGTTTACTACTATACGGTAAAAGGCTTCTGGGAAGCAGATGCGAAAGGAAGTGCAACCAAATATCCTACGGATGTAATGGTAAGAGTGACAGCAGGAACCCAGGAAGAATTCCAGGACGTAATGCCGGAAGTAATGGCAAAAGTAAACAGCAATAAGAGCGTAACCGTATCCTGGAAGAAAGTACCGGATGCCATGAGTTACCGGATTTACAGAAAGACAGCAGGCACAGCCTTCAAAGGTCTGGCGAATGTAAATGCAGGAACCACTTCCTATGTAGATCAGACAGCAGCAGACGGAGTGACCTATTACTATACAGTGAAAGGCTTCTGGGAGGAAAATGCACAGGGAGCAGCAACCAAATATCCTTCAGATGTAAAAGTTACCATTCCGGTAGATTACCTGAAGACGCCGGTTGTAAGCACCAGATCCATCAATTACTGTACTGTAGACGTAAACTGGACAGGTGTGACCGGGGCTCAGAAATACGTCATTTACCGGAAAGAAGCGAAAGTGGGAACCACCTTTAAGTCCATTGGAACGGTAAGCGCCGATACTCTGACTTACCGGGATGCAACGGCTAAGATGGGAGTAAGCTACTATTACACCGTAAAAGCTTATGCAGGCAGCGTGGCCAGCGGTTACCAGAAGACGGTAAGAGGAATGGCAGTGCCGTCTTCCCCGGGATTATCCGCATCCGGCAGCACCAAAGGTGTAACAGTAACCTGGACCGGTTCCAAAGCCGGAGCGAACAGCTTCGCAGACGGCTACCGTGTATTCAGAAGAACAGCCAATACTTCCTGGAAGACGATTGCTACAGTTGGCAAGGATGTACGCAGCTATACAGATACCACCGGCGTTAAAGGCGGAAATTACTACTACACCGTACGCGCTTATGTAAAACAAAGCGACGGCACCACCCTCTGGGGTACTTATAACTCCGCCGGAGTAAAGGGCGCTAAGAAATAAACAGTCTCTGAGATGGGAGCGGGAATACCTGTCAGGCAGGTGTTCCCGCTTTTCTTTTCGGGACAAAGGATTTATAATGGAAAAAGGAGGAAAACAAAAGTATGAAAGAAAAGAGCAAACGTTTGTGGAAACTTTTTATATCCACCTTTTATCTGAGTGCCTTTACCTTCGGAGGGGGATATGTGATCATTACCCTGATGAAAAAGAAGTTTGTAGATGAATTAAAGTGGATCGATTCCAAAGAGATGCTGGATCTGGTAGCTATCGCCCAGTCTTCTCCGGGAGCCATTGCAGTCAATGGGGCCATTGTAATCGGGTACAAACTGGCCGGCGCCGCCGGGATGGTTACGGCGATTGCAGCAACTATCCTGCCTCCGTTTCTGACGATCTCTGTTTTGTCCTTTTTCTACACGGTCTTTCAGTCTAACTTGTATGTGCGTCTGATCCTGGAGGGAATGCAGGCAGGCGTGGGAGCAGTGATTGCTGCGGTGGTCTTTGATATGGGAAAAGACTATTTCCTGCTGAAAGATAAGACCTCCATTCTGGTTATGGCGGCAGCTTTTGGCGCGTCCTGTTTTCTGAATATTAAAGTTGTGTATATCATTCTTGGGTGTATTGCAATCGGGGTACTCAGGACATGGTATAAGATAAGGAGAGAGAAATGATTTATCTGCGTCTGTTTATGAGTTTTCTGCAGATTGGCTTATTCAGTTTCGGAGGAGGATATGCAGCCCTTCCGTTAATCCAGGAGCAGATCGTAGAGCTTCACGGATGGCTGAGCCAGTCAGAGTTTACGGATTTAATTACCATTTCCCAGATGACGCCCGGCCCCATAGCTGTGAATGCTGCAACCTTTGTGGGAATTCGCGTGGCAGGAATACCAGGGGCGGTTACGGCCACACTGGGATGTATCTTTCCCTCCTGTGTCATTGTGTCGATTCTGGCGTTTCTGTATCTGAAATATAAAAACCTGAGAATTCTGCAGGGGGTGCTGAATACACTGCGCCCGGCCGTTGTGGCCATTATTGCCTCTGCAGGGGTAACGATTTTAATATCCGCCTTCTGGGGAGAGGCAAAGGCCATAACCCCCGGAAATATAAAACTCAATATGGCGGTGCTGTTTCTGGCGGCCATATATCTGCTGAAAGGGAAAAACTGGAATCCGATTCTCGTCATGGTTCTGTGCGGAATCCTGAATGCAGTCATTTCCCTTACAGCAGGTTTCTGTCAGTAATCGGCCTTATGGTAAAAGCGCCCGTTAATATAATCTGTCTTAATCACGTTAATAAAAGCCTGGGGATCTGCTTCTTTTACCTTTTTAATTAAAATCTTGGCTTCATCTCTTGAAACAACCGAGTAAATCATGGTGTGAGATTCCCCCTGGTAGCATCCGGTTCCGGAGAACTGGGTGGCACTGTGATTGGTAATCTTAGAAATCTCTTCATACACTTTCTGAGGCTGATTTGTAATAATAAACAGGGTATGTTTCTTATATTTCTGGTGAAGGATCTGGACCACCTGGGTGGAGGTAAACTGAAAGATAATGGAATATAATGCCTTATCCCATCCAAATAAAATTCCTGCCAGAAACAGTACCACAGCATTTCCAATCAGAATATAATTCCAGACGTCAATTCCCTTTTTCTCGGAAAAATAAATGGCAATAAAGTCGGTCCCGCCGCTGGATGTATTCCCAATCAGACAAAGACTGATGGAAAATCCATTAATTAATCCTCCGAAAATACTGATTAAAAGAGGATCGTAAGTGATGGGCTGGGCGGGAATCAGATCCGTCAGCACACTGATCAGGATAATGACAATACAGGACATGGTGGTGAATTTTGCTCCGATCATTCTAAAACTCACGATTGCCGGTATAGCATTAAGTGTAAGGCTGATCACGGAAAACGGAATCCCTATCTGGAAAAATCTCTCGAAGATGGTCTGAATCAGCAAGGTGATTCCGTTAAAACCGCCGGGATACAGATCTCCGGCATTTACAAAAGTTTTAATATTGGCAGCCATGATAACAGCCGCCAGGACACCGAAAAGAACACGCTTGCACTCATGTTTCCAATTGATGGATAACTGCATGAAATCCCCCCTCGTTTTCAATATTCTCTTTGTGCTCATGATAGCCCATTCCTGCAAAAAAGTCTAGCGAATGCCTGAGAAGTTTCAGAGTAAAAACAGAAAAATTTTGGTTTATATCAAAAAAACTAGAAAAATTAACGATTCTGTGGTATAAATGAAAAGTGTGTCAAAAAAAATACGAAAAGAGGGGCTTTATGGAAAGCTTATTAGAGGTTTTAAAAGGAATACAGACGGTTGTCTGGGGGCCGCTGACGATTTTTCTGTTGCTGGCCGTGGGATTTTATTATACCATACGTTTAAAAGGCGTTTCGATTACCGCGTTTCCCAAAGCGGTGAGATACATTTTTGAAAAAGAAGAGGGACAGGGGGATGTTTCCGCCTTCGCTTCTTTGTGTACAGCCCTGGCTGCGACCATCGGAACCGGCAGTATTGTGGGAGTGGCGACGGCTCTTCGGACCGGCGGTCCGGGAGCCCTGTTCTGGATGTGGGTTTCCGCCCTGCTTGGCATGGCCACAAAGTATGCAGAAGGGGTTCTGGCGGTAAAGTACAGAACCGTGGATGAAAACGGAAATATTGCAGGAGGCCCCATGTATTATATTGAAAAAGGACTGGGAAAGAACTGGAAATGGCTGGCCTGTCTGTTCTCTGTCTTCGGAGTGATTACCGCCCTGCTTGGCTGCGGAACTTTTCCCCAGGTAAATGCCATTGTGGAGTCCACTCACAATGCCTTTCACGTTCCCGTGATTGTTATCGGAGGGGTCCTGACCATACTGACCGCCTGTGTGATCCTGGGAGGTGTCCGTTCCATTTCCAAGGTGGCGGAAGTTGTGGTGCCGGTGATGGCCATCCTGTACGTGCTGACTGCCCTGGTATTGTTAGTTCTCCATGCCTCTGCCCTGCCGGGTGCGTTTCGGTCTGTTTTTCAGGCTGCTTTTACACCCCACGCAGTGGGAGGCGGTGTGGCCGGCACAGCCGTTATATCCGTTATGACTGCCATGAGAACGGGAATTGCCAGAGGTGTATACACCAATGAGGCAGGTCTGGGAAGTTCGCCTATTATTGCAGCGGCGGCCAAAACAAAGTCACCGGTTCGCCAGGGATTGATTTCCATGACGGGTGTATTTTTCACCACCATTGTAATCTGCACCATGACTGCCCTGGTAATTCTCTCTTCCGGACTTCTGGAAACCAGTTCCTACGACGGAGGAATTCTGTCCAATTATGCATTTAATCAGGGGCTTCCGGGAAATACGGGAATGTATCTGGTGTCCATTGGACTGATATTCTTTTCTTTTACGACGATTATCGGATGGAACTATTACGGAGAGCGGTGTCTGGTTTATTTAAGCGGGAATACCCGGTTGGTGTTTGGATACCGTATTCTCTACATTGCCTGCATTGCGGCTGCGCCTTTTTTATCTTTGGAACCAATCTGGTATCTGGCAGATATTACCAATGCGCTTATGGCGTTTCCCAATCTGGTGGGACTTCTGCTTCTAAGCCCGGTGGTGATTCGGGAGACCAGAGCTTATTTTCAGAAAGAAGGAGTAAAGAACATTCATGGATATAGCAGAATTTCAGAAAAAGCTGGCGGATTTACGTACACTGGCAAATGGGAAAGGGAAGAAAATTCCTGAAGAAGAAGTCCGGGACTTTTTCCGGGAGGATCAGCTTCAGGACAGCCAGATGGAGAAAATTTATGCCTATTTAAAACTGCAGGGGATCACAGTAGAAGGCCGGGAGGAAACAAAAGAGCCGGAGAAAGAAGAGAAAGCAGCCGAAGCAGCTCCCCTTACAGAAGAAGAAAAGGCTTATTTACAGGAGTATCAGGAAAGTCTTCAGGAGATCCCCCGGCTTACAGCAGAACAGGAAGAGGAATTGTTCCTGCGTCACGGGAAGGGAGATACTCTGGCAGGGAAGCCTTTGATGGAGGCATATCTTCCGGAAGTGATTTCCATTGCGCTGGCATATCACAGGGAAGGCTTTTTCATCGGAGATATGATTCAGGAAGGAAATATGGCGCTGGTAGCCGCTCTGGAAGAACCGGAGAGCCTTGACAGAGAGAGACTTCTCGGTAAAGTCCGGGAAGGAATCCGAAAGACTGTGGGAGAACATCAGCAGCAGAAAGACCAGGATGAATACCTGGTGGAAAAGGTAAGAAGGCTGGAGGAGGACGTACGTGCGCTGACCGAGGATACCAGCGAGAAGTACAGCGTGAAAGAGCTGTCAATTATTTTAGATATGAGTGAAGAGGAAATTATGGATGTGCTGCGTCTCACAGGAGACGACAAATAGGAAGGGCTCCCCGTTTGGGGAGCCTTTAAAAACTGCAGATTCCAAATTGTTCTGCCAGTACTTCTTCCAGTTCTTTCTGAGAGGTCAGCTCTTTCGTAGTACAGGAGCCGTTCTCTCTTCTGGTAAAGGTCATATCCGTTAATGCCAGACTTCCGTCGGGAAGCCGTAAGTTCACCAGCCGTTTCTGGGTAAATACACAGTCCGGATGGTTGGCGCAGTAGAAATTAATGGGAACGAAATTTACTGCCTCCTGAATCTGTGTGGTAAACTGAATGACTTTCTCCTCCATTCCCCCGGAAGTAATCCGGGATAAGGTCCAGTAGCAATTGCTGCTCTGCTCCATAAAGAATGTTTCCCCCCGGATGATTTTTTGGGCTCCGGAAACCACGGGAACGGCGCCGGCAGGCTGAGGTCCGCCATAGCCCACGTCACAATAGTACAGAGTGTCCTGGATTCGGACTAAAATTGCCTGGTGGAGCCGGGGCGGAATAAAGGATTTGCCCCGGAGAATCCGGCAGGAGCAGGCATAGGCTTCATAACCCGCAGCCCTGAGAAAGTGACATAACAGGGCATTCAGTTCGAAGCAGTAGCCCCCTCTTTTTCTGGTAACGATCTTGTCATATAGTGCGTAAACATTTAAAGAAGGCGTTATTTTTCTATCAAACACATCCAGATTCTCGAAAGGAATCCGGCACTGATGCTGATAAATAATCTGATCCAGGTGTTTTACATCCGGCCGGATTGGAAGAGAGATTCCAATCCGGTCTGCATAGGCCTGTATGTGTTCTTCTGTCAGGGTGAAATATAAGTCTTCATACATAGCGAAAGTCCTCCGGAAGTTAGTTCATTTCCAGATATTTCATCCGGCTGTAGCGGTATAATTCATCTGCCAGATTCACTTCCCGGTCAGGCTTCTCATCCCGTAACCGGCAGCCGAAACGGCCGGTGGAGGCCAGAGTATCCACTCTTTTGTGAATATCAGCAATGGCGTCTTCGGTACTCATGTCTGCAGGGATAATATATAAAGTAAGCTGAGCCAGATCCTTTCCGTATTCCTTCATAATTGCCTCTTTGTCGTTGGCGCTGTCCTGGCCTTCCCAGGCGTCGAAACCTGCTTTAATGATCAGAGGCATCAGGGTGGAAATGCAGCCGCAGGAATGAAGACAGATGTACATTCCCAGATCATGGGCGGCTTTGGTGATTTTCTGATACTGAGGCACGAATAACTCATCATACATAGCAGGGGAGAAGAAGGTGCTGCGCTGGGTGCCCATATCGTCATGGAACAGAATCATATCTGCATGGTACACTTCTTTGGCAATCTTAATCAGTTCAATATGCCAGTCCGCCAGTTTGTCGTAAAAGGCAGTTAATTCTTCCGGTTCTTCCAGCAGGTAGCAGAAAGTATCTTCAAAGCTGGTAAGATCCGCCAGTCTTTCAAAGAGGCCGTTTACAATGACAAAATAAGAAAGGCGCTCCTCTGCAATTCTTCCCTTATAGTTTTCTTCGTAATCTTTTTGCCAGTCAATGGCTGACAGATCCGGGAAAACCAGTTCTTCTCTCCAGTTGGTCAGATCGGAAAGTCTTCTGGTTCCGGGTTTTACCATAGCCGCCTTCGTTAAAGGTTCATATTCCCATTCAATGCCGAACCAGTCGGTACCGCCGAAGCTGCGGGCACGGGCATCGGGCATTACCATGGGCTGAATGGCGTTATTATCCAGAGTCTGGTTGGGAACCCAGAGAGGCATTTCTCCTCGTAAAAGACGAAGCATGTTTTCCTTCGGGGTAATGGGATAATTGTGCTTAGGCACGATCGTGTCGGGCGCTCCGTAGATTCCGGGCATGCTGTATTCGCCGATGATTTCCAGTTCTTTCTCAATATTTACACTCATGATTTAAGCTCTCCTTTCCGTTTCCCTAACGGGCTGCGATTTCTTTCTGATACTGTTCCACTTTCTCTTTGGTAAGTTTGAAACCGGCAAAGAGAAGTACGGCTGCAACCAGCAGAGCCACAGCGGGGATAATCATAAAGGCAATACAGATTCCCTGCTGCAATTCAGCAGTTGCCATAGACGGATCGATGCTGGGGTCAAAGGCAGCCAGAGCCAGACAGGCGGAAATAATGATACCACGAGTCATAACGCCTACTTTTAAAGGAACATTCTGAAGACCACTGATCCATCCGGTGGCATTTTTGCCTGTTTTCCATTCGGAATAAATAATGGTATCTGCATAAAGCGCCGGAGTACAGGCGTAGGCGATTCCATATCCGAACTGTGCCAGAGACATCAGGATTAAGACCAGAATCACGTTAGAATACAGGAAGTTTGCCACAATCATTACAACGGCCATGGCGAAGAAGGTAACGATGGTAGTCATTCGGGTAGATACCTTCTTGGCAAAGTTCTTGGCAATATAGGATCCGATAACACATAAAATGTTAGAAATCAGGATGTAGGTGGCCAGCATCCCTTCATTTTGTGCCACATAAGTAAAGTAGTAAATGGCAACGCCGGATACAACAAAGTTAAACATCCATTTGGCAAGATCCGCCAGCATTAACACGATCAGAGGCGGATTCTGTAAAAGAGCATGGAGCAGGTCTTTTCCGCTGGTTTTGGTTTTGTCTTTTTTCTGATCCTTAACAGCATCCCAGTCCACTTCTTCATAACCGTCAAACATTTTAAAGTGTGCAAAGTATAAAACAGCCATTACACAGCCCAATACGAAAGCAGTAGCTGCATACTGGTTTTTATCGCCGATCAGTCCTGCGAAAAGAGCAGCCAGAGGCGGTCCTACATAGGAAAAAATAACCTTTGAGAAATTGGCCCAGGCGGCGCGGGTGGAAGATAACTGGGCGCGGTCATTGGCGGTCTTGCCGGCCACAGAAATCATGGATACATTGGCCACGTAGGGGAAGTTCCATACCACATGGCTGACAACTGCCGCAAATACAATCACTGCAATGGACAGGATACCGTCCCCCACCTTTAAGAACTGGAATGCATAGAGGAATGGAACTAGCCATGGCAGCAGAACCAGCCAGGAGCGGTACCGTCCCCATTTTTTGGGACGGATACTGTTAAGGACAGCTCCGTACATCCAGGACAGACAGGCGTCAACAGCGCTGGCTAATGTGGTGATAAAGGATACGGTTCCCAGGCTGAACTGAGCCAGATTTGTCAGGAAAAAGTTAAAATAATAACTTTCCACGTTGGTCATAAGCGTGAACCCGCAGTCCCCTACGCCGTAAAACAGTTTCAGGGCTTTACTCAGCCCTTTTGGTTTTTGGTTAGAATTTTCACTCATATTCTACCCTCCCTTAAAAAATGTGATAATTATATAAGAAATTTATATATTGCCTGTATTTTAGCACGATTAGTAAATGAAAAAAATTCTACAGCAGGTCGAATCTTTTTTGAGACGAGTTGAACATTTTGTAGGAATACAAAAGACAAATTGATTGAGCATACGGACAGGGTGTGTTATACTGAAAAAAACATATAGAGGAGGGGTTACATGGGAGGAAAAAAAGAACGGGAGGAAATTGAGGAAATACCTTTCTGTTTAAATATGCAGATACTTTCCGACGAATTGGAGGCATTGGGGATTTCCCACTTTTTTTACAGGAGAGATGAAGGCTGTCTGAGAGGAATCCGTTTTTTTCAGAAGGGAGAAAAGCTGGAGGAATTCTATGTTTACATGGTTTTTTCAGACAGTATGCAGGAGGATTTCAGAAGCTGTGAGAGGATTTCCTTTCTTGTTCTGGACGATTTGCCCATCGAACGGTTTTCTTTCACCTCTTCTATTATTTATGTAACGGGGATTACAGAGCATCTGCAGTTTTACAATCAAATACAGCAGATTTTTTTTAAATACGAAGAATGGGAACGGCGGATGTGCTGGGCTATGCGAATGGAGAATCCCCTGGATCAGATGCTGTTAATCTGCCGGGAGATATTCGGAAATCCTCTGTTTATTCACGATCCGGATTTTTATATTCTGTCCTGTCCCTACCATACAGGACAAATGCTTCAGTGGGAGAAGGCCGCCAGAAACGGAAGGGAAATGGTTCCGTTGGAAACGATTAATGAATTTAAGGTGGACGAGGAATATCTCCAAACTCTTAAGACCAGAAGTGTTTCTATGTTTTCAGCATCCCTGCGGGGGTATCGGGTTCTGTATATGAACCTGTTCGACGGAGAGCACTATGAGGGCAGAGTCTGTGTGGATGAGGTGGAGCGGGGATTTCGCAGAAGCGATTATCTGCTTTTGGAGTATGTGGGAAAAATGGTGCAGGCATGTCTGAAGAAACAGAGGCTTTTCTGGCTGAATATGGGAAGTGATGTGGAGGCGTCATTTATACGGATTTTAAAAGGGGAGGAAACAGATGCACAGAGTATTTCCGACCTTTTGGGATATCTGAACTGGGAACGGAATCAGCACTACCTCTGTCTGAAGCTGATTGCCGAGGGAGAGGAATTTCAGTATATGACTCCCGACGGAATTTTCGGCCATATCGAAACCCAGATTACCAACGGTTACGCCTTCTTCTATGAGAAGAGCATAGCCGTTGTGGTAAATCTCACTCTGGAAAAGGCGGAGATCTCCGAGATTCTGAGCCGTCTGGCTTATTTTTTAAGAGAAGGGCTGTTTAAACTGGGCGCCAGCAGTGAATTATTTGAATTTGATCAGATAAGGGAAGGCTATGAACAGGCTTCCGTGGCTTTGCAGTATGGAAGACGCAGCAAGAGCATGATCTGGTATTACCACTTTGAAGATTATGCCATGGCGTATATGATGGAACAGGCCAGCCGGAACATCAGTCCCCGCCTGCTGGTTTCAGGGGTTTTGCGGACATTAAAAGAATACGATGAGAAAAATCATACGGAACTGTATCACACACTGGAGCTGTTTCTGCAATTGGAGAGAAATACCGTTCAGACGGCAAAGGAACTGTTTATCCACAGGAGCACACTGTTTTACCGTCTGGAGCGGATCCAGAAACTTACGAAACTGGATCTGGAAGATCCCGGTCAGCGTCAGTATCTTTTATTCTCCTTTGAATTAATGAGAGAATTCAGTAAGAGCTGAGGATTTGCAGAGGGAAATTTATTGAATTTTAGCCATTTTCGTAATACAATAAGTACAGCAAGAAATGGGAGGAGAAAAAGGGCATGAAGAAATGGATTACAGCTATTAAACCGGCCGGACTGTGCATGGCGGGCGGATTTCTGGCAGCAGCCATCCTGCTGTTTCTCCCTGTCCTGAACGTGCAGAATAAAAATATAGGGTTTTTAGATGTTTTCAGACAATCCGACGCTTTAAAAGAGCTGGGGGAATTCTGGGAATTTGTGGGGAAAAGCTCCCTTGCTCTGAAAGTGATTTTTGTATTATTCCTGCTGATTTATCTGGCGGGATTTGTTCTGTATCTGTTTCAGATTGGAGGAAAAATAAAATATGCAGTTACCGTGGTTTTGCTGATATTTCCCATCTGCATCTACGCGGTGCTGGGAAGCGTCGCCCTGATTATCGGTCAGATGGGGCAGACGATCCAGCTATACGGGATGGAAATAGATGTGGGACTCTCTGCTCATGTGGGGGCAGGATGGGTTCTTCTGCTGGCGGATCATCTGTTTTTGCTGATCACGGATCTGGTTTATCTATGTATGCCTGCCGGGGAGATGCCGAAACAGGAAGAGCAGGAAGGGGCAGAGCCCGAATCCGGCCAGGTGCTGATTAACTGCGGTGAATATAAGGGCCAGTATCTGCCTGTGACAGAGGGAGCCTCCCTTCTGATTGGCAGAAATGCGGCTGTCTGTAATCTGGTTTTAGATGGAAACAAAATCAGCAGGGTTCACGTGGAAATTACTTATTCAGCAGACAAAAAAGTCTATGAGCTTATGGACTATTCTTCCAATGGAACCTTCCTGAAAAACGGGACCCGGCTGAAACATACGCAGAAAGTGAAAGTAAAGCCGGGAACGGAAATCTATCTGGGAATCCCGGAAAACAGCTTTAAACTCTGCTAAAGAAACAGGAGGAGGGTCATGATTACTTATTCCAGTATTAATGAAAAAGGAAAACGCCCTTATCAGGAAGACTCTGTAGGGATTTATTTTCACGAGGAAATGGGTGTATTTGCAGTGGCAGACGGGCTGGGAGGACACGGAAAAGGCGAGATTGCGTCCGGCGAGACGGTTCGTTTTGTCCTGGAACATTACCGGAATGACTGCGATCCCGGGGAATACTTTCAGACCGCCTTTTTGAAAGGCAATCAGAACCTGGTAGAACTCCAGGATCTAATGGACATGCCAAGAGGCGTAAAGACAACGTTAACCATCTGTCTGATTCAGGATAAAATCTATGGAGCTTATATCGGCGATACCCGCCTCTATCTGTTCGAGGACGGGAAAATGGCTTTTCGGAGCACGGATCACAGCGTTCCCCAGATGCTTGCCCTGGGAGGGGAGATTAAGGAAAGCGAAATCCGGAAACATCCCGACAGAAATAAACTTTTACGGGTTCTGGGCGACCGGAAGCGGGAGATTAAATACGATACCACAGAAGTCTGGGAGAAGAAGAAAGGGGTCAGCCTTCTCTTGTGTACAGACGGTTTCTGGGAATATGTGAAAGAAAAAGATATGGAAAAAACACTGGCTCACTCCAGGAGTCCCCAGGAGTGGCTGAATAAAATGAAACGTATGGTGCTAAGGAGAGGATTCCTGGATAAACAGGATAATTTTTCCGCCATAGGAATCTGGATTCGATAGGGAGGGAGAATATGGCAATTGTAAGATGTGACAGCGGCCATTTTTATGATAATGGAAAATATGAAAAATGTCCGTTCTGTGAGAGAAAGAAACAGGAAGGGAATCTGGATCGGACGGTTTTCCATTTTCAGGAAGAGGATTCCAAAACGATTGCCCAGTCTTTTAACAGAAAGCCGGAGAGTGAATCCATTGTAATCGAAAGAAACGTGGCTTATCAGGGAGATGATGAGAAAACCGTAGCGTTTTATTCCCCTGTGAAAGGAAACGATTTTGTTACCGGATGGCTGGTCTGCGTAGAAGGCGTCAATCAGGGAAGAGATTACCGGCTGCATCACGGAAACAACCGGATCGGCCGCGGAGTACAGATGGATGTGTGTGTGTTAAATGACCAGAAAATTTCACAGAAGACCCATTGCCGGATTGTTTATGAATATAAACAGAACCGATTCTTCCTGGTTCCGGAAGCGGGAAGTCTGACTTATATGGAAGGAAAAGCGCTGGAAAGTGAAAGAGAGCTTCAGTCGGGAGACTGTTTCCGGCTGGGGGACAGTGAATTTGAATTTATTGCTTTTTGCAGGGGGAATAGAAAATGGTAAATCGAGGAATACGCATTTTGACCGCAGCTCTTCTGATGCTGACAGGAATTTTTCTGGTTCCGCAGGCATCCTACGGAGCATCGGCCAGCGATGTGCGCATGGAGCAGGTATCTGTGTGTATGCCCCAGGTTAAAGTGTACCTGATGGGGGAAGACGTACAGGACGTGGATTTCCAGCAAATCACGGCACAGAAAGAGGATGAGGAGCTGTCTGTGGAATCCATAGGGGATTTCAATGATTCCGGGGAAGGAATTCTCTATATGTGTCTTCTGGATATATCCGGCTCTATTGACGGGGAAAGCTTCCAGGGAGCCAAGGACGCCCTGTTAGACTTTGCGGGACAGCTAAAGGATACGGAGAAATGTATGCTGCTTACCTTCGGAAATGATGTGAAGACCGTATGGGTGGGAAGCGAAAGCCAGGAGGAAAGAAAGAAACTTCTGGACGGCATTCAGAATGACAATGAGAATACCCAGTTGTTTGAAGCCCTTCACCAGGCGGCAGATTTAAGTGTGGAAAATAAGGGAAGCATCGACAGAAAGGTGGCTCTGGTTTTCACAGACGGACTGGATGAAGCTGTGGGGAAATCCACAAGCCAGGAAGCATTAAATGAGCTTCAGGCCAAAGGGCTTCCTGTTTACGGGATTGCAGTAGGGAAAGAGAAAAAGACGGAAGCCGTCAACTCCTTCGGCGAGTTTGTAAGAAGCAGCGGCGGAGCCTTAACTGTACCGGAGTCTACAGCCGTTTCCCAGGATTTAATTCAGTTAAAGGAACAACTGTACCAGGCCAGGGTTCTGGGGATGAAAGGAAGCAGCAATCTGGTCAGCAAGGAAGTGGAGACGGTGAAGCTTACCTTTCAGCAGTACCCGAAAACAGAATCTTTAAAGACAGAAGTTACCGAATATGAAAAAGATACGGAGGCGCCTCAGATTGAGGATGTAGTGCAGTTAAGCGACAACCAGATTCAGGTAATATTTACAGAAGCCATGAATGGAATTGACGAGGCGGAGAATTTCCAGCTTATTGATAAAAAAGAAAAATCTCTGGTACCGGAAGCCAGCTCCGTGGAAGAGAAAAGAATAGCCACCCTGACTTTCAAGGACAATTTTTACCGGGGAGATTATACCCTGGAATTTAAAAATATTACAGATTATTCGATGGAAAAGAACCCCCTGGAGGATACGGCGGATCTCACTCTGGAGGGGGATTTGAACCTGAAAATCGTAAGCTTTCTGAAAAGCTGGGGCTGGCTTTTAGCCATTGTGCTGGTGGCAGCCGCTGCGGCAACGGCAATTATTATATACCGGAAAATTAAAAAGAACAAAGGCTTAGTGGTTATAGATGATAAACTCACCCTGCAGGATCAGGTGCAGGTGGAGAAGCGCCAGAAGGTGGAATTTAAAGATGTTCCCGGAGCTGCGCTGCAGATTCAGCTTCGTTCCGGTACTTCCGCCGGCGCTGTAATTGAACGCTTTTTAAGCGACAGCCTGATTGTAGGACGTTCTTCCCAGCTCTGCGGACTTTGCATTCAGGACAGCAGAATGTCCAAGCAGCATTTCGTGCTGGAGTTTGAAAAAGGAAGGATATTTATAACCGATTTGGAAAGTACAAACGGTACGATGGTAAACGGAGTCCGGCTTCTGGGCCGGCAGCCGCTGAATCCCGGGGATTTGATCTGCGCGGGAAATATGGAAATGGTCATTCAGTGGCAGGAAAAAAATGGTTAAAACAGTTGAAAAGAAGGTGATTTTATCGATACAGTAAGAATTTTTTCAGAAGATTCGATTCCCCATCTTCAGATATGCGCCGCCTCCTGTGTAGGAGACAGAAAAAGGCAGCAGGATAATATGAGCCATAAAAAATACGGCGATGACTTCCTGGGCGTGGTCTGTGACGGAATGGGAGGAATGTCTGCGGGAGAAATTGCAAGCAGCGCAGCAATTGACACGCTGATGGAATATGCGGACTGTGAAATGCCTCTTCAGGATCCACCGGAATTTCTGAAAAAGGCTGCTATACGGATGGATGAACATGTGGCTTCACTTTTAAATATAAAAGGAGAAAAGCTGCAGGCAGGGACAACGGCTGTGGTGGTTTACATTACAGGAAGTTCCTTATACTGGATGTCTGTTGGAGACAGTAAAATCTATATTATACGGAACCATGAGATGGTACAGGTAACCCGTCCCCATAATTATCAGCTTCTTCTGGAACAGTCATTAAGCGACGGAAGCATCAGTCAGGAAGAATATGAGAAAGAAAGCGCAAGGAAAGAGGCGCTGATCAGTTATCTGGGGATGGATGGACTGCGAATGATGGATTTAACCCAGCAGCCCTTTGAACTCCATGTGGGAGACGTGGTGCTTTTGTGCAGCGACGGTCTGTATAAGTCGCTGAAAGACGAAGAAATACAGAATCTGATAGAAGTATGCGAAGATAATTTTATGAAAACCGCAGACGTGCTGATTGATATGGCTATGGAATACGGACGCGGCCCTTTAGATAATTGTTCAGTCCTTCTGGTAAAATACAGTGGGATGAAGTTGGATAAAATGAGAGTAGGAGGAAAGAGTGATGAAATTAAGGAAGTGTGAAAACGGGCATTTTTATGATGAGGAGAAATACGACAGCTGTCCCCATTGTCAGAACATGGGCGGACAGATGCCAAGCCAGCCTCAGCAGGGCGGCGAGGAAGGAATGACTGTCGGGCTTTACAATGACAGTCCCCAGGCGCCGGCCGGAAATTTCCAGCCAAATCCGGGACCGGTTCCAAACAGTGGTTTTCAGACGGTTCCCATCGAGCCCGCTCCGGGGGAATCGCTCAAGGAGAATGTGCAGAAGATCCAGCAGGAGGAAGAAAACCGTACGGTAGGATATTATATGGACGAACTGGGACAGGAGCCGGTAGTAGGATGGCTGGTCTGCATAGAAGGAGAAAAAAGAGGAGAAGCCTTTGTTTTAAAATCCGGGCGTAACTTCATCGGAAGAGGCGCCGGAATGGACGTGGTCTTAAGCGGAGACAGAAGCGTGTCCAGAGACAAACACGCCATCCTGGTGTATGAACCGAGAGCCAGAATTTTCCTGGTACAGCCGGGAGAATCCAGAGAGCTGTTTTACGTCAATGATGAAGTGGTGCTTTCCAACCGTCAGCTAAAAGACAGAGATGTATTAATGATTGGAAATTATAAACTGCTGTTTGTTCCTCTGTGCGGACCGGACTTTAGCTGGGATGATTAATACAGGAGGGAAATGGAGAGATGATAGATCCCAATAAAATCTGTCCCGGATGTATGAAAGAAGTGGAAGACGTACATCAGGACTGTCCCCATTGCGGGTTTAATCTGGAACAGTACGAGTCTCAGAGGAATGCAAGAACTTTACCCTGTCAGACCATTTTATCCGGCCGATATATGCTGGGAAAGGTTATCGGAGAGGGAGGCTTTGGAATCACCTATTTAGGGTGGGATCTGATGCTGGAAATTGAAGTTGCGGTAAAGGAATATTTTCCGGTGGGACTTGCAACCAGGGACACGCAGTTTAAAAGCAATGAAACCGTCAATATTATGTCGGGAGAAAAAGCCCGGCATTATGAAACCGGCCTGAAGGGATTTGAACAGGAAGCCAGAAATCTGGCAAAGTTTCAGGAACTTCCGGGAGTTGTTTCGGTAAAAGATTTCTTCTTCGAGAACCAGACGGCTTATCTGGTTATGGATTATGTGGATGGAACTTCTCTGAAAAAATATCTGCAGAGCGTAGGACATCCGCTGTCAGAAGAATCCGTATTAAGTATAATGAAACCGGTTCTGCAGTCTCTGGCTAAGATACATAAAGCAGGCATTATCCACAGAGATATAAGTCCGGAGAATATTCTGATTGGAAAAGATAAGAAAGTCACCCTGATTGATTTCGGGGCGGCCAGAATGGCAACAGGAACAGAGACCAAAAGTCTTACGATTCTTCTGAAACATGGATACGCGCCGGTGGAACAGTATCAGACCAGAGGACGCCAGGGCCCCTGGACAGACATCTACGCCCTGTGCGCTACTATGTACAAGATGTGTTCCGGAAAAGTTCCGGGAGAGGCCATCGACCGGATGGTGAATGACGATTTAAAGACTTTGGAGGAACTTGCCGGGGAAAATCCTCAGATGAAGGTATCGAAACATCTTTCGGAGGTGATTGCCAAAGGTCTGGCAGTAAAAGTAGAAGATCGTTATCAGGATGTGGAAAGTCTTATGGGCGCCCTTTATGGAGGAGAGGCCCCCAGGCCGCAACCCCAACCGCAGCCACAGCCCCAACCGCAGTCCAGACCTCAGCCAAGGACCCAGCCTCAGCCCAGGACTCAGCCACAACCCAGAACCCAGCCTCAGCCCAGGTCTTCTTCGGTGAATCCTCTGGCAATTATCATTCCCGGGATTCTTTTTATGCTGATCATAGCCGCCGCTGTAGTTCTGCTGAACGGGGGCAGGGAAGAGGAAAGAGAAAATCAGATAGTCTCTACGGAATACGGAAGAGGTGAAACGTCCCAGGTCAGGGAAGAAGAGCCGGCAGCAGCGGATCAGGAAGAGTCTGCGGAGCCGGAACAGGCAACGCCCACACCGGCTCCGTCAGAGATTACGGCAACGCTGGTTGAGAACGCAAACAGTGTGCAGATGGATGGCTTAGATAAGGTAAAAGTACTGTCAGCCACAGCCACTTCTACCATCAGCCAGAATAACGGGGTTACCAACGAACCACTTAAAATGTTTGATGATTCTCTGCAGACCAACTGGGAGGAAGGGGTTTCCGGACCCGGTATCGGAGAGTATGTGGATGCTCAGTTCGATCAGGAATACAGGGTAAAATACCTGTTTTTCTGGCTGGGGAACTGGAAGAACGACAAATATTATAAAGGCAACAACCGGCCGAAAACTTTAACGCTGAAGATGGGAGAATTTGAGACACAGATCGTATTTCCGGATTCCAAGGAGAAGTTCTGTGTGGAACTCAGCTATCCGTGTAAAGCCAGTCAGCTTCGGATTGTACTGGATGACGTATACCAGGGGAGCAGCTGGGACGACACCTGTATCAGCGACATACATATTTACGGGGAGAAGTAATCGGCATGAAAAATAAGAAAAGGATAGTTTCCGTTTTACTGGCGGTTCTCATTGTCATATTGCTGGCGCTTCTGGGAGGGATTTTATATCAGTATTTCCATGTGTCCCGGGAATTAAAAGAGACAAAGATGGGAAAAGAATATCAGAACGAATCCAGGGAAGAAGAAAGAGAGCCTCTGATACAGACGTCTGAACAGCAGGCGGATGCGGAAACAGACACAACTGCAGATACAGAGGAAACTGCAGATACGGTGCCAATGGAAACAGAACCTGTCCAGGAGGCGCCTGCCCCGGAGGCAAACTTTCTGGAGGGACTTACCGCCAGTCAGCCGGGGGATATACTGGAAAGTTCACAAATCAATATGGAAAATCTGCCCCTGTATTTTACTGCAGAGGAGATTTCCGAAGAGATTCTGGGAAGAATCAACGGAAAGTCCTATCGGGACAATCCCAATATAGGATTAGATCAGCTTCGTTACCTGAAAATGCTGCATTACAACTTTGAACACCAGATTCAGGTGGGAGAAATGATTGTCAATGCACAGATTGCAGAAGATGTGCTGGGAGTTTTCCGGGAGCTGTTTCAGAATGAATATGAAATCCAGTCCATGTATCTGATTGATAATTACTGGGCCGGAAACGGTGGAGACACGGATTTTGCCTCCATTGAGGTAAACAACACGTCCTGCTTTAATTACCGGGAAGTGACAGGGGGCTCCAGCCTGTCCAACCATGCATATGGCTGTGCCATTGACATTAACCCGCAGCAGAATCCTTACGTGATTTATGAAAACGGAGCGCCCAGCCAGTGGTCCCACTCCAATGCCGACGAATTTATCGACCGGGAGTCGGGAAAGGCTCATGTGATAACCCATGAAGATCTGTGTTATGAGATTTTTTCCAATTATGGATTCACCTGGGGAGGCGACTGGGAAAATCCAAAAGATTTCCAGCATTTTGAAAAGCCTGTTGTATAAGAGGAGGGAGAAAGAGATGATTGAACAAAGAAGTTTTGCGAAATATTTACTGCTTTCCATTTTAACCTGCGGGATTTATGCCCTTTATTTCTGGTACCGCTATGCGGAAGACATGAATTTAATGTGTCAGGGAGACGGGGAAGAAACCACTAATTACCTTCTGGCATGGCTGTTTGGAATCCTGACCTGCGGAATTTATTTGTGGTACTGGTTTTATCAAGTGGGAAACCGTATCCAGAAAAACGGAAAGCGCTATGGAGTTACCATTGTAGAAAACGGAAGCAGTGTGATTCTGTGGTTGATTATAGGTACCTATCTGACCTGCGGTATCGCAGCGCTTTTTGCTTATTATATCCTTGTGAAGAACTTCAATCAACTGGCAGACGGGTACAATAACCAGATGAGCGGAGGCGGATACCAGTCTCAGGGACCGCAGACAGACTATCCTCAGGGAGCCATCTCTTACGATACTTCTTATAACGGAGCTTCAGGAGGCGAGCAGACTGTGGGCTACAATATGACCAGTATGCCGGGAATTTCCGGAAGAATTTTCGGTATTTCCGGGGAATACGCCGGACAGGAGATCCCCATCGGACATATGGAAACCATTGTGATAGGCAGAAATCCCAATGAGTGCAATATTGTACTGACCGGAAACAAAGTCAGCAGAAAGCACTGCAGCATCATGTATAACAGTGATTCCAACAGATACAGCATCACGGATTATTCTTCCAACGGAACTTACCAGGTGGCGGACAGAAAACGGTTTGCCAATTATGGAACAGAAGAAGTTCCCGCAGGAACAGAAATTTATCTGGGAGATGAAAGTAATAGTTTCCGGCTGGGCTAAACAGGAAAAGACAGGAAATAGATGCTGGAATACAGAAGTATTGTTAGCAGAGGTTAGAAAGAAATGACAGATCCGAATAAAATTTGTTTGGGATGTATGCACGTGACAGAGGATCCGGAGGGGACTTGTCCCCTCTGTGGATTTCAGAAGAAAAAATACAACCAGATAAGAAGTTACAGAGGACTGCCGCTAATGACCATCCTTCAGGGACGGTATATGACAGGGAAGATCCTGGGCGAGGGAGGATTCGGGATTACCTATCTGGCATGGGATTTACTGCTGGAAATTCCGGTTGCAGTAAAAGAATATTTTCCCTCTCAGCTTGCAACCAGGGACACCAGAACGGGAACGACGGCGACTGTCAGCATTATCAGTAAAAAACACACCCATTATTACGAGAAGGGGATGACAGATTTTGAGGAAGAGGCCAGGAATCTGGCTAAGTTTCAGAACCTGCGGGGAGTGGTAAAGGTCAAAGATTTCTTCCTGGAAAACCAGACTGCCTATCTGGTGATGGAGTACATTGACGGAATCTCCTTAAAGAAATATATGGAACGAAAAAACAGACCTTTACCCCAGGAAAAGGTACTGAAAATCATGAAGCCGGTGCTGGATTCCCTGGCATTGATCCATGAAAAAGGAATTATCCACAGGGACATCAGTCCGGACAATATATTAATTACCAGAAAAGGCGAAGTGAAACTGATTGATTTCGGCGCAGCGCGGATGACGGCAGGAGCAGAAACAAAGACAATGACGATTCTGCTGAAACGGGGATACGCACCCCTGGAACAGTATCAGACCAGGGGCCGGCAGGGACCCTGGACCGATATTTATGCTATCTGCGCCACCATGTATCATATGCTTTCCGGTGTGATTCCGGAAGAGGCCACAGAGAGGACTCCTGAGGATTCGCTGCAGTCTTTGGAAGAACTGGCGCAGAAAATTCCGGGAATGAAGGTGTCGCCATCTGTTTCTGAAGTAATCGCCAAAGGACTTCGCCCGCAGCCCCAGGATCGTTATCAGAGAGTGGGGCAGTTGATTCAGGATTTATATCAGGAAGAAAACAGGGATCCCATAAGAATGAAAACGGAAGGCCCTGTGACCTGGGAGAATCCCCCGACATCTGGGAAGTCTTCTTCGGCAAAACAGTTAATCCCTGTGATAGGGGCGCTGGCGGTTGTGGGAATTGTATCGGCCATTATGATAGGGAAGAAATTGTATGAGGATTATTTTCCTGCCAATGTATCTGCAGAGGTTCAGGAACCGGTGGAAGTGAGGGAGAACATAGAAATCTCTTATTATCAGGATTCTTCGGCAGACGCGCTGATGAGCGATATTGAATGGCAGGAACCGGATGGAAAGGTATTTGAAACGGATTATGAAAACGGAAACAGCCATCTGGAAGGAGAAGAAGGCTACCTGGATATTTACTGGCAGGAAAACGATAAAATCTGGGGCGTGGATGTGAAAGGATATCCCTATATTTCTGTCTACAGTATTACTGTGGGAGAGAGTCTCTCCTCTGCGTCATCCCGTCTGACCTATGAAGGGTTCTACTATGAAGAGGAGACAGATTACTGGAGAAAAGAATCAGATTCAGATATAAAAATTCAAATCACAGGGGAAGAAAAGGTGGAAGAAATCTATCTGCTGTTTCCTTATGAAGATGTGATTTTATAAAGAAAGAAAACAGGGAAGAATTTCAGAAGATGAAATTCTTCCCTGTTTTTTTGACCGGAAGCTGCGCCAGAAGAATGGCCGCAAACATCAGAATACAGCCTGCGGCTTCTCTGAGCCCCAGACCCTGTCCCAGAAGAATCCACCCGGCCAGTACGGAGATAGAAGACTCCAGACTCAGAATCAGGGAAGCCACGGTGGGATTCATGTTTTTTTGCCCCACAATCTGCAGGGTATAAGCAACTCCGCAGGAGAAAATACCAGCATACAGAAGGGGGACGGCTGCGGACCGAATATTGGAAAAGGAAGGAGTCTCTGTAAATAACATGAAGATTCCCGATAAAATTCCGCAGACGAAAAACTGAATGCAGGACATTTTCACCCCGTCTGTCTTCGGTGAAAAATAATCTATCACCAGAATATGCAGGGCAAATAAAAAGGAACAGATCAGCACAAGAACGTCCCCTTTTCCCAGGGTAAACTCTTCCGTTATGCACAGCAGATACAGACCTGCCAGGGCAAACAGGACAGAGAGCCAAATCAGGGGCGTACACTTCTTTTTCAGGAAGATGCCCATTATGGGAACAAGGATAATGTAGCAGGCGGTGATAAATCCTGCTTTTCCCACAGTGGTATACTGGATTCCAAACTGCTGGAAATTACTTGCGGCAAACAGCAGGATACCGCAGCAGATACCGCCTGCCAGCAGCGTACGGGAAGGCGGCTCTGACTTTCCTTTTCCCAGGAAAATAACGGGAAGGAGGGTGACGCCTCCCAGAATGCTTCGGATACAGTTGAAGGTAAAGGGTTCAATATAATCCATCCCCACGCTTTGCGCCACAAAGGCTACGCCCCAGATGGTGGCGGTGAGCAGCAAAAGGAGGGAGTTTTTTACAGATGTTCTTTTCATGGTGAAACCTCGGTTTAAAAAATTTGTGTTCCGGAAACAAACTTACCGGAGACATTTCTGTCGTCGCCCATATAAACCAGTCGCTCCAGACGTTCCTTCAGGGGAAAGGAGAGAGGTGTGGGAAGAGTGCTGTCGTTTAAAATCACAGCGTCCAGTTCATATCCCTCTTCGAAGCTTCCGGTTTTTCCGAAGAAGCTTCCGCCGCCCTTTGTGGCCATATAGAAGACTTCGGTCAGATTTAAGGGCTGCAGAGAATCGTCCACCAGACGCCAGCGCAGCTTGGAGACCTGAATGGCTTCTGCCATGGCGCGAAACAGACACTCACTGTAACCTCCGGCGATGTCGCTGCCAAGCCCCACAGAAAGGCCTGCGTCCAGATATTTACGTACAGGAGCAATGCCTGAGGCAAGGTTGGTGTTGGACTGAGGACAATGGGCAACATAAACCCCGTTTTCTTTCATAAGGGCGATCTCTTCCGGAGAAGAATGGACGCAGTGAGCCATGATAGTAGGACAATCCAGGCCGAACAGATCAAACTGGGCGTAAGCTTCTCCGTAAAATCGGGTATTGGGACAGAGTTCCTTTACCCATTCAATTTCCCCCAGATTTTCTGACAGATGGGACTGGAGGGGGAGCTGGTAATCCTTCTGAATCTGAGACAGCCGCTTCATAAGATCGTCCGTACAGGAAGGGGTAAACCGGGGCGTTAAGATCGGGCGTACATTCCGGTATTTGTGCAGGGTGTTTTCCACCCAGTTTCTGGTGTCTTTCTCTGCCTCCAGAGGGGTCTTCTCCCTCAGGTAGTCCGGACTGTTCCGATCCATATTCACCTTTCCCACATAAGTTTTCAGTCCTGTTTCCTCCATGAGCTCCATCAGAAGTATGGTGGTCTCCGGATGGAGAGTGGCAAACATGGAAGCTCTGGTGGTGGGGCTTTTTTTCATGGCCTGTGCAAAGATGGAATAGGCAGTGCGTGCATATTCCGGATCCTGATAGCGTGCCTCCTGGGGAAAGGCCACCTGTTCCAACCATTCCAGAAGTTCCATATCCATTCCCACACTTCGGAAGGCAAACTGGGGAGCGTGCAGATGCAGATCCAC
>ERZ1643250.1180-NODE-1180-length-23637-cov-5.393351_pt1 | contig 23637 bp, 19 predicted proteins | sample MGYA00579262_ERZ1643250 | MGnify/ENA primary metagenome ERZ1643250 (study PRJEB29033, sample SAMEA4952265) | chicken gut metagenome | biome: Broiler Chicken; feature: Gastrointestinal Tract; material: Caecum | place: Ireland | collected 2018 | study: Broiler... | reverse complement strand
TTTTTTTGGTATGGATCAGGAAGAGCGCTGTTTTGCAGCGCGCCTGTTTGCTGCCCGGGAGAATCCGGCCTGCTCGCGCAGGGCGGCGGGCAGCCGCTTGCGCCAGCGGCCCAGGCGGTAGGCAAAGATCGTGATGAACGCGCCCAGCACCCAGGAGATCAGCATGGAGACGAAGACGGACTCCGGGCGGCCGACGGGATAGTCGGCGCTGCGGGTGAACCACGCGATGGCGTAGGCGATCGGGACGCGCAGCATCACGGTGGTGATGAGCGAGATCCACATGGGCGTCATCGTGTCGCCCGCGCCGCGCATCACGCCGGAAAGGCTCTGCGTGACGGCCATGCCGAGATACCCGGCGGCGAGGATGCTCATCATGTGGTAGCTCAGCTCGACGAGACTGGCCGTGTCGGTGAAAATCGACATGAGCGGGCGGCCGAAGAGCAAAATGCAGAGCGTGAGCAGCACGGCGCAGCCGAACGCCATGAGGGTGCCCTGCTTTGCGCCCTTGTGGACGCGGTCAAGCCGCCCGGCTCCCACGTTCTGCCCGGTGAAGGTGGTGAGCGCCTGGCCGAACGTGAAGTTCGGCATCATGGCGAAGCCGTCCACGCGCATGACGATCACGTTGCACGCGATGACGGCCTCCCCAAAGCTGTTTGTGAGAGACTGCACCACGAGCATGGCCATGGAGAAGATCGCCTGCGTCACACCGGAGGGCACGCCCAGGTGGATGATCTTTCCTACGTACTCGCGCTGCGGCTTGAGGTGGGCCGGGCGCAGCGTGAACACGTCGTGCATGTGGACGAGCTTGGCGTAGCAGAGCACGGCGGAGATGGCCTGCGCGATGACGGTGGCCAGCGAGACGCCCGCCACACCCATGTGGAAGCCCGCCACGAACCACACGTCAAGGCCGATGTTGAGCACTGTGGCGCAGCACAGGAAGACGAGGGCCGAGAGCGAATCCCCCAGGCCGCGCAGCACGCCGGAGAGCATGTTGTAGGCCGAGAAGCCCACGATGCCGAAAAAGTAGATGTTCAGGTAATCTGCGCACCAGCCGATGATCGACGGCGGCGTGTTGAGCAGGCGCAGCAGCGGCCCGGTGAGCAGCGGGCCGAGGACCATGATGGCCGCCGAGGCGATGAGTGTGAGCGTGATGCAGTTGCCCACGACGCTCGCCAGGCGCTCCCTGTCATGCGCGCCGAAATACTGGGACACGAGAATGCCCGCGCCCGTTGCCACGCCCACAAACAGCGCCAGCAGCAGGTTCAGAATAGGCGAAGCGCTGCCCACGGCGGCCAGTGCGTTGTCGCCCACATACATGCCGACGATGACGGAGTCGGCCGTGTTGTACATCTGCTGTGCGAGGTTGCCGATCAGCATCGGCAGAGAAAATTCCAGAATTCGCCGCCAGGGCGCGCCCTGCGACATATCCTGTGCGGAGAAGAGCGCCTGCAGGCGGCTCTTTTCCCTTGCTGCTTCCATGTTTCGATTCCTCCCCGGTTTTTTCAATACGCTTCCTCTGGGCCGTTTCCGGCCTGCGGCCTCTTTTCTGCGCCGCCTTTCGTAGTATATCGGATTCCGGGCATCGTTGCAATGGGGGGAGAAATACAAAGATTTGCTCCGTTTTTTGGGACTCAGGAAGAAAAAGGAAATGAAGGCCGCCGCAAAAGGAGAAAAGAAAAAAGCGGGGAGGGGTGTTCCTTCGACGCCCGGTGACAGCAGGGCGGTGTTATACTGATTTCCAAAGCGCTCCAGCGGATTCTGGTAATCTTGTAACAAACCAACCAATTGGTATTGGTTAGATAGAAAAAATATTTAAGAAAATGACGGAAAAACTTGATATTTTTGTGGGGTGTGATATGATTAAGATATGAATTTCAGCTGCCCTCAGGAATTGGGCAGGCGGCGCCGCGCCGGCGGGGAGGAGTTTTCCCTTTGCAGCGCCGCCCGCTGCCCTTCTTCGCTGCGGGTGGAGAGGAGGATGTTTCCATGCCGAAGGAAGCCAATTCCGGAAACAGCGTGCCGCTGTATCTCTTCCACCAGGGGACGAACAGCAAGGCTTACGAGTATATGGGACTGCGCAAATCCACGGAGAAGGACAGGCCTGGCATGACGTGCCGCGTTTGGGCGCCGAACGCCAAGGCCGTTTCCCTTGTGGGCGATTTCAACGGTTGGGACGAGGAGCAGTATCCCCTTGAGCGCATCAGCGAAGGCGGCGTGTGGGAAGCTTATTTCCCCTTTGAACTGGAGCAGTATTCGATTTATAAATTCTGCATCACGAAGCAGGACGGCGAGACGGTGCTCAAGAGCGACCCTTACGCCTTCCACTTTGAGACGCGGCCGCACAACTCTTCGCTTTACTGCGACATTGAGGGGTTCCAGTGGAACGACGCAGCCTGGTACCGCCGCAAGGCGGCCAACCCGCACTACACGCAGCCCGTGAACATTTACGAGGTGCACGCCGGTTCCTGGCGGCGCTATGCCGACGGCAACGTCTTTTCGTATGACAAGCTGGCAGACGAGCTTATCCCCTATCTGCTCGACATGGGCTACACGCACGTGGAGCTCATGCCGCTCACGGAATACCCCTTCGACGGCTCGTGGGGCTACCAGGTGACGGGCTACTTCGCGCCAACCTCGCGCTACGGCACGCCGAAGGACTTCATGCGCTTCGTGGAGCGCTTCCATGAGGCGGGGCTCGGCGTGATCATGGACTGGGTGCCGGCCCATTTCCCGAAGGACGAATCGGGCCTGGCCCGCTTCGACGGCACGCCCTGCTATGAATACGCGGACCCGCGCAAGGGCGAGCACAAGGATTGGGGCACGCTCGTGTTTGACTTCGGCCGCACGGAAGTGATGAGCTTTTTGATCTCGAGCGCCGTGTTCTGGCTGGAGAAATACCACATCGACGGCATCCGCGTGGACGCCGTGGCTTCCATGCTCTATCTCGACTACAGCCGAAAAGACGGCGAGTGGCTGCCGAACAAATACGGCGGGAAGGAAAACCTGGAGGCCGTGGCTTTCCTGCAGAAGCTGAACGAGACGGTGTTCGCGCAGTTCCCGGAGGTCATGATGATCGCCGAGGAATCCACCTCCTGGCCGATGGTGAGCAAGCCGACATACAGCGGCGGCCTGGGTTTCAACTACAAATGGAACATGGGCTGGATGAACGATATGCTGCACTACATGTCGCTCGACCCGATTTACCGCAAGTTTAACCACGACAACATTACATTTTCCTTTTTCTATGCCTTCTCCGAGAACTACATCCTTCCCATTTCGCACGACGAGGTGGTGCATGGAAAGTGCTCGCTGATGAATAAAATGCCGGGCGACAATGAGCAGAAGTTCGCCGGGGTGCGCGCCTTCATGTGCTACATGATGGCCCACCCGGGCAAGAAGCTGCTGTTCATGGGCTGCGAGATCGGCCAGTTTATCGAGTGGAACTATGAAAAGGAGCTCGACTGGATGCTGCTGCAATACCCGCAGCATCAGAAGCAGAAAGCGTTCTTCCGCGCGCTGAACCACTTTTACCTGAACACGCCCGCCCTCTGGGAGGTCGATTTCTCGTGGGAGGGCTTCAGCTGGATTTCCAACGACGATTACACGCAGAGCGTGATTGCGTTCCGCCGCATCGACAAGAGCGGCAACGAGATCGTGATTGCGTGCAACTTCGTGCCGGTGGAGCGCATCGATTACCGCATCGGCGTGCCGATCGCCGGGATCTATGAGGAGATTTTCTCCTCCGATCGCGAGGAGTTCGGCGGCAGCGGCATCACGAACGGTGATACCATCAGGAGCGTTCCAGAGCCGATGCATGGCTGCGAGGAATCCATTTCCCTTCATCTGCCGCCGCTTTCCGTCATTTACCTGCGTTGCCGCAGAAAGAAGCCGCGCCGCAAGGCGCCCGCTTCCGATTCGGCAAAACCCGGCGGGGCCGCCGCAAAGGAGGCCAGACCCGCCAAAACCAGGGAGGAAAAAACGGCAAAGGGAAAGGGTGCCGGAAAACCGGCAGCAAGGAGGAGGAAAAAACCGGAATAAAGCTTGAGTATCCTGGCGAACCACAAATATTTCAAGGAGGGGATCTGCATGTTCCCAAAACAGGAAGTTGTCGCAATGCTGCTTGCCGGCGGACAGGGCAGCCGTCTCGGTGTGCTGACGAAGAACCTGGCAAAGCCTGCGGTGCCGTACGGCGGCAAATACCGCATCATTGATTTTCCGCTTTCCAACTGCGTGAATTCCGGCATTGAAACCGTCGGCGTGCTCACGCAGTATCAGCCGCTGGAGCTCAACGAGTACATTGGCAACGGCCAGCCGTGGGATCTGGACAGCATGTACGGCGGCGTGCATGTGCTGCCGCCGTACCAGCGCGGCAAGAAGTCCGACTGGTACAAGGGCACGGCGAACGCCATTTACCAGAATATCAATTTCATCGATCGCTATAACCCCGATTACGTCGTGGTGCTCTCCGGCGACCACATTTACAAGATGGATTATTCGAAGATGGTGGCCTTCCACAAGGAGAAGCAGGCCGACTGCACCATCGCCGAGATCGAGGTTCCGCTTTCCGAGGCTTCCCGCTTCGGCATCCTGAACACGCGCGACGACGGCTCCATCTATGAATTCGACGAGAAGCCGAAGAAGCCGAAGAGCACGAAGGCTTCCATGGGCATCTATGTGTTCACGTGGAACAAGCTGCGCAATTACCTCATCGAGGATGAGGCGGACCCGGATTCCTCCAACGACTTCGGCAAGAACGTGCTGCCGAAGATGCTCAATGCCGGCGAGCGCATGTTTGCCTATGAGTTCCAAGGCTACTGGAAGGACGTGGGCACCATCGACAGCCTGTGGGAATCCAACATGGACCTGCTTGACCCGAACGGTTCCCTCGACCTGAGCGAGCCTTCGTGGAAGATTTATTCCCGCAACCCCGTCATGCCGCCGCAGTATGTGGCGAAGGACGCCGTGGTGCAGAATTCCCTCGTGGCCGTGCTGTTCGCCGGCGTGTACATCGCTCCCGGCGCCGTGGTGAAGGATTCCATCATCATGCCCGGCAGCCGCGTGGAGGAAGGCGCCGTTGTGCAGTATGCCATCGTTTCCGAGAACACCGTCGTCGGCAGGGACGCCGTCATCGGCGCACGGCCGGAGGAGATGGATAACAAGGATGAGTGGGGCGTGGCCGTTGTGGGCGCGAACTGCACCATCGCTCCCGGCGCCGTGGTGCCGCCGAAGGCGATGATTGAAGAGGGAACTACTTATGAGGAGGGGACAAAATAATGCGCGCAAACAATATGCTGGGAGTTTTGTTCTCCAATGTACATGACGAAAAAATCCGCGAGCTGACGGAAAAGCGCGCCATGGGCTCCGTTCCCTTCGGCGGGCGCTACCGTCTCATCGATTTCCCGCTTTCCAACATGGTGAACTCCGGCATCAACAAGGTCGGCGTCATCACGAAGAACAATTACCAGTCGCTCATGGATCACCTCGGCTCCGGCAAGGCGTGGGATCTCTCCCGCAAGCGCGAGGGCCTGTTCATCCTGCCGCCGTTCGGCGACGCGAGCAGCATCCCGAACTCCCGCCTGGAGTATCTGGCGTCCATCCACCGCTTCCTGGAGAATTCCCGCGAGGAGTATGTGGTGCTTTCGGACTGCGACATGATCTTCAATATGGACTACAGCCAGGTGCTGGCCTACCATCTGGAGAAGGAAGCCGACATCACGGTGGTGTATCACTTCGGCAAAATCCCCGCCGGCTCCGGCGACCCCACCGTTTACACGATCGCGCCGGACGGCCGCGTGCTTGATATGCTCGTCTCCCCCAACATGGAGGGCGACTGCAACCACGGGCTGAGCATCCTCGTGATGAAGCGCGAGCTGCTCATGAGCATGGTGGGCGACTGCGTGAGCCGCAACATGTTCAACTTCAAGCGCGATTTCCTGCAGAGGAACGTGAAGAATTACCGCATTTACGGCTATGAGTTCGAGGGCACGGTGCTCACCATGTGCTCCATGAACGCCTATTTCGAGGCGAACATGACGCTCATGCTGCCGAAGGTGCGCGCGGAGCTCTTCAACCCCGATCGCCCGATCTACACGAAGGTGCGCGACGACATGCCCGCGCGCTACGGCCTGGGCGCCGTGGTGAGCAACAGCATCATCGCCGACGGCTGCGTGGTGGAAGGCACGGTGGAGAACTGCGTGCTGTTCCGCGGCGTGAAGGTGGAAAAGGGCGCGCACCTGGAAAACTGCGTCGTGATGCAGGACGCCGTCATCGGCGCCAACTGCCGCATGAACTATGTCGTGGTGGATAAGGACGTGCAGATCAAGGAGGATCGCTCGCTGATGGGCTTCCAGTCCTACCCGGTGTACATCAGCAAGGGCGCCGTGATCTAAAACGTCCAGTCTCCGCCGGGCGGATCTGCGCGGAGCATGAGAGGAGTATTCAGAATGAAGGTTTTATATTGCACCAGTGAAGCAAGGCCGTTCGCGGCCACGGGCGGGCTGGCGGATGTGGCGGGTTCCCTGCCGCAGGCGCTGCGCGCACGCCTGATTGGCTGCCGCGTGGTCATGCCCCTTTATGAGGAGATCCCGCAGAATCTGCGCGATACTATGAAGTTTATCACGAGCCTTTCCGTGCCGGTGGCATGGCGCAGGCAGTATTGCGGCGTATTTGAGGCCCGTTCCGGCGGCGTGATCTACTACCTCATCGACAACCAGTATTATTTCAAGCGCAAGGGCCTTTACGGCCACTACGACGACGCGGAGCGCTTCGCGTTCCTGAGCCGCGCAGTGCTGGAAATGCTGCCTTACATTGATTTCCGCCCTGATGTGATTCACAGCAACGACTGGCAGACGGCGCTCGTGCCGATTTACTACAGCATCTTCTATGCGAATAACGACTGGTACCGCGGGATCAAGACGGTGTTCACGATCCACAACATCCAGTACCAGGGCAAGTACGGCAAGGAACTGCTCGAGGACGTGCTCGGCATCCCGCAGTCTGCGCTGCCGATTCTGGAATACGATGGCTGCGTGAACATGATGAAGGGTGCCATTGAGACGGCCAATCGCGTGACGACCGTGAGCCCCACCTATGCGCAGGAGATTCTCGACCCGTGGTTTGCCCATAAGATGGACAAAATCCTGCGTGAACGCTCCTGGAAACTGACGGGAATCCTCAACGGCATCGACACCGTGAGCTACAACCCGGAGACCGACCCGGACATCTACGCCCACTATTCCGTGAACGACATGGCCGGCAAGGCTGTGAACAAGGCGGAGCTGCAGAAGCGGCTCGGCCTGGAGGAGGACCCCGACGTGCCGCTCATCGGCATGGTGACGCGCATGGTGGCGCACAAGGGCCTCGACCTCGTGAAGGAGACGCTTGACCAGCTCATGTGGGAGACGAACATCCAGTTTGTGATCCTCGGCTCCGGCGATTATGAATACGAGACGTTCTTCCGCGAGATGCAGAACAAATACCCAGGCCGGCTGTGCGCCTGCTTCGGCTTTGTGCCGGAGCTTTCCCGCAAGATTTACGCCGGCGCGGACATCTTCCTGATGCCCAGCAAGAGCGAGCCCTGCGGCCTTTCGCAGATGATTGCCCTGCGCTACGGCACGATCCCGGTTGTCCGTGAAACAGGCGGCCTGAAGGATTCCATTCAGGACAGCGGCGACGGCGAGGGCAACGGCTTCACGTTCCAGAGCTACAACGGCGAGGACATGCTGGCGTCCGTGCACCGCGCGCTGGAGGGCTATGCCAAGCCGGAGGGCTGGAAGATCCTTGTGGAGCGCGCCATGAAGAGCGACAATTCCTGGGGCCGCTCCGCCAACGAATATATCCGCATGTACCGCGAACTGCTCAAGGAGTGATCCGGGGCAGAACAGGACAGGATAAAAGAAAAAATCCCGGGGCCTGCGCATTGTGCGCAGGCCCCGGGATTTTTTGCTTTGTCAGAGGTTCATTGCGGTGAAGAGGACGACCGCCTGCATGACGAGCATCAGGGGCAGGCCGGCCGTGAAATAGATCTTCTGCGTCTTGTGCCGGAAAACCGCCATGGCCAACAGTCCGCCGGCGGCGCCGCCTGTGTAGCACAGCGCCAGCAGGACGGTGATGCGCACGCGCCTGCGCCCCGTTTTTGCGGCCCGCTTGTCGAGGCCGAACACGGCGAAGGACACGAGGTTGAGCAGCGCGAGCACCCAGGCGAGCGCCGGGCGCGCCGCAAAAAAGGCGAAGGGGTTCAGGCACAGCGGCTGCCCGTGGAAGGAGAGAAAAAAGCACAGCAGCGCAAGCTGGGCGGCCAGCAGGCACGCGAGGAAGACGCGCAACAGCATCGTCTCCTTGCGCGCTTTGCGGTCAAAGAGGAACAGGGCCAGCACGGCGCCGGGCGCACCGCCCGGCAGCGCCAGCAGGCCCGTGATCACGCCGGAAGCCGGGCCTGTGCGGTGCAGGCGCGCGAAAAGCGCAGCCGCCAGGAAAGCGGCAAGGTTGGAGATCAGCGGCACCGGCAGCCAGGCTGCCTGCAGGTTCATCACACACACGCCCTTTTGTGCGGGCCGTCAGACATGGGCCGTCTCGTGCAGAGCGCCGTAGCGACCCGCCGTTTCCGGCACGACGGGCCAGGCAATGTCGCCTGCCAGGCAGGCCAGCGCCTGCTCCGTGTCCCCGCTTTCCAGGGAGGCGTAAATTTTTTCGTGCTGTTCCGTGTGCAGAAAATCGGCAAAGCTGCGATTTTCCTGCCAGCGGCTCTGGCCGAAATACAGCATCTGGCGGCGCATGGCGTCCTGCAGGAACTTGACAAAGATACGGTTACCGAAGAAAGAGAGGAGAAGACTGTGGAACTCCATGTTTTTCTTCCAGATATCCCACACCGTTTTGTTGTTGCCGCAGCTGTGGCGATCCAGCATGCTGCGCATCTGATCCAGCTCAGAGCGGCCGATGCGCGGGGCGGCTTCCCGCAGAGATGTGAGCTCCAGCAGGCGGCGGAACTCCTCGAGATCGTGCAGATCCTTCAATCCGATATAAGCAATGACATATCCATAGCGCGGAATGCTGCGCAGGATGCTCTCGTTGCACAGGCGCACCAGTGCCTCCCGCACCGTGGCCTTGCTGACCTGGAACTGCTGAACCAGCTTCCCTTCTGTGAACACGCTTTTTTCGGACACATCCTCCTGAATGATGATTTCCAGAATTTTATCATGGATCTGATCCACCAGCGTTTCCTTGCGTGTGGGAAGAACCATTTCCTGCATCACATTGTCCATGTTACCCCTCCCTTTTTGTTTTTTCGAACAGGCTTCGGCGCTTGCCGGGCGGCCTCGAGCTGCTTTTGCGAAAAAGCACGAAACCGATGTATTTTATATTATAACACAACAACGGGCCGGGAGGCTCAAAACTTTGCGCCGGAAACAGCCTTATTTTTTGACAGATATTTTCAAATCTGCCCGGCCTTACGGGGAAAGGGGGGCTTTACGCCATGCTGTGCAGCAGTTCGAGGATGTCCTGCTTTGTCATGCGGCAGAAGGCGCCGCATGTGGCTGTGCCGTTTGATGTGAGGTTGTCCGCCATTTCCTCAAAGCGCTCGGCGCCGATGCCGGCCTCGTGCAGGGTAGTGGGCAGTCCGGCTTCCCGGATGAGGGCGCTCAGGCGGCGCACGCCCTCGAGCGCCGTTTCGCGCGGGTCTTCAAAGTTCATCTCCGCGCCCCACACGCGCACGGCGTACTGGGCGAGCTTGTCCACACATTCGCTGCGCGTGCTCGCAAACCGCATCCAGGCGGGGAACGAGATGGCCAGGCCCGCGCCGTGGGCAATGTCGTAGAAACCGCTGATCTGGTGCTCCAGCCCATGGTTGAACCAGTCCTGCTCGCGGCCCGTGCCGGTCATATCGTTCTGGGCCCAGGTGCCGGCCAGCATGATCTCGGAGCGGGCAGCCTCATTGCACGGATCGGCCAGCGCCAGGGGCAGGTTGTGGATGATGACCTTCATCATGGCCTCGCCCATGCGGTCCGTGACCTCCACATGCTTCGTCTGCGAAAAATACCGCTCCATGGCGTGGGCCATGATGTCCATGCAGCCGCAGGCCGTCTGGTAGGGCGGGAGCGTGTAGGTGAGCTCCGGGTTGAGGATGGAGAACACGGGGCGCATGAGCGGGGAGCCGAAGCCGCCCTTGATGTGGAGCGTTTCGTCGGAGATGACGCAGCTGTCGCTCTCCTCGCTGCCGGCCGCCGGAAGCGTGAGGATCGTGGCCACCGGGAGGCGCTGTGTGCCGGGCTCCGCCTTGTGCACGACGAGATCCCAGACGTCGCCCTCGTAAAACACGCCGAAGGAGATGGCCTTGCATGTGTCGATCACGCTGCCGCCGCCGACGGCGAGCAGGAAGTCCACGCCGTTTTCACGGCAGAGCTCGATCCCCTTGCGCACGAGCGAGACGCGCGGGTTCGGCACGACGCCGGGCAGGTCCAGCCAGGAAAGGCCGCTTTCGCGCATGGCGTCGCACACGCGGCCGTAAAGGCCGCTTTTTTTGATCGACTGCCCGCCGTAGACGAGCAGCACCTTGTGTGCGCCGAAGGCTTTCAACTCGGAGCCGACGTCCTTTTCTGCGCCTTTTCCGAAAATCATTTTAGTGCCGCACTGAAATGTAAAGGAATTCACGTGTGTTCCTCCTTACAGAATGATGAGTGTTTTTTCGCTTTTCGTAAAGTCCTCGAAGCCGTCCGGCGTGACGAGGACCATGTCCTCGATCCGCACGCCGAAACGGTGCTTGAGGTAGACGCCGGGCTCCACCGTGATCACGGTGCCGGGGGCAAGCGGCGTTTCGTCCGTCTCGTTGAAGCGCGGGTCCTCGTGCACTTCCACGCCCACGCTGTGGCCCAGCCCGTGGGAGAAGCAGCCCTCGTAGCCCATGGAATAGATGTAGCTGCGGGCCGCGCTGTCCACCTCCCGGCACGGGACGCCGGGGCGGATCTTCTCAAACGCGCGCTTCTGGGCCTCGAGCACGACGTCGTAAACCTTTTTCTGCTCCGCGCTCACCGCGCCGAGCGCGACGGTGCGCGTCATGTCGGCGAGGCGGCCGTTTTTCACCGCGCCGAAGTCCATGGTGATGAAGTCGCCCGGTTCCACGCGACGGTGCGTGGCAAAACCGTGGGGCAGCGAACTGTTGGGTCCGGAGGCGACGAGGAAGTTGAATGTCTTATCGTCCGAGCCGAGGCGCGTAAGCGTCGTGCCGATCTCCTGAGCGATCTCGATCTCCGTGAGGCCGGGGCGGATAAAGCCGCAGATGTGCGTGAACGTTTCGTCCGTGATGCGCTGGGCCTCGCGGTGCCAGCCGGCCTCCTCCGCGCACTTGTGCGCGCGCAGCGAGGCGAGCAGGCGATCGAGCGCGCCGGAGGCGTCAAGCGCCACGTCCGGCAGGCGGGCGGCCATCTCGCGGAACCGGCTCACGGTGAGCCGGGAGGAGAGCACGGAGAGACGCTTCACGCCGGATTCCCGCAGGAGGGAGGCGGCCTGCGCGAAGAGATTCTTCTGCTCGAGGACGGTGCAGTTCTTCACCTTGGCCTCCGCCTCCTCCACATAGCGGAAATCGATGAGAAGCCAGGCGGCCGTGCGCGTCACGAGCACGGTCCCGGCGGAGGATTTCATGCCGGTGAGGTAGAATCTGTCCGCCTCATCCTCAATCCAGACGGCTTCGATGGATTCGGGTAAGTTTTCCTGCAGCAGTGCGATTGCGTTCATGAAAAACCATCCTTTCGTTTTCCCGCGGTGTCAGATCCGCTTTTCGAAGAGGACCTCGTAGAACTGCGCGGCGGTGCGCAGCGAGTCCACCGTGATGTATTCGTTCACGCCGTGCACGCCGCCCTGCTTTTCGCCGATGAAGATGGGCGAAAAGCGGATGGCCTGACCGGCGATCGGCAGGAAATGCTTGGAATCGGTGCCGCCCACCAGCACGAAGGGGATGACGGGCGTTTCGGCGCCGAAGATCTCGCGGGCCGTGTCCGCGATGGCGCGGTAGGCTTTGGAATCCGGCGAGGAGAAGGGGGAGGCGTCGCTTCCGCCCACAAGCTCGCAGGTCACGCCGTATTCGGCCGCCTTGCGGCAGAGCAGCTCCGTGATTTCGCACTCGCCCTGCACGGTGGAGGGGCGCACGTTCGCGGTGAGCACGGCTTCCTTCGGCATCACGTTGAACGCCGTGCCGCCCTGCACCATGGTGAACGCGATGGTGGCCCCCAGCAGGAACGGCGCCTGCTCCGGCAGGACGCGCTGCAGCGCTTCATAATCGTTTTCCGGGTGATCGAGCGCCTCGAGCAGCCGGTCGCGGTCCTCCTGCGGGAACCAGCGGGCCATCTCGCGCAGCATCTGCTCCGCCTGCGGCGCAAGCCCGCGGCGGAAGAGGGAAGCGCTGTGATCCTCCAGATCGGCCGTGAGGCGGCTCAGCTGCACGATGGCGGAATGCTTCGGCGGGTTTGCCGCGTGGCCGCCGGCTGCCCGGGCCGTGAACCGGTACTCCAGCGAACCCTTTTCCGCCACAGCCACCAGCACGGCGCGGCCGGGAATCTTGCCCCAGAAGTTTTCGCCCACCGTGCCGCCCTCGTCGAACACGGCTTCCAGCCGGACGCCGTGCGATTCGAGCCATTCGGCGGCGCGCGCCGTAGTGGGGCCGCCAATCTCTTCGTCACACGAGAGATAGAGATACACGGTGCGCCGCGGGCGCCAGTTTCCCTCGAGGAGGGCGTCCAGCGCGGCGAGCAGGGCGCACTGCGCGCCCTTCATGTCGAGCGAGCCGCGGCCCCAGACCTCCCCGTTCACAATTTCGCCGGAAAACGGCGGGTGCTCCCAGCCCTCCGGCGGGGCGGCGACGACGTCCATGTGGCCGCTGAAGAGCACGGGCTTTTCCTCTTTCTGCGCGCCTTCAAGCTTCAGCAGCAGCGCCTCGCCCACGGGGATCTCCTCCGCCTGCCGGAACAGGTGCGGGAACAGTTCCCGCAGGGTTTGCCGGTAGCGCGCGATCTCATACGGTCCGCCCGCCACGGTTGGGATGGAAACCATCCGGCTCAGCTTTTCTTCCAGTCCCACATAGTTTCTTGGCATGGTTGTGCTCCTTTCACGGTTTTGCCGCACGGCGCGGCGTTAAGCAGGGCCGCTCTCAGCCCTTCATGCCGGAGACGGCGATGCCCTCCACAAAGTATTTCTGCGCCACGCAGTACAGCACGAGCAGCGGCAGCATGGAGATGAGCGCGCCGGCCAGGGCGGGGCCTGTTTCGCGCACGCCCTCGCCCACAAACATGGCGAGGCCGGCAGGCAGGGTGCGCATGTCGGAGGAGCTCGTCATCATCATGGGATAGAGCAGGTCGTTCCAGTTGCTCGTGAGGCAGAAGATGAAGAAGGTGAGGAAGGCGGGCTTGCACAGCGGCAGCATGATCCGCCAGAAAATGCCGAACTCGCCCATGCCGTCGATGCGGGCGGCTTCCTGCAGCTCTTTCGGCAGGCCGGTGAAGAACGATCGCATGAAGTAGATGCCGTAGGCCGAGGTGATGCGCGGCAGGATGAGGCCGACGAACGTGTTCAGAATGCCCACGATGTGCAGCTCGATGTAGAGCGGGATCATGATGATCTGGAAGGGGACGAGCATGGTGAGCAGCACAATGTTGAACAGCACCTCCTTGCCGCGGAAGTCGAGCTTCGCGAACGCATAGCCCGCGAGCGAATCGAAGAACGCCGAGAACAGGGAGACGGCGCCGGCAAAGATGACGGTGTTGCTGATGTAGCGTGCCATGGGGATGCGGTCAAAGACCTCGACGTAGTTGTCGAACGTCCAGGTTTTCGGCCAGAAGGTGGGAGGCCACTTGATGATGTCCTTCTGCAGCTTGAAGGTGCTGATGACAAGCCAGGCGAAGGGGAAGAGGATCAGAAACACGATCAGCAGGCAGATGAAAGCCTGCACGACCTTGGAAACCGTGATGCGTCTCATATGCAGTCCCCCCTTAATAAATCTTCTTCATCTTCCGCTCCAGCACGCCCTTGAACAGGAGCACCAGCACGGCGATGACGAGGAACAGCTCCACGGCCATGGCGGACGCATAGCCCAGCTCATACGGCATGGAGAAGCCGCGGTAGTAGATGTACTGCACCATCGTTTCGGTGGAGAACAGCGGGCCGCCGCCTGTGGTGACGTACACGACGTCGAACACCTGGAAGGCGCTGATGAGCGAGGTGAGCAGCGTGAAGGTGATGGTGGTCATGAGGTTCGGCAGCGTGATGTGGAAGAACTGCTGCGTTTTGCTCGCGCCGTCAATGGCGGAGGCTTCATACAGCGTGTAGGGGATATCGTTGATGCCGGCCACGAGGATGATCACCGTTTTGCCGAAGGATTTCCAGATGGAGATAAACAGGATGATGGGCATGGCGTACCGCACATCGGAGAGCAGCGCCGTGACGCTGCCGGAGAAGAGGCTCACGATGTAGGGAATGTAGCCCACGGTGGAGTTGAGGATCAGGTTGAACAGGATGCCGATGGCCGTGAACGAGCACAGGACCGGCACATAGTAGATGGAGCGGCACAGCTTGTTGAAGCGCGTGGGGCGATACAGCCAGTAGGCCAGGATAAGCGAGAGCACCATCTGCACCGGCACCGTCCACAGCACATAGACGAACGTGTTTTTGAAAGCGTTCGGCACACGCTCGTCCCCGAAGCTGCGCACGAAATTTTCGAGGCCCAGGAAATCGGGCTGCCCGAGGAAAATATCCATATCCGTGAGGCTGATGACAAAGGATGCCAGCAGCGGAATAATGGTGAAGATGAAGATAATGAGACAGGACGGGAGAATGAACAGATACCCGACATGGTCTTTGTCCAACAGCCTGGCAGCACCCTTTTTCTTCATTTTAAAATCCCTCCTTTTTGCCAAAAGGGCGCTGCCGGGACAAGGCAGCGCCCTTTTCCAACATGTGACGGTTAGCCTTCGAGCATCTGGTCGATGACCTGCTGTTCGACTTCGTTGTACTTATCCAGCGTCTGCTGAATGTCGGCGCCGGCGAAGATCTCCTCAAGGGCCGGGTACAGGGCCTGGGAGGCGACGGGGGTAACGCCCGTCTGCTTCATGGCGACGGTGCCGTATTCCAGCGGGACGGAGAGCACGGAGGTGAGCGGATCGTCTTCAAAGTTCGCCTGGGCGGACTTCAGATAGGCGGGCGTGCCGCAGCGTTCGGTCCACTCGGTGCAGATGTCCTCGGTGTTCCAGTATTCCACAAAATCGTACACAAGATCCTTGTGCTCGTCGGAGGTTGTGATCGGGACAGAGAAGCCTACGGGGATCATGGAGGACTTGGGGTCGATGCCCTCGTTCATGGGAACGGCCGTGACGCCGAAGTTGATCTCGTTTTCACGCAGGCCGTTGATGATCCACGGGCCGTTGATGAACATGCCAAGCTGGCCGGAGAAGTAGGTGTTGTCGTCGCTGTCCAGCGGGCTGGCCTTCATGTTGACGTAAACGTCATACATCCACTCGAAAGCTTCCACGTTTTCGGGCGAGTTCAGCGTGGCGGTGGTGCCGGATTCATCGGTGAAATCGCCGCCGAAGGCGTACATCGTGTACTGCGCCACGACGTTGTTGTCGGTCGGGATCAGCCAGCCGAACTGGTTCTTGCTCGCGTCGGTCAGCTTGCCGGCGTATTCCTTGATCTCGTCCCAGTTCGTGGGCGGGCTTTCCGGATCGAGTCCGGCGGCCTCGAACAGATCCTTGTCCCAGAACAGGTAGTGCGTGACAACCTGGAACGGGATGCCGATGAGGTCGTCGCCGTAGGTGAGGCCTTCGAGGACGGCGGTGTCGAAATCATCGCGGCTGTTGCCGTCGCGGTCAAAGTAATCGCTCAGGTCCTGGAAGCTGCCGGCGTTCACATAGGACGGATAATAGCCGGTGCTGCACAGCACGAAATCGGGCGCCTGGCCGGCGGAGATAGCCGCGGGCAGCTTTTCATTGAAGACATCCCACGTCATAATGTCCATCTCGATGGTGATGCCTTTGTCGTTCTCGCCGTTGTAGCGATCTACAATCTCGGTGAGGACGTCGCCGTCCGTGCTGGTGAAGCCGTTCCAGAAGGTGAGCGTCGTGGGCTCCGCGGAGCCGCCTTCCTCACCGCCGCCTTCCTCGCCGCCAGTCTCACTGGCTGTGGAGGCAGTGCCGCCGCCCGTGGAAGCGGTGTCGCCGCCGCTGCTGCAGCCTGCTGCGGTACCCGCGAGCATGGCAAGGCAAAGCGAAAGGGCAATCAACTTCTTTTTCAATTTCTTCTCCTTCTTTCTGTTTTAGGATCATATGAGTTTGTTAACCCTGCTGCGGCCGCCCAACCCGGCCGCAGCAGGGAGGAAACCGATTTAGAGGCTGTGAGCCGCTTCCACCACCCAGCGGATGCGCTCGTGATCGATGTGGGAGTCGAGCGTGCAGTCGCCGCCCAGCATCAGGCCCAGCTTGCCGTGGTTCAGGATGAGCTGCCTGGTGTAGGCCTGGAGCTCTTCCTTCGTGCCGGTGTAGATGATGCCTTGGTGGAATGAGCCGTTCCAAAGCGTTTCAAAGCCGCCCAGCGCCGTTTTGCCGCCGAAGAACATCTGCCCTGCTTCCAGGGAAAGCTCTTCCACGTGCACGGCCCAGTTCACGACGGCGCACGGGTAATCCTGCCACAGCGCAAGCTGGTTTTTCTCGCCGGCCCAGCCGCAGCAGTGCATGATGTTGAAGGAGGAAAAGCGGTTTGCGCGCTCCAGCACATAGAGATCGCTCGGGCGGATGCTGGCGCGGTATTCCTCCGGCGTCATGCGGCCGTATTCGCCGCCCTGCACGCAGTAGTATACGCCGTCGCAGCCGGCTTCCGTGATCAGCAGCTCGGCGAGCAGGGCGTTGTCCTGGGCGATGACGTCGAGCGCGTGCATGAGCGCAAGGCGATCCTCCCGCAGGGACTGCATCACGAATTCATCCGACGTGCCGAAGCGGATGGAGGAGAACGGCGCGAACACATTATAAAACACGCACATCTCCTTGCCCTTGGCCGCCACGATCTTTTTCGCGCGCTCCACCTGCTCGCGAATGAACGGGTGATCCTTGCCAAGCGGCTTGAGCGATTTCCAATCCGCCGGTGTTTTCACCGATTCCGGCACGGGGTAGGGGAAATACCCGTCGCACATGATCTTGATGAAATCGAGGCCGGTGGACTCATAGTAATCCAGGTGCGCCTGCACACAGGGATCGCCCATGGCCTGATCCCCGTCGAAGTGATACCAGAAGCCTACAGGCACATGATCGACTTCCTTCTGCTGAATGGCGTTCAGCACGCGCGTTCTTTTGTCCATTTTCAGTTCCTCCCTTTATTATTGAAAGCTGTTTTCCAAAAAACAGAGCACTGTGTTATTTTCCTGCCATGATGTCGAGAATGACGCGGTCTGCGTCGGCCATGCCCTCGTTGCCCAGGCGGCCGATGTTCCGGATGCTCGTCTCCACCTCCTCGGACACAATGCCGTCCAGGCTGCCGGCGCCCAGGCCGTGCAGCGCAAGCCTGGCGCTGCGGAAGGCGCTGTTCACAACCGTGGAGACCTTCAGCGCACAGCCGGCCTTCGCGCCGTCGCAGATGATGCCGGAAACGTCCGCAATCACATTGCGGATGGCGTCGCCGATCTGTTCCGGACCGCCGCCGAAGAGAAAGGTGACGGCCGCGCACACGCCGATGGACGAACCCATGCCGCAGCCGCAGATAGGCGAAAGGCGGCCGATGAACGACTTCACGTGGATGGTGATAAGGCAGCTCAGCGCCAGCGCCCGCAGGCACGCTTCCTCTGAAAATTGGAAGTAGTCGCACGCCGCGATGACCGGCACCGTGGCGGTGATGCCCTGGTTGCCGCTGCCGCACAGCGTGGCCACCGGCATCTGGCAGCCGGACATGCGGGCATCCGCGGCGGCGGCGGCGAGGGCGGCGGCGTAATCGCAGCCGTCGTCGAAGGAGCCGGAATGCGCCACGGCTTCATAGGCCGTTTTGCCCACGCGCAGGCCGTAGTTGTGCGCGACGCCCTCTGCGGCGATGCGGCGGTTGAGCTCCACCGTTTCCCGAAGAAAAGAGAGTTCCTCCGCATTGACCGCGGACACGAAGTGGCAGATGCCCTCCACGGTGAGATCCGCCGCGCGGGCGGCCCCGGCAGGCTTTGCCGCGGCATCGCAGCCCTGGAACAGCGTTTCCCCGTTCTTCGTGATCTTCACAATGTTGGTGTGGTTGCCCTGGATGACGACGGTGACGGCGTCCTTTCCGCTGCGCACGGTGGCTTCGATGTAAAGCCGCTCCGGCGTGTCCTTGAGCGCAATCGTAACGTGGTGCTGCCGGAATTCCTGCGCCTGCTCCACGTTCTGCGGGGTGATGTTGTGCAGCACCTCGAGCACGGCGTCGGCGTCCCCGCCAAACGCGCCGAGCGCTGCCGCCAGGTCGATCCCGGAAGCGCCTGCGCCAGGAATCCCCACCCCCATGGCGTTCTTCATCATATTACGGCTCACGCTTACCTGGATGCTCTCCACCGGGCCGGAAAGGAAGCTGGCGGCCTTCGCCACCGCATAAGCAATGGCGACCGGCTCCGTGCAGCCTGTGGCGGGGGCGAGCTCCTGGCGAAGCACGGCTATGTAATCGGCCCGCGTCATGCGGGAGGTTTTCGTCTGCGTCATGCTTTTAGACCTCACAATGTTTTTAACAATATTTCTAAACAGGTTAGCATGGGAAAAAGAAGAGAGGATTTTGCATCCTCCTGTTGTTCTTTTTCTGTTTACACCTGCAGTATAATACAGTTTTCTAACCATGTCAATAGACAGATCAAATTTTTATCTGAAATTTTTTTAAAATCAGGTAAAAAACAGGGGGTGTTTGCCAAAAAAAACGAAAGAGCGGAGATTCTTCCGCAAATGATGCGTGCACTCCGTACTTTTTTCACGCAAAAAGCAGGGCGGTTCGGCGGAGAACATTCCTTTTTTCTCAAACGATGTTCTGATAAAAAGAAAAGGGCTTTTGCACGAAGCATTTGGAAAGAGGGGGAACATGGATCCGGGCGAGACGCATGAGCTGTGCGCCTTCATGCCGCGCGGAGGCAAAATATCTGCGGATCCTCGGTTGTCCCTGGCTGGAAAGGGGATTCTGCGCGTGTGCTGTTTGACGAGAGCATGCAAAAGCATTGGAAAAAAGGAAACGCCCCGCGGGGCTTCCCGCAAAGCCGGGGACGGCTTTGCGGCGGAAGGCCGCAGGGCGATGCTTTGTGTGCGTGAGGGCTGCGCCTGTCAAGGGGAAATGAGGCCTGCCGCGCGCAGCGAATCGAGCAGGCTGTTCAGCGTGGTGGCGACTTCCTCTGCGGTGGCGGAGGCGGGCGTGGCGACGTTTGTGACCGCTGATCCGGCCGAGACGGGGCCCGTTGCGCCTGTTGCGCCGGTGGGGCCGGTTGCGCCGGTCGGACCCGCGGCGCCGGTCGGACCTGCGGCGCCGGTCGGACCTGCGGCGCCGGTCGCACCCGGCGTGCCGGTGTTGCCGGCAGGGCCCGTTGCACCCGTGGCACCTGTTGCGCCCGTTGCACCTGTTGCGCCTGTGGCGCCGGTCGGGCCCGCGGCGCCGGTCGCCCCCGGCGTGCCGGTGTTGCCGGCAGGGCCCGTTTCACCCGTTGCGCCTGTGGCACCCGTTGCGCCGGTGGGCCCGGTGGGGCCGGTTGCCCCGGTGGAACCGCCGGGTGCGCCGTCCGGCCCGGTTGCGCCCGTCGCGCCGGTGGGCCCTGTGGCGCCGGTGGGCCCGGTGGGGCCTGTGGGGCCGGTCGGACCCGTCACGCCGAACACGACGCCGGCAGGGCCAGTGGGGCCTGTTGCCCCGGTGGCGCCCGTTGCGCCCGTCGGCCCCACGGGGCCGGGGATCGGGCAGCAGGGCGGCATGCAGCAGTTGGGCGAGCACTCGGGGGAGCATTGATAGATTTTCATGCCAACCATCCCTTCCTTCAGTTCTGCAAAACGCAGGGGGAGGAAAAGCCGGGAGGCTCCCCCTCCTTCCCTTATTCTATGAAGGGGGGAACGGTTTGGTGCGGTTATCCCTGCCTGCGGCGGTGGAAGAGGGGCTGGCCGTGCTCCAGGCGGTGGACACGCACATAGAACATGGAGATCAGGACGCAGATGGCCCCGAACCACGCCAGGATCTCCGCGACGAACACGCCGTCCTGGCCGATGAGAGAGGGCAGGAAGATCACACAGCCGATGCGCATGAACATCTCCACAAAACCGGAGATCATGGGCACGATGGTGTCGCCCATGCCCTGCAGGGCGGAGCGGTAGATGTGGAGCAGATAGAGCACGAAGAGCATAACGCTCATGATGAACAGAAAGCGGTAGGCCACGGAGAGCACCTGCTCCGTTTCCTGCTGATCGCCGGAGAGGAAGAGCGAGAGGATGGGGCGGCCGAACGTGATGGTGATGGCGCTGATCACGATCGAGGTGGCCACGGCCATGCGGCTGCCGGCGCGAATACCGGAGCGGATGCGGTCGATTTTGCCCGCACCCAGGTTCTGGCCCGTGTAGGTGGCCATGGAAAAGCCGAAGCTGGTGGCGGCGATCTCCAGAAGGCCGTAGAGCTTGTTGGTGGCCGTGTAGCCCGCCACGAAGAGCACGCCGAAGCTGTTGACGACGGACTGCACCACCATGCCGCCCACGGCGATGATGGTGTTCTGCAGCGCCAGCGGCGCGCCCAGGCTGGCCAGGCGGCGCGCCAGGGGAGCGCTCAGACGCCACTGATCGCGCGTGATGCGCGGGATGGGCAGCGAGCGGAGCGCCCACAGGCAGATGAGGCACGAGGCTACCTGGGCAATCACGGTTGCGACGGCTGCGCCGGTGATGCCCCAGTGGAACACGAGCACAAAGACGAGATCGAGCACAATGTTGATGGCGGCGGCGATGATCATGGCGAGCAGCGGCGTGCGGCTGTTGCCCATGGCGCGCAGGATGGAGGCAAACACGTTGTAAGCCATGGTGACGAGGCAGCCGCCGAAAATCACGCGCAGGTAGGCAAGCGAGCCGGGCAGGATATCCTCCGGCGTGCGGAGCAGCAGGAGCACCGGCTCCACGAGGAGCTGCATGATCACGGTGAGCGCCACGCCGCTGACGCCCGCCAGCAGAATGGAGCCGGTGATGGAACGGTTGAGGCCGTCCCAGTCTTCCGCGCCGAAGCGCTGGGAGATCTGGATGGAAAAGCCCTGCGTGAGGCCCTGGATGAGGCCGATGACGAGCCAGTTGAGCCAGTCGGCCGCGCCGAGCGATGCGAGCGCATCCACGCCCACGGCCTTTCCCACCACGATGGTGTCCACAATTGTGTAAAACTGCTGGAACATGTTGCCCAGCATGAGAGGCAGCGCAAAGGTGAGAATCAGCTTTGCCGGCTTGCCCTGTGTCATGTCGCGAACTTTTGCCATTCTTTTCTCTTCCTCCCCCGGGCTGTGCAGAAGCCGCCCGCCGTTTCTTTCCGTTTTGGAGCCGCGCACGCTTCGGCCGGCTTTCCGTTTCCTTCCCAAAAAGGGAACACGCCGCCCGACCGGCACCTTCTGCGGCAGCGGAGCGGGCGGTGTGTTCCAATCTGTCAGAGAGTATCGTATCACACGGCGCGCGGCCGCGCAAGCGATTCGGCAGAATTTTCGCGTAAAAATCCCCCGCTGTGTGCGGGCACAGCGGGGGAAGAATCTTTTTGGGGAGCTGTCACTTCAGAGCGGCCGCCAGCTTGGCAGGCACGGGCTGCCGGGCTTCTTCGGGAAAGATGTTGTAGATAGTGCCGTCCTTCCCGACCATGGAGAGCGTTACCTTGGGCAGAAGCTTGTGAAGAATTTCAACGAAACCGTTCACCGGGGCCTCGGCCATGCCGGTGTAGATATGTTTGGCCCCGACGCGGCGCGCAAAACTGGCCGCGACAACGGGAGCGTTTTTCTGGAAATAAACCGTCATCTCCGCGCCGGCGTCGCGCGCCGTGCGGCGAAGATATTCGAGCACGTCGCCGCATGGCGTATCGCACGCAGAGGGGGGCTGGATGCTCAGCACGTGAAGTCTGAGGCCCTCCCGCTCGGCTGCCGCGTGGCCGGCGCGGATGAGTCTGTCGCAGTCCCGCTGCCCGGTGACGCACACCAAAACGGCTGATTTGGCTTTCAAAACAGAAACCTCCTTTCCTGTGTTCCGGGGGCGCTCTTCGCTGCCCTCTATCACAAGTATAGAAGATTTCCGGCCGCGATTCAAGACGGCATCATGTATAAGAGGTGAATAAATTATGAACTTTTTCCACGAAAATTTTCGACAAATCTTATGAATCTTTTCACAGATCCGGCAGGATCCGGGCCAATTCCTCACAGGCTGCCTCGTCCATCTCCGGCACGCTCTCCAGCGGGAAGGGGATGCCCATGGCGCGGTATTTTTCGAGGCAGAGCTTGCGGAAGGGCAGCAGCTCGATCTTCTGCAGGTTCCGGAAGGAGGACGCCTTTTCCCCGAGCGCGCGGATGTGCGCTTCGCCGTCCGTGAGGCCCGGCACGACGACGTGGCGAATCCACAGCGGCACGCCCATCTGCTCCGTAAGGCGCAGGAACGCTTCCACGCGCGAGAGGCTGCCGCGGCAGTATTTTGCGTAGTCCTTCTCGGTGAGGAATTTCAGATCGGCGAGCACGAGATTCGTGTGATCGAGCACGCGTGTCGCCGCCGCGAGGTCGCCGGTGCAGGAGGTGTCGAGCGCGGTGTGGACGCCCTCGCCCTGCAGGATCGTGAAGAGCTCCTCGACGAACGCGGCCTGAAAGAGCGGTTCCCCGCCGGTGACGGTGACGCCGCCCTCCTTTCCCCAGTAGCCGCGGTAGCGCAGAAGCCGCTTTGCGAGCGATGCGGCCTCGATTTCCTCGCCGCCGGCCGGGTCCCAGGTGTCGGGGTTATGGCAGTACGCGCAGCGCAGCGGGCAGCCCTGCAGGAAAGCGACGGCCCGCAGGCCGGGGCCGTCCACCGCGCCGAGCGACTGGATCGAATGCAGCCGCCCTGTCATACGCTGACGTGGAAGGTGCGCGCGATGACCTCGCGCTGCTGCTCGCGGGAGAGCTTGTAGAAGTTCACGGCATAGCCGGAGACGCGAATTGTGAGGTTCGGATAATCCTCCGGGTGCTCATACGCGGCGAGCAGCGTTTCGCGGTTGAGGACGTTCACGTTCAGATGGTGCGCCTTCTGCAGGAAGTAGCCGCTCAGGATGCACACGAGGTTCGTGACGCGCTCGTCCTCCGATTTGCCAAGCGCCTGCGGCACGATGGAGAACGTGTTGGAGATGCCGTCGCGGCAGACGTCGTAGCTGAGCTTGGCGACGGAGTTGAGCGACGCGAGCGCGCCGGAGCGGTCGCGGCCGGCCATCGGGTTCGCGCCGGGGGCGAGCGGCACGCCGGCCTTGCGGCCGTCCGGCGTGCTGCCGGTCTTCTTTCCGTACATCACGTTCGAGGTGATGGTGAGGATGGAGAGCGTGTGCTCCGCGCCGCGGTAGAGCGGGTTCTTCTTGAGTTCTTTGCAGAAGAGCTCCACCTGCTCGGTTGCGATGGAATCGACGCGGTCGTCGTCGTTGCCGAAAGCCGGGTAGCTGCCTTCGATCTCATAGTCGGTGATGAGG
>ERZ1643250.1179-NODE-1179-length-23680-cov-6.721185_pt1 | contig 23680 bp, 22 predicted proteins | sample MGYA00579262_ERZ1643250 | MGnify/ENA primary metagenome ERZ1643250 (study PRJEB29033, sample SAMEA4952265) | chicken gut metagenome | biome: Broiler Chicken; feature: Gastrointestinal Tract; material: Caecum | place: Ireland | collected 2018 | study: Broiler... | reverse complement strand
GGAAAGCTGCCGCCGGAGTTTCCTCTGGGAACGTGTTTTCCCAAAAACGAAGAGGTGCAGGCCGCCATTGCCCGGGTGTATGGGCAGGTGTTTGAGGAGCTTTTCGGCTTGCAGGGAAAAGAAGAGGAGATATTGCAGGCGGAAAAGGACGCGCGGTTTACCTTCCGGATGCTGACTGACCGTACCGGCTTGAAAAAACAGGCCGTTGACCGGCTGGAGCGGGGAAAGCCCCGTACCATTTCCTGTCACCTGAGGGGGATTGTGGAGAACGGCGAAGTCGACTATGCCAATACTTTCCGCCAGCCCTGGACAGACCGTCAGGGCAATATCCGGACAGAGGATTTTTTCCAGCTGTTTGAGGAAGGGGAAGAGGATGCATATCAGCTGATTTCCGTGTTTCCAGACGGAGCTTGGGAGCCGCTGGTGCAGGGCCGGTTTTTCTGAAAAAACTGAATAAGCCCAATACCTGAACGGGGTTCTTCCTTTGGTCATTCCGGGAATTCTGTCGTCAGACCTTGCAAAATGTCCTGTTTTGGGGTATGATAGAGCTAAATGATTACAAAGCTGTAACTTTTGCAGGGAAGGAAGAGACGGTTGAAACAACAGGAAGGAAAAAGCGGCCGGTGGTTTGTCCGGCTGATGACAAGTCTGCTCCAGTTTCTCTACAATCGCATTTACATCACCGGAATTCAGACTCTTCGGATTTTTGCCCGTATCCGGAATCGCCTGATCCGGTTTCTTCGTCCGCTGGGTGATCTGTTCCGGCGGCTGTATGCCCGGTTTCTGCGGCGCAGAGTCCGTTTTCTGCACTTTTCCGGTGTCCGGATTCTCCGGAATCTCCGCTGGGAATCGGGAAAAATCAAGCGCACCCATCAAACCCATGGTCTGCGGAAAGCCATTGTCCATGTGACGCGCTCTACTTCTCACCGGGCGGTGCTGTCTGCCGCTGTACAGGTGGTGCTGCCGCTGGCAGCGGTGGGCTTTCTGGTGCTGACCATTCAATTCTGGAACAACCAGAATTATGCCCTTTTCCTCGATTACGGCGGGGAAGAATCCATTGTCATTGAGGATGAAGGCGTCTTTGAAGAAGCCACTGAAATGATGAACCAGCGCATGGTGTTCGATGCTGCCACAGAGACGGAGCTGCGGGTGCACGGTGTTTATCAGCTGGGAATTGTGTCTCCGGGTGTGTGCAAAAGTGTGGATACGGTCTGTGATTCTCTGATTCAAAGCTCCAGCGATGTCATCAGTGAAGCCGCAGGATTGTATGTAAACGGAGAATTGACCGGAGTGGTTCGCAGCAGTACGGATTTACGGTATCTGCTGGAAACTATGCTTTCCGATGAAAAGGCGGAGCAGAAAGCGGACTCTGCGGAATATCTGGAAAGCGTGGAACTGATCAACGGTCTGTTTCCCACCGAGCGAATTGAAAGTGCCGATGCGGTTCGCAAAACCATGGAAGATGAGCTTCACATCATGGTTTCCCGAAAAGAGACCTACACCGAGTCCATTTCCTATAAAACGGTTACCCAGAAGGACAGCAGTCAGTATACCGACTATTCCAGGGTGACCCAGCAGGGAAAAGAGGGAGAACGTACCTGCGTGGATACGGTGTATTATGTGGGGGACGAAGAAGTCCGCAGAGAAGAAGTTTCCCGGGAGGTGACCAAAGAACCGGTGAACAAAGTGGTGGTAGTGGGCACCAAAAAGCGCCCCACCGGAAAGATTCCCGGCGAGGCCAGCGGAACCTTTACCTGGCCGTCTCCTTCCGTGCGGTATGTCACATCCACTTTCGGCGCCCGTTGGGGAACCACACACTGGGGAATCGATATTGCCGGCAGCGGCGCCTATGGTCAGACCATTGTGGCAGCAGACGGCGGCACCGTTTCCTATGTTAAGCTCCATAATTACGGCTATGGCTATCATTTGCTCATTGACCACGGAAACGGCTATCAAACTTTATATGCACATGCCAGCAAAATTCTGGTGACCTCCGGGCAGAAAGTCGCCAAGGGACAGGCCATTGCCCAAATCGGCAGTACAGGCGATTCTACCGGTCCTCATTTGCACTTTGAAATCCTTAAAAACGGCTCAAAAGTAGACCCGCTGCCCTATATTCAGTAAGAGTAACCCGTGTTTTTTTGTTTAAAAAACACGGGTTTCCGTCTATATTGCAGAGTTTTTTCAGAGATAGAGAGGAATCTTTTTCTGCATTGCACAAGCCGAACTGGATTTTTTTGTTATATATTGACTTTTATTTCTCCGTGTATTATCATTTAGAGAGACATAAAATAGGATGAAGCATCTGTAAAGAGAATCACGCAATTTCCGTTGCAGGTGCTATTCTTTTGCTTACAAATTCTTCTTTTTCGGGATTTTCCCGAAAATTTCATATGAACTTTACTTGTTATTTACATATCAGCCTTTGGGCGTTGGCGTACAGACGTCAAATAATCATTAGGAGTGTGTCATTTTGGATAAATTTGTAATTACAGGCGGCAATCGGCTGTCTGGCGAAGTGACCATCAGCGGTGCAAAAAACGCAGCTGTCGCAATTCTTCCCGCAGTAATCCTCTCTGACGGTATCTGCCGCCTTGAAAATATTCCCAACATCACCGATGTCAACACCATGGCTCATATTTTGCAGGATATGGGCGCCGGTATCCGTACCATTAACAGCACGACTCTGGAAATTGACCCCCGCAGTGTGCGCACCCATGTGGCTCCCTATGAGCTGGTGCGCCAGATGCGTGCGTCCTATTATCTGCTGGGCGCTTTGCTGGGCCGCTATCATCATGCTGTGGTGGGAATGCCCGGCGGATGCAACTTCGGTGTCCGTCCCATTGACCAGCATCTGAAGGGCTTTATGGCACTGGGTGCCACCTATACGCTGGATGGCGGTATGGTGGACGTGTCCGCCGAAGAGCTGGTGGGCAACCATATTTATCTGGACGTGGTGACGGTTGGCGCTACCATGAATATCATTCTGGCCGCCGTAAAAGCCAAAGGCCTGACGGTCATCGAAAACGCCGCCCGCGAGCCTCACATTGTGGATCTGGCCAACTTCCTCAACAGTATGGGCGCAGATATCCGCGGCGCAGGCACGGATATTATCAAGATTCACGGCGTGGATCACCTGCATGGCACTACCTATTCCATTATTCCCGATCAGATCGAGGCGGGCACCTATATGGTGGCTGCCGCTGCGACCTGCGGTGATGTGCTGGTGAAAAATGTCATCCCCAAGCATCTGGAATCCATTACCGCCAAGCTGGAGGAAATGGGCGTTCAGATCGAAGAATTTGACGATTCCATCCGGGTTTCCCGTACCGGAATTCTGAATAAATGTAATGTCAAGACTATGCCTCACCCCGGTTTCCCCACGGACATGCAGCCGCAGATTGCCGTTCTGCTGTCCATTGCAAAGGGTACCAGCATTATTACCGAAGGCGTGTGGGACAACCGTTTCCGCTATGTGGAAGAACTGCGGAGAATGGGCGCTCAGATTTCCGTGGACAGCCGTCTGGCTGTGGTGGAAGGCGTGGATCATCTGGTGGCGGCTCCGGTCAAAGCGGTGGATCTCCGCGCCGGTGCGGCGATGGTGATTGCAGCCCTGTGCGCACAGGGTACCACCCAGATTGAGGATATCCAGTATATCGAGCGGGGCTATGACCGGATTGTGGAAAAGCTGTGCTCTCTGGGCGCGGATATCCGCCGGGTGGAAACGCCGGGTCCTGCGGTTGTGCGGGTCGGCTGAGACAGATTGATTTTACAGTTTCTGGAGGTTACTGGCATTGGCGAGACTTTGTCCTCTTTTCAGCGGAAGCAGCGGAAACAGTTATTATATCGGTTCACAGGAAAGAGGCGTGCTCATTGACGCCGGAAAAAGTGCCAAGCAGATTACAGAAAAACTGGCCTGCTGCGGAATCCCCCTTTCCGCTATTGAGGGGATTTTTGTCACCCATGAGCACAGCGACCATGTGCAGGGGCTGCGGGTATTTGCAGGCCGGCACAAGATTTCGGTGTATGGTTCTTTCGGAACCATGGAAGCCCTCAACGATGCCCAGATTCTCAACGGGAAATTTCCCTGTTCCGTCATCGGCCCGGAAGGACTGCGGTGCGCTGGAATGGAAATCCTGCCCTTTCACACGTCCCACGACTGTGCGGAAGGGTATGGCTATCTGGTGAAAACAGCCGACGACCACAAAGTGGCGTTCTGTACCGATCTTGGCGTTGTGACGCCCGAAGTGGAAAAAATGGTAGAGGGCGCAGATTTTGTCGTCATGGAGTCCAATCATGACGTGAGAATGCTGCAAAACGGGCCCTATCCCTATCCTCTGAAACGCCGGATTCTCTCTTCCAGAGGGCACCTTTCCAATGAAGCCTGTGCCGATCTGCTGCCCTATCTGGCACAGCGGGGAACCAGCCGGTTTTTGCTGGCTCATCTGAGCAGTGAAAACAACACGCCGGAGCTTGCTTATCAAACGGCGCTTTGTTCCCTGAAAATGGCGGGCTTGCAGGAGGAAAAGGACTTCATGCTGTCCGTTGCGCCGAGGGACAATGTGCAGGGACATACCATCCTCTTTTGACGAAACATATCAAACAGAATTAAATTAGGCCGGAACCGCAGTGCTCCGGCCGTTTTTGTTGGGGGAATCATACATATGATGAATGTACAGATTTTATGCGTGGGCAAACTGAAGGAGAGTTACTGGCGGGAAGCCTGTGCGGAATATGCCAAGCGGCTGAAAGCCTTTTGCAGCTTCTCCATTGTGGAACTGCCGGAAAGCCGTTTGCCCGATGACCCTTCTCAGGCGCTGGTTGACAAGGCGCTGGAAGAAGAAGGGGAAAAGCTGCTGGCAGCGGCGAAGGGCAGTGCCATCATTCCCCTGTGTATTGAGGGCAAGGAGATTTCTTCTCCTAAACTGGCGAGTACGCTGGAAGACCTGGCTTCCCGGGGTATTTCCTCGGTGAGCTTTGTCATCGGAAGCTCCTTCGGTCTTGCGGAAAAGGTAAAGAGGGCTGGTTCCCTGCGCCTTTCCATGTCTCCCATGACCTTTCCCCACCAGCTGGCCCGGGTGATGCTGTGCGAGCAGATTTACCGGGCGTTTCAGATTCAGAATCACGGAAAGTATCATAAATAATTCAAATGCCATCAATATGCCAAAAGGCGGACGCCGAAGCGTCCGCCTTTTGGTTTGCGGGGAGATTAGCAGCAGCTATTGCCGCAGCCGCAGTCGTTGTTGTTGCCGCCGCACAGGCCGCCGTTACCGCAGCAGCACAGGATCAGGAGAAGGATCAGAATCCAGGAGCATCCGCCAAAGTTGTTGTTGCACATATTGTATTGCCTCCTTTCGGTTTACACTATAGTGTATGGCAAGGGGGCAAAATCGGTTACAGGGTTTTGGCAAAAACTTTTTCAGGATTGAGCGGCGCCTGTCCGGACAATGGCGGGCAGCTCCCGCAGGTCGCGGATTTCATAGGTGGGAACCGGGGAGTCGGGACAGGGAAGCCCGGCGGGATTGAACCAGCAGGAATCCAGCCCGGCATTGTGCGCACCCTGAATGTCGGAGGTCAGAGAGTCCCCCACCAGCAGCATCCGGCTTCGGTCAGAGGTTCCCAGTCGGGAAAACACATAATCAAAATACCGGGCATCCGGCTTGGGGACACCGGCTTCTTCGGAAACAAAAATTTCCTGTAAGACATCTGCCAGAGCAGAGCCGCCGATGCGCTTCCGCTGGGTGCGGGAAACACCGTTAGTGACAATGTACAGGGTACAGGTTTTGACCAGATCCCGGCAGACTTCCTCTGCGTGGGGCAGCAGCCAGGAACCGTTTCCCAGCTCTTCCATATACATCCGGTTAAAGGCTTCCGGGTCAAAGGAAAGCCCCAGACACCGGAAAAATTCCCGGAAGCGGCCCAGCTGCAATTGGGGCTTGGTGCATTCCTTCCGTTCCAGCCGCTGCCACCAGCTCTGATTGATGCGGCTGTAGCAGTCCAGAATTTCCGGCGTATAGGGCAGCGTCCGGGAAAAGCCTGCGGCTTCATAGGCGGTTTTCAGGGCGTTGGCCTGAGAGGCTTCAAAGTCAAAAAGGGTTCTGTCTGCGTCCAGCAGCAGAATCGGGTAGCGGATGTCACACATGGTCAGATCCCCCATTTCCAAACGGCCAGTGCCAGCAAAAGCAGGTGTACCGCCAGCATGACGGGCAGGCCGATCATAAATTTTGCGTGTTGGGTCTTGTGGCGGATTTTCTTCATGGTCAGGAACATTCCCAATGCTCCGCCCAGTGCGCCAAAGAGCAGCAGCGTGCTTTCCCGTACCCGCCATTTTCCTCTTTGGGCACAGGATTTGTCGTGTACCGTCAGTGCTACGGCAATCCCGTTGCAGACCACCAGCCAGACCGCCAGCGCTGTCCAGGACAGTGATCGTACATCCATATTCATTCCTCCTGAAGACCCTTTCCGGTTCTATTCCCGGACAAGTCCGCATAGGGATAAAACCAGTACAGGCCATCGTATTTGGTTTACAGTACCATGGTACAGGAATTGGGCCCGGCTGTCAATGCGGGCAGGAAAGGACGAATGACATGAAACACAGAAGAATTTTATGGAATCTCCGTCTGCGTTATCCCCGGCTGTTGGCGGTAGGGCTGCTAATGGGGGCAGTGGTGGTCACCATGGCCGCCGGGAGCTTTGCGTCTGGCGGCAGCGATGGGACAAGCAGTTCTTTGCCGGAAATTTCGGACACGGAAAGCAAAAAGGAAACCACGGCCCAGCTGACGGAGGTTTCCCAGACGGAAGAAATGCGGGCGGTGTGGGTGCCGGTCATGTCCTTGCAGATGAACGGGGAAGGGGAAGCAGCTTTTCAGAAAAAGTTTGACGAGATTATTGCCACGTCTTTGGAAAAAGGGATGAACACCCTGATTGTCCATGTACGGCCTTTCGGCGATTCCTTTTACCCGTCGGAATACTTTCCCTGGTCCCATGCCCTCAGCGGAACCCAGGGAGTGGACCCGGGGTATGATCCTCTGGCCTATATGGTAGAAGCGGCTCACAAAGCGGGACTGGCCATCCATGCCTGGGTAAATCCTCTGCGGATTCAGGCCAGCAGTACCCCATCCATCCTCTCTCAGGACAATCCCTATACCTTGTGGAAGGGAGACAGTGAAAAAAAGGACTGGACAGTCAAGACAGATAGCGGAATCTATTATAATCCCGCCATTCCGGAAGTGAGGAGCTATATCGCCGATGGGGTGGCGGAAATTGTGGAGAAGTACCCGGTGGACGGCGTCCAGTTTGACGATTACTTTTACCCCACACAGGACGAGTCCTTTGACGAAACCGCCTACCAGGCGTACTGCGATCAGGCGAAAAAAGACGGGTATTCCGCTCTGTCCCTCAGTCAGTGGCGAAAAGCCAATATCAACGCGCTGGTTTCACTGGTGTATCAGAAAATCAAGGAGGTCAATCCCAAAACCGTTTTCGGCATTTCCCCACAGGGGAATCTGTCCAACAATGACGCGCTGGGAGCGGACGTGGCTTCCTGGTGTTCGGCAAAGGGCTATCTGGATTATATCTGCCCCCAGATGTATGTGAATTTTGAAAATGATGCCCTGCCCTTTACCGAAACCATTGAGACCTGGAAAAATCTCATTACCGAGGATTCCATTGCGTTTTATGTGGGGCTGGCGGTGTATAAGGCCGGTTCCGATGCAGACGGCGGCACCTGGGAAAAGTCCGGAGATATTCTCTCCCGGCAGGTCATGGCCGGGCGGGAAATCGACTGTGACGGGTTTATGTTCTATTCTTATGACTATCTGGACACCGACCAGACCCGGGAAGAAATGGAAAATGTCATGAAGGTATTCCGATAAAAGGGTTACATCAAAATCAGGGCTTTTGCACAGCAGGCAGGCGGTTTTTGGATTGCACCAAGGGCGGAACTATGGTACAATCAGGGGAGAAATGAGTGAAACGAGAGAAAGGACAGCATCTATGGAAATGTTTGAAATGGTAGCCCCCTGTCTGCTGGGTGTGGAAGGCCTTGTGGGGGAAGAGCTGCGGGATATGGAAGCCGCAGAGGTGCGCCCCGAAAACGGCCGTGTGTTTTTCAAGGGAGACGAGCATATGCTGGCCCGGGCCAATATGGGTTCCCGGTACAGCGAGCGCATTCTGATTCATCTGGGCACGTTCCCGGCCCGCACCTTTGAAGAGCTGTTTCAGGGCGTGAAGTCCCTTCCCTGGGAGCGGTGGATCGGCAAGGAGGATGCTTTCCCGGTGAAAGGCCGTTCCCTGAATTCCAAGCTCCACAGCTTGCCGGACTGTCAGTCCATTATCAAGAAAGCAGTGGTAGAGCGTCTGCGCAATCGCTATCACGTTTCCTGGTTCGAGGAAACCGGCCCCCTGCACCAGATTCAGTTTTTGATTATGAAAGATCAGGCCAGCCTGATGCTGGATGCCTCCGGCGTAGGCCTGCATAAGCGGGGCTATCGTCAGAACTCCACGGAAGCCCCCATTAAGGAAACACTGGCCGCCGCCATGGTGAAGCTGGCCCGGGTGCGTTCCGATGGAAACTTTATTGACCCCTTCTGCGGTTCCGGCACGCTGCTTACCGAAGCGGCCCTCTATGCACTGAATATTGCGCCGGGCTTGCAGCGGCGTTTTTCCGCGGAAAAGTGGGCGCAGGTAGATAACCGCGTTTGGCAGGAAGAGCGCAACCGTGCCCGTGATCTGGTCAGACGGGACGCCACCTTCCGGGCCACCGGCTATGATATCGACCCGGCGGCGGTGTCGCTGGCACTGGACAACGCCAAAAAAGCCGGAGTAATTGCCTTTGTCCGTGCAGAAAAGCGGGACATCCGGGACTTTACAGCAGAGGGAGATTACGGCTGTGTCATCTGCAACCCGCCTTATGGCGAGCGTCTGCTGGATATCCAGACGGCACAGGAGCTGTACCGGGTAATGGGCAAGGTTTTTGTACCGCAGCATGGCTGGAGCTATTCCATCATCAGCCCGGACGAGACCTTTGAGGACTGCTTCGGCCGGAAAGCCGACAAGCGGCGCAAGCTGTACAATGGCATGATTAAGTGCCAGTATTACCAGTACTTTACCTATCCCAGAGAGCGGAAAAACGGATAAAAATCACCGCAGCGGCGGGGCGGCAGTTTTGAAAGCTGCTCCCCGCCGCTTTTTGCGAAAGGAGGAATCATCATGACCTTTCACGGCTGCTGGATTCAGCCGGAGGAATTCCGGAATCTTGCGCCTCTTTCGGTATTCCACCGGGAACACCAGCCTTTGGCGGAGGAGTACCGCCATCCGGAATCCCTGCAAAACCTGCACATGCTGGTGCAAACATCGATATTCCTCAAGGGGGACGAAAAACAGGTGATGCTGCGGCTGACGGCAGACGACTGCTATCAGCTTCGGGTTAATGGGCAGTTCACCGGACAGGGGCCTGCACCGGGCTATTATTTCCACTATTACTGGAATGAAATCGATGTGACGGAGCTGGTGCATCCCGGGGAAAACCAGTTGAAATTTGATGTGTACTATCAGGGGCTCATCAACCGGGTCTGGAACAGCGGCGATTTGCGGATGGGCATGATCTGCGATGTGCTGGCAGACGGGCAGTGCATTGCGGCTTCCGACAGCAGCTGGCGCTATGCCCTTTCGCCCCGGTATGTGTCCCGCCGGAAAATCGGGTATGACACCCAGTTCCTGGAAGATTACGACTGCCGGATTCCCCTGCCGGAGTTCCGGCCTTCCTGTGAAAACCGGCAGGCCGATTACACCTTTTCGCCGGAGCCGGAGCCCATACTGGCTTTTTCCCGCCGTGAACCGGTGCTGGCCCGGCAGTTGGATGAAACCACCTTCTTTTTTGACTTTGGGGAAGAGCTGGCAGGCTGTCCCGTGTTGGAAGTGACCGGACAGGCCGGGGACACGGTGCAGCTGTTTCTGGGAGAGGAAACGGAGGACACCTTTCTGAAAACCCGGTGGGATATGCGCTGCGGCTGTGCGTACCGGGAGACCATTACCCTTGCGGAGGGGGAAAACCGGGTGGAACAGTACGATTACAAGGCCTTCCGCTATGCCACGGTTCAGCTTTCCCCGGGGACGGTGCTGCGTCAATTCTGGGTGCGTGTCCGCAGTGCCGCTTTTGACGAAAACGCCTGTTTGCTGAAAACCGATGACCCGGTGCTGGCGCAGGTATTCCGGATGTGCAAAAATACCATCCATTGGGGCGTGCAGGAGGTTTTTGTGGATTGTCCCACCCGGGAAAAAGGGCAGTATGCCGGTGATCTGACCATTTCCACCGCGTCCCATGTGTGGCTGACCGGCAACACCCACTTGCTGAAAAAAGCCATCGAAAACCAGATGCAGTCCGCTTTTGTGGATAAGGGTCTGCTGGCGGTCACCCCCGGTTCCCTGATGCAGGAAATCGCCGACTATTCCCTCCAGTTTCCCATTCTGGTGCGCCGCCATCTGGCGTTTACCGGGGACAGGGCTTTTGCGGAAAAGGGGTTGGCGGCCTGTGAAGCCATGCTGGAGAGCTTTTCTCCATATGCCTGTGAGGACGGGCTGCTGGCACAGGTAACCGGCAAGTGGAATCTGGTGGACTGGCCGGACAACCTTCGGGACGGCTACGACTTTCCGCTGGAAAATCCGGTGGGGCCGGGACGCCATGCAGTGCTCAATGGGTTCTATTTGATTGCGGTAAAAGAAACGGAAGCCCTTCAGCGGCTGCTGGGTCATCCCTGTCAAAACCGGTTTGAGGCGCTGGCCCATAGTTTTCAGCAGGCGTTTTTCTGCGGGGAAATCGGGCTGTACACCGACAGCGAAACCACCCGTCACAGTGCGCTCCACTCCAATATCCTGCCGGCTTTTGCGGGAATCGTCCCGAAAGAGAGCCGGGAGACGGTCGCCCGTTTTCTGGAAGAAAAAGGGCTGTGCTGCGGCGTGTATATGAGCTGGTTTTTGTTAAAAGCCCTGTGCCGTCTGGGCCGTTATGACGCGGCCTGGAAGCTGATGACCTCCACCGGTTCCCGCTCCTGGTACAATATGGTGCGGGAAGGGGGAACTACCTGTTTTGAAGCCTGGGGGAAGGATCAGAAGTGGAACACCAGCCTGTGCCATCCCTGGGCCACAGGGCCGGTGTCCGTGCTGATCGAGGATCTGCTGGGATACCGCCCGGACGGGAGCAGAGGGGAGGATCATACCCCGCCGTGGTCCCACACGGAAGTCCTGTTGAACTGGCGGAGGACGGAACAAAAAATTACCAAAGAAAACTGCATTTTACAAGAACCGTCTCGACATAACGGGGTATAATGGCAGCATAGTTTTCAGGCTGTACCGGAAAGGAAGTTGTCAAAGTGAAGAATCGAAAAGCATGGTTGGGGCTGGGTGCCGTGGTTGTAGTGGCCGCAATCCTTTTTACAGTGTATTGGGCATTTGCTCCCCAGGGAAAGGAAGGCGCCAAGACCATTACAGTGGAAGTTTTCAACGGGGAAGAATTCGTGGGAAACCATACCCTGACAACCGATAAGGCGTATTTGGGGGATGCACTGGAAGAAGCGGGGCTGGTGGAAGGCGAAGAAAGCGCCACCGGTCTGTTTGTCAAAACCGTGGACGGTATCACCGCAGACGACAGCCAGCAGCAGTGGTGGTGCTTTACCAAAGGCGGAAAAGATCTGAACACCGGCGTAGATGCAACCCCCGTGGAGGATGGGGATTGTTTTGAAGCCACCCTGAAAACCGGATGGTGATGAAGCCCCGGGAACTGGTGACGGCGGCGTTTATGGGAGCGCTTCTGTATGTGCAGCAGGTAGCGCTGGCCGCTTTGCCCAATATTCATCTATGCGCATTTCTGATACTGATGTATGCCCTCTACTTTCCCCGTGCAGCGGTCTTTGCAGTGGCGGTTTTTGTCCTGCTGGAAGGAATCACCTATGGCTTCGGTCTGTGGTGGATCAGCTATCTGTACACCTGGCCGTTGTTGTTGGCGGTGGCGCTGTTGTTCCGGAAAAACCGTTCGCCGGTTTTCTGGGCGGCGATTGCCGGCGGCTTTGGCCTGCTGTATGGCGCTTTGTGTGCCATCCCCTATTTTTTCATGGGAGGGCTCGCTGCGGCAATCAGTTACTGGATTTATGGAATTCCCTTCGACCTGATTCACGGCATCAGCAATGTCTGCATTATGCTGCTGCTTTGGAAACCCATGGGAAAGGTGTTTGCCCGGCTGGAAAAACTGATAGGCCGGAGTTAGTAGAAAAAACAAGCAGAAGAAACACGGATGGGCGGCGATTAGCTGCCCATTTGTTTCTTTTGTCTGAATTTATCGGAAACGCTTTTACACCGCCGGAGAATGTGATATAATAAAAACTAAAGTCAAAGGCCGGGCGTTCCCTTTGTCCGGAAAGAAAAGGGAACCCATACACCCGGCTGTTTAACAGGAGAGGTGAAGGACTCATGCTGAGCGATATCGAGATCGCACAGAACGCAACCCTGATTCCGATTGCAAAAATCGCAGAAGAACTGGGAATTCACGAGGAAGAACTGGAGCCCTATGGCCGTTATAAGGCCAAGGTCAACGAGGAGCTTTTCAACCGTCTGAAAGACCGTCCCGACGGCAAGCTGATTCTCGTAACTGCCATTAACCCCACCCCTGCCGGTGAGGGAAAGACAACCACATCCGTGGGTCTGGGACAGGCCATGAAGAAAATCGGCAAAAACGCCGTGATTGCCCTGCGTGAACCCTCTTTAGGACCGGTTTTCGGCATTAAGGGCGGCGCAGCCGGCGGCGGATATGCACAGGTGCTGCCCATGGAGGACATCAACCTGCACTTTACCGGCGATATGCACGCCATCACCAGCGCCAACAACCTGCTGTGCGCCATGCTGGACAACCATATGCAGCAGGGCAACGCACTGGGCATTGACCAGCGCCGGATTGTCATCAAGCGCTGCATGGATATGAACGACCGGGCACTGCGGAATATTGTGGTGGGCCTTGGCGGAAAGATCAACGGCATTCCCCGGGAGGATGGCTTTATCATCACCGTAGCCAGCGAGGTCATGGCCATTCTCTGTCTGGCAAAAGACCGGGAAGACCTGAAAAAGCGTCTGGGCGACATTCTGGTGGCTTATACTTATGACGGTAAGCCCGTATTTGCCCGGGATCTGAAAGCGGACGGCGCAATGGCTGCCCTGCTGAAAGACGCCATCAACCCCAATCTGGTGCAGACGCTGGAAGGCACCCCCGCCATCATGCACGGCGGCCCCTTCGCAAACATTGCCCATGGCTGCAACTCTGTCCGGGCAACGCGTCTGGCATTGAAGCTGGGCGACTACTGCATCACCGAGGCCGGTTTCGGCTCTGACCTGGGTGCAGAGAAATTCATGGACATCAAGTGCCGCATGGCAGGGCTGGCTCCCTCCTGTGTGGTGGTGGTGGCCACTGTCCGTGCCTTCAAGTACAACGGCGGTGTGCCGAAAGCAGAGCTTTCCGCCGAAAACGTGGAGGCCGTGGAGAAGGGCATTATCAATCTGAAAGCCCATGTGGAAAATATGCATAAATTCGGCGTGCCAGTAATCGTGGCCATCAACCGCTTCCCCTCCGATACGGAAGCAGAGCTGGCTGTGGTGGACAAGTGCTGCCGTGAAATGAATGTGCCCTATGCCCTGTCCGAGGTTTTTGCAAAGGGCGGCGAAGGCGGCGTCGAGCTGGCAAAGGTTATCACAGAGATCATCGACAAAGAGGATACCAGCAAGGGCTTTGCACCCATTTACAGCAACGACCTGACGGTGGAAGAAAAAATCAACGCCATTGCCACCAAGATTTACGGTGCAGACGGCGTGACCTATACCACTGCGGCAAAGAAGGCCCTGAAGGAGATTCACGAGCTGGGCGGCGACAAAATGCCGGTCTGCATTGCAAAAACTCAGTACTCTCTTTCCGACAACGCAGCACTGCTGGGACGGCCTTCCGGCTTTACCATCACCATCCGTGATCTGCGGCTTTCCAATGGCGCGGGCTTTGTCGTGGCCTATGCCGGCGATATCATGACCATGCCCGGGTTGCCCAAGGTGCCCGCAGCCCAGAATATCGATGTGGACGGCAATGGTGTCATCACCGGCCTGTTCTGATTAAAGGATGACGATGACAGTTATGAAAGGAACGGATACAAGGGAATACCGCACCCATTCTCCCGAGGAAACCGAGGCGCTGGGCGAAAAGCTGGCGGCGGTTCTTCGGGGTGGAGAGGTGTTGGCCTTTACCGGCGGCATGGGAATGGGAAAGACTGCTTTTACCCGTGGGCTTGCCCGGGGTCTGGGAATTGCCGATGGCGTTTCCAGCCCCACCTTTGCGCTGGTTCATGAACACCGGGGCCGTCTTCCTCTGTACCACTTCGATATGTTCCGGGTTTCCGGCTGGGACGACCTGTATTCCACCGGTTTTTTTGACTATCTGGATATGGGGGCCGTGCTGGCCATCGAATGGAGCGAAAACATTGAGGGCGCGCTGCCTGACGAAACGATCACCATCGCCATCCGCCCCGGGGAAGGGGACAATGAGCGGATCATTTCGATTTCCGGGCTGACAGAAGACCTTTCCTGAAAAAGGCTCTGTCCGTGTCCGCTGGAAAGGAAGGAACGGTTTGCGGATTTTGGCACTGGAGTCCTCCGCTGTGGCGGCTTCCGCCTGTGTGATGGAGGATGAAAAGATTCTCAGCGAATTTTATATGAATACCCGACAGACCCACAGCCAGACGCTGCTGCCCATGGCAAAAGCGGCATTGGATTGTGCCGGGCTGTCGGTAAAGGAGATGGATCTGCTGGCAGTTTCCGCCGGCCCCGGTTCCTTTACCGGTGTGCGGATTGGCGTGGCTTGCATCAAAGGACTGGCTTTCCCGGACAACAAGTCCTGCTGCGGGGTGTCCACGCTGGAAGCCATGGCCATGAACCTGCGGGGACAGCAGGCGCTGGTCTGCGCCGTTATGGACGCCCGGTGCGGACAGGTCTATAACGGCCTGTTCCTGACCGGTGAGAACCGGGTGCAGCGGCTGACAGAGGACCGCGCACTGTCTATGGAAGAGCTTGCGGCAGAACTTCCGACATGGATGAAGGGGCGGGAAATTCCCCTGATATTGGTGGGAGACGGAGCCAGTTTGTGCTTTGAATCGCCTTGTTTTGCCGACATTTCCTGCGCGTTGGCACCGGAGCATCTTCGGATGCAGCGGGCTTCCGGCGTAGCGGAAGCAGCAAGACAGGCATTTCTGGAAGGAAACACCGTTTCCCCTGAACGGCTGGCGCCGATTTACCTGCGTTTGCCCCAGGCTCAGCGGGAGTTGAACAAACGCCTTGCCCAACAGAAAGAACAGCAGGGATAAGCGATGAGATATCAGCGAAAAGGAGAATACACCATGATAGCGTTAGGAGCAGATCACGGCGGGTTCCGCCTGAAAGAAGCAATCAGGAAATATCTGGATGAGCAGCACATTGCCTATGAGGACTTCGGTACCTACAGCGAAGAGTCTGTGGATTACGGCCCCATTGCCGCAAAGGTTGCCCATTTTGTGGCAGACGGCAAGGCGGAAAAGGGAATTCTCTGCTGCGGTACCGGCATTGGAATTTCCATGGCCGCCAATAAGGTAAAGGGAATCCGTGCGGCAGTGGTGACCAATGATTTCTGTGCGGAAATGACCCGCCGTCACAACGACGCCAACATTCTGTGCATGGGCGGACGTGTGATTGATGAAGAGACCGCCGTCCGGCTGACGAAGATTTTTCTGGAAACGCCCTTCGATGGAGGCCGTCATGCTGCCCGTATCGCTCACATCGCCCAGATTGAAAACGGCGAGCTGTAAGAACCGAGTTTGACAGGAGAAAGGGTTTTAACAGATGGAAAATCAGGTTTTTATTATGGATCACCCGCTGATTCAGCACAAGCTGACCCTTCTGCGGGATAAGCACACGGGTACCCTGGAGTTTCGGGCGCTGGTCAGCGAGATCGCAACGCTGATCTGCTATGAAGCCACCCGGGATCTTCCCCTGAAAGAGGTGGAGACAGAGACACCGTTGGTAAAGGCCACCACGAAAGTGATTGCAGGCCGTAAGCTGGCGATTGTTCCCATTCTTCGCGCCGGTCTGGGCATGGTGGACGGTATGATGAAGCTGGTTCCCGCCGCAAAAGTGGGGCACATCGGCCTGTACCGCGACCACAAGACCCTGCAGCCGGTAGAGTACTACAGCAAGCTGCCTTCCGATATTCCGGAGCGGGATGTGATTGTGCTGGACCCCATGCTGGCCACCGGCGGTTCCGCTGTGGACGCCATCAGCATCATCAAGCGCAGCAATCCCAAAAGCATCAAATTCCTGTGCATTATTGCCGCGCCGGAAGGCGTCAAAGCCCTGACGGAAGCCCATCCCGACGTGCAGGTCTACTGTGCGGCTGTGGACGAGCGTCTGAATGAAAACGGCTATATTCTGCCGGGATTGGGAGATGCCGGAGACCGGATTTTCGGTACGCTGTAATAGAAAAAGAGATCAGAAAACGGACCGTTTTGCGACGGTCCGTTTTTTTCATGCCTTATGCTTTTGTTTCTCCGGATATATCCAGTGTTTTTTCTTTCCGGTACTGTTTGGGGGTTACCTGAAACCAGTCCCGGAAGGCTCGGGAAAAGTTGTTGAAATCCCCAAAGCCGCACTGAAAGGCAATTTGGGAAATGGGAATGTCTGTGGTTTCCAACAGCTCCTTGGCGTAGGAAAGACGATTCAGCAAAATATACTGCTTGGGGCTGTAGCCGATCTGTTCCTTGAACTTGTGCGTCAGGTAACAGTGATTCAGATAGTATTTTTCCGCAAGCTCGGAAATCCGGATGTCCTCAGTGAAGTGAGCCTCGATATATCGCCGAATTTCCTGTACCCGGTTTTGCAGAGAGGTAGACTCCGTGGAGAAGTTTCCGGGGCAGGCGCGATAGACCAGAATCAACAGCTGCTCCAGCAGCAGACGGACCATCCGGTCGTCAAAGGGGGCGTCCTGATTCATTTCCTGCTCCAGCGCCGCAAAAACGGACCGGGCCTGCGCCCCGTATTTGTCCAGAGAGATACAATGCAGAAATCCGGCAGGCCGGTTTTTGAAAATCCCCGGCAAAACCGAGGAGGGGAAGGCCCTCTCCAACTCGCTGGTGTGAATAATGGCAAAATACCGGCGATAGGGCAGAGAGAGAATCCGGGTTTCGTGGGGCTCATAGCTGTTGATAAAGAGGATGGAGTTTTTCCCTGCCCGATAGGTTTTGCCGCTGATGACAAATTCCGCTTCGCCCTCTTCCACAAAGACCATTTCTCCCGAAAGATGATAGTGTTCGTGGTGTGGGCTGTCGCTGTCGCTGTATTGAAACTGGGTAAAAATGGGGTTTTTCATAATGTCTCCCTCGTTACGCCATGGTTTCCAATAATTTTTCCGTCACTTCAAACCGAACCGGCTGTCCCGCAAGAAGGCGGAAAAATTCCTGCTGCATATAAGCGCCCATCCGGGCTACTTCCTGTCCGGAGCTTCCGGCAATATGGGGGGTGAGTACCACGTTTTCCAGCTTCCAAAAGGGGCTGTCCGCTTCCGGCGGTTCCGGCAGCGTTACATCCAGTACGGCGGTGCGCCCCGGTTCTTCCTGTAAAGCCCGGATCAGGTCTTCTTCCACCACCTGTGCGCCCCGTCCGGTGTTGAGGAACACCGCATTGGGCAGCATCCGGGAAAAATGTTCATAGCGGAGCATTTTCTGTGTGGCGGGCAGATTGGCGATGTGGTTGGAAATGGTCTGGCACCGGGAGAAAATTTCCTCCAGAGAAGCCCGTCTGGCCCCCAGCTTTTCCAGCTTTTCGTCGCTGGCAAAGGGATCGTACACCAGCGTTTCCACATCATAGGCTTTCAGGCCTTCCAGCACCATAGAGCCGATCATACCAGCCCCCAGAATGCCCACCTGACAGCGGTAATTTCCGGGGAAGGAAAAGGCGTACTGCTGGGCTTCGGCATAACGGCCGGGTTTCATCTTCCGGACGCTCTGGAAAAAGCCCTTGTTTGCCAGCAGAATCTGGGAAAGGGTATATTCTGCCACCGGCACTGCGTTGGCAGCCCAGGCGCTGAATACCTGTACGCCGCAGTGAAGGAAAGGCCGGGCAAAAGCCTGTACGGAACCGGCGGCATAAAACACGGCTTTCAGCGCAGGGAAATACCGGCGAATTTCTTCTTCCGTCAGCACCGGCATTCCCCAGGTGGAAAACAGATACTCGGTATTCTCATATCGGTGTGGATGGGCGGCCAGCTCGTCCGGCGTCACCACATGGTTGGAAAGAGCGGTTTTGTCCCGCAGCGTTTGCAAAGTGGCATCGTCAAAGGCGTCGAAAATCCGGTTTTCCCGGCTGTTGCAGATCAGAGCGGAAGCAGGGCCGAAGCAGCCGGCGGCAAGGGTTTTCAGAGTTTCCGCATCCCGGAGAAAGGCTTCTTCCGAGTCGTTTTCCACAAATTCCAGAATAACCGCCCGTTCCCGGCCGTCCCGGGGCGTGTGGGCAAAATAGTCCCGCCAGAGAGCTTCCCCCTCAAAAAGAGGATGGCGCTCGTTGTTCCCCGTCCAGCAGAACACATGGAGGTTGGAGACGGAAGAGCCCAGAGCGTCCAGCTCGGAAAGCTGTTCTTCCCGGGAAATATCCGGGTTGGGCTGCCAATAACAGAATACGTTTTCCCGGTTGACCGCTTTCAGCAGGGCCAGCGCCCCTTCTTTTGTCTGGGTCAGCGTGCCCCGATGGTATTCAAAAGAAATATCGATTCCAAAAGGCTTGGCCAGATCGGCTGCGTGCCGGAAGGCCAGGACCAGCTGTTGGAAAGTCTCCTCCGGGCAGTCCTCAAAGGGAAGGGTTCCCGCCCAAACCCGGATTATGGGCGCTTGTAGCGCTTTGGCGCTTTCCAGCACCGGGGAAAAGTCCTCTTCCGGCAGGCCGTGGTAGTAGGAGCCATAGGAGAGCACCTCCAGCCCGGCTTTTTCGGTTTCCTGCAAAGCAAAAACTGCTGACTGAATGTCCCCGGCGGGCACATGAATATCCCCGCCCCATTCAATTCCGTCCAGTCCGGCGGCCGCCGCTAATTGAACAATTTTGGAAATGGAAAGAGCGCGGAAGGTTACAGAAGTGAGTCCGGTACGGATAGAAGACATGTCCATCACCTTTTATTCAAAAATTTTCGATACTGCTCTACGATTACTGTACAGGTATGCCAGCTGCAATCATAGGGGATTTTTGCGCAATCCTATGTAAAAATTGAGGGTTCGCTCAATTTTGGTCAAAAAGCATAGCTGGGAAAAAGCAAATTTTACATAGAAGAAGCCAAGAGCCTGCAACAAAAGGATTTGGAAATATTGTATCATGGATTCGTAAAAAAAGAAACCATGCCGTAACCGGCACAGTGCGGCATATGAAATTCGACAGCGAAAAATCACTGGGAGGCGATTTTGTGTTTCGTTACAAATCGGTAGAAGAAATTCAAAAAGCGGCAGAAAAGGAAGGCGTTTTCCTTCCCTTTGCAAAGACGGCGGAAGCCCTCTGCGCGCCGGTACAGACTGAAACCCTTTCCCTGAAAAACCGCATGGCGATCCAGCCCATGGAAGGCTGCGACGGTACCCGGGACGGAAAGCCCGACGAGCTGACCCTGCGCCGGTATGGCCGGTTTGCGGCCAGCGGTGCGGGACTGATCTGGGAGGAAGCCACCGCCGTGTGTGAAGAAGGCCGGGCCAACCCCAGACAGCTTTGGATTCGTCCCGAAACGGTGGATGCGTTCAAGGCCATGAATGAGCGGATTCGGGAAATCTCCATGAAAGAGAACGGGTTTGCCCCGAAAATCATCATGCAGGCCACTCACTCCGGCCGTTACAGCAAGCCTGACGGAACCTCTGACCCGATTATCGCATACCATAACCCCATTTTTGAGAAAAATGCCCCCATCGATGACGGCCACATCATCACCGACGAAGCGTTGGACCGGCTGACGGAACAGCTGGGAAATGCAGCCCGGCTGGCACAGCAGGCCGGATTTGACGGCGTGGACATCAAGGCCTGTCACCGGTATCTGGACAGCGAACTGCTTTCCGCCTATGAGCGGCCCGGCCGGTATGGCGGGAGCTTTGAAAACCGTACCCGACTGCTGCGGGAAGGCATCGCCAATGCACAGGCCAGCGTCACCGGGGAGTTTCTGGTGACCTCCCGGCTGAATATCTATGACGGATTCCCTTACCCCTATGGTTTTGGTGTCAATGAAAAGGACGGCCTGACTCCGGATATGAGCGAGCCCCTGCGGCTGATCAAAATTCTTCATGAAGAAATGGGCGTGCCCCTGCTGGATCTGACCATCGGCAACCCCTATGTGAATCCCCATGTAAACCGTCCCGCAGACTGGCAGCCCTATGAGCTGCCGGAAGAGCCGCTGGTAGGGGTGGCGCGGATGCTGGACTGCATTCATCAGATTCAGAAAGCCTTCCCCGCGCTGCAAATCATCGGTTCCGGCCTGACGTACCTGCGCCGGTTTGCCCCGCTGATGGCTGCCGGCGCCATTGAACAGGGATATTTCACCATTGCCGGGTTCGGCCGGATGTCCTTTGCCTATCCCCAGTTTGCCAAAGAGATTCTGGCAGGCCGGGAGCTGGACAGCAAACAGTGCTGCATTGCCTGTGGAAAATGCACCCAGCTCATGCGCATGGGCTCCACTGCCGGATGCGTGGTGCGGGATTCTGTCTATACCGACCTGTACCGTTCCCTGACTGCGAAAAAGGAGGGCTGAACATGAAAAAAGTCGCCATTGTCACCGGTTCCCGCCGGGGAATCGGCCTGGCCATTGCCAAAAAGATGCTGGCCGACGGCTACCTCACCGTTTTGTGTGCCACCACACCGGAAGCGGATGTAAAGGAATTGCTGGAAGAATTGAACCGGCTGGGGGAAGCCCGATATCTGTCCTGCGATATTTCCAAAAAGGAAGACCGGGAACGGCTGCTGGACACCGTGGTGGAAACCTTTGGACGGCTGGATGTGGTGGTGAATAACGCAGGCGTGGCCTGTCGGGAACGGCTGAATATTCTGGAAACCACCCCGGAGAGCTTTGAACGGCTGATGCACATCAATTGTGAAGGCACCTTTTTCATGTGCCAGGGAGCAGCCAACCGGATGATCGCCTGTCAGCAAAAGGGCTTGGAGGACTACCATCCCAGAATTATCAATATCTCCTCCATTTCCGCCTATACTTCGTCCGTGTCCCGTGGGGAATACTGCATTTCCAAGGCAGGCATTTCCATGGTGACCCAGCTCTTTGCCGATGAGCTGGCAGACCGGGGAATTCCGGTATTTGAGGTGCGCCCGGGCATTATCCAGACGGATATGACCGCCTGTGTCCATGACAAATATGAAAAGCTCATTGCGGAAGGCGTTACCCCCATCCGCCGGTTCGGGCAGCCGGAGGACGTGGCCAACTGTGTTTCCGCGGCCTGTACCGGCTTGCTGGATTTCGGCACCGGCACGGTTCTCAATGCGGACGGCGGATTCCATCTGCGCCGCCTGTAACCGGGGAGGTGTGTGATGAAAACAGTAGCGTACGGCGGCATGGCCTATCCGGTGGAGACGCTGGACACTGTGGTGATTGGCAGCGGCTGTGCCGGTTTGAATGCCGCAGATACCCTGTGGCAGCTGGGATGCCGGAGCGTGGCCATTTTGACCGAAGGGGTGAAAATGGGCACTTCCCGGAACACCGGCAGCGACAAGCAGACCTATTACAAGCTGTCCCTGTGCTCCGACCACTCGGACAGCGTCTATGAGCTGGCTCAAACCCTGTTTGAGGGAGGCTGCGTCAATGGGGACACGGCCCTTGCGGAAGCTGCCGGTTCGGTGCGTTCTTTCATGAAGCTGGTGAATCTGGGGGTTCCCTTTCCCACCAATCAGTACGGCGAATATGTGGGGTATAAAACCGACCATGACCCCGCCCGCCGGGCCACGTCCTGCGGCCCGCTGACCTCCAAAATCATGACGGAACAGCTGGAAGCCTCTGTCCGGGAAAAGGGGATTCCCATTTTTGACCGGATGCAGGCGGTGCGGCTGGTAACGGAAAATAACGGAATCTGTGGGGTAGTTGCACTGAATCTGACGCAATTGGAGGAAAAACACCACGGGCTGACCCTGTTTTTGTGCCGCCATGTGATTCTGGCCACCGGCGGCCCGGCCATCCTTTACGGCGCTTCCGTGTATCCGGAAAGCCAGACCGGTATGACCGGCATGGCGCTGGAAGCCGGGGCGCCGGGGTGCAACCTGTCCGAATGGCAGTACGGGCTGGCCTCGGTGAAATTCCGGTGGAACGTGTCTGGTACCTATCAGCAGGTGCTGCCCCGTTATTTGTCCGTTGACCCGCAGGGGAACGAGCGGGAGTTTCTGACGGACTATTTTGAAACGCCGGAGCAGGCGCTGAATCAGGTGTTTCTCAAGGGCTATCAGTGGCCCTTTGACACGAAAAAAGCGGAAGGCTCCTCCCTCATTGACCTGCTGGTGCAGCGGGAGTTGGATCAGGGAAACCGGGTGTTTTTGGATTTCCGGAAAAACCCCGCCGGGCTGGAAAAGGGCTTCTCCGGGCTGTCGGAGGAGGCCAGGGTCTATCTGGAGCGGTCAGGAGCTACCCAGGATACGCCCATTGGACGGCTGGCTCACATGAACCCCAAGGCCATCCGGCTGTATGCTGACCATGGAATTGATCTGACTGGGGAGCCGCTGGAAATTGCCGTGTGTGCCCAGCACCACAACGGCGGACTTTCCGTGGATGTCAATTGGCAGACCGGGGTAGAGGGCCTGTATGCCGCCGGAGAAGCGGCGGGGACATTTGGCCTGAGCCGTCCGGGAGGAACCGCCCTTAATTCCACACAGGTAGGGTCTCAGCGGGCGGCAGAGCACATCGTTTTTTCCTCCCGGCGGGCGCTTTCGGGAACCGCATGGGAAGCCCTGCTTTTCGCCGCAGAGGATATTCGGAAGCAAACGGAAACCCTGTTGGATGGCTGTGGGGAAAGGATACTTTCCCAGCGGGGCCGGTTCCAGCAGGCTATGAGCCGTTTTGCCGGTCATCTGCGCAATCCCCGGCAAATGGAGGAACTTTTTCAGGAAGCGGAAACCCTTCTGGAGGACTATTTCGAAAAAACCGCCGCCCATACGCCGGATGAAATCCCCATGGCGTGGAAAAACCGGGACATGCTGGTGACCCTTGCGTCCGTGCTTTCCGCCATGCTGACAGCGGCGCAGTCCTGCGGCAGCCGGGGTTCCGGGCTGGTGGCTTCTCCGGAGGGAAAACCGCTGCGAGACGGCCGGGGCCGAGAGCTTTTGCGGGTGGTTCCGATGAAAGATGACCACCGCGCCCATTGCCTGATTACGGAGGGAACCCCACCCCAATCCCGGTTTGTACCAGTGCGGCCTTTGCCCAGAACCGACGATTGGTTTGAAACCGTTTGGGCAGAGTACAACAGCCGCCGTGAAAAACCGGAAAATTATGAAAATAATGCTTGACAGCACGGAATTCAACTGGTATAATAATGCCTGTTAAGCGCGAGTGCTGGAACAGGCAGACAGGCACGTTTGAGGTGCGTGTGTCTTTGACGTACGGGTTCAAGTCCCGTCTCGCGCACCA
>ERZ1643250.1178-NODE-1178-length-23686-cov-5.383437_pt1 | contig 23686 bp, 20 predicted proteins | sample MGYA00579262_ERZ1643250 | MGnify/ENA primary metagenome ERZ1643250 (study PRJEB29033, sample SAMEA4952265) | chicken gut metagenome | biome: Broiler Chicken; feature: Gastrointestinal Tract; material: Caecum | place: Ireland | collected 2018 | study: Broiler... | reverse complement strand
AGCGCTGCGGCAGCGAGGTTGTGCACAAGACCAAGAGCCAGTGGATGCTGGCCATTACCAAGTACGCCCAGCGCCTGATCGACGATCTGGATGACGTCGACTACATCGAGCGCGTCAAGACCCAGCAGAAGAACTGGATCGGACGCTCGACCGGCGCGGAGGTCGATTTCAAGACCACCGAGGGCGATACCCTGACCGTCTACACCACCCGTCCGGACACTCTGTTCGGCGCGACCTACATGGTCATCTCGCCCGAGCATCCGGCGATCGAGACGTGGGCGGACAAGCTCTCAAACATCGACGCGGTCCGCGCTTACCGCGAGGAGGCGGCACGCAAGTCCGACTTCGAGCGCACCGAGCTGAACAAGGACAAGACCGGTGTGCGTCTGGACGGCGTGCGCGCGGTCAACCCGGTGAGCGGCAAGGAGATCCCGATCTTCGTGTCCGACTACGTCCTGATGAGCTACGGCACCGGCGCGATCATGGCGGTCCCGGCGCACGACGACCGTGACTGGGAGTTTGCTAAGAAGTTCGGCTGCGAGATCATTGAGGTCGTCGCCGGCGGCGAGGATGTACAGCAGGCGGCGTTTACGGCAAAGGACGAGACCGGTATCCTGGTCCACTCGGATTTCCTGGACGGCAAGACGGTCAAGGAAGCCATCCCGGCTATGATTGCTTGGCTCGAGGAAAAGGGGATTGGCCGCAAGAAGGTCAACTACAAGCTGCGTGACTGGGTCTTCTCCCGTCAGCGCTATTGGGGCGAACCCATCCCGCTCGTATACTGTGAAAAGTGCGGCTGGGTGCCGCTGCCCGAGGATCAGCTGCCGCTGACCCTGCCCGAGGTCGATTCCTATGAGCCGACCGAAAACGGCGAGTCCCCGCTGGCCAAGATGACCGACTGGGTCAACACCACCTGTCCCCACTGCGGCGGCCCGGCCAAGCGCGAGACCGACACCATGCCCCAGTGGGCGGGCTCGTCCTGGTACTTCCTGCGCTATATGGACCCGCACAACGATAAGGCGCTGTGCTCCAAGGAAGCGCTCGAATACTGGAGCCCGGTCGACTGGTATAACGGCGGCATGGAGCACACCACGCTGCATCTGCTGTACAGCCGCTTCTGGCACAAGTTCCTGTATGACATCGGCGTTGTGCCCACCAAGGAACCCTATGCTAAGCGCACCTCGCACGGCATGATCCTGGGCGAAAACGGCGAGAAGATGTCCAAGTCGCGCGGCAATGTCGTCAATCCTGATGAGATTGTTGACACTTACGGCGCAGATACCATGCGCCTGTACGAGATGTTCATCGGCGACTTCGAGAAGGCTGCTCCGTGGTCGTCCACCTCGATCAAGGGCTGCCGCCGATTTGTCGAGCGTATCTGGAACCTGTACGATCAGGTCAAGGATGGCGACAGCTACAGCGCGGAAAACGAGACCCTTCTGCACAAGACCATCAAGAAGGTCGGCGAGGACATTGAGAATCTCAAAGATAACACTGCGATTGCGGCGCTCATGACGCTGGTCAACCAGTTCTATGATAAGGGCGTCAACCGGGCCGAGTACGAGACCCTGCTCAAGCTGGTCAATCCCTTTGCCCCGCATGTGACCGAGGAGCTGTGGCAGATGCTGGGTCATGACAGCGTGCTCTCGCTCGAGTCCTGGCCGTCTTATGACGAGGCCAAGACCGTGGAGGACGCGGTGGAGATCGGCGTGCAGGTCAACGGCAAGGTTAAGTCGACGGTCAAGCTGCCCATGGACTGTGAGCAGCAGGCCGCGGTCGAGATCGCGCTGGCAGATGAGAAGGTGCAAAAGGCCATTGCAGGCAAGAATATCGTCAAAACCATCGTGGTCAAGAATAAGATCATCAATTTGGTTGTAAAATAAAAAATTGGATTGCCGGCAATTCTCTGAAATTCACCCTTGACAGCGGCAGGTAAATTCGATATAATAATCTTACGGTTTTATCGGGATGCCTTTGCCTGTTTTCAACAGGACGCCCGGTGAAAGCGCAAGCGTTCTGGAATTAGCCGAACGCGCGGAGGGAGGGAAAACAATGTCGGAAGTCCATATCAAGGAAAACGAGTCTTTGGACAGCGCGCTGAGAAGATTTAAGCGTTCCTGCGCCAAGGCTGGTGTGCTTTCCGAGCTCCGCAAGCGTGAGCATTATGAGAGCCCGAGCGTAAAGCGCCGCAAGAAGTCTGAGGCTGCTCGCGCGAAGAAGCGTAAGTTCAGATAAGAAAGCTTTCTTGACAACACCGAAGTGCAATCGCACTTCGGTGTTTTTATTTCCCGTTCATAAAATTTTAATAGAACGTTAAAAAATCCGTCATAATTCCGACAACATTCCGACACAAAACTAAGATACAATAGAGACAGTCAAGAACAAGAGATTCCCCCATCTCAGGTTCCTGACGGATTACCCCAATCCCCCTACTTTTTTCTTACCCCTTCAAAATTGCCTTTCGGCCGCGCGTTCCCCCGCGCGCGGCCGAGCAAAGGCAATGCCAACCCCAGGAGTAACCACTCCTTTCATGATACCTTTTTCTTTCTATCCCCCTTCTTTTTTCATCCTTACTTTTTTGAGTTCAGCGCCCGGGCTACATGGCCCGGGCGCTGAACTGTTTTTTTTTGGGGGGGGAGCGGGGCAGGCAATGGAAAGCCCTGCGCCGAATGCTGCGGCGGCATGCCGCCGCAGGACGGAAAATCTGAAGGAAAATGCGCCCGATTTGACAAAAATGCTTCGGATGGCATATAATAGAACCAATTGCGAATCCAAAACAGGAGTAATGTCAAATGGCGAAAGCAAGCAACCACTATGGCAACGACAGTATTTCCTCCCTCAAAGGGGCCGACCGCGTCCGTAAACGCCCGGGCGTTATTTTTGGCTCGGACGGCCTGGAGGGCTGTGAACATGCGGTCTTTGAGATCTTATCGAATTCCATCGATGAGGCCCGCGAAGGCTATGGCCGCAAGATTACATTGACCCGCTACGCCGATGGCTCCATCGAAGTGGAGGACATGGGCCGCGGCATCCCCATTGAGTGGAACCCAAATGAGGAGCGCTACAACTGGGAACTGGTCTTCTGCGAGCTATATGCGGGCGGTAAATATAAGAACAATGAAGGGGAAAACTATGAGTTTTCCCTGGGCCTCAACGGACTGGGCACCTGCGCGACCCAGTATGCGTCCGAATATATGGATGTCACGGTCTGGCGCGACGGGTTTGAGTACAAACTGCACTTTGAGAAGGGAGAGAACAAGACCGGTACGCCCGAGGGCTTCATCAAGACCCCGTGCAGCAGCAAGAAGACCGGCACCCGCACCCACTGGCGGCCCGACCTTGAGGTCTTTACCGATATCAACATCCCACGGGATTACTATGTCGATACGCTCAAACGGCAGGCGGTGGTCAACGCCGGCCTGGTTTTTGTCCTGCGCGACCAGAGCGGCAGTAAGTTTGAGAGCACAGAGTTCTGCTATCAGAACGGCATTGTAGACTATGTCTCCGAGCTAGCCAGCGAGCAGGCGCTGACCTCGGTACAGTTTTTCCAGGCAGAGCGCCGCGGCCGCGACCGCGCGGACAAGGACGAATATCGGGTCAAGCTGTCCTGTGCCTTCTGCTTTGCCCGCGCCGGGGCGCGCACCGAGTATTACCATAACTCGTCCTGGTTGGAATATGGCGGTGCACCCGATAAGGCGGTGCGCTCGGCCTTCGTCTCGGCCATCGACGCCTATCTCAAGCAAAACAGTAAGTACCAGAAAAACGAGAGCCGCGTGACCTTTCAGGATATTGCAGATGCGCTCATCCTGGTGACAAACTGCTTCTCCACGCAGACCTCCTATGAGAATCAGACCAAGAAAGCCATCACCAACCGCTTTGTGCAGGAGGCGACGACCGAGTTCCTCAAGGAGAACCTGGAGATCTACTTCATCGAGAACAAGGACGAGGCCGAAAAGATCGCCGAGCAGGTGCTCATCAACAAGCGCAGCCGCGAACAGGCCGAGCGCGCCCGCCTCAACATCAAAAAAAAGCTGTCTGGTAATCTGGACGTGTCCAACCGGGTACAGAAGTTCGTCGACTGCCGTACTAAGGACGTTTCCCGCCGCGAGCTGTACATCGTGGAGGGCGATTCGGCGCTCGGCTCATGCAAGCAGGGCCGTGACTCGGAATTCCAGGCCATCATGCCCGTGCGCGGCAAGATCCTCAACTGCCTGAAGGCAGATTTTGACAAGATCTTTAAGAACGATATCATTACCGACCTCATTCGTGTACTGGGCTGCGGCGTGGAAGTGCGCACCAAGGCCAACAAGGACCTGTCGGCGTTTGACCTGTCCGGCCTGCGCTGGAATAAGGTTATTATCTGCACCGATGCAGATGTGGACGGTTTCCAGATCCGCACGCTCATTTTGACCATGATCTACCGCCTTATGCCCACACTGATCGAAGAGGGCTTTATCTATATCGCCGAGTCTCCACTGTATGAGATCACCTACAAGGATAAATCCTACTTTGCCTTTGATGAGACCGAGAAAGCCGCTGTGCTCAAAAAGCTGGCAGGCAAGAAAATCAACATCCAGCGATCCAAGGGCCTGGGTGTGAATGAGGCCGATATGATGTGGGAGACCACGATGAACCCGGCCTCCCGCCGCCTGATCCGTGTAACGCCCGAGGACGCACAGGCAACAGCAGAGATGTTTGAGCTGCTTCTGGGCGATAACCTGTCAGGGCGCAAGGAATACATTGCGGAGAACGGCGCACAGTATCTGGATTTTGCCGATATTTCATGATAGGGGTAATTGGCCCCGCCGCGCTTGCGCGACAGCATATTTCACTTTTGACAAGGAGGCCCGCTTTTCGTGGCAAAAAAGAAGGAACCCAATCAGGGCCGACCGGTGCAGCCACCGCTCGAACCGACCGAGCAGCCAATCACCGAAACCCTGCGCACAAACTATATGCCCTATGCGATGAGCGTCATTGTCTCGCGCGCCATCCCGGAAATCGATGGATTCAAGCCGTCTCACCGGAAGCTGCTGTACACCATGTACAAAAAGGGCTTGCTGACCGGCAACCGCACCAAATCTGCCAATATCGTCGGCGAGACCATGAAATTGAATCCGCACGGCGACGCGGCCATCTATGAGACGATGGTGCGCCTGACCCGGGGCAATGAGTCGCTTTTGACCCCGTTTGTCGATTCCAAAGGCAACTTCGGCAAGGTATATTCGCGGGATATGGCTTATGCGGCCCCGCGTTACACCGAGGCCAAGCTCGATCCGTTCTGCATTGAGCTATTCCGCGACATCGACTGCGACGCGGTCGACATGGTAGATAACTACGACGGCACGATGAAGGAGCCAACCTTGCTGCCGACGACCTTCCCCAACATCCTGGTCTCGGCCAATACCGGCATCGCCGTCGGCATGGCATCCTCGTTCTGCGGTTTTAACCTGCATGAGGTCTGCCGCACAGCCATTGCCTGCATCAAAGACCCAGATCACGATATCATGGCCACCCTGCCGGCGCCTGATTTCCCGACCGGCGGCGAGATCATCCTGGATGAGGCCGAGATGCGTAAGATCTATGAGACCGGGCGCGGCTCCTTCAAGGTGCGCGGCAAGTGGCGCTACCTCAAAAAAGAGAACCTCATCGAGATCACGGAGATCCCGTACACCACGACCATCGAGGCGATCATCGATAAGGTGGCCGAGCTGGTCAAAGCCGGCAAGATCCGGGAAATCTCGGATATCCGTGACGAATCGGACCTGAGCGGCCTCAAGATCGCCATAGACCTCAAGCGCGGCACTGACCCGGACAAGCTCATGGACCGGCTGTTCCGCATGACGCCGCTGATGGACTCCTGTTCGTGCAACTTCAATGTGCTCATCGAGGGCATGCCCCGCGTGCTGGGCGTGCGCGCCCTGCTGGAGGAGTGGACGGCTTGGCGTGCAGGCTGCGTGCGCCGCCGTGTCTACTTTGACCTGGGCAAAAAGAAGACCAAGCTGCATCTGCTGGAGGGCCTGCGCAAGATCCTGTTGGATATTGACCGGGCAATCCAGATCATCCGCGAGACCGAGGAGGACGCCGAGGTCGTCCCGAATTTGATGATTGGTTTCGGCATTGATGAGGCGCAGGCCGAGTTCATCGCCGAGATCAAGCTGCGGCATATCAATCAGGAGTATATCCTCAAACGCACGCAGGAGACCGAGGCGCTGGCGGCAGAGATCCAGAAATTGGAGGGTATTGTCGGCAGTCCGGCCAAAATCCGCGGTATCATCGTCAAGGAGCTGGAGAATATCATCAAAAAGTATCCGGCGCCCCGCCGTGCCGATATCATCCGTGCGGATGCGGTCAAATCCTTTGACGAGGCCGACCATATTGAAGATTACCCCGTGCTGGTATTCCTGACCCGGGACGGCTACTTTAAGAAGATTACGCCGGCCTCCTGGCGGATGTCGGCCGAGCACAAGCTCAAGGACGGCGACCAGGTCGTCTGGGAGGCCGAGAGCAGCAATAAGGCCGAGATCATGTTCCTGACCAACCATCAGCAGGCATACAAGGCGCATCTGCATGACTTTGATGACTGCAAAGCGTCTGTGCTGGGCGATTATTTACCGGCCAAGCTGGGAATGGACGAGGGCGAAGTGCCTGTCTTTGCGTTGCTGCCTGGAGACTATCAGGGCAGCATGATTGCGGTCTTTGAGAACGGCAAGGCAGCGCGCTTTTCGCTCGAGAGCTTCGCGACCAAGACCAACCGTCGCCGCTTGACCGGCGCATACTCGGACAAGTCGCCGGCCGTCGCGTTCTTCTATCCGGTGGACGAGGAGACCGAGCTGACGCTGTTCTCGACGGCAAACCGCGCGCTGACTTTCCGGGCCGGGATGCTGGATGTCAAGGCGACGCGCTCGACCCAGGGTGTCCAGGTCATGGTCCTGCGGGCAAAACATACCCTGGTCCGCGCGGTGCGCACCGAGCAGGCCGGCCTGAGCGACCCTAAGCGGTATCTCACGCGCACAATTCCGGCGATCGGTGCAATTCTGAAAGATGAAGACCTGCCAAATCCGCAGATTACACTGTGAGGAGAGACGACTGCAATTGTGCCGCTCCCCCCCCCAAAAAAAAACACCCAAACGGCCAGCGAGCTTGCTCGCTGGCCGTTCTGTATTTCGCATGCAGCAAAATAGATTGACAAGAAAACTTGGCAAGAATGTATTGACAAGTATACTTGGCAGTGCTATCCTAAGAGTGTCAAGAAAACTTGGCAAATACTGCAATGGGAGGACCGACATGGATAAGGAGAAAATTCTGGAAAAGAGTCGGAAAGAAAATCAGGGCCAGGATGAGATGGAGCGGCAGATCCGCATCGAAGGGGAGTCGTTCAGCGTGGTCTTGACCTTGTGCCTCGGCTTGTTTTTGTTGACCTGGAAAATGCTGCATGGTGAGGAGTACCACGACATCTTGGCGATGTTCTGGTGCACCACGACAGGATGCGCACTTTATCGATGGGTCGTGCGCAAGCAGAAGACACAGGCCAAGATTTTTGTGCTTGCACTTGCCTTACTGCTCTACAATTTGGTAAGATATCTTATAGGAGCGTGAGAGAATGGACGATCAGCTGATTTTAAAAAACCGGCTCAAGGCTGCCCGCACGGAGAAAGGGCTGTCGCAGGGGGCACTGGCAGAGCTGGTGGGCGTATCGCGTCAGACGATCAGCTCGATCGAGACCGGACAGTTCAATCCGACGGCCAAGCTCGCGCTGGTTTTATGCATCGCGCTGGACAAAAAATTTGAAGACCTATTTTATTTTGAGGACGAAACGCAATAAAAAGCCGCCCAGAGGGGCGGCTTTTTGTGTCGGTGCGCATGCTAGGATTCCACCGGTTAAATTTGTTTGCGGATGCGCTCGAGCGCACCTTTTTCCAGGCGAGACACCTGCGCCTGGGAGATATGGATCGCCGAGGCGACTTCCATCTGTGTACGGCCCTCAAAGAAACGCATGTGTACGATGCGTTTTTCGCGTTCAGACAGGCTGTTGATCGCTTCCTTGAGTGCAATCTGGTCCAGCCAGCGCTCATCGGTATTTTTGGTGTCGCCGACCTGATCCATAACGCACAGTGCGTCGCCTTCTTCACCCCAAACGGGCTCATACAGGGAGACTGGGTCGGAGATCGCGTCCAGGGCAAAGACTACATCCTCCTTTTTCATATCCATCGCTTGGGCGAGCTCGGTGATGGTGGGTTCGCGCTGGTGCTCCCGCAGGAAGGCCTCCTTGGTCTGCAGCGCCCGGTAGGCTGTGTCGCGCATGGAGCGCGAGACGCGGATGGCGCTGTTGTCGCGCAGGTAGCGCCGGATCTCGCCGATGATCATGGGCACGGCGTAGGTGGAAAAGCGTACATTGAGGTCGCAGTTAAAATTGTCGACGGATTTGATAAGGCCAATACAGCCGACCTGGAACAGGTCGTCCACCGACTCGCTGCGCCCATGAAAGCGCTGGATGACAGAGAGCACGAGCCTGAGGTTGCCGCGGATCAGCTTTTCGCGTGCCGCCTGGTCGCCCGCATGCGCCTGGCGGAGCAAACCGGCCATTTCGTCTGCCGGGATGACCGTCAGGGATGCGGTGTTGACGCCACAGATCTCCACTTTGCTTTGCATGACAAATCCCTCCTGCCTTGTCTTCTTACAGGAAGTTTGCCCGGGAACCGGCGGGAGATATACTGGCTATATTTTTTCCAGCTCGCCCGGATTCTGCCGAATTCGACTGGGAGATTGTGCTATAGAGAAAACCGCCTGCACGCGGATACGTTCCGGCGTACAGGCGGTTTTTTTACATATCAGGGCAGATCGTTGACCGGAGACTTTGTGAAAGTAATGGTCTGGACCGGGATGGCATAGGTGGTTAGATAAGTGCAGATCAGCGCGGTGGTCCGCGGGGTCGCATCATACTGCCCCATGCGCACAACGACTTCTGCGGTCGTCTGGCTGAGCGCCGTCGTCACGACCTGCGCGGCATCCGCCGGACCATAGGAATGGTCGCGGCTGTCCAGCGAGGCGTCCCACAGCCGGTAACCGGCGTCCAGCAGGCGCTGTTGCTGGTCAGCGCTCAGGTGGGCGGCCCCGTCTGAGATACAGAGCAGGTGGCTGACCGTGCCGGTTGCGCGGAAGAGGATGTCATTGGCTGCGCGCAGTTTGGCCGGCATGTCCTGAGCGGAGGAGAGCAGGGTGAAGCCGACTGTGTGGCCGCGCCCGACGATCTGCCGCAGCAGGTCTTGGTCCAGCGCGGTCCCGTCAGCCGGGACAAAGAAAGCGGCGTGGATGCCGGATGCCTCCAGCGCATCCAGGATCTCTTCGGTGTTGTCGCCTGGCGCGCCCAGATAGGCCAGATACACTGCGCTCGGCTTCATGACAGGCGTTTCGGTGGGTTCCCCGGTCGCAGGATCGATGGGAGTCGGCACGTCATTGGCGCTGTTCCCGCCGCTGTCCGGACGGGAGGGGGTGGACGTCCCGCTGCCAGGATTGGTATAGGCGTCGAGCATATTGCGGATGGTGTTCGTCGAGGACGAGACAAAGGCGGAATCTGACAGCGAGGCGCCGCTGTTGCAGATGCGCAGGATGGGCGCGATGGACGGGATGGTCGAGTAGGTCAGCCCGAACTTGCCGCAGACCAGCTTGACCGGCACATAGACCGTGCCGTTGAGCCAGTAAGCAGGGGTGGTATAGCTGTTCATGTTTTGGTCATAGACCGTGCCCCGGCTCAGGTCAAAGCGCAGGGAGTTTTCACCGTTGGAAAGGGTGAGCGTCTGTTCGGACGCACTGTATGCGCCCGAGATGCCGAGCGTACCGGAAAAGACCGAGTAAGGGACATACTGTTCGCCGCCGCGCCGCACAGGCATGGTGGAGGCCGACAATGGCAGGAATGCGTCATTCACAGCGGTCAGCATGATATCCTCATTTGCGGCTTTGCCGCTGATCAGCAGACAACCGCCGGCAAAGAGCACACAGAAAAATAAGCAGACAAGCCGGCTGAGCGTGCGTTTCATGCAGGCAATCCCTCCTTTTGGCTCACAGATACAATTATTATAACACGGCGGTTATTTTGGCGCAACCAGCCGTACCCGCCGGCAGGGCGGGGAGAGACAGGCACGCTGCAAGGGCACCGGCAGTACAGCGCCCATTTACAGGCGGTTGCGAACAACTTCTGTAAAAAAACCAAATACCTACTTGAAAAGCTGGGAAAAAAGCGATAAAATAAAGTCAATCCTTTACCATAGTTTAATAGAAAAGAGTGAAATTATTATGCTCGACATCCGCTACGAACTGACACAGCACAAGAAAGAAAAGCCCGACGAATCGGCGCTGGGCTTTGGCAAATACTACACCGACCACATGTTTATTATGGATCATACCGAAGGCCAGGGCTGGCATGACGCACGCATCGTGCCCTATCAGCCCATTGCGCTCGACCCGGCTGCGATGGTCCTGCACTATGCAATGGAGTCTTTCGAGGGCATGAAGGCTTACCGTCTGCCCGACGGGTCGGTTCAGCTGTTCCGCCCGGACAAAAATGCCGAGCGCATGCAGAACACCAACCACCGCATGTGCCTGCCGTCCCTGCCGACCGAGGACTTTATCCAGGCGGTCAAGGCCATCGTCAAGACCGATGAGGACTGGGTTCCGCACCAGGAGGGCACCAGCCTCTATATCCGCCCGTTCGTCATTGCGACTGAGCCTCATCTGGGCGTTCGTCCGTCCATGACCCACCAGTTTATCATCATCTGCTCGCCGGTCGGTGCGTACTATTCCACCGGCATCAACCCGGTCAAGATCTTTGTCGAGGACGAGTATACCCGCGCCTGCCCGGGCGGCACCGGCTTTACCAAGTGCGGCGGCAACTATGCGGCTTCGCTGATCTCGCAGGTTAAGGCGCACGACCTTGGCTACGAGCAGACCCTGTGGCTCGACGGCGTGGAGCACAAGTATGTCGAGGAAGTCGGCTCTATGAACTGCTTCTTTAAGATCAATGGAACGGTCTACACGGCGCCCTGTGTGGGTACGGTCCTGCCCGGCGTTACCCGCATGTCGTGCATCGAGCTGCTCAAGAAGTGGGGCATCCCGGTCTCCGAGGAGCGCCTGCCCATCGCGGACGTGATGAAGGCCTCCAAGGAAGGCAAGCTTGAGGAAGTCTTTGGCACCGGCACTGCGGCTGTCATCTCCCCGGTCGGCGAACTGCGCTATGAGGGCGAGGTCGCTTACATCAACGACGGCAAGATCGGCGAGATCACCCACAAGCTGTATGACACGCTGACCGGCATCCAGTGGGGCAAGATCCCGGATGACATGGGCTGGACGGTCAAGATCGACTAAACCATCAGATTTGTGCATCTACGGCCTGGAAAGTACGTGCTTTCCAGGCCGTTTTTTGCTATAATAACGGCAGATACGGAAAGGAGGGGATTCCATGACGTACGGACCGGACCCCAATGCGGTACACCCAAATGCGGCGGTGCCTAGCGTGTGCTTTATCAAAAACGTCGTCACACGCAAGAATATCTCGATCGGTGACTACACCTATTACGACGATCCCGATGGGGCGGAAGATTTCGAGGCCCATGTGACCCACCACTATGAATTTTTGGGCGACCGGCTAGTGATCGGCAAGTTCTGCGCCATTGCCCGCGGGATTACGTTCATTATGAACGGCGCAAACCACCGGATGAACAGTGTGACCACCTATCCCTTCAACATCATGGGGCATGGGTGGGAGAAGTGTACGCCTACCCTGGAAGACCTTCCGTTCAAGGGCGATACGGTGGTCGGAAATGACGTCTGGATTGGACAGGACGTGACGGTCATGCCGGGCGTCCACATTGGAGATGGAGCGATCATTGCGGCGGAGTCGGTCGTGACCCGGGATATACCGCCTTATCACGTCGCAGGCGGCAATCCCTGCCGCGTGATCCGCAAGCGGTTTGACGACGCTTTGATCGACTATCTGCTGGCGCTCAAATGGTGGGACTGGGACGCAGAAAAAATTTTTTGCAACCTGGAAGCGCTGTGCAGCGGGGATCTGGAGCAGATCCGCACGGTCACAGAGCCAGACGGTCGGCCGGCGAGATAAGGAGGGGCCCATGCGGTATCTGTTTTTACATGGACTGGGCCAGCAGCCCGACAGCTGGGACGCCGTCCTCGCGGCCTGCGCGCTGCGCGGGGAGGTGGAGTGCCCGGATCTGGCCGCATGGCTGCGCGCTGGGGATGGGACCTATGCGGGACTATACCGTGCGCTCGCGGCCGCGTGTGCGCAGGGCGGCACAGCGCCGGTCTGCCTGTGCGGGCTATCGCTTGGCGCGGTGCTCGCGCTGCAATATGCCATCGCATTTCCTGGACGCGTACACGCACTGGTGCTGATTGCGCCGCAGTATCAAATGCCAAAGTGGCTGCTGCGGCTGCAAAATTTTTTGTTTCGGTTGCTTCCCGCGCATGCCTTTTCTGAGATGGGGCTGAGCCGGCAAGAAATGATACGGCTGACGCGGTCCATGGAAACGCTGGACTTCAGCCGGCAGCTTGATCGGATTACCTGCCCGGTCTTGGTGCTGTGCGGGGCGCGGGATCGCACCAATCACAAAGCGGCAGTCCAGTTGGCCCGGCACATCCGTGGGGCGGTGTATCAGGCGGTGCCGGATGCGGGGCATGAAGTGAACTGCGAGGCGCACGCTGCGTTGGCCCGGATATTGTGTGAATTTTATGGGGTGACAGGAGAAGGAAACGGGTGTATGATAAGACCAGAAGACCAAAAGGGGGGAACACCGTGAAGCGCTGCATTGCTGCATCTGGAATCGCTCGAACAAGAAATACAGTTTTTCAGGAGGATTTCTATGACGGTTCCAGAGAAAAAGATTTATCCCCGCACCGGGGACCGGCAGACCGTATATCTCAACCAGGTGGTCCACAACCCGAACATTGTCGTCGGGGATTACACGATATACAATGATTTCGTACAGGATCCCACCCAATTTGAGCGGAATAACGTGCTCTACCACTATCCGGTCAATGGCGACCGGCTGGTGATCGGGAAATTTTGCTCCATTGCCTGCGGCGCGAAGTTTCTGTTGAACAGCGCCAATCATACGCTGATCTCGGCGTCGACCTATCCGTTCCCTATCTTCTATGAAGCATGGGGGTTGGAACGCAGCCGGGTCACAGACGCCTGGGACAATCGAGGCGATATTGTGATCGGAAATGATGTGTGGATTGGCTATGAGGCGGTGGTGCTTGCAGGCGTTACAATTGGGGACGGCGCCATCATCGGTGCGCGTGCCGTTGTGACGCGGGATGTCCTGCCCTATACGATTGTCGGCGGCGTGCCGGCAAAGCCGATCCGCAAGCGGTTTGACGAACGGTCCATTGACAAGCTGCTTGCGCTGCGCTGGTGGGATTGGCCGCAGGAAAAGATTTTGCAGCACTTACCAGCCATCCAGAGGGGACGGCTGGATCAGCTCTGCCCATAAAGCTGGAAAGATCCCCAAAAATAGAGGAGCCCCTGTGCGGCGCACGCGCCCTACAGGGGCTTTGCAGCGTCTGAAAAGCAAAGGGATGGGACTTCCATAAAAGGTGTGAAAATTCCCGTAAAAATATAAAATTTTATTGTCTGACCAATCAGAAAAAGACAAAAAATGGGTAAAGATTGTGAAAAAGGATTGTGGAAACAGCGCGTTGCTCTTATAATAAAATACAAATGGGCAATTGTCCCAAAAAATAAGGAGGATGAAAGAATGAAGATCCAGAAGATCGTATCCGGCGTTCTGGCGGTCTCCATGCTGGCAAGCGTTGGCACGGTTTCCGCGCTGGCGGCGGATACCGAGGCGGCTGGCATATCGGTCCGCGTACAGGACCAGGCCGGCACTTCCCGGGACGTCGTGTTCAACGCTGACATGGGCACACCGTACCAGGACGAAAATGACCGCACCATGACCCCGCTGCGCACGATCGCAGATGCGATGGGCCTCACGGTCACCTGGGACGAGGCGGCAAAGCAGGCCACGTTCACAAACACGGAGGACACGGCCACCGAGTCGGTCGTATTCACCATCGATTCGGACAAGTATCAGCACATTGTCACCGAAGAGGGCAAGGACCCGGTGACCGAGGAGCTGACCATGGACACCGTAGCCGTGCAGAAGGACAACCGCACCTATGCGCCGGTGCGCTTCCTGGCTGAGGCAATGGACTATGATGTAGCCTGGGACGAGGCAACGCTGACCGTCACGCTCACCGCGCCGGCAGACGAGACCATCGACGCAGACTACTCGGATGCGCGTCCGCTCCTGCTGCAGGGCGCGATGGATATCGAGACCGAGGACATGATCGCAGCGCTGGCTGACGCTGAGACCATCGACATCGACAACTTCCACTTTGTGCGCGGCACGCTGGACGGCTATCCGGTCATCGTCTCCCGCACCGAGCAGGGCATCTCCAACGCGGCGGTCACCACTGCGCTGGCGATGCAGAACTTTGACCCGATCGCGGTCATCAACCAGGGCACTGCGGGCGGTTATGACCCGGACCTGCACACCTTTGACATCGTCCTGGGCGAGACCAGCGTACCGGCCTCGGCGACCAAGTCGGTTGCCTCGGCTGAGGGCGCGGGCGTAGACTACAAGGCCATCGAGAAGAACGGCGTCTACGCTTACGACAAGGATCAGCAGACCTTTGTACAGAAGTTCGACTACAAGGCGGACGAGACCCTGCTGAAGACTGCACAGAGCGTCGCAGATACCTACACCCAGGGCAAGGTCGTCACTGGCGTTATCGCTTCCTCTGACTCCTGGAACAACCAGGTAGACCGCATGCTGTACCTCAATGAGATTTGGGGCGCATCCTGCGAGGAGATGGAGACCAACGCTGTCGCGCAGATCTGCCAGACCTATGACGTGCCCTTCCTGGGCATCCGCATCCTGTCCAACACCGGCATCTACGGCGAGAACTTCAACGGCGAGACCGGCCCGGCCTGCCAGCAGTATGTACTGAACGTCGCCAAGGCATACATCAACGACGTGCTCAAGGCCCAGGCGCCGCAGCAGGCCGCTGCGGCTGTGACCGTAGACTACCAGTCTGATGCCCGCCCGCTGCTGCTGCAGGGCGCGATGGACATCGAGATGCAGGACATGGTAGCCGCGCTGACCGACACCACCGAGTACACCATCGGTGAGTGGTACTATGTTGCGGGCAAGCTGGACGGCTATCCGGTCGTTGTCTCCCGCACCGAGCAGGGCCTGGCCAACGCTGGCGTTGCGACCGCCCTGGCAATCAAGTACTTCAACCCGATCGCGGTCATCAACCAGGGCACCTCTGGCGGCCATGACCCGGAGCTGCACACCTTTGACATCGTCATCGGCGAGACGACCGTCCCCTCTGCTGCATGGCAGACCGAGGCTTCTGCCAAGGGGGAGGGCGTCGACTACAAGGCGATGACCATGAACGGCGTCTATGCGTATGACAAGGATCAGGGCACTTTCGTCAAGACGGTTAAGTATCCGGGCGACGCAACCCTGATTGCATGCGCTGAGGCAGTTGCCGATACCTACACCCAGGGCAAGGTCGTAAAGGGCGTCATCTCGTCGAGCGACGAGTGGAACAACCAGATCGACCGCATGCTGTTCCTGCATGAGCTCAACGGCTCTTCCTGTGAGGAGATGGAGGCCAACTCGGTCGCACAGGTCTGCAAGACCTATGACGTGCCCTTCCTGGGCATCCGCATCCTGTCCAACACCGGTATCTACGGCGAGGACTTCAATGCAGAGACCGGCCCGGCTTGCCAGAGCTACGTCCTGAATGTGGCAAGAAACTACATCCAGACCGCGCTGAACAAGTAAAAAATACAGCCAAGTAAGACTCCGAGGGATTCTCCCTCGGAGTTTTTTTGCACCACAGGATTTTTACTTGACAAAGCGGTTTGGCTGGCGTATCATTTAGACAAATCTCTAAATGATGACAAGAGATGCAAAAGACAACCGAAAGGATGGAGGTTCAGATGAAACACACTCCAATGCGTATCCTGTCTGCGCTGCTGGCCGCCGCGCTGCTTATGCCAGCCATGCTTCCGGCCCGTGCCGCCGACAGCCTGCAGGATGCGCTCACCGCGCCGTCGGTCCCAGCGGCTACGCGCGCGCAGACGCTCGTTGACCAGTACGGCGTGACCAGCGTGCAGTATGCCGTCATGACGGAGGGGGAGATCACCGAGAGCGGACAGGCAGGCGTGTATAGCAAGACCGAAGACCGTGCGCTGACTGCCGACACGCTGTATGGGATCGGCTCGACGAGCAAGATGTTTACGACAGCGGCCGTGATGAAACTCGTAGACGCAGGGAAGGTTGACCTGGATGCACCGGTCACGGCCTATATCCCGGAATTTACCATGGCAGACGCGCGCTACAAGCAGATCACCGTGCGTATGCTGCTCAATCACTCATCTGGCCTCATGGGCAGCACGCTGAACGATGCGTTCCTGTATGGCGACGCCAATAACCGCGACGGGTACACAACGCTGCTGGAGGATCTCAAGACCCAGCGGCTCAAGGCCGATCCGGGGGCATTCTCGGTCTACTGCAATGACGGCTTCACGCTGGCAGAGATGATCGTCGAGCAGGTCAGCGGCCAGCCGTTTACCGAATATATCCACGACACATTCACACAACCGCTGGGCATGGAGCACACGGTGACGCCCGCCGATGATTTCGCGCACAGCGACATTGCCCGAGTCTATGATACGGTCGATCCCACGCTCGAATTGCCCGAGGAGATGACCCATGTCTTTGGCACGGGCGGCATTTACTCGACGGCCGAGGATCTGTGCCGCTTTGGCCAGGTGTTTACGGGCGAGAGCGACATCCTATCGGATGCCGCGCGGCAGGCGACCATGAACAAGGAATACCTGCGCGGCCAGTGGCTGGAGGACCATGCCGATTCGGTCGGCTACGGCCTAGGATGGGATGCGGTCAATCAGACGCCGTTTGACCAGTACGGCATGCAGGCACTGTGCAAGGGCGGCGATACGCTGGCCATGCACGCAACGCTGATCGTGCTGCCCGAGCAGAAGATTTCGGCGGCTGTGCTGTCCTCGGGCGGCTCCAGCGCGTATAATACCTTGGTCGCAGTCCAGCTTATTTTGGAGCAGCTCAGGCAGGACGGCAAGATTGACGAGATCAAGGCGCCGGAGCCGCTTGCCGCGCCGGTAAAGCAGGCCCTGGATCGGGACTTTTCCAGCTATGAGGGACTGTACGCCAACTATGGCTCCCTGTACCGCGTCTTTGTAGATGCGGATGATCAGCTCAATCTGGTCAATGCCTACGACCTGAGCGCACATGAGCAGTTACTCTATGTCGGGGACGGCCGATTCAGCGACCAGAACGGCATCATGACCTATCGTTTCCTGGAGCAGGACGGCAAGACATACCTGGTCATCTCGGCGCGCTCTATCCTGCCCGGCGTGGGCGAGACAGACACCACCCAGTACTTCGCGCAGAAACTGGATACCTACGCGCTGCCGGAAGATATCAAGTCGGTCTGGCAGGCGCGCAGCGGCCAGGCCTATGTGCTGGTCAACGCGGCATATAACGCGGAGACCCTTGCCACGCTGCCGATCAGCGGGTTTATACTGGACGACACGATCGGCGGCTATCTCGTCAATGCCAAGATCATCGACGCGAACAATGCCCAGGCGGCCGTGGAGATCCCCATGATGTACGGCCGTGACCTATACGATTACACGTTCTATACTGAAAATGGTGTGGAATACTTTAAGGCCGGCGACACGGTCATGATGGATACAGCGGCGGTTCCGGCGCTCTATGCGGGCGGCAGCCACGCGCATTTGACCATCCCGGCGAACGGCTATGGCCGTTGGTTCACCATCGGCGAGGCGCTGGATGGCAAACAGTTGACCGTCACCCTGCCGACAGACTGCGGGTTTGCCGCGTATGATGCGGACGGCACGCGCCTCAACCAGAGCGCAGTGACCGGCGATAACACCGTGACGCTCCAGGCGGGCGGCTACATTTACTTTGCAGGCCCGGCTGGTACGCGCATCGATATGGACTTCGCAGCAGCTCCGGCGGACGCCGCGTGAACAGCTTACAGATATGTGCAATAAAAAATGCCCCGAAAGGGGCATTTTTGTTATTATGTTCTTGATGAGGTCGCATCTAAACTGAAGTCAGATTGCGGAATAAATCCAGAAAGATTTTTTGCTGCTCGGGCGACAGCGCGGCAAAGCGCTGTAGGAGTTCGTGCTGGTCGTCGGACAGGGGCACAGATTCCTTGTCTTCAGCGAAGAACTGGGACAGCGTAATGCCAAAGCCCTGGCAGATTTTATCGAGAGACAGGATTGTCGGAATTTGCCGTTTTCGGTACCAAGTAGATATGGTGGACTGGGGAAGCCCGGCGCGCTCCGCAAGGTCGTGCTCGGTCCAGTGATAGGCTTCGCGCAGCCGTTTTATTTCGTCTAAGACGTCTTTCACGCTTTTTCCTCCATCTATGAAGGGTATGATAAGAGGGAAGGCAGCCTTGATTTCTAGTTATTTAAGACGTATAATTTATTACGTCTTAAACTGTTACAGGCTGACATGTCCGGTTGGATGGGATTGCAGAAAGGAGGCGCATCACGCCGCTGGATACGGCAGGGATGCACGATTCTATGGGAATGCAAAAGATTTTGGCCGATTTGTATAGAAGACTCTTTACCGACGAGATGGCAGAGGCCATCCTGGAGGCACAAAAACAGGGCCTGTGGGAGGATGGCTACGGATTTCTCGAGCAGCGGTATCAAAATGGGCGGCTGGCCCTGTTCCGCTCATGCAGCGAGGCCCAGAAGGCCGAGCTGGACGAGATGGAGCGGCTGCATCAGGAGAATATCCGGTACGCGATGTCATTCGCCTTTCAGCGCGGCATCTTTGCAGCATTCCAGCAATATTTTACTTCTGACAATGCAGGTTCGCTTTTTTCCGAGCTCATTGAGGGCAGCATCCTAGACGCGGAAGGACGCAGGAATTTCGTGCCGTACATCCGGCGCGAAGAAGCCGCCGGCAAACTGGCCGGACAGCTCGCCGAACAGACCGGACGGGAGCAGGAGATGGCAGCCATCACATCGGGCTGGAGCCAGTGGGAATATGGCACACTGACATACAGCTTCTATCTGGGATATCACGCGGCGGTCATGCTGATTGACGGCGTAGACCCGCAAGCCGGCAATAAAATGGCACAACAAATCGCCGCGACTGACGAGGAATTGGGGTTCCCCCCGTCAGAGGCGGCAGAAATGCAGGCAGGCTCAAAAGGCCTGGATGTGTAGACCATACGCAGGCACTTTGAGAGGTTTGTGTGACCTTTAATTAAAAGTCTTAGTAATTGGGCGAGTAGAATACGTCTCACCATCAATTGTCACTTCGGCGCTAAAAGTATAAGTATGTCCTTTACGAACAGAGGCGGTACGGCGGAAATTTAAACTACCTGTACCATATCCTGTCCAATTCCGATAAGGGTCACCATCTTCAAGCAATTCTGCTTCTACTGTAATTTCATCATCGTCAGAATTAGCGATAACTGCAACTACACATGATGCAGTTGTGCTATTAAACGAAAGAGAAGGAACCATAACATTTGCTCTAGAAACTAAAGCTTGAGCAAATGTTGTGAACAATACAGATAATAGTAAAACAAATACCGCAATTCTTTTTTTCATGTTTGATTACCTCCCTTAATAATTATCACATAGGACTATAACGTATAAACGTTATGATATTGGACACTCGAACCAAAAAATTCTTAATAAGATTTTAATTGTGCGAAATTGTTATAATAGGACTATATTTTCGGCCATATAACATAGGATATCATCATCGAATGGGCCCGATATTGAGAATATAATTGTCCCATCAGAATTAGGCCAGATGAGATTGTTTTGTTTATCGAGGTCAGATGAGTGATAAAACTGTGCGGGGATATTGTCTACCATAGTTGGAATAATATCACTATTTTGATAATCTATATGCAAGTCACCAGTATATGAATAAAGAAAATCAAATGTTATGCCAGATTCGTTAGAATAAGATATCCATATAAAATCATCGAACCTATGCCGAGCAGACTCTACATATCCATCCGGAAGCCATCCCAAGGTATATTCCGGCAATTCTGTCTGTTCATTCGTATTCGCCACGTCATACACGAACAACTGCTCATATTGTGTCCGCACCCAGCCAAAGAACGCCGCGCGGGCTTCGGGATTGACCGCGAGGAACACGCCGCTGCCCAAGAGAAACGCCAAGAAAGCGCACGCCACGCGGACCAGCGCCCGGTAGGCAGCCGGATGGCGTGTGCGCCGGATCAGCCGCCGCATTTTCCGCTCAAACCGGGCAGAAAAGTTGTGGACTGGGATGCCGGCCTCGTCAAGGCTGCGCACAAGACAGTCGCTTGCCTCTGCCGCCGCTTGTCTGAGCGCTTCTTCTGAAATCATAGCAGGCCCTCCTCCTGACATAGCTCCAGCAGCTTTTTCTTGGCACGCTGGTTGAGCTTGAATGCCGCAGACTCGCTGATTCCAAGCGCCCGTGCAATTTCATGGGTGTCATAGCCATGATAATAGCGCAGGAGGATGCATTCCCGATAATTTGCAGGCAATTTTAAGATGCAAGCGGCTAAGCTGTTGTGGCCGTCGTACTCTACAGTCAGCCCAAGGTTCTTCCATTCCTCCAGATTGGCGGTAGTTGTCCGCTTGTGTTTTCGATATAGGTCGATTGCGGCATGCTCTACTATGGTAACGACATATCCCCGTGTTTTTGGACTGTCCGGCGCTTCGATTTTTTCGATGTTTTCCGCGATCTTGACAAAAGCGGCGTGTACGGCGTCCTCTGCGTCGTGATAGTTGTGAAGGATCTTGTTCGCCGTGAAAAACATGATATTTTTGTAACGCAAATAGAGATCTTCGAATTTGCTCCGGTCCTCCGGAGTCTCAATCATCTGTAAATAAATGAACATAAAAAACCTCGAAACTGACAATATGGGAGAAAAAAACTGCCTCTCCAATTGTAGCCGATTTGCCGCGCCGAAACAAGGCACCCGCAGGGAAAAAGTTAATTGATAGAAAAATCAGGCGCCAAAAAAGCGGGAAGCTGAAACCAGCTTCCCGCTTGAGATAGGCAGGATTATTTCCGGACAAACCCAATACACACGCCATCCGGCAAGTTTTGGGCATACGGGGTAAACCCGTGCTTATTCGCGATTGCCCGTACGATGGCAAGCCCAAGGCCGGTGTGCCGTTCTTGCGATCTGGCTGCGTCGCCCCGGAAGTAGGGCTCCCAGATGCGGGGCAATATGGTGTCGGGGATTGGGACGCCTGTGTTTTGGACGGTCATGCGGTCCGGGCGGCAGGTCAGGGCGATGGCGCCGCCGTCCGGGACATGCCGCACGGCATTGGACAACAGATTGTCCAGGGCGCGCAGCAGCAGAGCACGGTCGCCGGTGAGCGTCCCCGTGGCCGCAATGTCCAGCGAGATCTGCCGCGCGGCGCACAGCCCCAGATAGGGGGCCGCGGCTGCGCCCGCCACCTCCATCAGGTTCAGTGATTCCGGGTGCAGCAGCAGGGAGGGCCGTTCCAGCCGGGAAAAATCCAGCATTTGGGACAGCATCCCGTTCATGCGGTCGGATTCCTCGCGGATTGCGGTGAGATATTGCGCCTGTTTGCCGGCTGCCGCACCGCACAGCAGGTTTTCCGCATAGCCCCGGATGAGGCTGAGCGGGGTCCTGAGGTCATGCGCGAGGGCGTTTGCCGTCTCGCGCCGCGCCCGTTCCAACGCCTGCTCGTGCGTGTAAGTTTTGCACAGGCTGTGGGAAACCAATAGGGCGGCCAGAAGGAACATCACGAGCGAGCCCCCGCCGACCGGCAGGAGGACCGGCAAGGTTTCGCGTAAGGGATAGGATTCGCCGGTAAATACGACGCTGCCATCGCTGTTTGACAGATACGATACATCACTTGTGTCTTGTTTGACCTCCCAGGAGCGCGCATAGGGGACAACAAAGTAATAGGTCTCGTACAGATAGCCGGGGGTATATATCGGCGTCTGTTCCAATGCGTATGTGTTGTTATACAGATAGTCCCGATAGGCTTCCTCGGACTGGGAGAGCGCGTAGAGCTCGGGGCTGCGGGCGGCAGCATGCGGCGCCGAGCCGTCTGTGGGATAGGTGAGAAGATCGCCGAGACACTGCATTTCCAGCGTCACAGATTCCTCCAATGGCGTGAGCCCCTCGATAGAGGGGGGCGTCCCCAGGAGGTATACGGTATCCACCGGCACGCTTTTGACGGAGAAATTGTCTCCGGAAACCGCGGTATAGACAAACGGCGTGATGGCAATGCGTTCCGGGAAAAGGGTGGTGTCATTCATCCAGCCAGTCTGGATCTCAAACGCATAGAAGGATACCCCACCTATTTTTGCGTTGCCATGTATGGAGCCGGACAAAAGTTCACTGCGCGACAAGGCAAAATTTTTGGCGAGAAAGGCCTGAAGGGTTTCCAGATCGTTTGCAGACAAGGTATTTCGCAGATCACACTTCCGCACAGAGGAGGAAGGCTGATCCGGGGTTATAACCAGGGAGGAATCCTCCACGGATATGACCGGATCTCCGCTGGATGAAATGAGGTGGCCATCCCCATCAAACAGGCTGATATAGCGAATGTATGGCGTTTCAGAAAGCGCGCGGTCCATAGCCGCTAGGGCTGGATCCCGTTCCGGCAGGGCGGGGAACAGGGGATAGCTCAGATTGGAAGACAGGGACAGGAAAAGAGAACGGATCTGGGCGCGCGTTGTCCATACAAGATAGGCGCTGAATGCCGAGAACAGCACAAACCAGATCAGTAAAAACCCTGCAAACGTACGCGCGTACAGGCTGTGCCGGAAATTTTTAGTTTTCATGGCGTTCGGCCTCCCATCGGTATCCGGTCTTAAAGACCGTATGGATGTAGCAGGCGTACGGGCCGAGTGCACGCCGCAGGTTTTTGATGCGGTTGTCCACAACGCGGTCGGAACCGTCATAGTCCCAGCCCCAGACGCGCGTGAGCAGGGCCTCGCGCGGCAGCAACCCGCCGGGATTCTCCATGAGCAGGCGCAGAAGTGCAAATTCTTTGGGCGGCAGGTCAATCTCCCGGCCGTCTACGGTCACAAGCCCTGTGCGCAGGTCAAGCGTCACGCCTGGGGCGTGCAGGGCTGCGTCGCGGAATACCCTTTGGCACGGCGCAGGAGCGCTTGGACCTTGGCGTAGAGCACGGGCAGGGAGAACGGCTTTTCCATATAGTCGTCCGCGCCCAGGCCATATCCCTGCAATTTGTCCTCCTCAGCCCGCCGCGCCGTCAGAAAGATGACCGGTATGTCGCTCTTACGGCGGATGGCACGGCACACCGCAAAGCCATCGGCCTCGGGCAGCATGATATCAAGCAGGGCCAGGTCAAAATCCTGCGCAGCCACGAGCGCCAGCGCCGCGTGCCCATCCTCGGCGCAGACGACCGCGGGAGCATCTGTCTGTGCAGCAAAATAATCGCAGATGATGGTGCGCATACCCGGCTCATCTTCCACAAGCAAGACCGTATACATGGTATGCCCTCCTATTACAATAAATTTGGGCAGGAAAGCCGAGCAGCCAGTCCGGCTTTCTT
>ERZ1643250.1177-NODE-1177-length-23703-cov-5.358339_pt1 | contig 23703 bp, 24 predicted proteins | sample MGYA00579262_ERZ1643250 | MGnify/ENA primary metagenome ERZ1643250 (study PRJEB29033, sample SAMEA4952265) | chicken gut metagenome | biome: Broiler Chicken; feature: Gastrointestinal Tract; material: Caecum | place: Ireland | collected 2018 | study: Broiler... | reverse complement strand
TTTCCTCCGTGGCCTTTTCGATGGATCTGGTGATTTTTTCTCCTACCACATGACCCATGCTTGCCATTAAAAATCTGGCATCCATAACTCCCAGAACCACCGGCTGACCATCAATTTCTGCCTTTCCGATTTTAATGGCTTCATCCAGATGGGTTTTCTCTCTCAGACTTTCCAGTTTTTCCGGGTACTCAGGATAATCCAGAGGATTGTCTGTCTCCAGTCCGGTAAACCACTCCTGGAAAGTTCCCGGATCAGCAATCATCTTTATACGGGTTTTCGCTTTAATACGGAAATATCCCCCGCATTTGGAACATACATAAGAATCCGCCACCACGTCTTCTTTATAAAGCATTTCTGAACATTTCGGGCACTTCACCCAGAGCCCGGCAGGAATAGAAGGCGCCTGCTCCCTGTGTTCTTCTTTCTTTACTTTTTTGAAAAATTTTTTAAGTTCTGGCATTTCCAAAAACTCCTTTAAATATCATAATGCTCCGGTATGAAATCTGTCGTAATCTTTCCTTCCTGGAAATCCGGCTCATTCAAAATGCTGTACTGAAAATCCAAATTGGTTTTTACACCTTCAATAACTACTTCGCCCAGAGTGCTGATCATTTTCTGAATTGCGCTCTGACGATCCCGGTCGTAAACAATCACTTTTACGATCATGGAGTCGTAGTTGGGCGGAATGGTATATCCATTGTATACGGCCGTGTCCATGCGAACTCCGTTTCCTCCCGGAAGATGGAGATTTTCAATGGTTCCCGGACAGGGCATGAAGTGACGATTGGGATCTTCGGCATTGATTCTGCATTCAATGGCATGTCCCCGAAGTACAATATCCTTTTGCTTTACACTTAACGGAAGTCCGGATGCCACACGAATCTGTTCCTTAATCAAATCTACTCCGGAAACAAATTCCGTAACCGGATGTTCTACCTGAATACGGGTATTCATTTCCATAAAGAAAAATTCCCCCGATTTATCCAGCAGAAATTCAATGGTTCCGGCGCTTTCATAGCCTACGGCTTTAGCTGCCTTGACTGCCGTCTCTCCCATTTTTTCACGAAGTTTCTCTGACAGGGCTGTGCAGGGAGATTCCTCAATCATTTTCTGATGACGTCTCTGAACAGAGCAGTCCCTTTCTCCCAGATGGATAACATTTCCGAATTTATCCCCCAGAATCTGCACTTCCACATGACGGGGACACTGTACGTACCGTTCCAGATACATGGTATCATCGGCAAAAGCATTGACGGATTCCTGCTGGGCCATCTGAAACTGAGAGACAAACTCTTCTTCTGTCATGGCAATTCGCATGCCTTTCCCACCGCCGCCGCTGGAAGCTTTAATCATCACCGGAAATCCGATCTTTTTCGCTTCTTTTAGGGCTTTCTGCGCGTCGAAAACAGGCTCTTTGGTTCCGGGCACCACCGGTACATGCGCTTTTCTCATAGTACTTTTGGCTTCGGATTTATTTCCCATTTTCTGTATCAGTTCCGCAGAAGGACCAATGAATGCCACATGGCACTTTTCGCAGATTTCCACAAATCTGGCGTTTTCTGATAAGAACCCGAATCCCGGATGAATGGCTTCTGCTTTCGTAGCAACTGCAGCGCTGATGATCCGCTCCATATTCAAATAACTTTCTCTGGGAGACGCAGGTCCGATACACACTGCCTCATCCGCAAGCTGCGTATGAAGAGCATCCTTATCGGCCTCAGAATATACGGCCACAGTCTGAATTCCCATCTCTCTGCATGCGCGGATAATCCGTACTGCGATTTCTCCCCGGTTGGCAATTAATATTTTTCCGAACATGAACAGCCTCCTAATTTACTGCAAAAGTCAGCTCTGCAGCCACTGCCACTTTTCCGTCCTGGTTGACTGCCTTTGCATTTCCTACGCCGATGGGTCCTTTTGCTTTAATAATTTCCACTTCCAGAGTTAAAACATCTCCCGGAACCACTTTAGTTTTAAATTTCGCTTTATTGATTGCACCGAAATAAGCAATTTTTCCTTTGTTTTCCGGCTTGCTTAAAATTGCCACAGCGCCCACCTGAGCCAGGGCTTCCACAATCAGAACTCCGGGCATAACCGGTTCCTGGGGAAAATGGCCACCGAAAAACGGTTCGTTATAAGAAACGCATTTTCTGCCGACAGCCTTTACGCCCGGTTCCAGCTCTTCAATGGTATCAATCAGTAAAAAAGGCTGGCGATGAGGAATGATTTCCATAATTTCTTTCGTTGATAACTTCATTATAACCACCCTTTCCTTTACTCAATCACAAACAGAGGCTGTCCGTATTCTACCATCTGTTCATTTTTCACAAGAATTTCTTTCACAGTTCCTTCAAACTCTGATTCAATCTCATTCATCAGCTTCATAGCTTCTACGATGCCGAGCACCTGTCCCACTCTGACGGTATCTCCCACTTTTACAAATGGATCCGCATCCGGGGAAGAAGCCTCATAGAAGGTTCCCACCAGAGGAGATTTCACCACATTTCCGCTGACTTCACTTTTTGTCTCACTCTCCTGTTTCTGGGGAGCCGCTGCAGGTTCTGCCTGTGGGATCACGGCTGCAGCCATTTCCGTTTCCGGAGCACATACGTATTTTACATCCTTTTTCATGGATAATTTCAAGTCGCCGTCCTGAATCTGAAACTGAGTCAGGCTGGAGTCACTGACGGTCTGAATTAATTTTACAATTTTCTCAAATTCCATAACTCTTCCTCTTTCCTTACTCCATATATTTTTTCACTAACAGCGTTGCATTGTGTCCCCCGAATCCCAGGGAGTTCGTCAGCGCATAGGTTACATCCATTTCCACCGGACCCTCTGTTACATAATCAAGTGTACACTCTTCGTCCGGAACCTGGTATCCTACGGTCTGGTGCACAAATCCGTCCTGGATGGTTTTCACGCAGGTAATAAATTCCACGGCGCCGGCTGCTCCCAGCAGATGTCCAATCATGGATTTTGTAGAGTTGATCTTCATTTCCTTTGCATGTTCACCGAAGACTTTCTCAATGGCTCTTGTTTCAAACAGGTCATTGTGATGAGTACTGGTTCCATGTGCGTTAATATAGTAAACGTCTTCCGGATTCACCTGTGCTTCTTTCATGGCATTTTCCATCGCTCTGGCAGCTCCGCTTCCGTCTTCTGCCGGAGATGTAACATGATCAGCGTCGCCTGTGGTTCCGTAACCTACTAATTCGGCTAAGATGGTCGCGCCTCTCTTCTTGGCATGTTCCAGCTCTTCCAGTACAACGACGCCGGCTCCTTCTCCCATAACGAAACCATTTCTTTCCTTATCAAAAGGAATGGAACATCTCTTGGGATCTTCAGAAGTGGATAAGGCAGTCAGAGCCGCAAAGCCGCCCACACCTACCGGGGTAATGGCTGCTTCTGTTCCGCCGGCAACCATGATGTCTGCTTCGCCGAACTGGATGGTTCTGTAAGCCTCTCCGATGCTGTTGGTTCCTGTTGCACAGGCAGTTACCACATTAATATTTTTTCCTTTTAATCCAAACTGAATGGAAACATTTCCTGCCGCCATGTTGGAAATCATCATGGGAACCACCAGAGGATTGAGGCGTCCCGGTCCCTTATCCAGAATTTTGGAATGAGCCTCTTCTGCTACCTGAAGGCTTCCGATTCCGCTTCCCACACTGCATCCCACACGGAAAGGATCTTCCTTTTCTATATCAAATCCGGACTGTTCAATGGCCTCTTTGGCTGCAGCAACTGCAAACTGGCTGAATAAAGCCATTCTTCTTGCAGACTTAAAATCCATAAAGTCCTTTGCCACAAAGCCTTTTACTTCTGCCGCCAGATGGGCTTTGTAATCGGTGGCGTCAAAATGTGTAATCTTATCGAATCCAGTCTTTCCTTCCTTCACACTGTTCCAGAATTCTTCTACGTTTAAGCCGATAGGAGTAATTGCTCCCATACCTGTAATTACAACTCTCTTCATATAATCCTCCATATTTTCTCATTTCACAGACGAGATTTTTATCAGATATTCATTCCGCCGTCTACACTCAGTACCTGTCCTGTGATATAATCCGCTTTTTCGGAAGCCAGGAAAGCAACGGCATTGGCGATGTCTTCCGGTTTTCCGAAACGGCCCAGGGCTATCTGTCCGCAGGCTGCTTTCTTAACATCATCGGAAAGCACTTCTGTCATCTCCGTATCTACAAATCCCGGAGCCACGGCGTTTACTGTAATTCCACGGCTGGAAAGCTCTCTTGCCATGGTCTTTGTCAGTCCGATTACACCGGCTTTGGAAGCTGCGTAATTGGCCTGACCTGCATTTCCCAGAATTCCGGAAACAGAAGAAATATTAATAATCTTACCGCTTTTCTGCTTTAACATCTGACGGGCCACGTGACGGATGGTATTAAAGGTTCCCTTTAAATTAATGTTTAATACTGCGTCGAAGTCTTCTTCCTTCATCCGCATAATCAGATTGTCTCTGGTGATTCCGGCATTGTTTACCAGAATATCCAGTCTGCCGTATTCCTTAATAACATCTTTCATCATAGTTTCACAGGCATCAAAATCGCTGACGTTACACTGGTATAAAGAACCGTTTCCGCCTTCCGCCTGAATCTGATCCAGTACTTCCTGGGCTCTTTCTCTGGAACCGTTATAGTTAATAACAACCGTTGCTCCTTCTTTTGCCAGTGTCAGGGCAATCTGTCTTCCGATTCCCCGGCTTGCTCCGGTTACTAATGCAATTTTATTTTCTAACATGAAAGTTTTTCCTCCAATTTCATCAAATCTTCTACTTTTTCCACATTCAGAGAAGTTACCTGACGGCTAATCTTACGTAAAAATCCGCTTAAGGTTCTTCCCGGTCCGATTTCAATAAAGGTGTCCACTCCTTCTGCAATCATTTTCTCCACACACTGCTGCCAGCGTACAGAAGAAGAAATCTGGCTCACCAGAAGGTCTTTCACTTCTTCTTTCTCTGTCACATATTCTGCCGTTACATTCGTAACATACGGAATGGTGAAATCCCGGATTTCTGCCTCATCCAGTACTTTACGCAGCTTTTCTCCTGCCGGTTTCAGCATCTGAGAATGGAACGGACCGCTGACATTTAAAGGTACCACCCTTCTGGCCCCTGTTTCCTTTAACTGTGCGGAAGCGGCCTCTACTGCCTTACTCTCTCCCGTAATAACAATCTGTCCGGGGCAGTTATAATTGGCAATGGAAACAATTCCTTCTGTTTTCTCCAGTACTTCCTCAATGACGGATGCATCCAGTCCCAGAACAGCCGCCATGGCGCCTCCGGTGGGAACTGCCTCCTGCATATAAATTCCACGCTGTCTGACTACCTTAAATACATCCTCGCTGCTCATTACTCCCGAGGCTGCCAGGGCAGCGTATTCTCCCAGACTTAAACCGCCGTGTACCTGTGCGGTAATTCCTCTTTCCTTTAAGGCTGCTGTAATTGCCATTTCCACACTGACCATGGCAATCTGTGTATATTCTGTAATATTTAAATTCTCATTTTCTTCAAAACATAATGCCGGTATATCCAGACCTGTTACCTGAGAAGCCGTATCAATGATCTCTTTGCATACTGGAATCTGCTCGTAAAAATCTTTTCCCATTCCAACATACTGGGCTCCCTGACCGGGGAAAACAAATGCTATTTTACTCATCTTTTACTCCTTCATCTATTCCAATTATTTTGTCTTTAAAATAATTTGATTCACAAAGTATTATCCTAAAAAAATTCTCCTTAAGGCAGCGGCCCTAAGGAGAAAAGGTATGGATTAAGCTTCCACGCCTTTATTTTTTAAATAATCCATAACCGCACCTACGGTTGTCAGATCCTGTAATTCTTCAGAAGGAATTTCTACAGAGTATTCATCCTCTAAAGCCATTACAAGCTCAAATAAATCAAGAGAGTCTGCTCCCAGATCATCCTTGAAAGATGTTTCAGGTTTAATGGATTCTGCATCGCAGTTTAATTGTTCTGCAATAATTTCCTGCATTTTTTCTAACATTTTACTCTTCTCCTTTAATTCACAGGTGATTTATTTTGATAGTCAAAGTATATAATCTGCCGTATCATTTGTCAAGTGGATTTTTACAGAAGTTATCAGGAATCCTGAAATTTAATTTTCCGGGATACGCTCAGGGCAATTCCCATCTCTGCCATTAGGAACAGAATCGAGGTTCCTCCGTAGCTGACAAAGGGCAGCGTAATACCCGTATTGGGGATCAGGTTGATAACTACGCCGATATTCAGTACCACCTGCAGGGCAATATGAATGAAAATTCCGCTGACCAGAAGGGTTCCGAATAAATCCGGCGCATTCTGTGCAATAAAAAACAAACGGTACAGCAAATATGCAAACAGAAGCAGAATAATGGCACCTCCGAATATTCCCAGCTCTTCGCATACAATAGAAAAAATCATATCGTTCTGCGCTTCCGGCAGAGAGCCCAGCTTCTGCACACTGTTTCCCAGTCCTTTTCCGAAGAAGCCTCCGGATCCGATTGCATACAATGCCTGCAGGGTCTGATAACCGCCTTCTGAAGAATACTCTTCCGGATGCAGCCATACCAGGATACGGCGGATACGGAAGGAAGCATCTCCGGTGTCCACATTCTGTACCAGAAATACTACCAGGCAGGCAATCATAACGGCTCCCACTACAAGCAAAATCATAAACGGCTTCGTATCGGGATGAGCCAGAAAAATCATACCGCAGGTAATTAATATAATGATAATACCCGTACTTAAGTTATCGGTCGCTACATACGCGATCACGCCTAAAAATCCTCCGGCTGCCCCCAGAACGGCGCAGGCTTTCAGAGTCTTTACCTGATTTCCCATTTTAACAATCATATAGGAAAGGGTTACAATCGCTGCAATCTTCGCAACTTCTGAAGGCTGGAACTGAACCCCCAGATTCAGCCATCTTCGGGCGCCGTTGGATACAACCCCAAGAGGGGTAAGTACCAGGAGCATCAGAACCGCGCCCGCCGCGTAAAGTACTCCTGCAAACTTCTGGTAAATATGATAATCAATCTTTGATATAATAATTGCCGCTATCAGACTGACGCCGCTGATGGCCGCCTGTTTTCCAAAGAAAAACATATCATTATTATGATCAATCTCTGCCCGGTAAGCCGTGGTACTGTAAAGCATCACCAGCCCGAAACAGGTCAGCAGCAGGATAACTGCCAATAAGCTGTAGTCGTAATAATCTGCCCTCTTTGCAGCCGCCTTTCTCTCTCTTACCCTCTGCACCGTGGGCGGAGCGCTCTTTTTGTGCGTCCGGTTTCTGTTTTTCGTTTCTGCGGGCAGCATCTCCTGCCGGACGGCAGGAACTGTGTTCCTTCTGTTACTATGTTGATAATGTACGTTTCCGGGTCTTCGGACGTCTTCCCGACGACGTACACTCGCTTGATTTCCCATATAACATGACTCCCCTAAAGTTCAGGTTTTTCACTGTTTTCAAAGATTTATTATAACAGACTTATCCTTTACTTGGCAAGTTGCTTTTCGCCGGAAATTCAGATCGGAATCACAATCTTTATGGAGAAAATTCCTTTTTCTGTTTCGCAGGAAACCGTTCCATGATATTTTTCACAAATATCGGAAATTTCTCCATTCCCCAGTCCGTGATTCCTTCTGTCCGGTTTTGTAGTCACCAGTTTTCCTTCTTTCCTCTGAACTTCTTCCTCCACAGGATTTTCCACCAGAAGCAGAAACATTCCTTTTACACAATGGCACCGCACCTGAATCCATCGTTTCTCTTTCGGCAGTTTCTGACATGCTTCTATGGCATTATCCAGAGTGTTGGCAAGCAGGGCGCATAACTGAAGATCTTCTATGGGTAGTTTCCCGGGAATTTTCACATCTGTCTTTCTGACAATCTCTGCCTCCTCCATCTCACTTGCTTTTTTTGCCAGGACTGTCTGAACCACCGGATTGTCACTGAAATGTTCGCCCCGCTGTACGGACAGCGCCCCCAGTAAATCGTCCAGATAGGCCTCTTTTTTTTCCGCCGGAAGTCCCTGGAGGGTGTAAAGGTGATTCTGCATGTCATGCTTCATTCTTCTTATCTGAAGCTGCTCTTTCTCCAGGTTTTTATAGTACAGACTTCTCATTTTCCAAAGCTGTCTCTCTTCCATGACCCGCTGATTCTGATCCAGCTCGCAGACCAAAAACAGGGCTCCCATACTGGAAATCCAGGAAAAAAGCAGCATCAGGACCGTCTGTCCCGTGGTAACTGCAAAATCTTCTCCCAGTAAATAGACCAGAATGGTGGCCACCGGCATACATACCAGACTGTCTGTCAGCGCCCAGACTTTCCACGGCAGCTTTGGCCGGGTCTCTTTTGGCTTATTCTTTACAGCCAGATAAAAAACACTCCAAAAAAGCAACCGAATCAGAAAACTAATCAGAAGACCTCTCTTCATAATTTCCATGGAACGAAAATCGAGAAGCAGGAACACAATTCCGTTACTAATGCCGCTTACAGACATAGCCAGGGAGAAAAAGACGGCGCCCATGGACAATTTGGCCATCCATCCTCCCTTTATGAGAAGGGCCGTGCCCGCAGAAAAAAGACACAGCACTCCTAAAATATTAGCCGCATCTCCCGCCGTAATCATCATATTTACACTGGCATACATCATCCCGAAAACCAGAACACGAAGTATCCTGGATCTGGGATACTGCTGAAACCGGGACATGGCGCAATAAGCAATCCATCCGGTTCCTGTATTTAAGAAAAGAGCAATCAGACGCTCTGCCATGCTATTCCTCCCCCTCTAAAATTGCTTTCATAAAAGACAGCAGCGCTGCTTTCTGATAAGAACGGCTCATGGGCAGAGCTTCCGGCTGTATCCCTTCTTTCCCGCTAACCGGCACAAAAACCTGGCTTTTCTCTACTTTCAGCACCGCCCGGGCTCTGACCAGATAGCGCTGATGAATCCTTACAAACTCCTCTCCCGCCTGTTCTTCCACCTGTTCCATCTTCCCATAAAACCCATACACATTTGCGGAAGTCACTAAATAAATTTTTCTCCGGTCACTGTAAAAATAAAGGATATGATTTTTGGGAATCCGGTAAATTCCCTCTTTATTCCGGAAGGTAAACCTGTCCCTTTCCTTTCGGCTGAGAAGTTTCCGGGCTCTTTCCAGAACTTCCTGAAGTTTCCTCTCTCTGACCGGCTTCAGCAGATAGTCCAGAGCGTCCACTTCATAGCCGTCAAAAACATACTCCCTGTATCCTGTAAGGAACACCAGCAGCATCTGGGCATCTTTTTTCCGGATGTTTCTGGCTGTTTCCATCCCGTTCTTTCCCGGCATTTCAATATCCAGAAAACATATATCCAGCTCCCCCTGATGTTTCTCTAGCCATTGCAGAAGAGCATCCCCGGTGGAAAATTCTTCAATAATCAGATCATTTTCTCTGTGGTGCAGATATTTTTCCAATAAAAAAGCCAGACTTTCTCTGTATTTGCTGTCATCTTCACATACCCCAATCCGCAGCATTCCTATCTCCTCTCTGCTTTTTTGATTCTTTGCTATTTTTTTATTTTATCATAAAATTCCGGATAAACTCTAAAAATTTCGGAAACTGTGTCAAACTTTACATAGAAACAGTCCATTCTTTCCATCTCTTTTTGTTTCTTTTCTCCTTCTTACCTATAATCAGTACAGCACTTGAATATCAGCATTCAGAACAAAGGAGGTCTACATTATGCTGCAGGTAAAAGATCTATATAAATCCTATCAGACGGGCAGACAGACATATCCTGTCCTTCGGGGAATTACCTTTTCCATTGAACCGGGAGAATTCGTCTCCGTCATGGGGCCTTCCGGATCCGGAAAAACCACCTTATTAAACTGTATTTCCTGTTACATCCCCTTCGATCAGGGAGAAATTCTTCTGGACGGACAGGATATTTCCAAATTTAACGAAACGGACTTGTCCCATCTGCGAAATCAGAAACTGGGATTTGTTTTCCAGGATTTCATGCTGTTAGACGGACTTACCGTCAAAGAAAACATTATGCTCCCCCGGATTCTGTCCGGGCAGACGGATAAGGAGATGGAGCGTTCTGCCGACAGGCTTTGTCAGGTCTTTGATATTTCCCATATTCAGGAAAAATATCCGGCCGAGATCTCCGGAGGGGAAAAACAGCGGACAGCAGTGGCCAGAGCTCTAATCAATCATCCTCTTCTGGTGCTGGCTGATGAGCCCACCGGAAATCTGGATTCCAAGTCCGGACGGACGGTCATCGAATCCTTTCTCCAGGCACAGCACTCCTTAAACGCCACCATTTTTATGGTCACTCATGACAGTTATGCCGCCTCTTTCTGCGACCGGGTTATTTTGCTGAAGGACGGCGTTGTCCATAAACATTTAAAATCAGGAAAAGACCGGAAAGAATTTCAAAAAGAGCTCCTGGATTCCATTCAGGAAATGAGCGGGGAAGGAAGGTGATGATATGTCTGTAACTTTACGCCATATTTACCGGAAGATGCGCCGCCAAAACCAGAGTCAGTATCTTCTGATGTTTCTTTGCTATTTTGTTTCCATCCTCTTAATTACCGCTTATGGAGTAGTCATGGAAAGCCCCACCATCCGAAATGTACTGCCCGAAGGAGGGGATTCCAGAAAAATGTTGTACATGATTTTTGCGCTGACCCTTTTGGGCTGTCTGATTTTTATCAATTATGCCTCCGGTCTTTTCCTGCGTTTTAAATCCCGGGAATTTGGCATTTTCATGGCGCTGGGCGCAGAAAAGAAGCAGCTTCAAAGGCTCCTGTCTGAGGATTTGCTTCTGCTTACTGCCTGTTCCGCTTTTGGGGGACTGCTGCTTGGCGTTCCTCTGGCTGCGGGAATCTGGAATTTTTTCCGGTTTGCCATTATAAATACGAAGGAAATGGTATTTTCTATTTCCTGGTCTGGTCTTCTCTATGGCCTTTTTTTCGCCGTTATTTCTATTATGGCTGTATTTTTAAAAGGAGTTTTCTTTATTGGAAGAACGAATATTCTGGATGTGATCAAAGAACAGAGAAAATCTGAACCTGTAAAAGATGTGAAATTCTGGTACGGATGGGGCGGAATTTTAATGATTCTCCTGGGCGGTTTTCTGGGATATTACCATTCTGCATTTTTTATCCAGGTGTTGAAGTACTGGCCTCCCGTCTGGGCAAATGTAGTTTATGCCTTCGTTCCCGTCGGACTGTATCTGTTCCTTCTTTATACGGTTATCCGGGGTTGGTCTGGAAAAAATTCTTACAAAAACATTGTTTCCAAAAGCATTATGAAATTCCAGGGACGCCAGACTGTCCGCAATATGTGCATCATCGCCCTGCTGACTGCCGGGGGACTTTTCGCTATGTTCTATGCTCCTATTACCCAGTGCACCAGGTTATACTCCATCGGTCAGAGAACCTTTGAATATGCGTTCTTCTACCGGGGCGATGAAGAGATGGTTACACAAAAAGACATTGAAAAACTGGCCGAAAAGCATCAGGTTCCCATTCATTCTTATACGGAGATTTCTTCTGCCACGGTAGCCCGCGACGGCTACAGAGATCTTTATTCCGACTCGGGAGCAATTTCTGAAGAATATGTGGAGCAGCTAAGTGAATGCCAGATTGTATCTGCCAGCGACTATAAAAAACTCACCGGGAAAACCCTGGATCCAGCCCCCGGAGAATTCTGCTTCCTGGATTCCCCGGAGTCCTCAGAGTCCACCATTTCCATCACACAGCTTACCAATCCGGTCACCGGGAAAGTCCTTCCGGTGAAGGCAGCAAAAGTGCTCCCTGAGTACAGCATTCTTCTGTCTCATCTGGTCCTGAATGATTCCGACTATAAAGAAATTTCCCGGGGACTGACGCCTCAGTGGCAGGAAGAAGTGGTGTGTTTCCACGGAGATAAAGACTCAGAGAATGCCTATCTCTTTTCCAGAGAACTGTTCGATCAGATTCTGGCACACAGTTCCAAAGACTGTGAGATCAGTGATTTCTATGATCGGATTACCAAAGCTTATTATGAATCTGAGGGAATGACCTATGAAGATTACCTTAAGGTTTCTTATGAGGATGCAGACTCCATGGGCTTTGCCAATTCCTGGAAATATTATCCCGATTTTTCACCTATGGATGTCAGGGACAGCCTGAAAAACTTATCGGTCTTTTTAATGACTTTTCTTTTCATTTTCCTGATCTGCCTGATGTCTGTCCTGGTTATTTTATATACCCGTTCCATCACACTGGGGCTGTCCTGCAGGCAGGTATATGAAGATCTCAAAAGGCTGGGCGCCTCCCGCGTTTACTTAAGAAAGTCAGTAAGCAGGCAGCTTTTTTCCGTCTTTGTATCTCCTACCCTGACAGGAACCATTGGAATCTGGGGCTACTTTCTCCTGGTTTTATACGCCAATTCCGGCAGTATCTCTTCTGCAGAATGGATTGGAGCAGGCGTCTGTTTCCTGCTGGTTCTGGCCCTGGCCGTCATTCTGTTTTTCTTTTACCGCCGGGTAAGAAATAAAGTCTACCGGATGCTGAATATATAATATATAGAAAGAAAAGCTTTTAAAGTACTGCTTCGACTAATTGTTTTGTATAGTCTGTTTGGGGATGCATAATAATCTCATTGGGTGTGCCTTCTTCTACGATTCTGCCTTCCTGCATCACCAGCACCCGGTCACAGAAAAGCTGAACTAAGGCCAGATCATGACAGATAAACAGATAGGACATCCCATAGGTTTTCTGCAGGTTCTTCAATAACTGTATAATCTGTTTCTGTACGGTTACGTCCAGGGCGCTGGTGGCTTCGTCGCAGATTAAAATTTCAGGCCGTATAGCCAGAGCGCGGGCAATAGCCGCCCTCTGGCACTGGCCTCCGCTGACTTCATGGGGATACCTGCCGGCGTATTCCTTTGGCAAACCGCATTGCATCAGCAGTTCCTTTACTCTTTCTTTCGTCTCTTTCCTGGATATTCCGCTATTACGAAGGCTCTCTCCGATTCCGTCCCCCAGGGTTCGCCTGGGGTCAAAGGAACCCGCTGCAGACTGGAAAACCATCTGAAACCGGCGATATGCCTCTCTGAGTTTTTTTCCTTTTACATGGGTAATATCCTGTCCATGAAGGCGGATCTCTCCCTCACTGACATCTATGAGACGGGTAATTGCTTTTACTACCGTACTCTTTCCGGATCCGGATTCCCCCACAATTCCCAGGGTTTCATGGGGATACAGGGAAAAACTCACCTGATTCACCGCCGCAAATTCTTCCTGTTTGCGCCCTTCAAATACTTTTGTCAGATTTTTCACTTCTAATAATGGTTCCATTTAACTCCTCCGCAGCTTCGGCACCGCATCCATCAATTCCTTTGTATATGCTTCCCGGGGGGCGTTCAGCACCTGTTTCGCCGCTCCGTATTCCACGATCTTTCCCTCCTTCAGCACCAGGACAGCATCTGCCATAGCTGAAATCACCCCGATATTATGGGTTACAAGTACCATCCCTGTTCCATACAGTTCTCTTAGCAGCAGCATTTCCTCCACCGCCTGTTTCTGTACGGAAACATCCAGGGCGCTGGTTGGCTCATCGGCCAGAATAACAGACGGATTTAAAAGCATGGCAAGGGCAATTCCAATGCGTTGGTTCATTCCCCCGGACAGTTCAAAAGAATAACTCTTCAGAATCCGTCTTCCATCCTTAAATCCCAATTTTCCCAGAAGTTCCAGCGCCCTTTCCTCTGCTTCTTTTCTCTGTATGGTTTCATGGGCGGCCAAAGTTTCATAAATCTGATCACCAATGGTTCGGACAGGACAAAAAGAAGATCCCGCGTCCTGAAAAATCATGCCGATTTTTGCACCCCGGATCTTCTGCATTTCCCTTTCCGTCAGATCCGGCAGGTTTTTTCCCTGAAACCGGATCTCTCCCTTTGTTACTTTTCCTGACGGCCCCAGAATTCCCAGGGCCGCCTTGATAATTGTACTTTTCCCGCTTCCGGACTCTCCTGCAATTCCCAGGATCTCTCCCGGTTTTAAAGTAAAACTGATTTCTTCTACAATTGCTTTTTCTCCGTAGCAGACTTCTACAGAATCATATTTAAAAAGTTCACTGCTCATTGTGTATCTCCTGTTTCCTCCTTATCTGGAGTCACGCCACATCCAGATCGGCGGTAATCTCATAATAATCACAGGGATGTGCCGCAAGACCTGTGACATTTGCTTTGGAAATAATACTCATACGCAGGTGGGAACAGAACACATAGCCGTGATCATCCAGAATCGTCTGCTGCATTTTCACCGCCAGTTGGGAACGTTTTTCAGTATCAAAGGTCTGCATCATTTCCTGCTCCAGTTTTTCCAGTTCATCGCTGTGGTAACTGCCGTCATTTCCGCTGGAACTGTCCAGACAGCGATAGGTAAAAAAGTATTCCGGATCTCCGGTGGGAGCCGTCACCATGGCGCTTACAAAAATGTCCCAGGCATCTTTATCGGCCCGGATACTGCTGTGATCTGCCGTATTATTTACTTCCACCTCAAATCCGATTTCCTTTAATGTTGACTGGGCCGCTTCCGCAAGCAAGGGCAGTTCCTGACGGCTTGGATACGTCAGCCAGCGAAGAATCAGTTTTTTCCCGTCTTTTTCCCGGGTGCCGTCACCGTCTTCATCTACCCAGCCGGCTTCTTCCAGTACCTCTTTTGCCCCCTGGGGGTCGTAAGGCTCTCCCTGAACGGCATCTCCGCCAAAAGAGAAATTCTCCGGAAAGACACCTTTTGCCGGATACCCGTTTCCACCCAGCAGGGTTTCCACAAATCCTTCTTTGTCAATTCCCATACAAATGGCTTTGCGCACTGCCGGATCGGAAGTTATTTCGCTTTCATAATTCATAGCGCCGAAAAATACACGGCTGGTGGCACAACTGCTGAAGGTATATTTCTCACTTTCAAACAGAGGATAACTTGCATAGGGCATTCCGTAAGCAGCGTCAATTTCTCCGGACTGAAGGGCCATGGTCAGCGTATCCCCGTCTGATATTGTCCGGATGGTGATCTCATCCAGCTTTGGTTCCCCGTTCCAGTAATCTTCGTTTTTTACCAGTTCCAGACTGGTATCGGTAATAAGAGAAACAGCTTTATACGGTCCTGTCCCGCAGACGATTCCATCCTTCGTAACCCCTTCTTGCACATCATAAATACATCCGTAGGGGTCTGCCAGATAGTTCAGCAGGGCAGGAACCGGTACTTGTGTCTGAATGGTTACAGTCTGGCCCTGAGCCGTAATTTTTTCTATTTTCAAGTCTCCGGCGGCCCGTTCATGTTCCTTTACAAGGGCCTCCAGACATTCCTTTACCGCTTTCCCGTCCATATGACGTCCGCTGGTAAAATTCACATTCTCCCGCAGGGTAATCTCCCAGGTCAGTTCGTCGGTATTCTCGCAGCTTTCTGCCAGCCAGGGCTCAATCTCCATAGCGTCATTAAACCGAAACAGAGTTTCTCCCACACCGTAACGGATGCAGGCCCAGCCGCTGCTGTCATTGTGAGGATTAATATCTGTCTCCCCATTTTCCGCATTAAAATTCGTAACGCCATAGACAAAGGTTTTCTTTCCTGATGTATTCTTTTCTTCTGAGGACTCGCTGTGTCCGCAGCCGGCAAAAAACGCCGCAACCAGAGTAAAAATCAGAAACGCAGCTATTTTCTTTTTCCTCATATTCCTTCCTCCTGCCAGTTTTTTTCTCTTATTTTCCATGAGTACTGCGGGGATCCAGATAATCCCGGATGGTATCTCCCAGCAGATTAAACAAGACTACCGAAATAAAGATTGCCACTCCCGGCGTCAGTACTACCCAGGGATAGGTCTGCAGCATACTTCTGCCTCCGCTCATCATACTTCCCCACTCTGCAGTAGGCGGCTTCGCTCCCATTCCCAGAAAAGAGAGGGCAGCGATTTCCATCATCATCGTACCAATATCCAACATCGCCGTCACCAGAACAGGCCCTGTAATATTCGGTAAAATGTGTCTGACAATCATTTTCAAAGGCGTATTTCCGGACAGCCGGGCCGCCATCATATAGTCTGCATTTTTCATGGAGAGTGTCTGGCTTCTTGCAAGTCTGGCATATTTTGGCCAGCTTATGGCCGCCAGGGCCAGAACCGCATTTTGTATTCCCCCGTTTAGTACTGCTGCAATAGCCAGAGCAAATACCAGTCCGGGAAAAGCCAGGCAAATATCCGAAATACGCATTACCACACTGTCAAAGAGTCCGCCCAGATAGCCGCAGGCAACCCCGATCAGGGTTCCGAACACGGAAATCACAGCCACTAAAAGAAGTGTGGAAAAAATGCTGGTCTGTGCTCCTGCAATAACCCGGGAAAGCATATCCCTCCCATACCTGTCTGTCCCAAAAGGATGGGCAAAACCGGGAGGCTGCAGGGCAATTTCATAATTTTGCAGATTCGGATCATAGGGAGAAATAACCTGGGCAAAAATAGCTGCCAGCAGTAAAATAGCTACCAGCGCGCCAAAGAGAATCAGTTTTCTTTTGGTACGATTTCTCATGCCTTCTCACCTCCCAGACGGATTCTGGGATCCAGAAAGCAATAGATCAGATCTGTAATCAGATTGACCACTACATAAATGATGGCCATCCAGACAACATAGGCCTGAATCACCGGATAATCCCGCATATTAATGGCATCTACCGCCATTTTTCCCACGCCGTCCCACATAAAAATAGACTCAATAATTGCTGTGCCGCCCAGAAGATTTCCAATGGAAAGAGCCAGCAGGGTTAAAATAGTTACCAGCGCGGAACGGAAAACACTCTTCCAGAGCGTTACAGAAAAGGGAATTCCTCTGGCTTTAGCCCCGGTTACATATTCCTTGCTTAATTCCTCTAAAATGGCAGCCCGAATCTGCCTGAGATATTTTGCAGACATGGCAATGGCCAGCGTAATGGCCGGAAGAGCTGCACTTTCAAGATTCATCCCTTCCGAAATTACCGGAAAGATTCCGAGCTGAATAGCAAACAGGTACATAAGCACCAGCGCTACGAAAAAATTGGGCAGACTGTTTCCCACAAAGCTGCAGACCCGGATCAGATAATCCGTCCACTGATTTTGCTTCACTGCCGAGAGAATTCCCAAAGGAAGGGAAATCACAACGGTCAGTAGAACAGACAACCCAGTAAGAAGCAGTGTGGCCGGCAGTTTAGAGATAAAAGTATCAAAGACTTCTTCCCCTGAAATATAACTTTTTCCCATATCTCCTCTCAGAAAATTTCCCAGCCAGTTTACATACTGAACCAGAAAAGGTTTATCCAGTCCCAGCTCCTCTCTCTGGGCTTCGATTGCTTCTTCTGAAACCGCCACCCCGGAGACTTCTGTTTTCTGAAGAATCGCATCACTTCCTGCAATCCGCATCATAGCAAACGAAAGAAAAGTAATTCCAAGTAAAAGTGGGATCAGTAAAAGCAGCCGTTTTCCTATATATTTCTTCATTTATCTTCCTGTGCGCCTTTCCTTCCGCAGATGAGAAACAGGGGATCCGGATTATAAAACTCATCTTTTTCCTGATATAACCGCCCGCTGATTCCCAAATCCAATTCCATATTCTTCATTCCTGTTTTTCCCAGGACTTCCACATCCCAGGCCGGACGGATTTTACTGTTAATCGGAAGCTGCCGTTTGATCTCTTCACACTCCTGCATCATCTCCGTTCCAATGGTATGATGGGCGTGATTTTCCGGCAGGGCTGAGGTATCAGAACAGTCGCTTGCCCCATAATCCGCGTCAAAATTCAGCAGGATTCCTCCCTTTTTCAATACCCGGTACCATTCTCCATAGGCATCCTGGGCATGAGGCAGGGTCCAGGTAAGATTTCTGGAGATCACCACATCAAAGCTTTCGTCCGGGTACTCCGGTTTCTCCGCATCCATTACCTGAAACTGACAGGAAACGCCTTCCTCTTCTGCCAGTTCCCTGGCATGGAGAATCATATCCGGAGTCAGGTCAATACCGGTTGTCTCATGTCCCTGTTTTGCCAGAAGAATGGTAAAAAATCCGGCTCCGCAGCCCACATCCAGTATCTTTAACTTTCTGTCCCGGGGAATTCTCTGCAGAATCTCTTCTTCCCACCGTTTTGCCAGAACACTGTGCAGTTCTCTCTGCCTCTGTTCCTTAAAGCTGTCGCTTCTTTTGGTCCAGTAAGTGGTAATTCTCTCTTTTCTTCCGTCTTTATTTCCGGCTATTTTTCCATAGGTAATCATGGGGCCGGATTCCTTTACCTGAAGGCTTCCGGTCTGAAACAGAATGACGCCGTCATTTTCCGCCCAGCATACTTCCCGTACTTCCCCTGCATAATTTTTTACGACTCCCAGAACTTCTCCCCGGCGTACCACATCCCCCGGCGCTTTCTGGGGATACCACAGTCCTGTCTGGGCTGCAAACTGGTAACAGACATCTTCTACTTCCAGGGGGTAATAGTTGCGATAATCTCTCTTTCCCTGATAAACACCCAGAAAACACAGAATATTTCTTACATCCCGGCCTGTGGAATGGGTCTCTTCCGGTCTCCAGGCCCCCATTCCTCCCCGCTCAATGAGAATGCTTGGAATCCCCAGAGTCGCCGCATAATTATAACATCCGCCTGCTGCCACCTGAGACCCCACCATATATGGCACATCCGCCTGCTCTGCCATTTTTCTGGACTGCTCCACCACCTCTTCTTTCGCTTTTCCTGCATAATATACATAAGGGGTCAATTGCTCATAGCTGTCTCCGCTGTGAAGATCAATATAATAATCGGCCCGGGAAAGCAGTTCCTTTTCCACCGCATAGGCCAGACGTTCCATCTGGGTTCCTTCCGGTTTTCCCGGGAAAACCCGATTCAGATTTTTACCGTCTTCATAGCCTTCACTTCCGCTTCTCTGCTCGAAAGCCTGCCGGTTGACCAGCTTTATAATCACAACGGTCCCTTTTATTTTCTCTATTTTCAGCCGCTGAGACAGTTCTATAGAAGCCTGAATCCCTACATACTCCTGTGCGTGGATTCCCGCCGTAATCAGAACGGTTTTCCCCGGCTTTTCTCCATGTAAAATCGTGGCCGGAAGCTCGAATTCTCCCCCGATTCTCACAAAACCGCTCCATTTCTCTCCCGGCTGTACTTCCTGATTGCCTATCTGAAAAGTTTTTATTTTCTCCATTTTATTTATCCTGCCTTTACTGTTTTGTCGCCTGAATCATAAACATGGGCGTCGCCCCGTAAATCAGTTTTTCCTTATCATCCCAGAGTTCTCTGGATATATCTGTCTTATACTGAATCTTCCGGTATCCCAGCTCCTCCAGAATCACCTGGTCCCACTGGGGTCTTACCAGGTGTCCCAACACATGGGAGCCGGAAACTTCCGGTTCTTCTTCCAGTACCATATCCTCTTCCCCATAGGCGTCTCCATACTGTAAAATACATTTCTGAAACCGTTTTCGGTATTCCTGATATAAGGGCGCTCCCGGTTCCGTCAAATGCCAGTTTGCATCAAATATCAGCAGTTTCCCGCCTGGCTTTAAAACCCGTTTCCACTCTCCGTAAACCCGTGAATGATCCAATAGAGTATGGGTTACATTTCTGCTGATGACCAGATCAAAGGTATTATCCGGAAACTGCAGATCATTGCAGTCCATTTCCAGAAAGACCGGATGAACCCCGTAGCTTTTGGCTTTTTTTCTGGCCTGTCGTACCATTTCCGCCGCACCGTCCACACCTGTTACCTGATGTCCGGCCTGGCTTAAAATAATGGAAAAAAATCCCGGGCCGCAGCCGGCGTCCAGAATCTTCATTTCTTTCTTCTGACAGACTTTTTCTATCTGTTCTCTCCATAAAGCGGGTCTGTAGCTTTCCAGTTCATCATCGATGATCCGGCTGTAATTCCCCGCATCTTCTGACCAGTGCTGATTGATTTCTTCTTGTCTCATAATCCGACTCCATCTTTCGTTTTCTTTCCCTTATCTTAACGTACCCCAAAATCCCGCACAAGCCCCCGTGGGGGATAAAATCTGATAAAATTTTACCAATCCCACTGATAATTCTTCAAATCCACATGATCCGCATCCTTCAGGGCAACCCCTTCTTCCTGCAGCAAAAGTCCCTGCTCTCTCCATCCGGGCGCCAGACGTCCGGCATGATTGACCACTCTGTGACAGGGATATTCCCCATAATACTGAGCCATGCTGAGAACTTTCCCCACAAGACGGGCGTTTTTCTCCCTTCCAATCAGCCGGGCAATCTGGCCGTAAGTAGCCACTTTTCCTTCTGGAATCTCCTCGACCACAGAGAGAATTTCATAAATCAGGTCTTCATCTAATACTTTTTTCATTGGTCTTCCTCTTTCCACTTTTGTTTTTTTGCAGTATAATGTCTTTTGTGAAATATTCTATTCAAATAACATAAGGGGGATTTATTATGAACGCAAATCTGACAAGAGAAGAGGCTGTCCGGCTCCTTCAAAAATACAATCAGGAACCCTTTCACCTTCTTCACGCCCTGACGGTAGAAGGCGTTATGCGCTGGTATGCCAAAGAACTGGGATATGAAGAAGACGCAGATTTCTGGGGAATGGCCGGCCTTCTCCACGACATCGACTTTGAACAATATCCCGATCAGCACTGCATCAAAGCGGAAGAACTCTTAAAAGAGGCACAGGCCGGAGATGATCTGATCCATGCCGTCTGTTCCCACGGTTACGGCATCTGCAGCCAGGTAAAACCAGAACATCTTATGGAAAAAGTGCTTTTCGCCTCCGATGAATTAACGGGATTAATCGGAGCCGCCGCTAAGATGCGTCCTTCTAAAAGCTGTCAGGATATGGAGGTTTCCAGCCTGAAAAAGAAATTCAAAGACAAACGTTTCGCCGCCGGATGTTCCCGGGATATTATCCGCCAGGGCGCCGAAATGCTGGGCTGGGAATTAAATGAACTCTTTGAGAAAACCATTCTGGCCATGCGCTCCTGTGAGACCTCTGTACAGGAAGAACTTGACCGTCTTTCCTGAGTTTTGTTATCAGTCAGGCTGTTTCAGGAATTCCTCAACAGCCTGATTAAATTTCTTTGGATTTTTCGCTGCAATAAAATGATCTCCGGAAATGATCCGCAGACTGGCATTGGGAAGATTTTCTTTTATCAATGCGGTATGCTGTGCTTTTATCATATCCTTTGTCCCCACAATCACCAGCGTTTTTATGGCAACCGCCTTTAATTCCTCCGGCTTAATATCCGGATCTTTCACCATCAGTCTCAGCATCTCTGCATTTCTTCTGGCCTTAAGGCTGTGTCCGGCAAACAGCCGGGCTATATGATAACCTAAGATGATCGGAATCTGGACAGAGGGCCGCACCCCTGATCCATACAGATTTGCTCCGTTTAAAATCAGCCTGCTTACCCTCTGAGGATACCGCAGGGCAAAAATCAGGGCAATGTTTCCTCCGTCAGAAAACCCCAGTAAAATTGCTTTTTCTATCTTTTTTTCATCCATAAACTCCCTCAGATCTTCCGCAAACTGCCGGATGGTAAAGGATTCGTCTCCCCGCGGCGACTTCCCGTGTCCCCGGGTATCCAGAGCAATGACCCTGTAGGATTTGGAAAAATACTCTGTCTGATTTCTGAAATATTCATGGTTTTCCCCGTTTCCGTGAAGGAGAATCAACGGCTCTCCCTGGCCTTTTTCTTTATAATAAAGCTGCGTCATCCTGGCATCCTCCAATCCCTATTGCTCCTTATTTTTCTTTCCCCTCGCCTGTTTTTCTCCTTGCGTTTCTTGCAGTTGCGACCTTCATTCGATATAATAAAAACAGAACGATCATTGGATTTGAGGGGGTAAAATTCTATGAAGAAAAAGAAAATCTTATTCTATCTCTGTTTCTTTCTTTATCAGCTTTCTATCATGTTCCGGCTCTATATAAACCGCTACTGGTCCACCACTTCCGGCTTTCTCTGGTCCTGTATATTTATACTCTCTGCTGTGTTTCTCATTCTTATTTCTTTTCTTCCTCTGGTAAAAGAAATTTATAAAGATGCCAGGCTGGAGGCCGAACTGCAGCTTCTGCAGCAGCAAAATGAGCTAAAAAACCGCCAGTCCTTAGTCATTCAGAAAAAGAAGCAGGACGTTTCTGATTTCCATCAGACAATTACCGGACAACTGACGTATCTTCGCAGCTGTCTTCGTAAAAAAGACTATCCCAAAGCCCGTTCTTACTACCAGCAGATTTCCCGGAATTTCCAGGAAATCCGTTTCCGTCCCTGCTGCTCTGACAGTTTAATCAGTGCGGTTCTGGATGCCAAAAGGGAAATCGCCGAAAGCTGTGAGATCCAGGTAGACTATCAGCTTGTCCTTCCCTCAGGAATCCCGTCCTTTTCTCCTGCGGTCAATGGAATTCTTTTTAATCTTCTGGATAACGCAATTGAATCGTGTACGCGGGTAAAAGGTGCGCCGGCTTTCATTCAACTGACTTCCCGAACCGCCGGGGACTTCTGGATTCTACATATGATCAATTCCAAACCCAAAGAAGATATTTTCTCCCGACGGACATCCAAAAAGGATACCCTGGCTCACGGATTTGGTCTTTCTATCATAGAAGAAATCACCGAAAGCAAGGATGGATCCTGTCAATGGGAAGATAAAGGGACCACCTTTGAATCCACAATTATGCTGCGCATATTAAACTGATTATACAACATTTATTCTCATTTCAAAAGGAGGGATTTCATGAGTTTAATCGTTTTCAGCCGCATGATGTCTATGATTTATTATATGTTCGCCGTCTCCTACCTCTACTGCCGCCTTCTCGCTCCCAGAAAAAACATCCCGCATATTTTCTGGGTTTGCTGTCTTATGATGATCGCGGATCCTGTAGTCGTTTTTATTGATTATGAAAAAACCATGTATTTTCACTGGATCTGTATCATGCTGCCTCTGATTTTTCTCTTTCGGGATTCTGTTTATAAACGAATTATCTGCTACATCATCATCTATTTTACCATGATGTTCTGCGAATTGATGGGGTTTCTCCTCTCCTGCAGTATTCTGAGTCTTGCCAGCGGTAAGATCCAGGTTCCCAATGATTTAGATGGTCCTCAGTCTCTGGTGGCTCTGGTCTGCATTATTTTTGCAGGAACCCTGGTCCTTCGCTTCCTCACACCGTCTCTGAAAAAAATTCTGTTATATGTAGAAAACAGTTCGGTATTTCTAATCGGAGCGCCTATTTTGTTTTGCACCATTTTACATCCGCCCATGGAAATCAACCAGCAGCCGCCTTATGTGGCTATCCCTGCTTATCTGTTCTGCTACCTGTTTCTTCACCTGGGCTTTCAGAGAATTCATTCGATGGAAATGCTCCGCCAACAGAGAGAACATCAGAAAACCCTGATGGAAAAACAGCTCAGCTATTCCAGAGAGCTGGAAAAAGAATATCAGGAACTCCGGAAATGGAATCATGACATTGCCAATCACTTCCTTGCTCTTTCCTTCCTCCTGGAATCCGAAAAGTATCAGGAATGCGAAACATATATCACCCGACTTCTGGAAGAATCTCATTCTGAGTAAAATAATAGCACAAAGCGGTAACCAACGGAATTTCCTATTACGATTAAGGTGTCAAAAGCCTCTTCTGGAATTATGTTTCGGTAAAATACACAAAAT
>ERZ1643250.1176-NODE-1176-length-23716-cov-4.715016_pt1 | contig 23716 bp, 16 predicted proteins | sample MGYA00579262_ERZ1643250 | MGnify/ENA primary metagenome ERZ1643250 (study PRJEB29033, sample SAMEA4952265) | chicken gut metagenome | biome: Broiler Chicken; feature: Gastrointestinal Tract; material: Caecum | place: Ireland | collected 2018 | study: Broiler... | reverse complement strand
GGCGTGACGGCGCCTTTCAAAGGGAGCGAGCTTATTCGAGTGTACTGTTGCCTCTTGCTTACGCTGCGTTGAGGCGGTTTGCCGGCGCCCACGTTCTGTGCCGTCATGGCGGATAGCGGCGGCGCTGTTATAAAAATATTTCGCAAAGCGGCGTAGCCGAAAGGAGCGCCGCTTTGTTTATGCCGTTTTTGGGCGGACGGCAAAGGCGGCACGGGCTTTTGGTTGCGCTGTTTTGCCGCAGGCGTTATAATGCTTTCATGGTGAAAAAATTCGCTGTGTTGATGCTTTGCGTTTTGTGCGCCGCCGCGTGGCTGCCGTGCCGCCCTGTCAGCGCCGTGGGGGTATCCGCTGACGGCGGCGTGTACGTCACGGACGACAGTTTCAACACGGAAAACATAATAAATCTTTACGGCGAAAACGCCGCCGAGGCGGCGGAAGCCATCGTGGCGGAGTTTGAAACGATAGACGATCTGTTTTCGCTGACAAAAGACAGTCAGATTGCCGAACTCAACGAAAACGGCGTTTTGTTTGGCGCCGACCAAAGGGTGACATATCTCATCGGCCGCGCGCTGGAACTGTTTGAGATTACCGAAGGGGCGTTCAACCCCGCCACTTATCTTCTGACAGACCTGTGGCAGTTGTCGTCGCGTTTCAGCGACGGCGCGCCTGCGGAAACCCGTCCTTATGACAGGCCGCTTTACACTTTGCCCGAGCAAAAGTATATCGACGCTTTCAGGCGGCTGCTGAACTTCGGCGATATAGTCATCGACGGCGACACGGTGTATCTGCCGGATAACAGCGTGACGGTGGACGGCGCGGAATACCGCATGATGATAGACCTGGGCGGAATAGTCAAAGGTTACGCCGCCGAGCGGGCAAGGGAAATCGCCTCGGAATACGGCGTTACGCAGGGGTATGTCAGCCTGGGCGGCAGTTCCATTGTGTTTCTGACTAATCCGGACGGCGACGGCGGCGATTTCACCGTGGGCGTCATCAACCCCGACAATATTTCATCATATTACGCGCGGATAAACGTTTCGAACACCGCCATGTCAACCAGCGGGGACTATCAGCCCGGCAAATATTTCGAACTTGACGGCAAGAGATACTGCCACATCATTGACGGCGAAACGGGCATGCCGGTTGACAGCGGCATACGCACCGTGTCGATTATATGCGACGACCCCGTGCTTGCCGACGCCATGACCACGGCGGTCATGGTGATGGGGTATGACGAAGCCCGGGCGAAAATAAACGGCGGATATTTCGGGAGCAACGGCATAAAGACGGCGATTGTGTATGAGCGGCAGTGGCTGCTTGGCAGCGTTAAGGAAGTGGTGACCAACACTTCCGCCGATTTCTGGCAAATAACTTCGCCCGGCTATTCGATATGCGGCTACGTGACGGACGGCGAATTTGTGTACAACGCCAAAAACCCCAACCTGTGGCTGTTTATATGCGCCGTTGGCGCGGCGGCAATCGTGTTGATTGTAATCGCCGTCGTCAAAAGGAAAAGCAGGCCGAGCCGCGACGTCAGGAAGCAGAAGTTTTTCCGCCCCGCCGACGTCATTGTTTACGCCGTCACGGCGGCGTGCGTGCTGGCGCTGTTTCTGGGTTTTGTGGTGTTCAGGCAGCAGAGCGACCTCGAACGGGTGGAAATTTACCTCGGCGCGGATATAGTTTACGTTTTCGACATGACTTCCGCCACTGGCGAAATAGCGGAAGGGCATGAAGGCGACGTGTCCGTCAGGACGGAAGGCGGCGTGACGTATGTCACCGTTTACACCGACGGGCATTATAACGTGGTGGCGATTGACAGTGAGGGCGCTAAAATGACGGACGCCGATTGCAGCAACACCAAAGAGTGCGTCAACAACTTTCCTAAAATCACTTCTGGCGACAGCGTTATTATCTGCGACGTGACGCACGTCAAAGTAGTGGGTTCGGGCGGCGGAGAACTGCCTGTGATAAGCGGGTGAAACTATGAGATTTTCTTCAAGACGGATAGCCACGCTCGCCATGCTGGCGGCGCTGGCTTCGGTTACGTTTATAATAGAAGGGCTGTTTCCGCCGCTTATCGTCCCAGGGGCGAAAATGGGGCTGTCCAACATTTTTTCGTTGCTGGCTGTGGTGCTGTTTTCACCTGTGGACGGCGTCATTCTCGTGGCGGTGCGCACGACAATCGGCGCTCTGGTCACGGGGAGCATGTCGGCTTGGCTTTACAGTTTTTCCGCCGGCGTGGTCAGCGTGGCGGTGAGCGGGTTTCTTTACAGGCTGGCGGGGGACAGGCTTTCGCTTTTGTCGATAAGCGTGGCGGCGGCGGTGGCGCACAACGTCACGCAGAACACGGTGTTTTGCCTCATCACTTCCACGCCCGAGATGTACGCCTATCTGCCTTATCTGGCCGCCGTCGGCGTGCCGGCGGGGCTTATCGTGGGCGTGGCGGCGGCGCTTATACTCAAAAGCGTGCCGTTTGACAGATTTCTTAAAGACGACCGCTTGCGGTAAAATACGGGGCGCAAAACGCTTTGTGTTTTGCCGCTTTTTAAGTTATAATAAAAAAGTAATACCGTTTATTTTCAATCTGGAGGGACGACAAAGTGATTCAACTTTTTAATGAAGGCGTGTGGCTTCGTGATGGCAGACCCGTCGCCGACATGGACGGCGACAAAACCGCCGGCCGCGACAAGACGATAGCCTACCGCATAATGAACGCCCATGACAAAGCGGGCGAGGAAAACAAATTCCGCCTGAAATTCGACGCCATGATGTCACACGACATCACTTACGTCGGCATTATACAGACGGCGCGCGCCAGCGGGCTCAAAGCCTTTCCGCTGGAATACAACCTGACCAACTGCCACAACAGCCTGTGCGCTGTGGGCGGCACCATCAATGAGGACGACCACGTGTTCGGCCTTTCCGCCGCCAAAAAATACGGCGGTAACTTCGTGCCGACAAACCTCGCCGTGATACACCAATACGCCAGGGAAGCGGTTGTCGGCTGCGGCAAAATGGTGCTTGGCTCCGACAGCCACACCCGTTACGGCGCGCTGGGCACAATGGGCGTGGGCGAAGGCGGGCCGGAACTCGTCAAGCAACTGCTCAACAACACTTACGACATAGACAAGCCGCAGGTAATCCTGGTGTGGCTGGAAGGCGCGCCGCGGCACGGCGTTGGCCCTCACGACGTGGCGATTGCCATGTGCAAAGCCGTGTTCCAGAACGGTTTTGTCAAAAACAAGGTGCTGGAATTCGCCGGTCCGGGGCTCAGAAACCTGTCGGTGGATTTCCGCAACGGCATTGACGTCATGACCACCGAAACCACCTGCCTTTCGTCCATATGGGCGACCGACGGCAAAGTGGCGGAATATTACGCCGTGCACGGCATGGCGGACAGGTATAAATGCCTGCAAACGGAAAACGGCGCCTATTACGACGGAATGATTAAAATAGACCTTTCAAAAGTGGAGTGCATGATTGCTCTGCCGTTCCACCCGTCAAACGCTTATACCATTAAAGAATTCAAGGAAAACGCCGCGGATATCCTCGCACTGGTGGAAAAGAACGCACAAGAGCAGTTCGGCGGCAAAGTCAGCCTTAACCTTGCCGATAAAGTCAGCGGCAAAGACGTCATGATTGACCAGGGCATAATCGCCGGCTGCGCGGGCGGACTTTTCGAAAACCTGTGCGAAGCGGCGGATATCCTCAGCGGCAAATCCACAGGCAACGGTTATTTCACGCTGTCTACTTATCCTGCCAGCCAGCCGCTGATGATGGAAATCGTCAAAAACGGTGTGGCGGCGAAACTCATCGAAGCGGGCGCTCTCATCAAACCGGCGTTCTGCGGACCGTGCTTCGGCGCCGGCGACGTGCCGTCCAACAACGGCCTGTCGATACGCCACACCACGAGAAACTTCCCTAACAGGGAAGGCTCTAAACCCGGGCAGGGGCAGATTTCCGCAGTGGCGCTTATGGACGCGCGCTCAATCGCCGCGACGGCGGCGAGCGGCGGCGCGCTGACCGCCGCGAGCGACGTGGACTACAACGTGACGAAATACGAGTATCATTTCGACGGCGAAATTTATAAAAAGAGGGTTTACATTGGCTTCGGCAAACCTGACGAAAAGGCGGAACTCAAACTGGGTCCTAACATCACCGACTGGCCTAAGATGAACCAAATGAGCGACAACATGCTGCTTAAACTCGCCGCCGTCATTCACGACCCCGTCACCACCACCGACGAACTTATCCCGTCGGGCGAAACGTCGAGTTACCGCTCCAATCCGCTCAAACTGTCGGAATTCGCTTTGTCGAGGCGCGTGCCGGAATACGTGGGCAGGTCCAAAGACGTTCAGGCGCAGGACAGGGCGAGAAGAAACGGCGACGTGTCGGAAGAAATCAAAAACGCCCTTTCGAAAGTGGGCGACGCGGCGGCTCTCGCCGGAAACACTTCTTACGGTTCGTGCGTGTTCGCCACCAAGCCGGGCGACGGTTCGGCGAGGGAGCAGGCGGCAAGCTGCCAGAAAGTGCTGGGCGGCGACGCCAACATTTGCTATGAATACGCCACAAAACGCTACCGCAGCAACTGCATAAACTGGGGCATAGTGCCGTTCACCATAGATAAAGACACGGCTTTCGATTACGCCGAGGGCGACTTCGTGTTCGTGCCGGACATAAGAGAAAAAATCCGTGGCGGCGCGGAAGATATCCCCGCAAAAGTCATCACGCCGGCGGGCGTAAAAGACATCATGCTGCATGTCAAAGGCCTGACGGAAGACGAAAAAACCATTCTGCTGGAAGGCTGCCTCATGAACTATTACGCCGCGCAGAACAAGGAGGGCAAATGAAAATTAAAATGACCACGCCGCTGGTGGAGATGGACGGCGACGAAATGACCAGAATCATCTGGAAGGACATAAAAGAACAGCTCATTCTGCCGTTTGTGGACCTCAAAACGGAATATTACGACCTGGGGCTGGTCGAGCGGGACAGAACCGACGACAAAGTCACCATGGACGCCGCCGAAGCCACCAAAAGGCTGGGCGTGGCGGTTAAGTGCGCCACAATCACGCCGAACAAACAGCGCGTGAGCGAATATAATCTCAAACAGATGTGGAAAAGCCCCAACGGCACGATACGTTCCGTGCTGGACGGCACCGTTTTCCGCGCGCCGATACTAATAGACAGCATAAAACCCGCCGTCAGGAGCTGGAAAAAGCCCATTACCATCGCCCGTCACGCTTACGGCGACGTGTATAAAAGCGTGGACATGAAGACGGAAGAGCCCGGCGTGGCGGAACTCGTCTTTACCGGCGAAAGCGGCAAAGTCAGCAAAATCACCGTGCAGGAAATGAACGGCCCCGGCGTGTTGCAGGCGGCGCACAACCTGGACAAATCAATCACTTCTTTTGCCCACGCCTGTTTCAAATTCGCGCTGGACAGCAAGCAGGATTTGTGGTTTTCCACCAAAGACACAATCGCCAAAGTGTACGACGGCGATTTCAAACAGATTTTTCAGGATGTGTTTGACAAATATTATAAAGACGAGTTTGAAAAAAACGGTCTGGAATATTTCTACACCCTCATCGACGACGCCGTGGCGAGGGTCATCCGCTCGGAAGGCGGCTATATCTGGGCGTGCAAAAACTACGACGGCGACGTGATGAGCGACATGGTGTCCACCGCTTTCGGCTCGCTTGCCATGATGACCAGCGTGCTTGTCTCGCCCGACGGCAAATATGAATACGAAGCGGCGCACGGCACCGTGACCAAACACTATTACCGCTGGCGGAAAGGGGAAAAGACTTCCACCAACCCGATGGCGACCATCTTCGCCTGGAGCGGCGCGCTCAAAAAACGCGGCGAACTCGACAACCTGCCGGGCCTTGTCGCCTTTGGCGACGCGCTGGAAAAAGCCAGCCTCATGACGCTGAACGACGGCGTAATGACGAAAGACCTCGTCGCCCTGGCGGAAGGCGAAACCACCGCCGTCAATACGGAGGAGTTTATCGCCGAAATCAGAAAAAGACTGGAAAAACTCGTTGGCTGAAAAGTCAAAACAAAAACGGAGCGGTTGCTCCGTTTTTTTGACGTTTGACGACGAAAACCGACGGTATTGCAAAAAGCCGACGGATATGGTAAAATTTATCAAATAAGGGAGATATTTATGGCGAATAAATCGCTGACCGCGGCGAAACGAAACAAACAAGACGAATTTTATACCCGACTTTACGACGTGGAAAACGAACTAAGGCATTATAAACAATATTTCAAAGACAAAGTCGTGTTTTGCAATTGCGACGACCCTTTCGAGAGCAATTTTTTCAAATATTTCGCCTTGAATTTCAATCATCTGGGACTTAAAAAACTTTTGGCGACGAGTTACGATTCGTCGCCCATCGCTTACACGCAGTTGTCCATGTTCGGCGACGGCAAGGCGATACAAAACATCAACAGGCGGGCGTATAAAATCGAAATAAACGAAGTGCGCGACTATAACGACGACGGAGCCGTTGACCTTGCCGACGTGGAGTGGCTGCTCAAAAACAAGGCGAATACTCTCACTATGCTGAAAGGCGACGGCGATTTCCGCAGTCAGGAGTGCGTGGACTTGCTGCAACAGGCGGATATTGTGGTGACCAACCCGCCGTTTTCGCTGTTCAGGGAATATGTAGCCCAACTTGTGGAGTATGACAAAAAGTTTCTCATTATAGGTAACCAGAACGCCATTACATATAAAGAAATTTTTACTTTCTTGAAAAATAACAAAATTTGGCTCGGATATAAGAGCGGCGACATGAAATTTACCGTGCCGGACTATTATGAAGAGCGCTCCACAAGATTTTGGATAGATGAAACCGGCCAAAAATGGCGCAGTTTGGGTAATATATGTTGGTTTACGAACCTTGACACTACAAAGCGGCATGAAGAATTGGTGCTTTATAAACATTATTACGGGAATGAAGCCGAATATCCGAAATACGATAACTATGACGCTATAAATGTCGATAAAGTAACGGACATTCCGTGCGACTATTTTGAAAACATGGGGGTGCCGATAACATATCTTGACAAGCACAATCCAGAACAGTTTGAAATTGTCGCATCGGACTTTGATGTGGCGCAACCAGTGGATTTGGGCAACAACAAGCGAGGGACGGGAAGATTTTATCTCGAAACCTCAAAAAAATCGCTTGACAACGTAAATGATAGCGGCGACGCTTTGACAGACAGACAGACAGACAGACAGACAGACAGACAGACAGACAGACAGACAGTTGCGCAGACTGTACAGCAGAATCGTCATCAGGCGCAAAGTGTAACGGCGTTATGGGCGTACCAATTACGTTTCTTGATAAATATAATCCTGATCAATTTGAAATTTTGGGTATAGCCAATAGCGCAAGATATGTCGGAAATTTTCCTTGTTATACAATAATAAATGGGAAAAAAATATATAATCGCATTTTAATCAGGAGAAAAAACAATGAAAATCGAAATGCATGAAATCACCGTGGGTGAAATAGCCGAGGGTTACGCCGACAACGCGGAAGAAGGCGTTGTTGGTTTCGGCGGCAAACTGGACATACGCCCCAAATATCAGCGTGAGTTTGTGTATGACGAAAAAAAGCGAAACGCCGTTATGGACACAATCAACAAGGGGTTTCCGCTCAACGTGATGTATTGGGTCAAAAACGACGGCGGCAATTTCGAGGTGCTGGACGGTCAGCAGCGCACGATAAGTTTTTGCCGGTACGTCCATGGAGATTTTTCGCTTGATGACAGATTTTTTCACAATCTCACCGAAACGGAAAAGCGAAAAATTCTGGACTACAAACTGCTGATTTATTTTTGCGAAGGCAACGACAGGGAAAAACTCGACTGGTTCAGGGTCATCAACATAGCGGGCGAAAAACTCACCGATCAGGAACTGCGCAACGCCGCTTACACAGGGCCGTGGCTGAGCGACGCCAAACGCATTTTCAGCAAGACAAATTGCGCCGCTTACAACCTGGCGAAAGATTACGTGGCGGGTTCGCCCATACGGCAGGACTTTCTCGAAGCGGCGCTTAAATGGAAGAGCGGCAAGCCCGAGGACTATATGTCGGCGCACCAGCACGACAGCGACGCCCACGAGTTGTGGCTGTATTTTCAAAACGTCATTAACTGGGTAAAGGTGATTTTCCCCAAATATCGCAGAGAAATGAAAGGGCTGGACTGGGGCGTTTTTTACAACGAGTTTCACGCCGTGAGTTACGACACGGCGAAACTGGAAGAGCAAATCGCCACGCTCATGATGGACGACGACGTAACCAACAAAAAGGGAATATACCGCTATGTGCTGGGCGGCGACGAAAAGTATCTGAGCATAAGGGCGTTTACGGAAAGCATGAAGCGCGCCGCTTACGAAAGGCAGCGGGGCGTGTGCCCTAGGTGCGGCAAGAGTTTTGAGTTTGGCGAAATGCAGGGCGACCACATAACGCCGTGGAGCAGGGGCGGCAAAACGACGGCGGAAAACTGTCAGATGCTGTGCGCCCGCTGCAACAGGGAAAAAAGCAACGATTAAACGTTCTGCCGCTGACCGGGAAAAAGCGATTTTTGTTAATTCACAATAGGTTTGCCTCAGCTGATAAAATCTATTGTAAATTAACAATGAAAAATCGCTTTACAAGGCGGCGGCGAAGTGCTATACTTTGCTTACATTTGAAAAACCCCTAAATGCGTTGACGAAAGACACGGGGCGTTTATTCAACGGAGTCAGAGAACTGTCGGTCGGTGCAAGACAGCCTCCGCGTAAACGGCTTATCCCTTTCGAAGCAGGGCGGCAGAACACAAAAGTAAGTCGCTCCGGTTGACACCGTAATATGTCTTGGGCTTGTGTGAGCCTCAGAGCGGACGCTTTAAGCGTCAATTTGGGTGGTACCGCGGATTATTCGATTCGTCCCAAACATGCGTTTGGGGCGTTTTTTTATGTGTAAATTCGGTTTGAAGGAGAAGTAAAAGACAATGAACAATTCCGTTATGGAAATCGCCGAGCGTATCAAAGGCCTCAGGAGCGCGGTGGGCAAAACCGCCGAGCAGATGGCCGAGGAAATCGGCGTGACGACAGAAGAGTATTACAGAGCCGAAGCGGGCGAACTTGACTTTGCTTTCACGTTTCTTTACCGCTGCGCCGGCGCGCTGGGCATCGACGTGTCGGAACTCATCACCGGCAAATCCGCCACGCTCAACACCTGGCAGGTGGTGCGCAAGGGCGAGGGTCTGCCGCTGGAACCGCGCGAAGGTTTCGCCTATTACAACCTGGCGTCGCTCAAAAAAGACAAACTTTCACAGCCTTATTTCGTGGTGGCGAAACACTCCAACACGCCGGAAAACTCGCCAATCAGCCTGACGCAGCACGCAAGCGAAGAGTTTGACTATGTGGTGAAAGGCACCCTCAAAGTGCAGGTGGAAGACCATATCGAAGTGCTGCACGAAGGCGACTGTATTTATTACGACAGCACCAAGCCGCACGGCATGGTGGCGGTGGGCAAAGACTGCGAGTTTATCGCCGTGGTCGTGCACGGCACCGCCGAAGAGTTCAAACTGCCGCACGAAGTGCACGAAAAATACGAGTCGGACAACGACAAAGACTACGATTACTCCAAATGCGTGTTCCACAAATTCGTCAAAGTCAAGGAAGACGAACACGGGGCGTTGCAGGAAATCAAGTTCACACCGACGAGAAACTTCAACTTCGCTTTCGACGTGGTGGACGCCGTTGCCGACAAAAACCCGAACAAGCGCGCAATGCTGTGGCTGTCCAAAGACAAGGAAGAGCGGGATTTCTCTTTCGGCGACATGAAACGCCTGTCAAATAAAGCCGCCAACTATTTCAAGGCAAAGGGCATCAAAAAGGGCGACAGGGTCATGCTGGTGCTGCAAAGACACTATCAGTTCTGGATTGCCATACTCGCTCTGCATAAACTGGGCGCAATCGTCATCCCCGCCACGCACCTGCTCGTCAAGCACGACTTCGAGTACCGCTTCCAGGCGGCGGGCGTGAAAGCCATTGTCGCCACCAGCGAAAACGACGTGCCGCACCAGGTGGACATGGCGCAGGAAACCAGCCCTACGCTGCAAATCAAAATGGTGGTGGGCGAAAACCGCGACGGCTGGGACAACTTTGACGCCGAAATGGAAAAATACAGCGACGTGTTCGAGCGTCCGCGCGGCGACGAGGACGTCACCAACGACGACCTCATGCTGATGTATTTCACGTCGGGCACGACGGGCTATCCGAAAATAGCGGCGCACAACTTTCTGTATCCGTTGGGGCATCTCATCACCGCGAGATACTGGCACCACGTTGACCCGAACGGTCTGCACTTTACCATAGCCGACACCGGCTGGGGCAAAGCCGTGTGGGGCAAACTGTACGGCCAGTGGCTGTGCGAAGCGGCTGTGTTTACCTATGACTTCACCAAGTTTGACGCCCACGACATTCTGCCGCTGTTCAAAAAATACAACATCACGACATTCTGCGCGCCGCCGACAATGTACCGCTTCTTTATTAAAGAAGACTTGTCGAAGTACGATTTGTCCATGCTCAAACACACGACCATCGCCGGCGAGGCGCTTAACCCGGAAGTTTTCGAGCAGTGGCTCAAAGCCACGGGGCTCAAACTTATGGAAGGTTTCGGTCAGACGGAAACCACGCTGACCATCGCCAACCTTGTGGGCATGGAGCCGAAACCCGGCTCGATGGGCAAACCATCTCCGCAATACGACGTGGATTTGCTGGACGCAGACGGCAACCCCGTCAAAGTTGGCGAACAGGGCGAAATATGCGTGCGCACAAGATACGGCGCGCCTTGCGGGCTTTTCGCGGGATATTATCTCGACGAGGAAAAGACCAAAGAAGCGTGGGATAACGACATTTATCACACCGGCGACATGGCGTGGAAAGATGAAGACGGTTATTATTGGTATATCGGCCGCACCGACGACGTCATCAAATCGTCGGGCTACCGCATCGGCCCCTTCGAGATCGAGAGCGTCCTGATGGAGCACCCGGCGGTGCTGGAGTGCGCCGTTACCGGCACGCCTGACCCGATAAGGGGGCAGGTGGTCAAAGCCACAATCGTTCTGACCAAAGGCAAAGAGGCGTCTGACGAACTCAAAAAAGAAATTCAGAACTACGTCAAGGTGCACACCGCTCCGTATAAATACCCTAGGGTGGTGGAATTCGTGGAAGCGCTGCCTAAAACCATCAGCGGCAAAATCCGCCGCGTCGCCCTCAGGGGAGAAGGAAAATAACAAAACAAAAAAGACTTGCCGCGGCAAGTCTTTTTTTATGCGATTAAACACAATTTGCGATTATTTATACACGGAGTTGCCGCGGCAGTCGGTGGCGACGATTACGGGGAAGTCTTCCACCGTCAGGATATACAGCGCTTCGGCGCCCAGATCCTCAAAGGCGACGAGTTCCGCCTTTTTGACGCAGTCGGCGTAAAGGGCGCCGGCTCCGCCTATCGCGGCGAAATACACGGCTTTTTGTCTTTTCATTTCTTCGATGACTTCTTTGCTACGCCAGCCCTTGCCCACCATGCCTTTAAGCCCGTGACGCAGGAGCAGCGGCGTGTAGGCGTCGCACCTGCCCGACGTGGTGGGGCCGCACGAGCCTATGACCTGCCCCGGCTGTTTGGGGCACGGACCCACGTAATATACCGTTGCGTTTTTGAGGTCTACGGGCAGAGGCTCGCCCCGGTTAATCATGGTCGTCAGGCGTTTGTGCCCGGCGTCTCTGCTGGTGAACATCTGTCCGCTGAGCAGCACGGCGTCGCCCGCGCTGAGCGATTCTATTACATCGTCTGTCAAAGGTAACGTTATCTTTTTCATATCCGCTCCGTCAGATTGTTTTTGTGCCGTGGCGCACCGAATGGCACTGCACGTTGATTGCCACCGGCAGCCCCGCCAGGTGCGTCGGGAATTTGTCGATATACACGGCAAGGCAGGTATGGTTGCCGCCGAAACCCTGAGCGCCTATTTCCAGCGCGTTTATTTTGTCCAGGATTGTCTGTTCGAGCCCCGCGAGCGTTTTGTCGGGATTGACGGAACCGACTTCGCGCAGCAGGCATTTTTTGGACATATACGCCGCTTTTTCGAAAGTGCCACCTATGCCCACGCCCACGATGACGGGCGGGCACGGGTTGGAACCGGCGAGTTTAACCGTTTCCACAACGGCGTCAATCACGCCTTCCACGCCTTTTGACGGGGTGAGCATATAAACTCTGGACATATTCTCGCTGCCGAAGCCTTTGGCAAGAAAACTGACCTTGACCTTGTCGCCCCTGACGATTTCGGTGTGGATAACGGCGGGCAGGTTTGTTTTGGTGTTTATTCTGTCAAGCGGGTCCAGCACGCTTTTGCGGAAATAGCCTTCCGCGTAGGCTTCTTTCACGGCTCGGTTCACGGCGTCGCCGACGTATTCGCCTGTGAGCGACACGTCCTGGCCTATTTCCAGAAAAATTACCGCCATGCCCGTGTCCTGACAGGCGGGCATGCCCAGCCGCGCCGCCTTTTCGTCGCTTTTGATTATCGTTTCGATGGCGAAACGCGCGGCGTCGTTAGTTTCGCTCGTCGCCGCTTCTTTCAGCATGCCGACGACGCCGCCGTCGACGTTGACGCAGCAGGCGAGAGCCATTTCTTTGACAGCCTTGTAAATTTCGTTGGTATCGATTGTTCTCATACGCAGATTTTAGCATTATTTCGCCGCCGCCGCAACAGGTTTGTTTTTTGTTGTTGATTTTTTTATAGTTTGATATAATGCTGTAAATGAAGTTTCAGACATTGTGCAGCGGCAGCAAGGGCAATTGCGCCGTGCTTACCGGCGGCGGCGCCACCGTGCTTATAGATTTGGGCATGAGCGTGCCGGCGCTGGAAAAGGCGCTGGGCGAAAGAAATATAAAGCCCGAAAAAATAGACGCGGTGTTTATAACCCACGAGCACACCGACCATATATCGGGGCTGGACGCCTTTTCCAAAAAATACGGCAAAAAGGTGTTCGTGCATGAAAAGGGGTTTTTGGAAACGGCGAAAAAACTGTATTGGACAAACCACCGCCTTACGTCGTTCGGCGACGGGTCTTTTGCTTTCAAGGGGCTGACGGTCAGCAGTTTCCGCTGTCCGCACGACAGCGCCTATTGCTGCGGCTACCGCTTTGACGACGGAACAGCCTCCGTCGCCACCGCTACCGACCTCGGCAGGGCGGACGGGCTCGCTTCTTTCGTAAAGGGCTGCGGGCTGGTGCTGCTGGAAAGCAACCACGACCCCGAAATGCTGCGCAAGGGCGACTATCCGTATATGCTCAAAAAGCGTGTGGGCGGCGGCAGCGGACATCTGTCAAACGAGCAGGCGGCAGGCGCCGCCGTCGAGATGGCGAAGCAGGGCGTAAGGCGCATTCTGCTGGGACATCTCAGCGAAAACAACAACACGCCCGAAACGGCGTTTCACGCCGTGGTGCAACAACTTGAAAAAAACGGCTTTACCGAAGGCGTGGACGTGATTGTCGACGTGGTGGGGCAGTGGAAACCCAGCGAGGTGTATAACGTTGAATAACAAGAGAGAAAGAATCAATATCGCCGACGGCGGCAAGGTGTTTGCCCTGGCGATTTTCATACCCGCCGTCGTCAGCGTGATTTTGCCGTTTATAATGTACGTCAGCCCGTCGTTTCTGGCGGACGAAACCGTCCGTTATTGGGTGGGGGTGTTTTTAAGCCAGTTTCTGCTGCTGGCGTCGTCAGTCGGCTACTGCGTTTACGGCAAAGTGAACATAGTAAAAGCCACCCGCCTCGACAGAAAAATCAAGTGGTGGCACGCCGCGCTCGCCATTGTTCTGGCGTTTGCCCTGCTGTGCTTTAATTTGCCTATTCAGTCCGCAGTCACGAATTTCCTGGCGGGACTGGGGCTGGATATGTCGGCGGCGTCGGCAATGCCTTCTCTCGACAACGCCGGCGCGGTGATACTCGCCGTCATTCTGGTGCCGGTTATGCCGGCTTTTGCCGAAGAAATCATTTACCGCGGGTTTATATGCAACGCCCTGTCGTCTGGCGACAGGAAACTAAGCGCCAAAGCGGTGCTTATATCGGCGGCGATTTTCGCCGTGATGCACCAGAGCCCCGTACAGACTATACACCCGTTTATTCTCGGCTGCGTTATGGCGACGGTGTATCTCGCCACGGGGTCGCTGTGGACAAGCGTGATTCTGCATTTCGTCAACAACTTTATCGTCATTATCCTCAGCGCGGTCGCGCCCGGGTTTGAAACGTTTGTAGTGGCGAACTGGTGGTGGATAATGCTTATCGCCGCCGCGGTCATAGCGCCGGTAATGTATCTGTTTGTCAAAAACGCCGTGAGCAAAAGCGACGACGAAATTATGCCGATTACGGTGGAAGAGCGCAACAAGTCGCTTCCGTATTTCGTGGCGGCGCTGTTCTTCTGCCTGTTTATGTGGGTTTTTGTGCTGTTGAGCTGATGTTTAAGGTCAAAATCGCCTGTGTGGGCAAAATAAAAGAGAGTTTCTACCGCGAGGCGGTGGACGAATACGTCAAGCGGCTGGGGCGTTTCTGCGACGTCAGAATAGTCGAAACGGCTGAGTGCCCGGTGTATAAACCATGCCCGACGGACGGCGAAACCGCAAAAGTCAGAAAGGCAGAAGCGGCGGGTCTTCTGGCGGCGATGGAAGGATTCTGCGTGTGTCTGGATATAGGCGGCGCCGAGATGTCCAGCGAGCGGTTTGCCGAACAACTGCGGCGGATAAAAGACATTTCGCCCGTGGTGACGTTTGTCATAGGCGGCTCTTACGGTATGGACGACAGCGTCAAAAACGCCTGCAAACTCAAACTGTCTTTCGGCAGAATGACATATCCGCACCAACTGATGCGGCTGGTGCTGTGCGAACAGATTTACAGGGCTTTTATGATTGACAGCGGCTCGGCTTATCACAAATAAGAACTTTCGCGGCATATAATATTGCCGGGGAAGTTATGTATCGTTACCGTGATTTGATTTCAGACGTCAAAAAACTGTCGCGCATGGGCGCCGAAACAGGCAGCATAGGCAAAAGCGTGCTGGGGCAGGAAATTCCGTATATCTTCGTGGGGCGCAAAGGCGGCCCGACGCTTGTCGCCGTGGGAGCCACCCACGCGAGGGAGCATATCACCGCCAAACTTGTGGCTAAACAGGCGCTGCGCTACGCCGCGGGCGACCTGAGGCTGGACGGCGGCATATATTTCGTGCCGATGCACAATCCCGACGGCGTGCGCCTGTGTCAGGAAGGCGCGGGGTTTATAAAGGACGCCGACAGGCGCGGGTTTCTGATTAAAGCCAACGGCGGCAGCGGCGATTTTTCGCTGTGGAAAGCCAACGCCGCCGCCGTGGACATAAACGTCAATTTCGACGCCGGCTGGGGCACGGGCGAAAGCAATCTGTTTTTCCCCGCGCCTTTCAACTATGTGGGCAGGGCGCCCATGAGCGAGCCGGAAACAAGGGCGGTGGCGGCGCTCATTGAAAAAACCGCCGCCGACTATGTGATAACGTATCACACCAAAGGAGAAATAATCTACTGGCAGTTCAACCAGCGGAACATGCGCAAATGGCGTGACTACCGCTACGCCCGCTTTGTGTCCCGTCACACGGGGTACCGCCTCGTCGGGCAGGGGAAAAGCGCCGGCGGGCTGAAAGACTGGTGCGTCGACGTTATGAAAATTCCCGCCGTTACGGTGGAAACGGGCAGCGACGCTTATGGATATCCCTATCCTTACAGCCAGTTTGACGATATTCTGAAAAGGAATCTCACGGTGCCGCAGCGTATGCTCAACACCATAGCCAAGGAAAAACCGATATGGAAAAGAAATTTATGAAAGCGGCGATACGCGAGGCGGTTAAAGCCGCCCGAAAGGACGAAGTGCCCATCGGCGCCGTCATAGTGATGGACGGCAGGATTATCGCCAGAGGGCACAACACCCGCCACAAAACCAAAAACGCCGTAAACCACGCCGAAATCATCGCCATTCAAAAGGCGTGCAAAAAGGTGGGCGACTGGCGGCTGAGCGGCTGCGACCTTTACGTCACGCTGGAACCGTGTCCGATGTGCGCCGGCGCCTGCGTCAACGCCCGCGTCGACAACGTGTATTTCGGCGCCTACGACCAAAAGGCAGGCTGCGCCGGCACTCTCATGAACATACCGGCGGACGGGCGGTTCAACCACCGCTGCGGCGTGACCGGCGGCATTATGGAAGAAGAATGCGTGAGCCTTTTGGGAGAGTTTTTCAGAAACAAGCGCGAATCGGCCAAAAGAGAAAAATAAAAACCGCTCGATAAGAGCGGTTTTGTTTTTTTTGTTTAAGCGGAGACGGTGGAGTCAAAGTGCATATAGCCCTGACTCATACGGACGATGACGTATTTGTATATTAAGTCGCCTGCCACAGGCGGAGCCATTTTTTCGGTCTGCTCGCAGTAGTAATAGTACGGATAACCCATACCGGTAGGCACGGCGCCAATCCTGATATATTCCGTGCTGTCGTTCGGGAGGGTGTAAGGCGAGCTGCCGTCATACGCCACGGTGACTTCCTGCGTCGCCTGCTCGGTGGAGTTGAAGAAATTCAGCGTGGTGGAACTCGCTTCCGCCAGTCCCGCCATGTCGATGGAGCGTATCGCCAGCAGCATGGCCTCGTTGTCGAAAATAAGGTCGGTGCCGACGCTGACCGTCGTTTCGTCGAGTTTGCCCTCCACGTCGCCTGTGTTGTCGGTGAACTTTGTGGCGGCGCTGCCGTCGGAATAGGTCGTTTCGGTGGAATAATCGTTGTAAGCCACTTCTTTGTCAAGGTTACTGTTCCAGTACACCACGGCGCCTTTCACCGTTTTTGACGAAGAAACCGGCGCGCCGCCCAAGGCGATTTTGCCGAACACCGCGCGGCTGGTCATGGTGGAAGTAAACGTCACGCTGCCGTTGTCAACGGTATATATACCGCTGTCGTCTATAACCGACTGCCAGTTATCGGCAAAGCCGTCCAGCGAATAGGTCTGTTTTACCGTCATTTCGATTTCCAGCACCCAGTTGCCGTTTTCCTCGCTTATTTCGTAAGTCATGTAACTGTCATCGGAAATGGAGTCCGGTTTAACCTGTACGCCCGCCGTTTCCGGATAGTCATAGTAGTCGTCCGGCGCCGACGTTTCGGTAATCATCGAGATTTTGTAAGTGCGGGTTTCTCCCGCTTCCCATCTGTCTATCTGCGAAGGCGGCGTTGTGCCCGAACAGCCCGTGAAGGCGAAAACCGCCAAAACCAACGCGAAAACAAGGCTTAAAGTCTTTTTCATATATCCTCTCCAAAGAGTATTTTTTTGCGTATGGGTAATTATAGCACAAAACCCGTCAAAATCAAACCGTTTTGAGCCCCTTTCACGGGACGTCTCCGTGTTTACAAAAAAACCGCCGTTTGATATAATCTGCTTATGGATTACCGTATCATTGCCGCCGATAACTACGCGACGGCGTCGGAATGTATAATCGATATGCTCAAAAAGACCGACCAGAGCGATTTGTCGGCGTCGCACATCGTGATTTCAAACGACAGGTGCAGCATGTCGACGGAACTTGAAGTGCTTGACGCGCTGGGCGGCAGTTTCAACACGCGGGTGCTGACTTTCGCCAGGCTGACCAGTGCCATTATGACGGAAAAAAAGTTTATTTCCAAGCAGAGCGCCATTATGCTGATAAGCAAACTGGCGGGGGAGATGAAAGACGATTTTTCCTGTTTCAAAAAATCTTACGACACGACCGGCTTTGCCCAGAGCATGTACGAAGCCGTTTCGCAGCTGAAATACTCCGCCGTCGAACCCCGTGACATCAATCCCGACGCCTATGAAAAAAACCTGAGGGCTAAAATGCGGGACGTCAGGATGATTTACGCCGCGTATGAAGACTTTATAAAGGACAGATACGTCGACTCCGGCTCCAAACTCAAAGAACTCATCGCCAGGTGCGGCGACAGCGGACTGATTAAAAACTCACGCTTTTACATAAAAGATTTCGACAACTTTTCAACGCAGGAAATCCTGATAATACGCCAGCTCGTCATCCATTCAAAGGGCGTTGTGGTCGCCGTGCCGTATATGCAGGGCGACGACCTGTATCCCGACGACGCCTTTCGCTCGCTCGTGAACGTGGCTTCGGGGCTGGAAACCGACGCCAAAATCGACTATGTGCGAAAAAACAGGGGCGGGTTTACAAGCGTGATAGCCGATAATCTTTTCAGATACAAAACGTCTTTCGTCCCGTCCGACCATAAAGGCGCTGTTTCCGTCAGAAAGGCGGGCGACGTCTTTGCCGAAATGGAAGGAGTCGCCGCCTATATCCGCGGCAAGGTGGAACGGGGAGCGCGCTACAAAGACTTTTTAATCGTGGCGGGCGATGTGGAAAAATACGTTTACGCCGCCGACAGGGTGTTCGGCAGGTACGGCGTGCCGTATTTTCCCGACACCAAAGTCGCCCTTTCGGAGCACCCGTTCTGCGCTTTTCTGACAGACATCGTGCGCGCCGCCGTAAACGGTCTTGACAGGGAAAGCTGCCTGCGGCTGGCGAAAAACTATTTTTTCCCCTCGGCGGGAGAAACCCCGTCCGGCGGAAAAACCGAATGGTTTGAAAACTATTGCCTGAAAAACAATCTGCTGTATTTTTCATCGCCTTTCGACGACATGACCGAAGAAGGCGCCGAGGCGGAGAAAATCAGGCGTGAAATAGCGGACTTTGTTTCTTCGGCGGGCATAACGCCGACGGGCACCGTCGGAGAGTACGCCGAAAAACTCCTCGCCGTTGCCCGGAGCGGGCGCGTGGCGGCGCTTTTCGCGCGGCTCGCCGCCGAGGAAGAGGCGGAGTACCCGGCGCTGCGGAAAGTGACCGAGCAGATACCGGACAAAACGGCGGACGTGCTGGAAACGCTCGCCGCCCTGTTCGGCGAAGACCGCTGCACCGCCGAAAAATTCGCCGACACTCTGAAAGCGGGCTTTGACTCGACTTTTGTGTCAATCATTCCGCTTTACAACGACTGCGTGGTGTTTACGAGCGTGGCGAAAGCCAGAGCCAACGGAAACAGGCACCTCATTGTCGTGGGGGCTGCCGACGGCGAATTTCCGTCTGTCAGTCGAGACACGAAAATCATCAGCGACGCCGACATCGACAAACTGGAAAAGGGCGGCGTCAGCGTCACGCCGAAGACGGAAAACCGCAACCGGCGCGAAAAATTCAACGTCTATCAGCTGCTTTCGGCGCCGAGGGAAAGTCTGTATATGTCATACGTCGTCGGCGGCGACGGGGCAGCCCCGTGCGAGGCGGCGGAAGAAATCGCCGCGATGTTCGGCATGGAAGCCGCCGAGGTTTCGGCGCGCGAAGTGTACGGCTTAAAACAGGCGGAAGAAATCTTCGTGGGAGAGGCGTCGGCTTACATGGACGGCTACAACCCTTCGCCTGTATACGCCGCTTCGCTGTACAGGGCGCTGAAAGACGGCAATCCGGCTCTTTTCGGGTATCTCGCCGCCGGCGGCGACAAACCGCCGATAAAAAACGGCGAAGCCGTGCTGCTGCCCAAGGGCAGAACGTCGGTAACCAGAATGGAGCAGTTTTACCGCTGCCCTTACGGATATTTTCTGGCTTACGGCATAGGGGCGAAAGAGCGCGAAACGGGCGAACTCAGGCCGCCCGACACAGGCAGTATATTGCATGACGTGCTGGAACAGTTTATCAGAATCAATTATATAGACGGCGGGAGCGCTTCGGCGGAGGACATCGTAGCGCGGTGTCTTGGCGACGATAAATACGCCTATCTCAAAAAGATACCGGGGCAGCGGTTCGCTTTCAGGCGGTTGGAAAAAGAGGCGGTCGCCGTGTGCGCCGCCGCGGCGGAACTCATCGGAAAATCGGCTTTCAGACCCGCTTTCGCCGAGTTGCCTTTCGGTTACGACGGCAAAGAGACTGTCGGCGAAATTTCGCTGGTGGGCAAAATAGACAGAATCGACACATGCGGCGGCAAGTTTATTCTGCTGGATTACAAGACGGGCAAAGCCAGGTTCAGCGAAAGCCTGCTGTACGCCGGACAGAAACTGCAACTTCTGACATACGTCGCCGCGGCGGAAAAACTGACGGGCAAAGAATGCGCCGGGTTTTTCTATATGCCTGTGCACGACAAATTTACCGACGGCGGTCCGAGATACGGATACACCGGCAGGGTGCTTGACGACGGCGAAACGGTGTTCGAAATCGACCTTGCGGCGCGGCCGGGCGGCAGAAGCGAAATTGTGGGCTGCGGCATCAAAAAAGACGGCGGCATAAGCGGAAACGGCAAGGCCGGCATGACAAAAGAACAGCTTGATGTTTACAAGCGGTACACCGCCGTTATGCTGCAGAGCGCCGTGGACGACATGAAAAACGGTTTTATAGCGCAGCGTCCGTATGACAACGCCTGCCAGCACTGCGTTTTTTCCGCCGTGTGCGACTACATTGACCTTGGTGGAAGCGGAAATAAGGTTTCCGCCGACATGGATACTCTGACGGAGGCGGTGAAAAATGGCTGAAAACAAAAAACAATTCGTGCCGTCGCCCGAACAGCGGAGAGTGCTGGACAGCGTGGGCAAAAACATGCTGGTTTCGGCTTCGGCGGGCACGGGAAAAACAACCGTCATGATACAGAAAATAGCGGGGCTGATAAAAAGCCGCAAAGCCGCGCTGAAAGAAATTCTCGTCGTCACGTTTACCGACATGGCGGCGTATGAAATGAAAAAACGCCTTGTAAAAGAACTGTCGGTGTCGCAGGACAGGGAAATTCTGTCACAGTTGTCGTACATCGACACTTGCGATATTTCCACCCTGCACTCTTTCTGCTCGTCGCTGATACGCAGATATTTCGTGGACGCCGATATAGACCCCGCTTACAAAATCCTCATGGGGGCGGAGAGGGACATCGCCTTCGGCGCGGCGGTGGAAAGAGTGTTCCGCCGTCATTACCTCGCGGGCGACGGCGAGTTTACCGACCTTGTGGAAATTTTCGGCTGGGGCAGGAGCGACGACAACGTCAAAAGCATAATCGGCGAACTGTACTCTTTTATGTCTTGCAAGCACGACGCCGGAAAATGGCTGGAAGAAACAAGGGAGAGATACGCCGTCAGGGACGGGGAAAACTTTTACACAAAAGCGCTCAACGCCGAGATATGCGGCGTTTTCGCCGACATACGCCGCCGCATGGACGGCGCCGCCGCCGCGGCGCTTTCCGCCGGGCTGGAAAAAGACGCGCTCTATATGTCAGATTTGGCCGCTTCCGTCACGGTGTCGGGCAAAAAGAATCTCGAAAGCAATCTTGCCGAAATAAGGGCGATGTCTTTTCCGCCTTTGCCTAAACTCGCTTCCAAAGACGCCGACGACGCGCGGGCGGCGGCTCACGGGCTGTGCGGCAAAGTCAAAACGCGCGCCGCCGAAGCCGTAAAACGCTGGGCGGGCGCTCTGCCCGACGCGCCTTATCCGACGCTGCTCAAACAGGCGGAAGACTCGGAAAAGTTGTGCGAAAAGTTGTTTGAGCTGACACGCGAAACGGCGGAAGAATACGAAAAATATAAAAAACAAAACGCTTTTCTGGACTTCAACGACCTGGAACACAAAGCGCTCAAAGTGCTGTCGTCCGCCGCGGTGGCGGAAGAAGTCAGGGGGCAGTACAAATATGTTTTCGTGGATGAGTATCAGGACATCAACGAAATTCAGGAGGCAATTATTTCGCTGGTAAAAGGCGAAAACAACACCTTTATGGTGGGCGACGTAAAACAGAGCATTTACGCCTTCCGCCAGTGCGCTCCCGACATTTTCGTGGACAAGATAAACCGGTTCGAGCGTGAAGCCGACCTGAACCAGGTGGAGTATCTCAACCGCAATTACCGCAGCGACAGAGACATTCTGCGGTTTGTCAACGGGGTTTTTTCCGCCATAATGACGGAAGAGTTCGGCGGGGTGGATTACAGCGGCAAATCACGGCTGGAAGGCGAAAGCGCCCTGAAAGGGGGCGCCGCCGCCGTTACGCTGGACATGATTGCCTTTGACGGAGCGAAAGAAACGCCCGCCGGCGTTTACGGCCCTAAAAACCCGCCCGCCGCGCCTTTCGGCAAAGCGGCGGCGGAAGCCAAAGTCATAGCCGACGAAATCAGGGGGCTAATCGGCCTTGTGTGCGAAATCGACGGGGTTAAACGCCCTTTGACTTACGGCGACATGGTTATTTTGTGCCGCGACTCGCAAAGCCACACCCGCGAACTGGTGTCGCGCCTGCGCGAGGCGGGGCTGCCCGTCAACTTTTCGTCGCCGAAAGACGCGCTGGCTTCCGCCGAAATAAAGGCTCTCGTAAACCTGCTGCGCCTTGCCGACAACCGCTATCAGGACCTGCCGCTGGTCGCCTGCATGACGGGCTTTGCCGGCGATTTTACCGACGGCGAGGCGGCGGAGATTTTCGGCGAAAAGGGGGAAAACCTCTGGCTCAGAATGGAAGAGTATGTCCGGGCCCATGACAACGAAACGACCCGCAAGGCCGAAAAATTCATGACGTTTGTGAAAAAGACGGCTTTTCTGGCGCAAAGCCTGCCCGTGCACAAACTGCTGGCGTGGGTGCTGGACGCCACTGACTTTTCACTGCGGGTGCTGGGGCTGCCGGACGGCGAAACACGCATGAAAAACGTCAACGTTTTTTGCGATTCCCTTAAAGACGCCCCTTACAACCGCTCCGTAGCCGAGTTTATAGGGTTTGCCGACGGCGCCGACAGCGCCGCCGCCGAACTGCCGTCCATGGCGAAAACCGACGCGGTGCGCGTCATGACAATACACAAAAGCAAGGGGCTGGAATTTCCCGTGGTGTTTATTTCCAACTGCGGCAAGGCGTTCCGTTTCAGACCCGGCGGCGTGATATGCGACAAAAAATACGGTTTCGCCGCCAAGGCGTATGACGTCGCGGCGCGGGTGGCATCCAATACCGTGCCGAGAGTTTTTCTGGAAAGCAGGGCGGAAACAAAAATGAAAGAAGAGGAAATGCGGCTGCTTTACGTCGCCATGACCAGGGCGAAATGCCATCTTTTCATGACCGGCTGTCACGAGGCGGGCAAAGAGGGGGACGGCAGTTATTTTCAATGGATAGAACGCGCGGCGGCGGCAATGCCCGACGGCGTGTGCGTCAAAAAGGTCATTGCGGCCGACAGAACCGAAGAGCCGTGCGCGAAGTGCAGGCGGGAGTTTGCTTACGGCGCTTTCGACGACAAGACGGCAAGTGAAATAAAGCGCCGCGCGGAGTGGAAATACAGCCACGCCGCCGCCACGACGATGGAACTCAAGGCCGTGTCGTCAAACCTCAAACCGTATCAGCGGGCGGGGGAAGACGAAACCGATTTCGTGCCGGTTGTGATTGACGCCGCCGACGCCCCCGCGAACGTCACGGGCACGGCGTATCATAAGGTGTTTGAGAAGATAGATTTCCGCGACAGAACGCTTGACAACGCGCGCGGCGTGATAGACAGGCTTGTCGCCGAGGGTGAAATCGCCCCCGAGACCGCCGCTTCGCTCAGCCCGGAATTTGTGCTGAAAGTCATAAGCCTGCCCGTTTTCGACGGTCTGGAAAACAAAAAAGTGTATCGGGAACTGCCGTTTATGCTTAAAACA
>ERZ1643250.1174-NODE-1174-length-23758-cov-6.151584_pt1 | contig 23758 bp, 20 predicted proteins | sample MGYA00579262_ERZ1643250 | MGnify/ENA primary metagenome ERZ1643250 (study PRJEB29033, sample SAMEA4952265) | chicken gut metagenome | biome: Broiler Chicken; feature: Gastrointestinal Tract; material: Caecum | place: Ireland | collected 2018 | study: Broiler... | reverse complement strand
CTTGAAAAGCCAAGGAGCAAAGCTCAGCTTTTCAAGCGTTTCTGTGCGTTGGGGATGCGCCGCGGGCTTTCTCCCTGCCCGGGAAAACAGGAGCCGTGCGTGGGCCTGTACCCGGAACCAGCCGCGTGCGTGCGAGACACGGGGAGGAAAGAGACACGGTGCGCGACTTGCTCGCCGCAGGCGCGGGCTTTCTCCCCGCCTGGGAAAACAGGAGCCGTGCGTGGGCTTGCACCCGGAAAGAACCGCGTGCGTGCGAGACACGGGGAAGAAAAAGACACGGTGCGCGACTTGCCCACCGCAGGTGCGCGTGCGTGCGAGACGCGGGGAGGAAAGAGACACGGTGCGCGACTTGCCCACCGCAGGTGCGCGGGCGTGCGAGACGCGGGGAAGAAAAAGACACAGTGCGCGTCTTGCTCACCGCAGGTGCAGGTGTGTTACGGGGCGGTGTAGAATTCGGAGGGATGGTAGCCGGAGAGGGCCGCGTCGTTGAATGTGACGCCCTCGAAGGCGTCGACGGCGGCGTCGAGCTCACCGGTGAATTCATCCGCCTTCAGGGAGGTAAGCAGCGCTTCGCGGTTGTTCTCGTCCGCAAGGAACTCGTCGGTGTCGGCGGTGATGTCGTTCTTGCGCATCAGGAGCACGCCCTTGCTCAGGATCGTGACCTCAATGCTGCGCGTTTCGCCCGCCTCCATCTCGTCAAGGGCCGTTTTCACCTCGGAGGGGAACGAGGACTCGAGCGTGTCATTGTTCACAAGCTCATGGCTCGGCTCGGTATCGGTGGAACCGGTGAGATCGGCGAAGAACTGGGCAGCCTGATCCATTGTCATTGCGCCGTTGTTGATATCGGCGGCATAGCCGTCAAACAGCGCCTTGCGCTCTTCGGCTTCCTCGTCCGTCATCTCGTCCGATTCGCCTTCGGCGCCCGTCATTTCGGCCTCCGTCTTGTATTGCAGGGAACCGAGCACATAGTCGAAGTCATAATAGGTGGACTCAAACTGCGTGCGCAGCTCGTCCTCCGAGACCTCGCGCTCGCCGCCTTCGCCGTACATGCTGTCAAACAGCTTGCGCATCATGACGGAAAGCTCACCATAAGCGATGGTGAACGAGTCGAGCGACACATACTTCTTCACGGAATCCGGCACATAGCCCCACTGGGAGCTGGCCAGGCTCTCGGCCTGCGCCTGCTCGTCGTCCGTGAGCGGGATGCCGCGCGCTTCCAGCTCGCTGCGCAGGTAATAGATCTCCTTCGTCATGCGCATGGCTTCGTTCCGGATCCATTCCTCGGCGGGCTGGCCGTCGATCTCCTGCTCCAGCAGGTTGGCGGAGGTGTCCACGCCGTCCTGCGTCTGCGCCAGGGAAATGGCGGCGTAAAGATTGTAGACATACACGCCGACAGGCAGGCGATCGCCGTCTTTTTCCGCGCTCCAGCTCTGGTCGGCGGTCGAGCAGGAGACAGCGCCGAGCGCCACGCACAGGGCGAGCAGCAGGGCGGTCATTTTTCTGATCATTTTCATAGCTGTTTTTCACTCCGAACTGATAAAAAATTTATGGCAAGGGCGGGCGGCCGTCCTGCGGCCGATCCTCCCCTGTTTTCTGTTCCACTCGGTAGCGCGGCCTTGCCTTGACCTCGCTGTAGATTTTGCCCACATACGTGCCCACCACGCCGACGCACAGAAGCTGCACGCCGCCCAAAAGCCAGATGGAGCACACGATGGCCGTCCACCCGGCCACGGTGTGGCCGCAGAAGTGCGAGATCAGCGCATAGAGCAGGCCCGCCACGCTGCCCGCCGACACGAGCAGGCCAAGCGTGGAGATCAGCCGCAGGGGCTTGACGCTGAACGAGGTGATGCCGTCCAGCGCGAAGGCGAGCATGCGGCGCAGCGGATACTTCGATTCACCGGCAAACCGCTCGTGCCGCTCATAGAACACGTAATCGCTGCGGTAGCCGATGAGCGGCACCACGCCGCGCAGGAACAGGTTCACCTCGCGGTATTCGGACAGCGCGTCGAGCGCGCGGCGGCTCATGAGCCGGTAGTCCGCGTGGTTGTACACGAGTTCCACGCCCAGCAGCTTCATGAAGCGGTAAAACCCCTGCGCCGTGGCGCGCTTGAAGAACGTGTCCGTTTCGCGGCTGCTGCGCACGCCGTAGACAATGTCGCAGCCTTCGAGGAATTTCTGCACGAACTGCGGCAGCACGGAGACGTCGTCCTGCAGATCGGCGTCCAGGCTGACGGCGCAGTCCGCGCACGTGCGGGCTTCCATGAGCCCGGCGAGCAGGGCGTTCTGGTGGCCGCGGTTGTGCGCCAGCTTCAGCCCGCGCACAAGCGGGTTTTCGCTCGCAAACGACTCGATGAGCCGCCATGTGCCGTCGCGGCTGCCGTCATCCACAAAGAGCATGCGGCTCCCTTCGCCGGCCAGCCCCTGCGCCTGCATCTCCGAGAGGCGCTGCGTGAGCTGCCGCACCGTTTCCGGCAGGACTTCCTCCTCGTTATAGCACGGAATCACCAGATAGACCGTTGGCTTCATCGTCTTGTTTCCCTCCCTGACCGTTTTGTTTGGCCGCCCGGTCGAACCGGCGGGCCAGCCGCAGATAGAGGATGAGGATCAGCACGCCGGCCACGCTCACGACGGCGCCGAAGCGCAGGCCCGGGGTGCTGTAGTCAAAGCGGATCTCGCTCGTGCCGGCCGGCACCTTCACGGCCATGAACCCGACGTTCACCTTCTCCACCTGCGCCGGTTCGCCGTTCACGGTGGCTCTCCAGCCGCTCTCATACGGCACGCTGAAGAACACGAGCCGTTCCCGGTCGGAGGTGAACACGGCGGAAAAGCCGCCGTTGTCGCGCGAAAAGCTGCTGCAGGACATGGATCGCCTGTCGAGGCAGTCCTGGTAATAGGCTTCCTCCGTGTAGGTGAACACGATGTCCGAGCCGCCGGAGGGGGAGACGGTCTCCGTGCCGTCCGAAAGGCCGGGCACGCCGCCCTCCTCCGTTTCCGGCAGGGAGAGCGTGTCTGCGTGCTGCAGGATCCCGTCATACCGCTCGGCCTGCTCGTCCGAGAGCACAATCGCCTTGAGCAGCAGCAGGTGGCGGTTCGACTCCGTCACGGCGTCGTATTCCTCGCGCGTGATGTAATAGTCATAGGAAAAGCCCATCGGGATGTAATACTGGTTTTCCCAGATGTGGAAGCCGTTCTGATCGGCGTAGTACGTCCAGCCGGGCATCTCGGGCGTCTGGCCGTCCGCGCCGCCGAAGTTGCCGCCCATGGGGATCGGGTCGAACAGCCAGCGGCAGGAGGTGAGGCCCCGCAGGCCGTAGACGTCCGTGTCCGGACGGGAGCCGACGTCCCGCTGGACGCCGATGGTGGGATAGAACTCCATGACGGAGCCCGGCACGATGCTGTGGAACGCCTGGATGGTGGGGATCTGCCAGAACATGGCCTGGTTGTCCATGCCGTCATAGATGTCGATGCGGCAGTTTTCGGTGTCCGGCAGGGAGACGTCCTCTCCGCCGTTGAGCGCATAGGGGATGATGAATTTGTGCGTGTCGTCGCTCTGTGTCTTGCCGAGGGCGATGAAATAGAGCGCATACACCACCGTGATGAGCGACACGCCGAAGATGGCCAGCCGCAGGAACCGGCGGCGGCTGCGGAACAGCCAGCGCAGCAGGATGGCGAGCAAAAGCAGGCTCAGCAGCGCGATGGCCACATAGCTCCAGAAGCGGGTGGGGTAATCCTCCAGCCCGAACGTGACGCTCTCGGTGCCGTCGTCGTTCTGCACCGTCTGCCACATGAGGCCAATGGGCAGGGCGATGCCGAGCGTGATGGCGATCGTCCAGCGCAGGGCGCGGCCCCAGTTCACGCCGGGGCGGTCCACGGCCATCACGGTGGCGAGGCTCATCATGAGCGTGATCATGTAGAACCAGCGCGCATAATAGCTGGCGTTGAAGAGCTGGAACGCCGCGTTGAGGATCGGCACGAAGGCCATGAGGAAGAGCAGCGGCAGCAGCGTTTTAAGCCAGTGCTTCCCGCGCTTCTGCAGGAAACCGATGACGCCCGTCATGGAGAACAGCGGCAGCCACGCGCCGAGCGACGCCCACTTGGCCTCGCTGTCCGGCGTGAAATTCGGCCGGGCGGGAATATCCGGCGGGAAGAAGAAGCATTCTAAAATGTGGATGTAGCGCTGGTTCCAGCCATAGAGCAGCGCGCTCCAGCCCTCCGGCGGGTTATCGACGCGCGGGTTCTGCACCACGGCCAGCACCGTGGGCACGAGCAGCACGCACGAGAGCAGCACGCCCGTGACGGCCTCGCAGAACAGCAGCAGGAAATCGCGCAGGTTGAGCTTCCAGTCGCGCACAATCAGGCGCAGGAAGAAATAGATCAGCGTGAACACGACCTGGCCCACGAAGAAATAATAGTTCACGAAGCAGCACACGAACACGAAGAGCGCGAACACGCCGCGCCGCCGCGTGGCCATGTATTCGTCGAGCGCCCACAGGAGCAGCGGGAAGAACACGATCGCCTCGTGGAAGTGGTTGAAAAAGATGTTGTAGACGGAAAAACCCGAAAAGGCGTAGAGCAGGCCGCCAAGCACGGCGGCGTCCGCGCGGATCACGTAGCGGCGCAGGTAATGCGCGCCCGTGGCCGAGGCGCACGCAAATTTCAGGATGAGCAGCGGCCCCATGAGATAGGGCACGGCCTCGCTGGGGAAAGGGATCGTGAGCCAGAAGAAGGGGCTGCCCAGCAGATAGAAGCTGTAGCTGCCGATGAAATTCGCGCCAAGGTCTGTCGTCCAGCTCCAGCCGATGTTCCCGCTGCGCACGGCGTCGTGGCACATCCGGTAAAACGGCACCTGCTGCACGTTGTAGTCGCCGTAGAAGAGGAAATACCCGTTGTCGTAGATCATGAAGGGCAGGAAAAAGAGCAGCGCCACGAGGAATCCGATCCCGAAGGCGCGCCACACATAGCGGGAACGCCAGCGGGCCAGGATCTCCCGGCGCAGCTCCTCGAGTCTTTCGGCGGCGGCCGTCATAAAAAGTCCCCCTTTCCGAAACCTTTTTCAGGGAAGAAACGTCTTATAGGCGGAGCCTGCCGCCGGGCGGCGCACACGCGCCCGCACCGGCCGCGCAAGGCCCGCGCAGCCTCCTAACAGTATAGCACAGTCGGGCGGAAAGAAAAAGTTAAAAAACTGTGACGAAACTTGCAAAATCCGCGCTCTTCCCTTATAGTAAAAGGGATACCGGCCAATTGCGGCAGAATCCGTGAAAAAGCGGCACAGGAAGGGGGGTGCGCAGTGCGCCATTTTTTTGCCCTGCTCTCGCGCATGAAGCACATCCACCGCTGGGGCCTGATGCGCTGCACACGCGAGGAAAACCTGTGCGAGCACAGCTTTGAAACGGCGGTGATCGCACACGCGCTGGCCGTGCTGCGCAACACGCGCTTCGGCGGCAGCGTTTCGCCGGAGCGGGCCGCCGCGCTCGCGCTCTTCCACGACGCGCCGGAGATTTTCACCGGCGATCTGCCGACGCCCGTGAAATACGGCTCCCGCGCGCTGCGCGATTCCTACGCCGCGGTGGAGGAACACGCCCGCGCCCGGCTGCTCGGCGCGCTGCCGGAGGATCTGCGCCCTGTTTACCGCCCGCTGCTCGCGGAGGATGGCAAGGGCGGGGAAGAGGAGCTGCGCCGCCTGGTGAAAGCGGCGGACAAACTTTCCGCCCTCATCAAGTGCGTGGAGGAACGCCGCGCCGGGAACCTGGAGTTTGCGCGCGCGGAGCAGAGCACGCGCCGGGCGATCGAGGGGATGCACCTGCCGGAGGCGGACTGCTTCCTGCGGGAATTCCTGCCGGCCTACGCCTTGACGCTCGACGAGCAGGAAACCGGCTGCGGGCCGGGTGAAGAACCGTGAACCGCTCCCGAACGCGCACGCGCCGGGAGATCATTTTGAGAAGCAAAGAGGAAAGGGGCCTTTTCCATGAAACAAAGCCAGGAGGATCGGAACCTCCGCCACCTGAAAACAAAGCCGCGCACCCGCAAGGCTGTTTTGGCGCGCAACATTGCCATCCTGTTTGTGAGCGTGGTGTTCCTGTTCGCCGGCGTGGCGTGCGTGTATGCCGAATCCATGCTGGGGCGCATCAACACCGTGATCGACGAGCAGACGGCCGGCGACAACCCCTTCCAGGCCACGAGCGCCGACAGCGAGCCCCGGGATGAGGATCCCTTGGAATCCGGCCTGGAGGAGGAAGCCGGGCAGATCAGCGACGGCCTGAAGAAGGTGAACGGCCTTTGGCATGACGACAGCATCGTGAACCTGCTCGTCATGGGCGTGGACGATTACCAGGCGAACGACGTGGGCCGCACCGACAGCATGATGCTCGTCACGATCGACACGCGCCACAAGCAGCTCAAGGTGACGTCCTTCATGCGCGACATGTATGTGGCAATCCCGAACAACGGCTCGCAGCGCATCAACGTGGCCTACAGCTACGGCGGGCCGACGCTGCTCGTCTCCACGATCGAGGCAAACTTCGGCATCGACATCGATCGCTGGATCGTCGTCGATTTTGACGCGTTCACCGAGATCATCGACGCCATGGGCGGCGTGGACATCACGCTCACGCAGGACGAGGCGAACCTTGTGAACCGCTATTCCGGAGACCCGCGCTGGAACCTTTCCGAGGGCACCTTCACGCTCAGCGGCGCGCAGGCCCGCTATTACAGCCGCATCCGCGCCATCGGCGACGACTTCGAGCGCACGGAGCGCCAGCGCAAGGTGTTCTCCTCGCTCGTGAACAAGTTCAAGGGCTCGGACATCGGCACGATCAACAACATCCTGGCCAACACGCTCAACCTGATCCAGACGAACATGAGCCGCAACTACATCCTGAACCTGGCCTCGCAGTCGCTCACCTATCTGAACTACGACGTGCACCAGTCGCGCGTGCCGGGCGACGGCAATTACGACGCGACCTATGTGAATGGCATGGCCGTGCTCGTGCCGGACCGCGAAGCGTGCAGCGAGGATCTCGTGAAGTTCGTGTTCGGCGACGCCGACGAGTTTGAGGCGGAGCAAGAAAATTAACCGGCAGCTGCAAGAATCTACTGGCTTTTTCTGTTGCTTTGTGCTAAAATAGAACACAGGGCAGCCGGTGCGCAACCCGGGCGCGGGCGTCCCAAATGCAAGGATAGAGAGGTGTCCTTATTATGAAACTGATATTCGCGATTGTGAGCAACGACGACAGCAGCATGGTTGCTTCCGCTTTGACAAAGAACGGCTTTTACGCCACGAAGCTCGCCACCACAGGCGGCTTCCTCAAGGCAGGCAACACCACCTTCATCTGCGGTGTGGATGATGAGAAAGTGGATCGCGTGATCGATATCATTGCCAAACAGAGCAGCCGCCGCACCCAGCTCGTGCCCAGCGCCACCACGATGGACGTGGGCATGTACACCTCCTTCCCGGTGGAGGTCACCGTGGGCGGCGCGACCATCTTCGTGCTGAACGTCGATCGCTTCGAGAAGGTATAAAGAAGGCATAAAAAACCGGGCGTTTTTTCCTTTGCACCAGACGGGGCGGCTTTCGGGCCGCCCCTGATCTTTCTAAAAAGGGGCGCGCGGCGCAGGAGGCGTTTCATGAATTTTGGCGGCTTGGTGAAAGACGGGAAACTGCAGCGGCAGCTCACGGCCGCGTTCGGCGGCGATCGGCTGCCGAACGCGGCGCTGCTGGAGGGCGGCACGGCCGAAGAGCGGCGCGGCACGGCGCTGCTGCTGGCGCGCGCGGCGCTCTGCTCCGGCGCGGGCGAGCGGCCTTGCGGCGTGTGCCCAAACTGCGTGAAGGCGCTCGCAGGCTCCCACCCGGATCTGCGCGTGGAGGGCGGCTCCGGCGCAGCGCGGTCCTTCCACGTGGACGTGATCCGCTCCGTGCGCAGCGACGCCTTTATCAAGCCGAACGAGGCCGCCCGCCGCGTCTTCGTGCTGCTGGAAACGCAGGCGATGTCCGAGCAGGCGCAGAACGCGCTGCTCAAGGTGCTCGAGGAGCCGCCGGCCGGCGTGCTCTTCCTGCTCACCGCGCCCTCCGCTTCCGCGCTGCTGCCCACCGTGCGCTCCCGCGTGCAGTCCTTCCGGCTGCCGGGGGAAGCGCCGTGCGGGGCGGACCCGGAGCTGCTCGCGCAGATCGCCCGCGCCGTGAGCGCGCCCGGCGAGGCGGAGCTGCTCTTCCTCACCGCCCCGCTCTGCCGCGACAGGGCGCTGCTGCGCACCGTGCTGCAGGGGCTGTGCCTGCTGTTCCGCGACGCGTGCGTGCTGCGGGCGGGCGGCGGCTCGTGCCGGTCCCCCGCGCCGGAGGAAGCCCGCCGCCTTTCGCGGGAGCTCACGCGCGAAAGCCTGGCGCGCCTGCTGGACGCGGCGAACCGCGCCGCGGAGCAGGCGGAGCGCAACGCGAACAGCGCGCTGCTCGTGACGGCGCTGTGCGCGTCGCTGCGGCAGGCCGCCGGCCGGTGAAGGCGAAGCATCGCCGCGGCGAAAACAGAAAAAAAGACGGGCTTTCGTCCGTTTCAAACGGCTTTATCGGAGGCGCCGCCCGGGACGGGCGGCGCGAAGGAGGTTATGCATGACGGAAATCATTGGCGTTCGGTTTCAGAACGTGGGAAAAATCTATTACTTCGACCCGGACGGCGCGAAGCTGAACCTGGGCGACCGCGTGATTGTGGAGACGGCGCGCGGCGTGGAATGCGGCGAAGTCTCGCTCGTGAACCGCGAGATTGAGGAATCGGAGGCCCCGCAGCCGCTGAAAAAGCTGATCCGCGTCGCCACGCGCGAGGATCTCGACCGCCTCGCGGAGAACGCCGCGAAGGAGAAGTCGGCGTTTCAGATCTGCTGCCGCAAGATTGAGGCGCACAAGCTGGAAATGAAGCTGGTGAACGTGGAATACACGTTTGACCATTCGAAGATATTGTTCTATTTCACGGCGGACGGACGCGTCGATTTCCGCGAGCTCGTGAAGGATCTCGCCGCCGTGTTCCGCACGCGCATTGAGCTGCGCCAGATCGGCGTGCGCGATGAGGCGAAGATGGTGGGCGGCCTGGGCATCTGCGGCCGGCCGTTCTGCTGCGCCTCGTTCCTGAGCGGGTTCCAGCCCGTCTCGATCAAGATGGCGAAGGAACAGGGCCTTTCGCTCAACCCGGTGAAGATCTCCGGCGCATGCGGGCGGCTCATGTGCTGCCTGAAATACGAGCAGGAGGCGTATGCCGATCTGCTCCGCTCCACCCCGCCCGTGGGGTCGCTTGTCTCCACGCCGGAGGGGCGCGGCGTCGTGAACGAGGTGAACCTGCTCACCGGCGTGCTGCAGATCCACCTGGAAGGCTCGACGGACGGCGCGACGCGGCCTTTCCGCGTCAAGCAGGTGCGCGTGCTGCGCGCCGGGCGCGGCAAGAAACTCTCGCAGGACGAGCTCAACCGCCTCAAGGAGCTGGAAAAGGGCTGAACCGCGCGTGCCCGGCCGCAAATTTGGCCGCGCGGCCGGGGTCGGTCCCGGCAAAAGCAGCCAGCCACAATTGCGCCGGATTTCCCTTGCATTTTGCAATTTTTATGGTATGATAGAGGTATCATCAATATGGAGGTGTTTTTTTCATGGCATACGTAATTTCTGACGAGTGCATTGCCTGCGGCGCCTGCGCTGCTGAGTGCCCGGTTAACGCGATTTCCGAGGGTGACGGCAAGTACGTCATCGACGCCGACCTCTGCACGGAGTGCGGCACCTGCGCCAACACCTGCCCGGTGGGCGCGCCGAAGGCTGAATAAGTTCGCCTCGCCAAAAGCCCAGAAGCTGCTTTGCGGCTTCTGGGCTTTTTCCGCACCTGCGCCTGCGGCGAGCAATTCACGCACCGTGTTTGTGCCTTTGCCCAACCTCGCACGCCCGCGCACCTGCGGTGAGCAAGACGCGCACCGGGTTTGTATCTTTGCCCAGCCGTGCACGCCCGCGGTTCTTTCCGGGTGCGCGGCTGCGCCGAGCTCCTGTTTTCCCGGGCAGGGAGAAAGCCCCGGCGCATCCCCCACGCACAGAAACGTCTGAAAAGCTGAGCTTTGCTCCTTGGCTTTTCAGACGTTTCCCCGCCAGCCGGCGATTTGCGGCCCAAAGGGCCGCTAAGCCGGCCAGCAGCGAGAGAAAAGGGGAGATCGGCCGCAGGGCACAGGCGTACCCCTTCGCACAGAAACGCTTGAAAAGCTGAGCTTTGCTCCTTGGCTTTTCAAGCGTTTCCCCGTCAGCCGGCGGTTTGCGGCCCAAAGGGCCGCTAAGCCGGCCAGCAGCGAGAGAAAAGGGGAGATCGGCCGCAGGGCGCTGGAATGGGGTTCGAAGGGGAGCGGCGCGCCGCTCCCCTCGCGGTTCTTTTCCCCCATTTTCTTTCCGAAAAGAAAATGGGGTGCCCGTCGCGGCATGAGCGACAAATGAAAAGAAGTTTGAGAGGAAAAAGCCAAACAGAAAAAGGCAAAAGATAAGAGAAAAAAGCGTGCGCAAAACGCACGGCAGGCAAACAGGCACCGGGCACAAAAGCCAACACAACAGCGGCAGGCCGCGCAAAAACGGCCAGCCCGGCACATGGCGCGGCGCGCCGGGCGCAGAAAAAAAACTCCGAACAGGCAAAATTCGCATTCGCTCTTTTGCCTGCCCGGAGAGGCCATGTGAACCGAAGCCGCCAAAAAATCGCTTCACTGTTTTTGGCCGGCACGGCCTTTTTTGCTGCGCGCTTTTATTGAAGCGAGCGTTTTGCTGCGCATTGTGCGCAGCGCTGCACAAAAGGGGGCGCCGCCCCCTTTGATCCTCCGCAAGCTTTTTGAAAAAAGCTTGACCAAAAACTTTACTGAAAAGGAGGGGATCCGCCTGGAGACACCACAACGCACCGGCGCGGCGCCGGAAGACCTTTCCTGGGAACCGCTCTCGCGCGGCGCAGCCGTCTGCGTCTCCCGCGTGCACCGGTTCAGCACCGACACCATCCTCCTCGCCGATTTCTCCCTGCCGAAACGCGGCGAAACCTGCGCCGAATTCTGCGCAGGCTGCGGCGCGCTCTCCCTCCTGTGGGCCGTGCGCGCCGCGCCCGCCCGCGTCTTCGCCGTGGAGCTGCAGCAGGACGCCGCCGACCTCTGCCGCTCCAGCATCGCCCGCAACGGCCTCGCAGGGACCGTCTCCGCGCTGTGCGCCGATCTGCGAGACAAAGACGCGCTCCGCACCGCCTTCGAGCCGGGATCCCTCGACCGCATCGCCTGCAACCCGCCCTATCAGCCCGCGGGCGCGGGCGCGAAAAGCCGGATCCCCGGCGAGCGGCTCGCGCGCCATGAGGAAACCTGCACCTTCGCCGATGCCGCCGCCTCCGCCGCCTGGTTCCTGCGGTGGGGCGGGAAATTCTGTTTCTGCCACAGGCCGGACCGGTTGCCCGCCGTGTTCGCCGACCTCGCCCGCGCCGGGCTGGAGCCGAAACGGCTCCGCCTCGTGCAGCACCGCCCCGGCCGCGAGCCGTTCCTCGCGCTCGTGGAGGCAGCGCGCGGCGGGAACCCCGGCCTGCGCGTGCTGCCCGTGCTGATTGTGGAGGGCGAAACCGGCGGCTGGTCGCCGGAAATGGCCGCCATCTATGGAGATTATCCCGAAGGGCGCCTGCAGAAGCAGGCCCTGCAACGCAAAGGAGGACGAACAACATGAGCGGAACGCTCACCGTGGTGGGAACGCCGATCGGAAACCTGGGGGATTTCTCCCCCCGTGCCCGGGAGGCGCTCGCCGCCGCCGATTTCATCGCCGCGGAGGACACGCGCGTCACGCTGAAGCTGCTGAACCATTTCGGCCTGAAAAAGCCGATGCTCAGCTATTATGAGCACAACAAGCGCGGGCGCGGCGCCGTGATCTGCGAGAGGATCGAGGCGGGAGAGAACTGCGTGCTCGTCTCCGACGCGGGAATGCCCGCCATCTCCGATCCGGGCGAGGATCTCGTGGCCGAGTGCGCCGCCCGCGGCATCCGCGTGCTGGCCGTGCCGGGGCCGACCGCCATGGCCACCGCGCTCGCACTCTCCGGCCTGCCCACGGGCCGCTTCACGTTCGAGGGCTTCCTGAGCGTGAACAAGAAGAGCCGCCGCGACCACCTCGAGGAGCTGCGCGGCGAAAAGCGCACCATGGTGTTTTACGAAGCGCCGCACAAGCTCGCCGCCACGCTGCGCGACCTGCTCGACACGCTCGGCGACCGGCGGATCGCCCTCGCCCGCGAGCTCACGAAGATCCATGAGGAGGTCATCCGCACCACGCTGGCCGAGGCCGCGAATCGCTTTGCGGACGGCTCCGCCCGCGGCGAGTTCGTGCTCGTCGTGGAGGGCGCCGCGCAGGAAACGCCCGCCAAGCCCTGCACCGTGGAGGAGGCCGCCGCGCTCGCCCTCTCTCTGGCCGCGGAGGAAAACCTGCCGCTCTCCGAGGCCTGCCGCCGCGCCGCCGCTCAGACCGGTCTGCCGCGCAACAGGATCTACAAGGCCGCCAGCGCTCAGCACGAAGCCTCCCGGCCGTAACCACGCCGAAAGCCGCGCGGTTTTCCACCGCGCAGGTTTCGTCCTGTGGAAAAACAGGCTTGCTGGAAAGCAGCGCTCTTTCTCGGCAATGCACAAAAACCGGCTCCCAAAGAAAGCAAAGCAGCTTCTTTTGGGAGCCGGTTTCTCTTATGGCTTTTGGGGAAGATTGCCGTTGTCTCTTCCTTTTGCGGCGCGCTTCATACGTCCAGCATGCCCATGCCTTCCGTGAGAAGGCTCGCCGCCTCGTTGAGCTTGTCGGTGTAATCGAGCACGGCCGTGCTGTAATCGGCCGCCTCCATCTCGCCGCTCATGAGCTTCTCGGCGCTGTCGCACATGCCGTCGAGGCTGTCCGCAAAGAGCGTGCAGCCCTCGGCGATCTTCCCGTGGGCCTCCGCCCAGTGTTCCGGCGGGTTGGGAATGGATGCGAACGAGCGGAACGAATCCGCCATGGTGCGCACGGTGTCAACCCCCTGCCGGAAGGCATCCTCGTCGTCCATGGAAAGGCTGCTCATGGAGGTCATCACATCGGAAACCTCCTGGCTCAGGTTCGTCACCTCCTGCTCGTATTCCTCCTCCGTCATGGGGGCGGCTTCCGCCTGGGAAACCTCTCCGCCCGCGGGCGCCGCCGTCTGCCCGCCGCTGCACGCCGCAAAAGAGAGCGCCAGGCAGGCCGCCAGAACCAGCGAAACAATCCGCCGCTTCATGAAAACATCATCCTTTCTTCCTCTCACAATATCGCCGCCAAACTGCGGCAGTTTCATTATGGCACAGCCATGGGGGGAAGTCAACAAAATGATGTGTTTTACACAAAATTCTGTATGATTATCCCGAATTTTACCCCCAAAAATCCCCAAAAACGCGGAGAGAACGGCTCCGGGTGAAGAAAGCCGCGCCGCACCGTGCCCCCGCCGCAGAATCACCGCGCGGGGGCCTGCCGCATATGCTGTGTGCGGGGGTGTTTTCCATGAATGGGATTGATGTGAGCTCGTACCAGGGCCGCGTGGACTGGGCGGCCGTGCGCCGGGCGGGAAAAGATTTTTCCATCCTGCGCGCCGGGTTTGGGAACACGGCGAAGCAGAAGGACCAGCGCTTTGACGAGAACGCGAAGGGCGCGCTGGCGGCCGGTGTGGCGACAGGGGCCTATTGGTTCAGCTACGCCGTTTCGGAGGAGGAAGCCCGCCGGGAAGCCGCAGCCTGCCGCGAGGTGCTCTCGCCCTACTGGGGCAGGCTTACGTTCCCGATCTATTACGACTACGAATACGCCACGGAGCAGTATGTGAAGCAGCAGACGGGCCGCGACCCGACGCGCGCCGAGCGCACGGCCGTGATCGAAGCCTTTCTCGACGAGATCGAGAAGGCGGGCTACCGCGGCGGCGTGTACACGAACCGCGACTATATTGCAAACAAGCTCGACATGAACCGCCTCAAGCGGTTCGAGCTCTGGCTGGCCGACTACAGCAGCCGCCAGCCGGACCCGCGCGCCGGTTTGCGCCAGACCTCAAACGACGGCAGCGTTTCGGGCATCTCCGGGGCCGTGGATCTCAACGTGAGCTACAAGGATTACCCCGCCATCCTGCGCGCGGAGGGAAAGAACGGCCTGGAGCCGGAGAAAAACTGGGTGAGTGACACCACCTCCACCGTGGAGATCGCGCCGTGCGGCGTGTACACGGTGAAGATCACGGGCGAGGACATCGGCCTTGTGGCCGGCACGCCCGGTGTCGTCTGCCTGCACAGATGCCGCCGCGAGGGCGAGGACACATTCTGGCACGTGATCGGCATTGGGGAGGCGGGCCAGGAAACGGGGATCTACCCCGCCGCAGGCGGCCCGCGCATCTTCATCGCGCGGATCAGCTGAACCGATCAGCCCCGCCCTTGCGTCCCCCGTCAGCCTTTCCGGCTGCCGGGGGATTTTTTGCGCAAAAAGTTGCGCAAATTGCGGCTTTTTCTCCTTTTCTTTGAAACAGTTTGTTGCAAATTCAGTTGAACACTGGCGAAACAAAAAAGAAATTCTTTTTTCCCCTCAAAAAAACAGAAGTAAGCACCAAAAATTTGCGCGAAAAAGTGGTGCGCAACAAGCCAGGAAGAGTTGCGCTAATATTTTCTGATCTTTTGGAGGATCATATAAATGTTATAAAAATATTTCACATTCTTTGACGATTGACTGATTTTTTTATCTGGACTAAAATGAAAGCATCGAGAGACAAGGGCAAAGCAACGCAGTTCTTCTTGATTTGTTGCGCACTTGTTGCTCAAATCCACAAAAAGGAGAATTTGCCATGAAAGGGAACCGCGTCAAGGGCTTTTTCAAGAAATTTTACCTTTACCGGGTTTTTCTTGTGATGCTGCTGCCCGCCGTCCTTTACACGCTGATTTTCAGCTATTATCCCATGACGGGCATTGTGCTGGCATTTAAAAAGTACAACTACAACGGCGGCATCTGGGGAAGTCCCTGGAACGGTCTGGAAAACTTTGAGTTTTTCTTTTCCTCCGGTCAGGCAGGGCTTGTCACGAGGAACACCGTTCTCTACAACATTGTATTCATCATTCTGAACGCGGTGGTGCAGATCGCCGTGGCCATCCTGCTCACGGAGCTCACCAGCAAAGTGTATCGAAAGGTCACACAGTCGCTCATGTTCCTTCCCTATTTCATTTCCTGGGTGATTGTGGGTATCATGGCCTTCAACATTTTCAGCTCGGATTACGGCTTCATGAACAACATCATCACAGCCCTGGGCGGGGAGAAGGTGCTGTTTTACACCACGCCGGAAATTTGGCCCTTCATCATTGTGTTCTTCAATCTGTGGAAAAACATCGGATATGGATCGGTCATGTATCTGGCGGCCATCATGGGCATCGACACCTCCATCTATGAGGCTGCCACCATTGACGGCGCAAATGTGTTCCAGCGGATCTTCCACGTGACCATTCCCATGATCATGCCCACCACCGTCATTCTGCTTCTGCTCTCCGTGGGCGGCATCTTCAAGGGGAACTTCGATCTCTTCTATAACCTCGTCGGTTCAAACGGCCTTCTCTACAACCTCACGGACGTCATCGACACGCTCACCTTCCGCGCCCTCATCAGCAGCAACAACTTCGGCATGGCATCGGCCATCGGCCTGTATCAATCGCTGCTCTGCTTCATCACGGTGGTCGCCGTCAACAAGCTTGTGAGCCTGTATGACAAAGACTACACGCTGTTCTAAGGAGGGATTCGCATGACGGCTCTGCGTCACAAGAGAAAAATGAGCGGCGATGTCTTCGTGCTCAATCTCATCGCCTACACCTTCTGCGGCCTTGTCGCGCTTCTGTGCCTGGTGCCCTTCATCATCATTGTGTCGAGCTCGCTCTCCTCGGAGGAGGCAGTGCTGCAGAACGGGTTCAGCCTGCTGCCGCAGGACTTCAGCCTGCAGGCATATGAAACGGTGTTCCGCGAGCCCATGGTGGTGTTCCGCGCCTACGCCACCACCATTCTGCTCACGCTGGCCGGCACGGTGCTCGGCCTGCTGCTGCAAACCATGACGGCCTATGTGCTTTCGCGCAAGGCGTTCACCTGGCGCCACGCCTTTTCCTTTTTCTTCTATTTCACCACGCTGTTCAGCGGCGGTCTTGTGCCGTATTACCTCCTGATCACCACCACGCTTCATCTGCGGGATAACTACCTCGCGCTGCTGCTGCCCCTGCTCTTCAGCGTGTACAACCTGCTCATCATGAAGAGCTACATCATGGGCATTCCCGATTCGCTCATCGAGGCGGCAAAGATAGACGGCTGCGGCGAATTCCGCATTCTGTTCCAGATCGTTGTGCCGCTGATCAAGCCGGCGCTCGCCACCGTGGGGCTCTTCATCGCTCTCGCCTACTGGAACGACTGGTACAACGCCATGCTGTACATCAAGGATGAAAACAAATACCCGCTGCAATACTTCCTCTATCAGCAGATCAACGACATTGAAGCCTACAAAAAGCTGATTTCAAGCGGCAACGTGAGCAGCTCCGTCATCAGTTCCGTTTCCCTGCCCACGCAAACGCTGAAAATGGCCCTGACCGTCGTTGTCACCGGACCCATCGTACTGGCGTATCCCTTCGTGCAGAAATATTTTGTGCAGGGCATCACCATCGGCGCGGTAAAAGAATAAAACAACAGACAACCCCCACATTTTTCTGTAAAGGAGCATTCAAATGAAAAAGATGAAGAAAGCAATCGCTCTTCTGATGGCTCTCGCCATGACCGCCGGCATTGCCTCCGGCTGTTCCTCCGGCGAGACCTCCTCCGGCAGCGCCGGTTCCGAAGGTTCCCCTGCTTCCGCAGCCTCAGAAACCGGGGAAATTGACACTTCCGAGCCGGTGGAGCTCAAGATGTATCTCATCGGCGACCGCACGCCGGACTTCGACGCCGTGTATGACAAGATCAACGAGATCCTGCAGGAAGAGATCAACGCCACCGTGAGCGTGGAGTTCCTCTCCTGGGGCGAGCATGACACGAAATACTCGCTGCTCTTCTCCGGCCAGGAGGACTTTGACCTCATCTTCACCGCGAGCAGCTGGGCGCATTACGAGCAGACCGTGGCCCTGGGCGGCTTCGCCCCGCTTTCCGAGGAATTCATCCAGACCTACGCCCCTGACATCTGGGAGGTTGTGCCGGAGATCGCCTGGGAGCAGGCCAAGATCGGCGGCACGATTTACATGGTGCCGAACTACTCCAACGAATTCGGCCAGGATGTGATGGCCGTACGCGGCGACCTCATGGAAAAATACGGCGTGGAGGAGATCATAAACTGGGATGAGATGAAGGAGTTTGCCATGGCCGCCGCAGCGGACGGCATGTACACCTTCCAGTATGGCCCCTGGTATCAGTATTTCCAGAATGAGGGCCTCTCCACCCTGGGCGGCGCGCCGAAGGCGGGCGAGCTCGTGCTCTACAACACCCAGGACCCGGAGGACCTCGATCTCTACTACATCCTTGACTGGGACGGCTTCGCCGATTACTGCCACCAGGCCAAGGAAATGGCGGATGCCGGGTGCTGGTCTCCGGATGCTCTGAACTCCACCGATGAACGCCAGACGGGCCTGCTCACCGGCCGCACCGCCGCCATGGTGTGGAACATGGGAAGCTGCCTGACATACGGCCGCCAGGCCAACCAGGAAAACCCCGACTGGGACGTGACGATTGTGGACCCCGTTTCCGATCTGCCGAAGAAGGTCAATCCCTACATCAACAACGGCGTGGCCATCAACGCCAACAGCCAGAACAAAGAGCGCGCCATGATGGCGCTCAACGAGTTCTACACCAACCCCGAAGTGTATGACCTTGCCATGCTCGGCATCGAGGGCACGCACTGGGAGGCCGTGGGCGACGACCAGTATAAGGTGATCGACGAATCGAACTACGGCGTGAGCAACAACTGCAACTGGGGCTGGAACAACATGACGATTCAGCGCACCGAGTACATTGAGGACCGCACCGCGCTGGACGACACCTATGACGCCATGATGGACGAGTGGAACGCGAACATCAAGGAAGATCACATTTACGACGGCTTCAACTTTGACAACACGAACGTTGCCACACAGGTTGCCGCCGTGGAGGCAAACATCGACACCTATTACAACCCCCTGATCAACGGCCTTGTGGACGACGTGGACGCCACCATTGAGCAGTTCAAGCAGGCACTTGAGGCCGCCGGTATTCGGGACGTGCTGGAGGAAATGGAAAAGCAGGCTTCCGAGTATGTCGCATCCAAGCAGGCGGAATAACGCAGGCTGGCAAAGAGGGCCGCTGGGTTTTCCAGCGGCCCTCTCTTTGCTGCCCCTCACACAGAAAGGATCATGCTGCATGACGATCGAAGAAATTGCGAAAGAGCTGGGCGTTTCCAAAAGCACCGTTTCCCGCGCGCTCTCCGGCAAGGGAAGGCTGGGGGAGGAAACACGCCGGCGCATCCTGCAGTTCGCGGCCCAGGCAGGCCGCCGCGCCCCGCAGGAGACCGCACGCAGGCCGGAACGCGCCCTCTGCCTGGGCCTGGTGATTCCGGCTGACGTCTATATCTCCGCCACGCCCTTCTTCTTTTTTCAGGACTGTATGCTCGGTGTGAGTGAGACAGCCTCCCAGCAGCAGTGCAACGTCATGCTCGTGCACGGCGCGCGCAACGACGTGTCGCACATTCGCGCGCTGGTGGAAAGCGGCGCGGTGGACGGCTTTCTCTTCATGCGCGGCATGGAGGACGACCTGATCCTGCGCTATCTCTCCGAGCTTCCGTTTCCCACGGCCGTCACCGGCCACACCCCCTATGAGGGCATCATCCAGGTGGACAGCGACAACGAGGCCGCGGCGGAAAGCCTCGTCTCCCTGCTGATCGGCCAGGGATACCGCCGGTTTGCCCTCCTGGCAGGGGATATGGATTTTGAGGTGAACGTGGAGCGCTGCCGCGGCTTTTTCCGCGCGCTGGAGCGGCACGGCATTGATCGCGACACCCAGTATGTCTACCAGAACGTGACGGACCTTGAGGACGCGGACACGATTATCAGCGAAGCTCTTGTGACGCGCGTGTCGTGCATTGTGTGCGGAGACGACATCCTCTGCACGCGCGTCATGTCCGGCCTGCAGGCCAAGCGATTCCGCATCCCGCGGGATATTTCCGTCGTCTCGCTTTACAACAGCACAAACCTGCAATGCTTCACACCGGCTGTCACGGCGGTGAATATCTCCGGCCGGCGCATGGGGGAAACGGCCGCCAAGCAGCTGATTGCGCGCATGCAGGGCCGCCCTTACAACGAAAAAACAAAAATTGACTATGAAATCCTGTTCCGGCAATCCGTCGGAACGGAGGGGAGGGGCTGACATGGAACGTCTGCTCGATTTTTACAAGGGCATGGATCTCTCATTTGTCCCGCAGTGCCTGGACGCCGGCATGGTCCTGCGGGACAGGGACGGCACACCCCTGGACGCGCTCAGCCTGGCCAGGGCGCACGGCGTGAACGCCGTGCGCCTGCGCCTGTGGAACAACCCGGAAACTGTGCCGGAATCCGGCGGCTATTGCAGCCTGGCGCACACGCTGGCCTTCGGCCGGGAAATCCGGAAGGCAGGTCTCTCCTTCCTTCTGGATTTTCACTATTCCGATTACTGGGCAGACCCCGCCCAGCAGCGCAAGCCAAAGGCGTGGGAATCGCTGCACGGGGCGGCGCTCGAGGAGGCCATGTACGCCTTCACGCGCGACACGCTTCTCACCCTGCGGGAAGGCGGCGCCATGCCCGACATGGTGCAGATCGGCAACGAGATCCGCAGCGGCCTGCTGTTTCCGGACGGCGAGGCCCCCGATTTTGCCTCCATTGCCCGGCTGGTGAACGCCGGCATCCGTGCCGCCCGGGAGCTGGGCGTTGCCGTGATGATTCACCTGGATCAGGGCGGGCGGTATTCCCTTGTGCACGATTGGTTTTCACAGGCCATCGCCCACGGGCTCGCGGACTTCGATGCGATCGGCTTATCCTATTACCCCTTCTGGCACGGCACATTTTCCGATCTGAAGCAGAGCATGGATCGGCTGGCTGCGGATTACGGCAAACCCATTCTTCTGGCGGAAACAGCCTACGCCTGGCGGCTCACGCCGCACGGCTTCCTTGATCGCGCGCAGGAGCGGATCGCCGGTTTCCCGGCTACCCCGCAGGGCCAGCGCCGCGTCATGGATCTGGTGATGAACGTGTGCTCCTCCGTGCCGGGCCGGCTCGGGCGCGGCGTCTTTTATTGGGAACCCTTCTGCGTGCCCTCCGCGGGCGTGGGCGGCTGGGCGGAAAACATGGGCATTTTGCGCGAGGACGGCACAGCCCTGGAGGCAATCGAAGCCTTTGCCTTCACGCGCGACCGCTTCCGCGGTGCGGAGATCGCGAAGATTTATGCCCCGCCGGAACAGGAAATCCCCGTGAACGGCCGCATTTCCCTGCCGGAGGAACTGCGCGCCCTCGCCTTTGACGGCACGCTTCACACTATCCCCGTCCGCTGGGAGGTTTCACCGCAGGAGCTGGAAACGGCCTGCGCCACGCCCGGCACACACCGGTTTGCCGGCACGGTGCCGGGCATGGCCGGACAGGAGGTGGAGGCCGTGGCGCACACCGGCGCCCGCACCGCGCGCGGCCGCAACCTGCTGCAGGATCCCAACTGGGACGAAGGCTTCGCCCGGTGGGATCTGGAGACAAGCGGATCGTTCGTGCAGGCGGAGATTCACCCCTCGTTCCCCGATCCGTTCCCCGCGCCGCCCGTGAACGATGTGGCGCTGCGGGCCGACCGCAATTTCCGGCTCACGCTCTCGCAGCGCGTGCCGGTGCAGCCGGGCCGCTACCGGCTGGAGGCGGAATACCGCGGCGTGGACACGACGAACGTGGACGTGCGCCTCGTGCTGCAAAGCGGCACGGCCACGGCGGAAACGGTGATCCATCCCACGGAGCAGGAATGGCAGAAAAGCGCGGCGGAGCTTGAAGTAAACACCGCGGGAGAGCTCTGGGCGGGGCTCCGCGTTGTCTCGCCGCCCGGCACCGGCAGCGTGCGCCGGTTTGCGCTGCACGCCCTGAAGGAGGAAGAAGCATAATATGTTCAGCTACACAGCAAACTATCTGACGAAAAACGGGGAGCCGTGGCTCCCGATGATGGGGGAAATCCATTTTTCCCGCGTGCCGCCGTTCCAGTGGGAATCGTCGCTGCGCAAGATGAAGGCGGGCGGGCTTTCCATTGTCTCGTGCTACGTGATCTGGCTGCACCACGAGGAGGAGGAGGGCGTGTTCCGCTTTTCCGGCTGCCGAGACCTGCGCCGGTTCCTGGAGCTGTGCAAAAAGGTGGGGATCTTCGTGTTCCTGCGGCTGGGGCCGTGGGTGCACGGCGAGGTGCGCCACGGCGGCTTCCCCGACTGGCTGGAGGAGAAGGGCCGCGCGGGCCTGCGCCTGCGCAGCGACGACCCCGGTTACCTCGCGCTTGTGCGGCGCTACTGGGAACACCTGTGGGTGGAAGCGCAGGGCATGATGTTCGGCGAGGGCGGGCCGGTGATCGGCGTGCAGATTGAGAACGAGTACGGCCACGTGGGCGGCCTGCGCGGCGAGACGGGCGAGCAGCACATGCGCACGCTGACGGCCCTCGCGCGCGGGATCGGCTTCGGCGCGCCGCTCATGACGGCCACGGGCTGGGGCGGCGCGTGCACCGGCGGCCTGCTGCCCGTGATGGGCGGCTACTGCGAGGCCCCCTGGGACCAGAGCATCGGCGAGCTGCCGCCGAACGACAACTATGTGTTCACGCACGAGCGCAACGACGCGCTCATCGCGAGCGACCACCACGTGGAGGACGCGCTCACGTTCGACACATCGAAGTTTCCCTATCTCACGGCGGAGCTGGGCGGCGGCCTGCAGGTGACGCGCCACCGCCGCCCCGTGGCCACGGGGACGGACACGGGCGCCATGTCGCTCGTGAAGCTGGGCAGCGGCGCGGGCCTGCTCGGCTACTACATGTACCACGGCGGCAGCAACCCGCGCGGCGTGCTCTCCACGCTGCAGGAGAGCCGCGCCGCGGGCGACTTCAACGATTTGCCGGAGATCAACTACGATTTCAACGCGCCGATCCGCCAGTTCGGCACGATCTCGGACACGTACCGCGAGCTGCGCCTGCTGGCTCTCTTCCTGAACGACTTCGGCGCCGATCTCGCGCCGCTCCCGGCGGAGATTGAGCCGGACAACGTCTCCCCGGGCGATCTGCACACGCTGCGCCTCGCCTGCCGGAAGGACAACAGCCACGGCTATCTCTTCTTCAGCAACTACCAGCGCCGCCGCGGGATGGAACCGCACCCCGGCACGCGCCTGAGCATGAAGCTCGGCGCGGAAACCGTGCCGTTCCCGCCGGTGGACATCGCCCCGGGGCAGTATGGCTTCTTCCCCTGCCGGATGCGCCTGGGGGACGCCGTGCTGCGCTCCGCGCTGGCGGTGCCGCTGTGCCGCCTTTCCGGCGAAGACGGCGACGTCTTCGTGTTCTACGGCGACTGGGATCCGCAGTTCACGTGGGAGGGTGCAGCGCGCGCCCGCGTGCTGCACCTGAGCCGCGCGGACGCGCTGCGCGCCGCGAAGCTCTTCCTCGGCCGCGACACGCTCGTGCTCAGCGACGGCTTTGTGTGGGAGGAGGACGGCCATCTCGTCGCGGAGGGCGGCCGCCGCACCGTGGTGCGCACCTTCCCGGCGCTTTCGGAGCTGCCGCGCGGCTTTGTCTGCACCGGGCAGGAGGGCCCCTTTACCGTGTATGAGCGCGTCGTCTCCGGCGCGGAGCCGGAGGCCGTGCTCGAGGACGGCGGGATGCGCGGCGAAGACCACGTCTACCGCCTCTCCTTCACCTATCCGCAGGGCCGCGCGCCGCGCGGGAGCGGTTATGATGTGCTGCTCACGCTCCGCTGGGCCGCGGAGAGCATGGACGTCTTCTGCGGCGGCGAGAAGATCAACGACTATTTCTTCACCGGCCAGGACGCGCTGCTGAGCCTGGGCACGTTCGGCTTCCCGGACGCGATCGAGCTGGTTGTGCACCCGCTGCGCGCCGACACGCACGTCTTCCTCGAGCGCTGGCCCGAGCTGCACGGCGGCGAGGCCTGCCGCGTGGAATCCGCGTCCCTCACCGAACAGTTCCGCACCTGCGGTGGGCACACCTGCGGTGAGCAAGACGCGCACCGGGTTTGTGCCTGCATTTGAGCCGCGCACGCACGCGGTTGGTTCCGGGTGCGCGCCCACGCATGGCTCCTGTTTTCCCGGGCTGGAAAAAGGCCCGGCGCGTCCCCAACGCACAGAAACGCTTGAAAAGCTGAGCTTTGCTCCTTGGATTTTCAAGCGCGGCTGCGCCGGGCAAGACGCGCACCCTGTCTTTTTCTTCCCCGCATCTCGCACGCACGCGCACCTGCGGTGGGCAATTCACGCACCGGGTTTGTGTCTTTACCCAGCCGCGCACGCACGCGATTTTTTCCGGGTGCAGGCCCACGTTTGGCTCCTGTTTTCCCGGGCAGGGAAAAGCCCCGGCGCGTCCCCAACGCACAGAAACGCCCGAAAAGCTGAGCTCTGCTCCTTGGCTTTTCGGGCGTTTCCCTTATCTGCCGGCGGTTTGCGGCCCAAAGGGCCGCTTAAGCCGGCCAGCAGCCAGAAAAAGGGGGAGATCAGCGAAAGGGCGCAGGCGTTCCCCTTCGCACAGAAACGCTTGAAAAGCTGAGCTTTGCTCCTTGGCTTTTCAAGC
>ERZ1643250.1173-NODE-1173-length-23759-cov-6.557712_pt1 | contig 23759 bp, 9 predicted proteins | sample MGYA00579262_ERZ1643250 | MGnify/ENA primary metagenome ERZ1643250 (study PRJEB29033, sample SAMEA4952265) | chicken gut metagenome | biome: Broiler Chicken; feature: Gastrointestinal Tract; material: Caecum | place: Ireland | collected 2018 | study: Broiler... | reverse complement strand
CTTTTTATTTAGGAATAATTCCTATCTTTGCCAATAATAATTATACACTAACATCTCTATGGCCCTATATTATTTATAATAACTTTCTCCGGGTAATAAATCCGTCAGTTCTTGTAAGATGCAGCTTTATAAATGCCGGGTTTGACCCTGGTCGAAAAAGGGGTCAGGCCCCTATTGAAGGGGTCTGACCCTTTTTGAAGAAATTATCTGACTATTTTCTGCGTTTTACTTTTACTGCAACAATCGTTCCTGCTGCTGTAAATGCAAGGACACAAGCTGCCGCCATCGGGTATACGTTTGTGGTATCTCCGGTCTGGGGTGCATTGTCTTTGCCGTCATCTTTGTTCTGGCTGCCGTTTCCGGGTTTATCTTCGCCCGTTCCCGGCGCCGGATCCGGCACTTCTACTTTTTTGTCAGTATATACAAGTGCGTAGGTTGAGAACTTATCTGTCGTAAATGTGATGATTCCACTATTCTTATCATAGCTGCATGCAAGAATTTCTGCTTTTCCGTCATGTACGCGTATGATCTGATAGGTTCTGTCTATGGCCGGATCTGTATTGCGGAGACTAGCCGGTACTGTGAAGGTAATCGTTACTGTACCGTTGGTATTCTCAACAGCCACCGGGTGTGCCGAGCCGATCTGTTTCCAGAGCGTTACATCCAGATACATACCGACCTGAGCGGCTCCCTTTGCTTCTTCTACGAGAGCTTTATCTGCTTCAGGCACACTGTCCGTAATATCTTCTACTTCCAGATAAATCTTGGCATCTGCACCGTTTGCCACTTCTTCTTTGTCATCCTCTGTCAGAACCGCATTCGCCAGAGCCTTGCTGTCACCTGCGAGGTCTGCATTTCCTGCATTGTTCGCAGGAACTGTAGCGTCTGTAACCTCACCCTCATCCACAGATGAACCGCTGGAAGTTACTTCTACCGCGGTGGAGTATTCCATCGTAAAGCTATCATAATTTGATGTCACAGTAGCTGTGACGATTGCTTTGCCTTCTCCAACTGCTGTGATCGTGCCGTTATTGTATGTAACAATGCTGTTATCGCTGTTATCCTTTGGTGAATAGGACACTGTTACAAAATCCTTCACGGAATCAGGAATTGTAAGCAGTTCCTGTGTCTCTCCCTCTTTCAGTGAGATCTCGGTTTCCAGATGTTTGATATGTTCAAACGGATTTACGACTTCCTCTGCCAGATCCAGATTATTCAACGCAAGCTCAAGCCGGGCATATGCATCCTTTTCATCTTCATATGTAACTGCCGCTTCCGCAGTACTGATCGCTGATTTCAGTCTTGACTTTGACTCGGCGGTCAGATTGTCCAGATCAACCGCATTTGCCTGTGTTATCAGCTCATTAAGATCAGACAGATCCAGCGCGGCCACTGTATACTCAAACTCAACCTCCGCGCTCAGAGTGCCATATGCGGCTGTTCCCGTCATAGTTACCACAGTACTTGCTGCAGGGCTTGTAAGCGTTCCGTCATTTGCGATCACGGAAGGATTGCTGCTTGTCCATGTAATGTCCAGGCCATTTTCCTTCTTCGGAAGCTCAAGATCATATTTTATTGAATCCCAGCTTTCGTTCTCCCCAAGCAGTTCTCCTCTGGTGACTGCAACGTCAAGCTCGGCCTGAAGCATCTGCTGGAACTCATTCTGCTCTCCGTTCTTCGCCTGAGCCTGGACTTCTGCCTCGTTCATAGCTATGCTGTAGACTTTCACATCATCCACAAGGCCGGTAAACATCTTATCCCAGTTATTCACACCGAGATAAATGTCCTGATTATCTCCATCTAACGGATCATTGCTGGTAAATGTACCTAAACTTATGCCGTCCATATACAAAGTCGTACTTCCGGCTGTACCGGTAATCGTAATCTGATGCCACTCATCCTCCGGAAGACGGAATACATTGACCAGATTTGTATGCCTGGCAAATGCACCTCCATTGCCCCAGAACTTCGCTCTGCACCAGAGCGGATTATTAACCCTATGTGTCCCGTCCATGTCAGAGCCGGATATGGCAAGCCATTTTTCCTCATCATGATATCCAAGCAATATTACACTCTGATTAATTGTCAGCAGATTTTCCTGCTTAATCCACAGAGACACTGTATACTCTTCTCCGATATCCTGCTGGTTCAGCTTCAGTCCGTAGTCTCCTAAACGGATAGCACTGCCAGTTTTTCCATCATCAACATACTCCAGGTCTCCGGAATAATTCTCCATGCCGTCTCCGGAAGCAACACGCGCTAGTGCAGATGCGTCAGTTCCGCTGCTGACACCATTATTTAAATTATCCTCAAAATCAAAGGACGCCTCCAGGTACTGATCCAGATCTCCGTTTACATTTACCGTAGTCGTAGCGGTTTTTGTCGTATTTCCAATAGTCACCGAAGTAGTAATTGTCGTATTCCCGCCTCCAATACCTGTCACCACACCATCCGCAGATACAGTTGCAACATCTGTGTTACCACTCTCATAGGAAATCGTTGGATCAGACTCTTCTACAACCGGATTCATGGAAACATCAATCTGCTGTGTTCTGCCGCGCACCATGTCCATCGAATCAGTCACGGTAATTCCCCGATCAAGGAGTGCTTCAACTGATGTTGTGCTATCATAGAGACGATAAGCTTCTCCGGCGCTTAACGTCCGGTTGTATACCTTTACCTCATCTACCAGACCGGCAAATCCGCTGTCAACTTCCCAGTATGTCGCTCCTATACGGATATCCTGATTTTCTCCTGTAAGAGGTGCATTGGTTGCACCTGTAGCCCATATTTTACCGTCCAGATATGCCGTAACAGTGGAAGATGAACCGGTTACAGTAATCTGATGCCATTCTCCGGAAGTAATATCTGTTGTACTGCCGATAGGAGTCCATGCATAAGGGCTTCCATTGGCCCATACTTTGCATGCCGCGCTGTTATTTCCAGAGCCTGACACCGACAGCCATTTTTCCGGATTGTTGTATCCCATAAATAATACGTTTATATTATCATTTATATTTCCGTCCGGTTTGACCCACATGGACACTGTAAAGTTGTCCCCGATATTCTTCGTATTTAACTGCAGGCCATAGCCGTTCTGAAGATGAATTGCAGCGCCTTCTCTGCCCGATTCATCGTATACCGGGTTTTCATAAATCTGTGTAGTTCCGTTTGCCGGAACTGTTATTGCATCCGCAGTTATGTCATTTCCCCCTTCAAGGTTTTCCTCGAAGGAATAGGATGCCACCAGTCCCTGACTCAGATCATAGTCTTCGGCCTTTACTTCCTGTACTCCCGGCACAACTACCGAGGTCAGAACCAGCGCACCTGCAAGAAGACCGGATATAAGATTTTTTCTTTTCATTTTTTTCTCCTTTCTTCACCCATACTGATCCTAGTTACGGTAGTCTGCGTCCACAACGGTAATCGGAACAGTCGCCTGCAGTGATTCGCCATTATATGTATAAGAAACAATCAGCGTCTTCGTTCCTGTCGTACTCGTATCAATACTGGCAGCATTCGTCGTATAATTATTCTTCACGGTATCTGTGCTTCCATCGCCATTGTGAACTGTGATAAGAATATCATTGTCATTTACATCTTCGCCGACAGTATAGAACCGGGTCGTCTTTAATACATCTGCCGAATCTGTACTGCTGTCCGTGGATACGAAGAAGGTAGCTTCCTCAGCGTCGGGATTCTGCTCAAGGTACAGCGCTCCGTCGCGGCTGACAACATAATATCCTTCATAATATACACTCTCAAGTGTCACGCCTTCTCCGGCAAGACCTTCCAGGGTACGGAATGTCATGCGCCGCGCCTCATCTGCAGTACCTCCCGCATCCTGCGCGAGCACGATCCGGATGGAGCCGTCGTTCGCCGGGTCGCCGGCCGCCAGGTAAAGTCCCGGCTTATTGTTCGATTCGATAGATACATAGGCGTCTGCATTTCTGCCTGTCATAAGGTCCGGGAACCGCTCAGTCTTGCCCGGATTGATCTCCCATTCCTTTTCTGTTCCGGTCTGGAAGAAATCCACGATAATCTCTTTGCTGCCTCTTGCAGTAAGGCTGGATGTACTCCAGTCTGTCATCGGATACTGATTGTCATCAAGAGTATTGACAAACGCTTCGTTTGCCACAAAAGCGCCCGTATAATCCTTGATCGTGCTGACGGTTCCTGTCAGTCCCACAGCTGTCTTCGGGATCTCGTCAATGCTTCCGTCCTCATTAAACTCCAGCCTTTCAATGCAGGCCACACGCCGGAAACCGCTGCCGTGGGGAAGACTGCCGTCATGGTATACAAAATATGTCTCTCCCTGGAAATCAAAGACCGCCATGTGATTCGTGTTTCCTGTGGCTGACGGCTCCATTATAATGCCGCCGTACTGCCATTCATTGCTTGCAAGATCGTCCGTTGTGGCATATGCCATCTGCTCTCTCCAGCGGGATGCGAAGAACAGGTAATATACTTCTTCACCGTTCACTTCACGTTTGTAGATCCAGGGCGCCTCGGTAAAGAATTCCTGATCTTCGAACTTATCATTCTCATTCCAGATCTCCATACCGTTTATCTTGCCGATCACGATATCATGTCCTGTTCCGTAACCTACCGACAGGTTATCCGGATCGCCGTCCTGATTTTTGATGGTGACAGAAGCGCCATTGCACTCTACTTCCATCAGGAACAGACGGTTATTGCCCCATGCCACATAGACCTGGCCGTCCTCAACCCATACGGTGGGATCGATATCCTCCCATGAATGGGGACCGCCCGGCGTATCGGCATTGCTTACAAGAGCCTGTCCGATATCTGTAAACGGACCTGTCGGAGAAGTGGAATGTGCCACACCGATTGCCTTGCCCCCGGATGCTTCTACACAATAGAATAAATAGTAGTCGTCTCCCACCTTCGCCACCTGGCTGGCCCACGCGGAAGTATTATCCGTCCTCCAGGTAATGGACGTCTGTTCCATGATGACCCCTTCATAGGTCCAGTCTTCCAGGTCTGTTGTGGAATAGCACAGCCAACGCGGCATCTCATAGTACTCTCCGCTGGACGTATCCTGTCCCACATAAGCGTAAACGGTATCACCGTCTACCAGAATAGACGGGTCGCCGCCATAGATGATGTTGCCGTCGTTGTCATATCCCAGCATGGGGTTGCCGGAATTACTTTTCTCCAGAATCTTCTCCTGAAGAGCGGCGGGATCTGTATCCGCCTGTGCGGGTGACCCGCACATGGTAATGCCCGTAAGCATTACCAGTGCGCCCGCAAGAAGTCGTTTATGCATTTTCATAAGCTGCTTCTTAACCTCTCTTTCTACGTTTCGTTATAACAACTCCCGCTGCCGCTGCAAATGCAAGGATGCATGCCGCAGCTGCAGGCAGGATGTCCGTCGTATCTCCGGTCTGAACCGCGCCGTCCTCCTGCGGAGGCGTCTGGTTCGGATCGGTGGGACGTTCTTCCTCGTCGGCCGGAGCCGGATTCACCTTGATGGCAAATTTTGTCTCCGCCGTCTGCTCATTTCCGCCGTCATCTGTATAAGTATATCTGACAGTTACGAACTTATCGCCGACGCTCTTCATATCCGGTGCGATCACTTCTGCCTGATTCGTCACGTCGAATCTTACCGTCTTGCCATCAATATCCCATACGGCGTATACTTTCAGTCCGGCATAACTGAACTCTTCACCCAGTGTGTACTGGGTCTTTGTCGGAGCCGTTATCTCCAGGCTAAGGAATGTCCTCACAACCTTGTATTCCAGATCTCCAAGCACGCCGTTTAATGTATCAGCCGCCGCTTTGACCGCATCCTGATCTCTGGAAGCCGCCGCCGCGTCACGTGCAGCTTTCGCCGCATCGATTGCCTCCGCCAGCGCTGCCGCGCTGTCATCTGTCAGTGTCTCCGGATCGATCGACTCCGCCGCTGCGATCGCGTCATCCAGTTCCTTCGTGCTGAAGTATACCAGACTGTCGATCACGCTCTGCAGTTCTGCAGCCGCCGCTTCAACTTCGTCCATATCATTGGAGTCTTTCAGTTCTGCAAGTCTGGCCTCTGCCGCCTTGATCGCAGCTGTAAGCTCTGCTTCGCTGTCCGCTGTCAGTTCGTTCAGATCGACCGCCTTTGCATTTGCGATCGTATCTTCCAGGACGAAAGTGCTGAAGTAGTTGTCCCCGCCCCACTTTCTCTGAAGAGCGTCGTACTCTTTCTCTGTTACCGGCATTACATAGCCGTGGCGGTATTTTTGTACGTTCGTCGGCATAGAGAACTCATCGTCGTCCAGCATTCTGAATTCGCCGGACCCCAGATCTGTCGTGATCATCGGATAATAGCCGCTGTTTGTGGCGAACCGGTCGCCCATCAGGCACCACTGCTCTTTTCCGTCTGCAGTTCTCTCATTCAGCTTGAAGATGATCGGTCCTTCCAGCAGTCCTACGTTCGGATCTTTCGGCGCATCCGTAGAGAGCGTATCTGATTCGATTTCTGTGAACTCGCCGAGGATCGAATCGGACTTGTCAACCATGATCGTTGAGTTCATCTCGTTCTTTGTATAGCGGTAATAAGTTCCGTTATGCTCGATCATCGTGGAGTCGATAACCTTGATCGGCTTTCCTTCGCTGTTTACTCCGCCGGAGTGATATACTTCAGCGTCTGTAAACGTACGGAAATCCCTTGTCTTCGCATAGTAGATCGTGTGGTTCTCATACTCCTGTTTAATGCTGCCGTCACTGTTCAATTCGATAGACGTTGCCGACCAGTATACCACGTACTCGCCGGTAGATTCATCATAGATGAATTCCGGCGCCCATGTGCAGCCTGCATTCTCCGGCGCGATCTCCGCGATCCACGGCTCACTCCAGTTCACCAGGTCATCGGACTCCCATACCACGATGCCGTGGCTGCCGCTTCCGCCTGCATTTGCCCATGTAGTCTGCACATTATCTACCCAATTTTGATAAATACTCAGATCCGTTGCGATCATGTAGTATTTGTCGCCTTCCGGCGCGCGTGCGATAAAGTGGTCGCGCAGACCGCTCTCGCCGATGTTGCTTGTCAGCACTGCATTTCCGCCGTTCAGTTCAGACCAGTTCAGGCCATCCTCACTGATGGAGAAGTAAGTCTGCTCGTGGGAAGCTGCCGTTTCATTTCCGATGAAATGTACAAACAGATATCCGACATAATCCTCTTCCGATACTTCCGGAGCTTTCGCCTTCACATTGACTTCATATGTCTTGGTCACGGAATCCTGACCGTCTTTTGAGAATACTGCAGTCAGTGTTACCTTCGTATCTTTATCCTGTCTCGTGACAACGCCCGCCGGCTTGCCGCTTACTTCTTTTGAAGTAATGACTGCTTCGTTTGAAGACGTCCAGGAAATATTCACGCCGTCCTTTACAGAAGGAAGGGTGATGTTGCCGCGGACGTCGTCCATGTTCGGGATCTCAAACAGATCCGCCACACGCTGCACATCCTCCAGCATGGCGATGCGCTCCGCCTCTTCGTCCGCGTAGACTCTTGCGATCTCATCGCCGCTCATTGCAAAGTCATAGACTTTTACATTGTCGAAATAACCACGGAAGTACAGGTCTCCGGCATAGAACGATTTGCCCAGGTATGCCAGCAGGTTATCGCCCAGATCGGACATTCTGACTGTGACATCCCTCTCTGCGATCAGTTCGCCGTCCCGGTACAGCGAGATTCGGTCCGGCGTCGCTACGATCTTAAGGTTCATCCATGTACGGCTGTTGTTCGGGTACGCGCCGCTCTTCTCCGCTTTCTGCTCGCCGCTCCATGTGTTTTCTGTGATTGCAAGTTTCAGGTTCGTCGGCTCCATCTTTAAGAAGAAATATTTGTTACTGTCCTGCCCGACTCCAAATGTAAAGTAGTTTCCTGTTCTGGATACTTCGTTTACATCCATGGAAATGGTCACACTGTCCCTTCCGTCAAAGAACCCTTCCGGGAACTCCAGATAGCTGTCATGTCCGCCCATGTAGTCTCCGCTGTCTCCGTCCAGATAAAGCACCTGTCCGTAGGACTCGTCCTGTACATATGCAGGCTGGCCGTGCAGCGTCGCGTCATTATCCCCAATGCTGTCCGCTGCCTTTCCGTCGGTCAGTTCCTCGTCAAAGTTGTACTCAAGTACCGGTTTTGCTTCTTCGTACTCGCCTTCTACCTTCACCTTCACAGTGATCTCGGAGCCGCCCTTGGCGAACTCTTCGTCAGAAAGGTTCAGCACCGGCATGTCCTCAGAATCAAAGAGAACCGGTTTTACATAAGCGTGGCGGCATGCGTCATAGAGCGGTTCGCCGGTGTGTCCTGCGTGCTCCTCAGCCGGACGCGCATGGTAAACGATTACCAGGTTGCCGTACTCGTCTGTGGTAAAGGAGTTGTGTCCCGGTCCGCAGAGCTCATCGTTAAAGTCTCCGCTTGTAAGCACCGGATAAGGAATCTTCGTCCAGCTGTCTGCATTTGTAAGATCAGCGTCCGCATCTGCCGTCATCAGGCCCACGCAGTATTCCGCGCCGGTTGCCGCTGCAGAAAACGCAAGGTATACAGTTCCGTCTTTTACAAACGCCGCAGACCCTTCATTTACCGCGATATTCACACATTCCCATCTGTACTCCGGCGTTGTGATCACCGTCGCTTTGCTGGTCAGTTTCCACGGCTCATCCGTGTCTACCGTTGCGATAAATATCTTGCTCAGGTTTTCCTGTGTCTTGTCAGCCCATGAAACATAAGATTTTCCGCCTGCCTCAAAATAAGTCATATCCAGAGACATCACCTGCAGACAGGATGTATCGCCTTCCATTGGCTCCACCCGCACCGGATTGCCCCAGGAATCCGGATCGGTAATATTTTTAACATCATTACATTTCATCATAAACGGACGGATATCAAAGCTGTAGCCGTTCTCATCAACAGCCGCTGTACTGATGAAATACCAGGATTCACCGATCTTGTGAAGTTCGGGAGCCCAGATGAACTGTCCGTAATCCTGAGTTTCGCTTTCATCCCAGATGACATACTCTTCAGCATCCGCCAGGCCTTCGATGGTATCGGCCACGCGGATGACCAGCCTGTCATAGCCGTCCGCTCCGTCTTTGCCGTTTACCGGATAGGAAGCGGTAAAGTAGTATTTTTGATTCTCTTCATCATAAGTAATGCTGGGATCGGCCCGTTCTTCGATCAGCGGCTCTTCTGCCTCTGTAAAGTATGCCGAACCGCCGATGGTTCCCCGGATGGTGTACTCCATACCTGTCCTGGTAGAGTCCGCCTGCTCCAGATCGTCGCTGTTCCACCGGATAGAATATGTCTTTTCTTCACCGTTGGAATACTGCGCCTTCACTTCACCGAACGCATCATCCAGCGCCTCTTCAATATCCTCTCCCGCCTGTACAGTGATTTCATCCTGTTTGTCATACTTAAGAGATGTATTGTACGGGTTGGTAAATTTCTTTGTTACCTTGTCATACTCAGCCTGAGTCAGGGCTGTCTCGGAAGCCCACACCGCGTACTGAGGCGCGTTCTCTACGGCCGGGATCTCAAACTCTGTCCGTACGGCATCAGAGAATCTTGTCAGATCCTTCGAAGTCAGAAGATATACCGTTCCCGCTTTATTCTCAACGAACAGTCTGTATTCCGCAGCTGTCATATCGTAGAGCATATACAGTTTTGAGATATTATTGATGCCTTCAAGTGTAACAGAGCTCTCACCTGTATATGTAATCAGATCCTCCGTATCATAAAGGAATACTGTATTGTTGTTGCCTCCGTCCGCAGCGATCATGCCGAACTTCCCGTCAGCCTTTCGGAAGACCTGAGGAGATACATAGGCTTTCGCGCCCTGAGCGGTATACATAATGGGCTGCTCTTTGTGGAGGACGTCGTATGTACCCTTCTCATTCTCAGCCGCGATCATCATACCGCCGATCTGACCTCTCAGCGCGTCTGTGTTCAGTCCCGGATCGTTGCTTACATATGTTGCAACATTTCCGCCTTTTGCAAGGACTTTTACTTTGAACTTTTTTGTAACCTTTTCCGTACCATCAAGGGAAAGCGTCGCCGTCAGTGTAACGTCTGTGTTCTCATCCGGACGGGTTACTTTGCCATCCTTGGAAATTACATCCGGCTTACTGGAATCCCAGTCTACCTTTGCGTCTCCCGAGGAAGTCGGCAGTGTGATATCCTCAGATATATATCCGGCGTTCAGGGTAAGCTGCTCTTTGTAGATTTCGATATCACCGGAAGGATTCGCTGCCGGAACTTTTACAGTAAATTTCCTGACATCACTGAATTCGCCGGCTGTTGCCGTGGCGGTAAGCGTCACCTTAGCCATCCCGTTTGCCGGACGGGTTACTTCACCGTTACCGTCAATCACACCCGTCTGATCAGATTCCCATTTGATGGTTGTAAATCCGCTGGTTCCGTCTGTTGGAAGGACAAGATCCACCAACGTGGATTCCGGTATGGTAATTGCAGCCAGATCAGCAGCAATCACTTTGTCTGCCGCAACCTTATCTGCCAGATACTCTTCTACGACTCTGTCTGCAGTCAGGGCTGTATCATATACCTTGAAGTCATCCATCTGGAAGTCTCCTGATCCCCATAAGTTTGCATCATCATGATAAGGGCTGGCTGTCCCAAAATAGATATACGGGGTGGACTCGATGTACTCCAGCATATCCGAAGCTCCATGACCTCCACTGGTACTGGGCGTGATAGTTTTCACGAGCATTCCATCTTTATACATGGAAACCGTCGTCTGATCCATTACAACTGTAATGTACTCCCAGCCTCCGTCAGCCGTGATCGTATTTTCAAAATCATACATATCAAGAAAGTCCGGAGTGCGGGCGCTCTTATTATAGAATAAGGTTCCGGTTGTAGACAGTCCGAAATAGCCGTCCGCCCCCTCATCTACTCCAGGGGAAAAGCTCCATATTCCCCGGAAGCTATTAACCGCGTCTGCGTTAATCCATGCACTTACGGCAAAACCTGTCAGGCCCGTCTTATTGTACAGAGGATTATCTGTACGGATCGTAGCCCTGCTGTCGCCGTCAGCATTCATAACCGTGCCTCTTTCTGTGTCTTCAACAATCGAAGGCTTTGTGCCCTCGCCGCTGTCTGACGGCTCAGTTCCCGTGCTGCTGCCTATGGAATCATCAAAATTGTCGTCAAACTTGTAGTGAGCTACAAGGCTGTCCCCGGGAGCGGCTTCCACTGTGGAAGCCCCTCCTCCGGGGAGAACGAGCGATGTCAGGATCATTCCGCCTGCCAGCAGCAGGGATAGAATTCTCTTTTTCATGTCTTTTAATCCTCTCCTCTCAGAAATTTTACTTTCTTTTCTTTTTTATGATAATCACCGACGCTGCCGCTGCCAGGGCGATCACTGCCATAACCGCCGGCAGGAACAGATTGGTGGTATCACCTGTCTGTACTGCTTTGTCATTTCCATCTGTTTTGTCAGCATCACCTGAACCTGCCGGATCATCCGTCGTAAGCTTCCTGGAGAAGTCCGTTTGCTCCCGCAGCCGTCACTGTAAAAGTTTTTGTCTGATCGCCGATTTTTGCGGTCATCGTTACTTCTGTATTCGCAGCCGGCAGATCTTCCAAGGTTCCGTCATCGGCAATAATATTTGTATTGCCGGACGTCCATGTCACAGCATCGCCGAGTGTATTTGTCTCCGGCAGATCCAGATCATCCTTAATCGGATCTGTCGGAAGGCTTACACCTTCCCATAACATCTTATTCACAGCCTCAGGAAGCCGGCCGTCGTAGATTCGGAAATTATCGATCCAGCAGTCCGCGTATTCACCGCCTCCCCAGTTGGCTTTCCCAAGATAAAAGATACTGTTATCTCCCAAAATATCAGCAATCGTATGATCACTTGGTTCTATGTCCATCAATTCTCCATCGATCAGAAGGCCGGTCGCCTTTTCCGTGACGACAACGTCCACATGTACCCATTTCGCATCTGCAGCTCCGACAATGGCCTCGGATCTCCCACCGGAATTCAGGTACCGCTCCACGCGGATGCCCGGATCCTCCTTAGAATAACAGGCAAAATATTTTTCGCTGTTATATATTGGCGCATTGTCGTTAGGCGCAGCGTAGAAAATCCAGCTTGTCCCCTCACTTACCCGTTTTGTGTCAAAGGAAATGGTGATCTCCGTTTTGCCGGTCAGCAGGCTTGTGCCATCGTCCTTTGTCAGGCTGAGATAATTGCCTTTCTCCCCGTTAAACCGGAGAGCCTTATCGCCGTCGGCTCTCTCTTCCAGCTTCACTGCTGTGCCGTATACGTTGGCCACCGCTGCTCCGCCGTCGATTTCGCCGTCTGATATGGAACCATTAAAATCGAATTCTGCAAGAAGCTGCGGAATTTCATCCCCGCCGCCCGCAGCCTGTGCTGAAGCAGGTGAACACATGGTAAATACCATAGCCCCGGCCATGACCGCAGCCATTGTGTTTTTGAGTTGTTTGCTCATATCCTTTCCTCTCATTTTTCAGTATTGCTGTTTTAAACAGATTTCTTCTTGTTTCTATACAGCTTAAGCGTCCATATACAGGCGTTTTTTACAGCCGAGCCCCAGTTTTTCTGCTGTCCGGACGCACTCCCCCCTGCACACCGACGCTATTATACCTATGATAAAATTATACCCCCCCCTCACCTATTTCGGCAATCACAAAACTTTCACATTTTTCTATTTGGCAGTTATTTACAATACAAATATTTGTACATTATATTAAAATTTAATACAAATATTTTTTTTAGTTGTTTTTCTTTTATTATCTGGGATTTTTTTAAGATTTTTTATGATTTTATATTTTTTTTAAATTATTGCACAATTTAAGCAACGTTTTTCCGTTTGTGCAGATTATAATTTTTTTGAAAAAATGTTTGTTTTTTTCTTTTCGCTTTCCTTCTATGTGAGAATAATCATAATCTAAATATGAACTTTATGTAAATTTTTTAACATTTTAGAGAATAAGTTTATGGCGGTCAGAGGCAAATGACTAACTGACCGGCAGGCTAAAGGAAATGAGCCATATTGATATTGAGAAGAGCCTCAGAAAGTAAGCGCCGCCGGTCTTATGTGCGTTTCCCGGCGGCGCCTCTTATGCTGTCACTTTCCTGCGGGGCCGGAGGGGTTTACCATCGGGCCGCATAGTCTTATGACATTTTCTTTATTTTCTTTTCTTTCTGATGATAACGATAGCTGCTGCAAGAAGAAGTGCGATTACTACTCCGACCACAGGACCGACTATATTTGTATTGTCCCCGGTCTGAGGCGCTTTGTCTGGATCGTCAGTACCAGAAGGCGTATCAGAAGTATCAGTTTTTTCAGTCAACGCATCTTTTGCATTCTTTAATGCATTGTATGCGGCATCTACTTCCTTCTGGCTGGCATCTGCCTTATTGAGGATATTTTTTGCATTCTTTAATGCATCCCTGAATGCCGCATAACTTTCATCTGTATAGTTCCCCTGTTTTATATCTTTATATTGATCGTACAGGTTCTGCAATGCGTCTTTAGACACTTCTGTCCCCGGTTTTTCCTCCAGCCCTGTCACTGCGTCCTTAAGATTTTGCAGCGCTGTATCCACCTCATCCTGAGTTGCATTTGTTTTGCCAAGCGCATCTTTTGCAGCCTGAAGCGCTTTCTCATAAGCCGCATAGCTGTCTTCGGTATATTTTCCCTCTGTGTAATCTGAATGATCGTTGATATAGTCCCTCAGGTCTTTGATATACACAAGATTGTCCACAGCTTTTGTAAGTTCATCCGCTGCCGCATTTACTTTCTCCTGAGATTCCGGAGTCTCAAGCTGTACCTCTGCCGCATCGAGCGCATCCTGCATTGCCTTATAGCTTGCAGCTGTATAATCCGCTTCCTTGCCGTCATATGCCTTCGCACTGTCCACAGCTTCCTGCAGTTTTGTCAGATCAATCGGCTCTTCTGCCGATGTGCCGCTCACTGCGATCCAGCTGAGGATCGGATCTTTTCCGTCCGCTTTTCTGACAGTAAGTGTAACGACCGACTCTTCATCCAGTGTAATTGTCCCTGAAGCAGATACTTCCTGGCTGGCCACCGCGTCAAGGTCGCAGAGTTTTGTCTCTGCTCCGCCATCTATAGAATAGAAGACATCCATCTGACGCCCCACATTCCACCAGCCGTTGCAGCCGAGCATAATTGTGTGCTCTCCGGCCGGAAGGGTTACCTGATATGTGATATTCTTATTTCCCCGGGCCCACCAGCCGCCTGTATACGGATTATTAATGTCGTTCTGACTGTAGCCTGTAATATCTGCCGGTTCTTCTGACCCGGCAACACTTGTATAGCCCCAGGTGTTGTCCGCTGTTTTCGCCTGGTCTGCCGCTTCTGAGTTCAGAAGCGCACTGTTCAGACTTTTCGCACCCGTCCATGTGCCTGACCCGGAATTGTTGCAGTCGATCATATACTCGATATTTTTCGGAATGATACGCACGTTCGCAACCGCCTCTAACTGACTGTCTTCTATCGCACCGGTAACTGTCACGGAGCTGAATGCTTCTCCGTCAAAAGATACTCCACTAAGGTTCCAGGTTACATTTTTCTGAACCTGCTCGTAACCGTTGTCAATAGTTACCGTCTCCGGAAGATCCGGCGTCTCTCCTGCGTATGTTACCGTGTTCACTTCTTCCGGTGTGGCGTATGCCTCCATGATCCTCTGGTATTCTTCAGCCGTCACACGGATCGGCGTGCCGTGGCGGGCGCGGGACGGCATCTTGTATGTATCATCTGCCGGCTTTGTGAAATTCCCGCTGTCCAAATCGGCTGTCAGCAGCGGGTAATATCCTATACCGGCATTTTCGTCAACCAGAAGGCAGTATTTTTGCGTGGCTGTCTGGTCGTCGTTATTCAGCTTAAAAATGGCAGGGCCTTCTACCCACTGATAGTTATTTAACGATGGTGCGCTAATTTGTGTATAATTGCCGAGAAGCGTATCTGAACTTTCAGCGAAAACTGTTTTTGTCAAAGCGCCGAGATCATTCGTGGCTCCGCCTTCATTTTTAGTGTATCTGTAATATTTCCCGTTTTCATACAAAATCGTCGTATCGATACACGATTCATCATAATCAATAAACAGCTGCGGGTCCGTAAACGTGTAGAAATCTCTTGTCTTTGCATAATACACCCGCTGCTTATTATCAACGGCCGGCGTTCTTGAAGCCCAGTACACAACATACTCGCCGGTCAGCTCATCATAAGTCGCTTCCGGCGCCCATGTGCATCCCGCGCCGATCTCGGCAGACACTTCTACCATACGCTGATCAGACCAGTTTACCAGGTCGGTAGACTCCCACACCATAAGGCTCTGGCTTCCGCTGTTCTGTGCGCCGTTCCAATCGCCATTTCCATATATCTTCAGATCAGTAGCAATCAGGTAGAACTTGTCCCCTTCCGGTGAACGGATAATGAATGGATCACGGACGCCCTGTTCTCCGAGTGTGGAGGTGAGAACCGGCTGATTGTTATTCAAATCGTCCCAGTTCAGGCCGTCCTGGCTGGATGCAAAGTAAATCTGTTCGCCGTCAGAAAAGCCCTCTCCTGCAAAGTAAGCGAAGAAATAATCTGTGTAATCAGATTCTTCTATCTGCTTCGGAGCTGCCTTAACATTCAGAGTAATTTTTTTTGTTCTTGTCTGCCCTTTATAAGTAAGTGTTGCTGTCATGGTAACAGCGGTGTCCTCAGCTGGCCTTGTTACCACACCGGCCGGCGTTTCATCATATCCAGGTACGGACGATGCATGTGGCGCCACATCTACAATTCCCGAAGGAGCCGCAGTCCATGTAATCTGAACGCCGCTCTCCGTTTCCTCCGGAAGTGTGATATTTCCTCTTACATCATCCTTATTCGGGATATCGAGAGACGCTTCCGCCTCATTCAGAATCCTGTCAATATCTTCTCTCTTAACCGTCAAAGTGAAGGTCTCTGTATTTTCCTCGCCATAGCAGGTATAGGATACTGACACTTCTACTGTTTCATCCTTTTCCGTTCCATCTTCCTCGATAAAATTGTTCTCCGGAATATTCCATGTCAGGCTCACGCCATCCACACTTGTAGGAAATGCCACATCTCCAATAATATCATCCACAGAAGCATTTCCATTGAGAAGAGCTTTCTGGATATCCGCCAGAAGCATGTTCTGTTTATCCGTGAGCGTCGGCGCTGCTGCTGCAACCGTTTCCGCGTCCAGCGCGGTGTTCCAGATCTTGATGTCGGCCACATTGGCGATCAGCTTTTTGTCCGGACTGTACAGGGACTGTCCGATATAGCCCAGAATATCGCCGTCCGGGATCACCTCGGACACATCTTTGCCGTGCTCCAGCTCAGATACTTTCACTCCGTTCATATACAGAGTAAGCGTTGTTACGTCAGACACAAGTGTAATGGCCGTGTATCCGCCGCCCAGACTCTGACTCGGCACAGGCATTCTTGCCTCACCGCCGACTTTAACCGCTCCGAGTACTGTGCCATTGTAGCTGCCCTGTGCAGAGTTAGCGCTTACAAAGATATAGTCTCCGATATTGCCTGCGCCCCACTCTCCGATTCCATCGCCGAAGCACCATACCCAGTTGTCTGACGTCGTCGGCGCACTCACTACAGCCTGTACAGTAAAGGAGGCCGCGTCGTCAATAACGCCTCTAGGAATTGTGGCATACTGCTCATTATTGAACTGAAGAACTTCCTCATTTCCGTATACAGCAAAATCCCCGTCTTCTGTATTGTACAGCGTCGCATCATTTTCCTTTCCCGAGATATCCTTCAATGCCGTTCCCTCATGCGACATATCATAATGTGCCGTAGGTTTCGGCGGTTCCGCCGCCTCGGCTGTTTTTGGCCCTGCCGCCGGCAGCATGGAAAACACAAGAGCTCCTGCCAGAACCGCCGCCATTGTTTTTTTGAGTTTCTTACTCATAGCCTGTCCTCCCTTTTTTTCGATACCGCTGTTCCAGGCACATTATATCGTTCCTTCACAGCGCAAGCGCCCATATACAGATGTTTTTACAGCCGGGACCCATCTTTCTGCTGTCCGGCTGTGTTCTCCTGCACACCGACGCTATTATACCTATGATAAAATTATATCCCTCTACAGCCTATTCCGGCAATCACAAAACATTCACATTTTATCGTTTTGTAAGTTGTTTACAATACAACTTTTATGTGTTATTATACAAATTAAATACAAGTCGTTTTATTGTGTTTATTTTTCTTTTATTATCCGGCGTATATGTGGGATTTTTTACGATATTTTATATTTCACGCAGATGATCATCCTGCATATACAACATTTTTTCATTTGTGCAGATTGGATTTTTTTCATGTAAAGTTTGTTTTTTTACGTTTTTTTACTTCTATTTCCAGTTTCTGTGAAAATAACTAAAATCCAAGTGTGTATTTTTTGAAAATAATTAAAAATTTTGGTTTTTAGGAGATGTATTTTATGGCAATCAAGTATAAGTGGCTGGCCGACCGGCTTAAGGAAATGATCTATACCGATATTGAGAAGGGAATTGAAAAACTTCCTACCGAGCAAGAGTTGTGCAGCCGTTTCCGGGTAAGCCGCCAGACTGTCCGCCTGTCCCTCTCCCTTCTGGAAGAAGAAGGCCTGATCGTTAAAAAGAGAGGCAGCGGCTCTTTCATCACAGGTCTGAGAAGCGAGCCCGACAGCAACATTATCGGCATCCTGATCTCCGACGACCAGGATTATATCTATCCCTCGCTGATCAATGACATACAGTCCGAACTGTCAAGAAACGGTTTCGGCTCCCGGGTGTTTGTGACTGGCTGCCGCGCCTCCACAGAACGGCATATTCTCTCGGAGCTCCTGAAGCGGCCCCTGCGCGGGCTGATCGTGGAGGGATGCCGCAGTGCGCTTCCGAACCCGAACCTGGATCTGTACCGCAGACTGCGGGACAGCAGCACATCTCTCGTATTTATAAATAATTACTATGCGCAGCTTGACGGCTGTTCCTATGTAAAGGACGACAACCTTACCGGCAGCGGTATGCTGGTCCGGCATCTGACTGGTCTTGGTCACACTGCGGTGGGCGGTATCTTCCCGGCAGATGAACTGCAGGGCATAGAGCGTTATCAGGGCTTTGTGGAATCCATGCGGGACTGTGGTCTTCCGGTTCCCGATGAACGGATCGGCTGGTTCTTTTCCACGGATATGGAGCTGCTGATCAAAAAGAGAGACACGGATTTTCTCCGCAGGATCATCACAGAGCCTCTGGCAGACTGCACCGCCGTAGTCTGTTACAACGATATGACCGCCTACTATCTTATCCAGGAACTGCGCCAGGCCGGACTGAATGTCCCCGAAGATATTGCGGTGGCTTCCTTTGACAACACTTATCTGAGCAGTTCCGAGCGAGTCGCCATCACTTCTCTGTCCCACAATCCCCATGAATCAGGAACAGAGGCTGCTCAGCTGATGGTCCGAAGGCTGAAAGGCCTTCCGGCACAATCTCTGGAACTCCCCTGGGAGCTCAAAGTAAGACAGAGCACGGGAAAGCCCGCCTCATAGGCTTTCCCCCTGCTGTCCTTTCTGATTTTTATGTCCTGCCCGATACTCTCTCGGACTGCAGCCCTGGGTCTTTTTAAACACAAAGCTGAAGTAATGGGAATCTTTGTATCCCACTTCCTGAGCGATATCTCCTGCAGATTTGTTTGTATTCTTCAGGAGTTTTTTTGCCTTTTCCATACGCTTTGCGGTGATATATTCCACAAAAGTCTTTTTCATGTTCTGGCTGAACACTGTGCTGAGATAGTTGGCGCTGACAAACAGCTTTGCCGCCGCCTGGTTGAGGGACATAGATTCTTTGTCGTAGTTCTCGTCAATATACTCCAAGGCTCTTTTAAGTATCTTCCGGTTCTGGTTTGTGTTCTCCTGATCCCGAAGACTGATCGCTGTCTCAAGCATATCCAGAAAATATTCCGGCACTTCAGAGGCTTCCATATTCATATCCTGGGTATGGTTTCCCACCTGCTCCATAAATTCTTCTTTGGGTACCCCGATGGACTCTGCATAAGCGAGTATGGTAAACCGTATATTAAGCACAACATAGGCACGAAACATTCTGGATTTTAACGGCTCTTTGATCCTGTCCAGATAGGTTTCCACAAAATCATGGATCTCATTGCTGCTCCCTTTCACCAGAAAGTCTCTGATGATCTCCTGTGACATGGCGGAGGATTCCACTCCTTCTATCCTGTTTTCTTCCCTTGTAGTCAGATAATCGCCCAGTGTTGCCGATGACAGGATGTGCAGATTTGGCACGATAAACCGATAGGCCAGATAATGGTTTACATCCTGATAACAGGCAGGCAGCATACTCAGACGCTCTACCGGACTGCCGGTAGCCACATACCAGTCCAGGTGCTCCTCCTCCGGGGCGCACAGGCTGCGGATATGTTCCACGCCTTTCTCAGTCCAGTCTTTTATCTGTTCTTCCTCTGCCTTGACGAGCACTCCATTGCAGTTGGCATTCCAGCGGAAAAGGATATACTGAGGATGCCGCAGAAAAAAATGGAATACTTCATCCTGTTTTCTCATAAAATTCTCCGCACGTTCCTCCGAAACTGATGCTCCTTTTTCCTGAAGGTAAAAAAACAGCAGATTATAGCAGGGTGCGGTTATCTCGAGAGACAGTCTGGACGCCTCCTCGTAAATCTCCTGCACCGGCATGTCCCCGCCCAGCAGCCGTTCCATAAAACGTCTGCGGGAGAACTGTTCGTATACGTGCATTTCACTCTGGAACTGCGCCTGGTAATCGTTCTGCACCATATCCTGCTCGATTTTCTCCTTGAGTTCCAGCAAAGTTTTCTTCATCATCAAACGCGTGATCGGCTTGAGGAGATACTGATCAACCCCTACTTCTATCGCTTTTCGGGCATACTCGAAATCGTCGTATCCGCTGATGATCACAATCTTTGTCCGCGGGAACTCCTCGCTGACGATCTTACTCAGAGACAGCCCGTCCATGAACGGCATTTTGATATCTGTGATCAGCACATCCGGCCTGGTCTTTCGGATCATGGGCAGGGCCATCTCCCCGTCCGCCGCTTCTCCCACAAACCGGAACCCATACTGTTCCCACGGAATTTTGTCCCTCAGTCCATCCCTGATCACACTTTCATCTTCCACAAGAAACACTTTTAACATTTTCCCATCTCCTGTCACTTAATAACTTCTGTCGTTGATATAATGTCCCACATTTTCCTGAGTGAATATTTTTTCATATACATAGTAGTCCCGCTCTATGGTACCGCCGTTTTCCAGCATCCGGATCACGCTCTCCACCGCCGGCCCCTGCTCGGGATTGCACTCGATGTCTACATTAATATCCCCCGCCTGCACCCGCTCCAGCGCAGATTTTACAGCATCGAAAGAAATAACAATAACATCTCCGTCCACACCGGTAGTGATCCCGTTTTCCTCAAATACATCCAGCGCTCCAAATGTCATATCGTCGTTCTGGGATACCAGCACGTCAATGTCGTCATATTGCTTTACGATCCTGCGCATTTCTTCTCTCGCTTTTGTAGTTGTGTAATCAGCGCCGGTCTGTTCCAGAATATTCCAGTTGTCATGCCGTGAAGCAATTTCCTCAAAGCCCTCCGTCCGGCCTATTGTAGATGTAGATCCTTCTGTCCCCTGAAGCACAACGATGTTGATATCTTCATCTGAACGCCCCTGTTCTTCCAGGTAATCTTCAAGCCACAGACCGGCATTTTCGCCTTCTGCCCGGAAATCTGATCCAACCCGCGTCACATACAGGGATTCGTCTTCAACCTTCAGATCCCGGTCCATGACGATAACTGGTATTCCCGCATCCCTGGCTTCTTCAAGGACAACATCCCATCCGCTTTCTTCAATGGGAGAAAATACGATATAGTCTACCTGCTGGGATATAAAACTCCTGATCGCCTTGATCTGATTTTCCTGGTTTTGCCTCGCATTGTCAAAGACCAGAAGATAACCGTTTTCTCTTGTAAATGTCTCCTCTATTGATGTGGTATTGGCCGTTCTCCACATGGACTCGCTGCCCAGCTGTGATACCCCTACTACGATCAGGTCTTCATCCGCCGATGTTTCGCCTCCTGTATCGTCCACCTCAAATTGTTTCCCGCAGCCTCCCAGCAGGAGCAGAAAAATCATTGCCGCCGCTGTCATTCTGATGCGTTTTTTTCCTCTGCATTTCCTGTGACGCATTCCGTCTTCCTCCTTTTCTCTGTCTGCTGCGCTTTTCATGCTTTTTGCTGTATCTTACTTCCTTCAGTGTTTTCCCGGTTTCCGCCCCTGTCTGGATTTTCCTGTGCGTTGAGCATGGCGGGGATCCTGATCTCTACGACTGTCCCTCTCCCTTTATGCGAAACGACGGAAAGGCCGTATTCTTCACCAAAGTACATCCGTATCCTCTCGTTTACATTTGCAAGGCCAAAGCCTTTCTCTGTCTCCTTGCAGGGACGCCCGATCTCTCTGCGCAGTTCTTCCAGTTCTTCTGTATCCATGCCTGCGCCGTCGTCTCCGACCAAAAACCGGATCGCGTCTCCGTCTTTTTCTCCTTTGATATGGATGAATCCTTTGCTCCTCTTGCGTTTGATGCCGTGATAAAGAGCATTTTCTACCACCGGCTGAAGGGTGAGTTTCAGAATCTGGTAGTTGTAGATAGCCGGATCGATCTGGATGCTGTATTCCATAATGTCATGGTAACGCATCTCCTGTATCTCCAGGTAACTGCTGATATGCTGTTCCTCTTCCCTGATCGAGATGAACTCTTTTCCTTTGCTCAGTACCTGGCGGAAAAAGTTAGATAATGCAACTACCATAGTTACCGCCTGATCCGGTTCATTTCCCTCAATCTGCCATACAATCGTATCCAGCGTATTGTAGAGGAAATGCGGATTGATCTGTTCCTGCAAAAGCCTGAGATCGGTTTTTCTGATCTTCTGCTCATCTTCCTTGATCTTGCTGATCATAACCTGCATATTGCCGGCCATATAGTTAAAGCCGTCGGCCAGAACCTCGATCTCATCTTTAGAAGTCACTTCCGCCCGGGCACTGAAATCTCCCTCCGCCACCTTTTTTGTAGCCTTGTTCAGTTCTTTGAGCGGCCGGATAATGCCGGAAGTGATCAGGAGCGCAGCTATCGTCACGCCCACGATCAAAACGGCAAGCACGATCCCACATGCAACCATAAATCCCCGGATCTGCACGTTCAGTTCATCTGTCACTTCTTCCATGCTCTGAGTCTGGTAGTAGATATAATACTGGATGTCGTCCTGCACCAGCTCGGTAAGAACGTAAATATTATTTTCCAGATTTTCAATATTATCATCGTATGTACCGCCCGCGTTGATGCTCTCCACAATATCATCCACTCTCTTTTCCAGTGTATCGATATTGCGCAGCAGGCTGGCCAGCCATACCCGGCTCTCACTGTCCGTGGTGACGCCCATCAGCTCGGTAAACTCACTGCGCAGATCATTGATCAGCGCATAAGGATCTTTCAGTTTCTCATCCTCCGAGATATTGTCGAATGTCACATAGCCCACAACCAGCTTGTACATACTTTCATCCATCTCTTCTTTAAAATTCAGGTTATAGTTATTCGCGATTGTAATATCCCGCACAATCTTATCATAAACCTGGCTGTAATTAGCCATCGAGGCAAGCAGATACACCAGCATAGCCACAAACGGCAGCGCCGCGACCGCAGCCAGCACCAGGATCTTATGCTTTATCGAAAAACCCCTGCTGCCTTTTCCCGATTTTTTATGAATAGACCAGCCTTTCCTCATCGCCAACCACCCTTTGTCCATCTCAAACACCCGTTCCTGTGTTTCACCGCATTTTGTCTATAAGTATAACATTTTGGCGAAAAGGTTACAACGTATTTTTAAAAGGGGTCAGGCCCCTTTTACGCAAGTTTTCTGAATATTCCAACGACTCTGTCAAAAGGGGCCTGACCCCTGGCAGTATTGTACAATTTTTCTGCAAGTATGCTGCAAGCTTTTTTCTATCTGTATCTGTATAATCAGTTTATAAGCAATGGGGAATCATTTTAGGAGGTTTTGTTATGGTACGGAAGTTTGTTTATGGCGAGCCTTTTGATACGGATGCGGTTACGGTTTCTTTTCCGGCTGAGGAAGGGAGGCCGGCTTACGGCAGTGTCAGCACAGAGCGGGGCTTTTGTTTTTCTTACTGTATGGATGCAGATGATATTGTGTTTGGCCTGGGTGAGGCCAACAGAGGGATAAATAAGCGGGGCTGGCGGTTTGTCAGCGACTGTACGGATGACCCTGAGCATACGGAGGAGAAGGTGTCTCTGTACGGAGCCCACAATTTTATCGTCGTTTCCGGGAAAGAGACGTTCGGGCTGTTTGTGGACTATCCCGCCGCCCTTACCTTCGATATCGGGTATACGCAGCAGGATATGTTATATATATCCTGCGACCATGCGGACCTGAATCTGTACGTTATCAGCGGAGATTCTCCTTATGATATTGTAAAGCAGTTCCGCCGGATAATCGGGCAAAGCTATATTCCGCCAAAATTTGCTTTTGGTTTCGGGCAGAGCCGCTGGGGCTATAAGACCCCGGAAGACTTTGAGCGGGTGGCGCAAGGCTACCGGGAAAATCACCTGCCTCTGGACATGATCTATATGGATATCGACTATATGGATTCCTACAAGGATTTTACTGTCAGCAG
>ERZ1643250.1169-NODE-1169-length-23871-cov-5.827175_pt1 | contig 23871 bp, 18 predicted proteins | sample MGYA00579262_ERZ1643250 | MGnify/ENA primary metagenome ERZ1643250 (study PRJEB29033, sample SAMEA4952265) | chicken gut metagenome | biome: Broiler Chicken; feature: Gastrointestinal Tract; material: Caecum | place: Ireland | collected 2018 | study: Broiler... | reverse complement strand
CTCGGCCTGTTCTGGTGCGGCATGAACGGCGACGCCTACGAGTGGTGGGAATGCCACTACACAGCGCCCGCGGCAGGGCTTTACTTCTATGAATTCTATGTGGACACGTGGCACGGCTGCCTGCGGCTGGGCCGCGGCTTCAACGGCGCCGACGTCATCGATCCGAAGGCCCCGCGCTGGCAGCTCACCGTGTATGAGAAGGGCTTCACCACGCCGGACTGGCTGGCCGGCGGCGTGATGTATCAGATCTTCCCGGACCGCTTCTGCTGCTCCGGCAGGCAGAAGCAGCTCGTGCCGGCAGACCGCACGCTGCGCCGGGACTGGGGCGGCGAGCCGTGGTGGAAGCCGAATGAAAAGGGCGAGGTCACGAACTCCGACTATTTCGGCGGCGACCTGCGCGGCATCGAGCAGAAGCTGCCGTATCTCAAGAGCCTCGGCGTGACATGCCTGTATCTGAACCCCATCTTCGAGGCCCACTCCAATCACCGCTACAACACGGCGAACTATGCCCGCATCGACCCGCTGCTCGGCACGGAGGAGGACTTCCGCTCGCTCTGCGCCAGTGCGAGGAAGCTCGGCATCCGCATCCTGCTCGACGGCGTGTTCAGCCACACGGGCAGCGACAGCGTCTATTTCAACCGCGAGGGCCGCTATCCCGCCCTGGGCGCATACCAGTCGAAGGATTCGCCGTATTACCCGTGGTATTCCTTCCGCAAATGGCCGGACGATTACGAGAGCTGGTGGGGCTTCGTGACGCTGCCGAACGTGAACGAGACAAACGAGTCCTACAACGAGTACATCAACGGGAAAAGCGGCATCGTGCCCTCGTGGCTCAGGGCGGGCGCTTCCGGCTGGCGGCTCGACGTGGCGGACGAGCTTCCCGACGCTTTTCTGGACAACCTGCGCGCCGCCGCCAAACGGCAGGACCCGCAGGCCGTCATCCTGGGCGAGGTGTGGGAGGACGCCTCCACGAAATCCGCTTACGGCCAGCGCCGCCGCTACCTGCTGGGCCGCCAGCTCGACAGCGTGATGAACTACCCCTTCCGCGAAGCGATCCTCGGCTACCTCACGGGCGGCGATCCCTCCGCCATGATGGAACGCATCCTCACCATCGTGGAAAACTACCCGCCGCAGGTGCTCCGCCTGCTCATGAACCACATCGGCACGCACGACACGGAGCGCGCCCTCACCGTGCTGGGCGGCGAGCCCATGGGCAACCGCGGCCGCGAGTGGCAGAGCACGGCCCGCCTTTCGCCGGAGCAGCGCCAGCGCGGTATTCTGCTGCTGCGCCTGGCCGCCGTCATGCAGTTCACGCTGCCGGGCGTGCCGTGCATCTATTACGGCGACGAAGCCGGCATGGAGGGCTACAAGGACCCGTTCTGCCGCCGCTGCTACCCCTGGGGCAGCGAAAACCGCGAGCTTGTGGAATGCTACCGCAGGCTGGGCGCCATGCGCGCCCGCTGCGACTGCCTGCGCGAAGGGCAGCTCGAGCCGTTCAGCGTGGACGAACAGGTGCTCTCCTACTTCCGCACGGGCGAAAAGGACGCGATCTTCTGCGCCGTGAACCGCAGCGACCGCCCCAAGACGATCTATCTGCCGCACGAGTGGCATGAGGCGGAGTCGCTCTTCGGCGCCACGCTCGGCGCCAACGGCGAGCTCTTCCTGCCGCCGTTCGGCTGCACCATCCTGCACACCCCGCCGGCCGAGGCCGCCGCGCATGTGAAGCCGGTCCGCATGGCCGCCGCGCATGGGCACACACCGGCCGATCGCACGCCGCACAGCCCGCACCGCGTGAAAAACAGAAAAAAATAAATTTTCCCCGCAAAACCCCTTGCATTTTCCGCACGGATGTGCTATTATACTCTAGCAGCTTCGAGAGAGCTGCTAGAACATGCGCTCGTAGCTCAGCTGGATAGAGTGTCTGACTACGAATCAGAAGGTCAGGGGTTCGAGTCCCTTCGGGCGCGCCAAGAAGCCGTATGTCAACAGGCATACGGCTTCTTTTTTGTCCCCATACTATTTCTCGCGCTGATATGCTGATCTATAAAGGAAGCCGCGAAATATATAGATATCTTGCATAAATTTTGTCGGAAAAATTCGAATAGAAACTGCAAGTCTTGACAATAGGGGCTCTGGTGTTTTATCATAATGAAGAGCGCATCGGATGCGCTGAGAAGGAGGAACACCCATGAGAAAAGAACATAAGACCGCCTATGCCGTGGCGGGTTATTCTTCCCGCACCCGCTTGCCGGACGCGCGCAGCATTCCGGACGAGCACAGCCTGCACCTGGCGCTGCGCGGGAAAAACGGCTTGTGGCAGCCGCTGAACTTCGGGATCGGCGTGCTCTTTGCCGAAGCGGATTTCCGTACAAAGGATCCGGCCGGCCTCACAATCCTGCTCGATCAGGTTGACCTTTACCGCTGCCCGGACGGCCGCATTGCCGTGACGGCCGACCTCATCACGGAAAAGGGCGTGCTGCGCGGCCGCGCCGCGTGGCAGACGACCGATCTCGTGCACTATTCCCTCATGCCGCGCGACACCGGCTCGTTCCCGAGCGACATGAGCGTGGGGACCTTCCCCTCCGCCGCGCCGCGCGAGCGCATCCAGATCGGCAACAACAGCCCCATAGAGGCGAGCGTGCTTGAAATCACCGAGAGCGAATACGATTTCCTCGTGAAGAAGCTCGGCGAGGTGCGCAACGTCTCCGCCGATCCGATCGAAATCACACTCTCCCGCGAGGAGACGGAGGTGGACCTGCCCCCGCTCACCGCGCGCTACAGCGACGGCTCCACCGAGGAGATCCCGATCGACTGGGACGGCGATGTCCTGGCCTCCATCCCCTTCGGCCGCCCCGGCGTCTACTGCGTGCCCGGCAAGCCGGTGGTGAAGGACTACGGCTCGCCGATGATCCCCGGCGTTGCCGACCCGATGGTGCGCCTGCTCAACGGGAAATATTACCTCATCGGCACGAATGAATTCACCGACGCGCACGATCTCTGGCTGCGCTGCGCCGACTCCATCGACGCCCTGCCGGACGGCGAGCGCGCCTGCATCTTCCACGCCACGCCCTCGGGCGACTGCAGCGGCTGCAACTGGGCGCCGGAGCTGCACGTCATCGGCGGCAAGCTGCGCTGCCTGTTCGCCGCGAGCACCACGGGCGACTGGAAGCACGTGCAGTCCCGCGTGATGACGTGCGAGGGCGATCCCATGGACCCGGCCTCGTGGTCGGAGGCCGAGCGCGTCCTGCGCGCCGACGGCACGCCCCTGAACCCGGACGGCATCACGCTCGACATGACGTACATCGAGGCCGCGGGCCGCAGCTATTACTGCTGGGCCTCCCGCCCGATCGACGGCAACGTCTACGGCACGTCGGACCTCATGATCGCCCCCATCGATCCGCAGCAGCCGAACCGCCTGGCCGGCGATCCGGTGCTGCTCTGCCGCCCCACCTATGCGTGGGACCGCCAGTTTGCCGAGGTGAACGAGGGCCCCTTCGCGCTCTACCACGACGGCAAGATCTACCTGAGCTTCTCCGGCAGCGCCGTGAGCGATTACTACTGCCTGGGTTGGCTCATCGCCGACGAGACGGCCGATCTGCTCGATCCGAACGCCTGGGAGGAGGTCGGCTACCCGGTGCTCGCCCGCGAGCACGTGGCCGGCGAGCGCGGCCCCGGCCACAACTCCTTCACGAAGGACGAGTACGGCCGCGACGTCATCTTCTACCACGCGAAGCCGAACGGCGGCATGCGCAGCACGTACGCCCGCACCATCCACTATGCGGCCGACGGCACGCCTCTGCTCACGCTGAACCCGGATCGCTTCCTCTCCCCCGAATTCCGCCACGTCACGGCGCGCATCACGATCGTGTGAGCCGCTGAACAGAACAGCCGGTGTGTCCTCCCGAAAAAGGCGCACCGTTTCCAAAAGACGGCAAAGGCCGCCGCAATCCTGCCGAATGCAGGGCTGCGGCGGCCTTTTTCTATGCCGTCAAACTCTCTGTTTCAAAACGTGGGCAGCGCTCAGTCCATCGCGCGGGTGCGGTCCTTTTCGCAGGCCATGGCGGCGAAATCGGCCACAGTCATGGCGCCCATGTCGCCTTCCTTGCGGCAGCGCACGGAAACGGTCTGGTTGTCGCACTCCTTGTCGCCCACAACGAGCATGTAGGGGATCTTCTGCAGCTGGGCTTCGCGGATCTTGTAGCCGATCTTCTCGCTGCGCAGGTCGGATTCCACGCGCAGGCCGGCGGCCTCCAGCTTCGCGCGCACCTGCTCGGCGTAGTCGTGGTGGCGCTCCGAGATCGGCAGCACCTTCACCTGCACGGGCGAGAGCCACAGCGGGAACGCGCCGGCAAACTGCTCGGTGAGGATGCCGATGAAGCGCTCGATGCTGCCGAACACGACGCGGTGGATCATGATCGGGCGGTGCTTCGCGCCGTCCTCGCCGGTGTATTCGAGCTCAAAGCGCTCGGGCAGCTGGAAGTCGAGCTGGATCGTGCCGCACTGCCAGGTGCGTCCGATGCAGTCGGTGAGGTGGAAGTCGAGCTTCGGGCCGTAGAACGCGCCGTCGCCCTCGTTCACCTCATAGTCGTAGCCGAGCTCGGTGATGGCGCCGCGCAGCGCGTCGGTCGCGCGGTCCCAGTCCTCCTGGGCGCCCATGTGGTCCTCCGGCATCGTGGAGAGCTCAATGTGATACTGGAAGCCGAACGTCTTGTAGACGGAATCGATGAGGCTCACCACGCCCTTGATCTCGCTCTTGATCTGGTCGGGCGTCATGAAGATGTGCGCGTCGTCCTGCGTGAAGCAGCGCACGCGCATCAGGCCGTGCAGCGCGCCGGACAGCTCGTGGCGGTGCACCAGGCCCAGCTCGCCCATGCGCAGCGGCAGGTCGCGATAGGAACGCGGCTTCGTCTTGTAGACGAGCATGCCGCCGGGGCAGTTCATCGGCTTGATGGCGTAATCCTCGCCGTCGATCACGGTGGTGTACATGTTCTGCTTGTAGTGATCCCAGTGGCCGCTGCGCTCCCACAGCGAACGGTTGAGGATCATCGGGGTGGAGATCTCGAGGTAACCGGCCTTGCGGTGGATCTCACGCCAGTAGTCGATGAGCAGGTTCTTGAGCACCATGCCCTTCGGCAGGAAGAACGGGAAGCCCGGGCCCTCGTCCATGATGGTGAAGAGCTCCAGCTCGCGGCCGAGCTTGCGGTGGTCGCGCTTCTTGGCCTCCTCGAGCATTGTGAGGTACGCCTCGAGGTCCGAAGCCTTCGGGAAGGAGATGCCGTAGACACGCTGCAGCATCTTGTTGTTCGCGTCGGCGCGCCAGTAAGCGCCGGTGCAGTTCGTGAGCTTCACGGCCTTCACGCAGCCGGTGCTCATCAGATGCGGGCCGGCGCACAGGTCGATATACTCGCCCTGCTGATAGAAGCTGATCTTCTCGCCCTTGCCGGCGTGCTCGGCGATGAGCTCGAGCTTGTAATCCTGCTTGCGCTCTGCCATGAGCTTTTCGGCGTCCTCCGGGGAGAGCTCAAAGCGCTCGAGCGGCAGGTTTTCCTTGATGATCTTCTTCATCTCGGCTTCAATCTTTTCCATGTCGTCGGGCGTGAGCGTCTCGTTCAGGTCCACGTCATAGTAGAAGCCGTTCTCGATGGCGGGGCCGATGGCGAACTTCGCCTCCGGGTAAAGCCGGCCGATGGCCTGCGCCATGATGTGGGCGGTGGTGTGCCAGTAGGCGTGCTTGCCCTCGGCGGAATCGAAGGTGAGGATCTCGAGCGTGCAGTCCTTCGTGAGCGGCGTGCGGAGATCGGCGTCTTCCCCGTCGATGCGGCAGGCGCAGGCGGCCTTGTAAAGACCGGCGCCGATGGATTTGGCGACGTCGGCGGCAGAAACGCCGGCCTCAAACTCTTTCACGTCACCCTTGAGCGTCACTTGAATCATCATGTGATTCCCCTTTCGTTAGGTGTTTGCTGTTTCAACCGTGCGGCTGGAAGGCATCAACAAAGCTGACCGGAAACATTTCCGGGAAAAAACAAAAAGCCTTGCCCCTCCTGCTAAGGGGCAAGGCTTGGCTTGCGGTTCCACCCTATTTTCCGAATTGCTAAACAGGGAAAACCATGTATAACAAAACTCTCTCATAGCTGCCCGTAACGTGGGACAAGACGACGCACCTTATTTCGGCACGCACTCAAAGGCGGTATTTCAGATTCATCCGTAATCCGCGCTTTCAGCCCATGGCGCTGGATTCTCTGGTACGGGGTTGTTGAGTCGGAAACTTCCTTCTCGACGTTTTGAAATATTTTGCTGTTACTAACATACTAGCATCGGCCCCCCTGTTTGTCAAGAGGAACTTGCGGAATTTCCGTGAATTTTTCGGGAACGCTACCACCTGTAGCGTTCCGTCCCTCCCGGAGTCGCGCCGCGCCGCAAAAAATTTACAGGAAACCGGATGATTCCGCAAAAAGCGTATGCTATAATAAGCGCAGAATGCCGCAGTGCGGGCTTATCCGTCTCATCAGGCACCCGCCGGGCGATCCCGGCAGAAGGCGAGCTGCCCGCCGCAGGCATGGGATAAACGGAAAAGAGTTCCGCCTGCCGGGAAAGCCCTGCCGCCCGGGCGGGCGCACCAGTTTCTCTTTTGGGGGGAGAATCCCTGTGAACCTGACAAAATCCAATCTGAAAAAGCTGGCCCTGCTCATCGCGGGGGGCATCACCCTGAACGCGGCGCTGCAGCACCTGGACCTTGTGCGCGGCTTTTTCGCCATGATCCTCGGCTTCCTCACGCCCTTTCTGGCAGGCAGCGCGCTGGCGTTTGTCATCAACGTGCCCATGCGCCAGATCGAGGGCCGGCTGTTCCCGCCGCTCGCGCCCGGGAAACGGCCGGGGCGGCTGCGGCGCGCCAAGCGGCCCATCAGCCTGCTGCTCACGCTGCTGCTGCTCTTCGGCCTGCTCACCATCGTGTTCTTCCTCATCCTGCCGGAGATCGGCCGCACGCTGCACAGCCTGGTGGATCAGATCCAGAAATCCGGCCAGGAGCTGCAGGTCTGGGCGGAGAGCATGGCGGAGCAGTACCCTGACATCGTGGAAAAGGTAAGCCGCGTCACCATCACGGGCGAGCAGATCATGTCCGGCCTCAGCGATTTCATGCAGAACAGGGTGGGCGGGCTGGTGAACTCCACCATCGACATCGCGTCCTCGATCATCGGCGGCGTGGTGAACGGCGTGGTGGCGCTCGTGTTCACGATCTACCTGCTCATGCAGAAGGAGCGCATCGGCCGCCAGTTCCGCCAGCTGTTGTACGCCTACCTGCCGGAGCACGCGGCGGACCGCATTTCCGACATCGGCACGCTCTCGTTCCGCACGTTTTCCGGCTTCCTCACCGGCCAGTGCCTGGAGGCCGTCATCCTGGGCTGCATGTTCTTCCTGTGCATGAGCGTGCTGCGCTTTCCCTATGCGCTGGCCATCAGCGCGCTCATCGCCGTCACAGCGCTCATCCCCATCTTCGGCGCGTTCATCGGCTGCATCGTGGGGGCGTTCCTCATCCTCCTTGTGGACCCAATCCTGGCGCTGTGGTTTGTGGTGCTCTTCCTCGTGCTGCAGCAGGTGGAGGGCAACCTCATCTATCCGCATGTCGTGGGCCGCTCCGTGGGGCTGCCTTCCATCTGGGTGCTTGTGGCCGTCACGATCGGCGGCAGCGTCATGGGCCTGGCGGGCATGCTGATCTTCATCCCGCTGTGCTCGGTGGCCTACACGCTGCTGCGCGAGAACGTGCTGCAGCGCCTGCACCGCCGCCGGATCCCGGAGGAAAAGCTGCATCCCCCGGCCAAGCTGGCGGAGAACACCTTTGTGGAGCACGGCAAAGCCCCCGTGGTGGACATCGCCGCGGACCAGCCGCCGGAATGGGCGGACCGGCCGAAGGCCGAAAATGCGCCGGAAACCGCGGACACGACGCCCGAAGCGGAAACCGCGCCGGAGGACGGCCCGCACGACGGCGCCCGCTGACACGCAAAAGGAAAGGGCCGCTGCAAAACAGCGCGCTTCCCAGACTATATGCACAAAAATCGGCTCCCAAAAGAAAGCAAAGCAGCTTCTTTCGGGGGCCGATTTCTCTTGTCTCTTCTGATTTTGTGTGGATCGCTGTTGCCTCTTTATTTTGCAGCAGCCTCTTTTCTGCTCCTTTTGCCTGCCGCAGGATTACAGCACAAGATCGCGGAACAGCCCCTGCGGGTCATAGAGGACGCGGTAGCCGTCCAGCAGGACGCGGTGCGTGCCCGCGTCGAGCGGCCGATCGATCCACGAGGGCGCCACCAGGCCGAACTCCACCTCCGGCCCGCCGTCATACCACGCGCGCACGGAGGTGCAGGCGCCGTATTCCTCCCGCTGCTGGCGGAGCACACGGCCGAAGCGCGCGGGGAAGGTTTCCGAGCGCAGCAGCTCATCCTTGCGCGTCGTGAGGATCACGAGGTCGATGTCGGAATCGGGGCGCGCCGTCCCGCGCGCGCAGGAGCCCACCACGAGCAGGGCCTGCACGCCGTTTTCCGGCTCCGCCGCCCAGGCGAGCAGCTCCGATTGAAAAGCCTGCGTCATCATACAGATTGCTCCTTTCCCTGCGGCACATCCCGCACGGGATGGCCCAGAATGAAGGCGAGCGCCGCGCCCACGGCGGTGCGGTACTCGGCGTTTTCGGGGATCAGGAACCGCACGCCGAACATCTTTTCCAACACGGGGAAGACGGCGCGGCACTGCGGCAGCTTCGTCAGGTTGCCGATGAGCACGAAATCGCGGATCGGGGTGTTCAGCGCGGAGAGAATCGCGCTCTTGCCGATGCACTGCAGCACCATGTTGAGGATGCCGAGGGCGGCGTCCTCCGGGGAGACGGCCCCGCGCACCTTGCCAAAGTTCGAGGCCGTCGCGTCCAGCGGCAGGCCCTGCAGCGGCGCGGTGGTGATGTCGCGGATCTGCAGATCGATGTTCTCGAGGCGGCCGCGCTTGGCCAGCTCGATGATCTCGCCGATGTCGGACGTGTTGAGCAGCAGGCTGGCCAGGCCGGTGATCGTGCCGCCGCCGATGCCGATGCCGCCGATGTGCGTAATCTCCCCGCCGGCCACCTGCACGAGCGAGGTGCCGGTGCCCATGCTCACCACGATTGTCTCCTTGAGATCCATGTGATACGTCGCACCCAGGCCGTCCGCCAGGAATTCATCCGCCTTCGCAGTCGGGATGCCGTACAGCGGCTGGTTGATATAGGCGCTGCCCACGCCGGTGAGCACAATCTTTTCGATGGAATTGAGCGGAATCCCGTTGTCATACGTATATTTGCCGAGCGCGCCGAACAGCGAGGCCACCGGGTCGGCCGCGCGGACGAAGAGCGGCTTGCGCACGCCCTCCTCCCCCACGCCGACGATCTTGGTGGTGCTGCCGCCCACGTCGATGCCGATCACAAAGCACATGGAGAGTCCCCCTCCTTGTTCCCTCTCTTTTTGTATATCATCATAAACGTTTCGCCCTGTTTTTGCAAGCATCTGCGCCCGAAACCCGTTGATTTTGCCAATCGCGCGCAGATTTTTGCGCAAATGAAAAAAATTCGCTTGACAACATCGGCAAAAAATGATATAGTAATCAAGCACTCAAAAAACAATCTCATTTCCATGCTGGTGTAGCTCAGTTGGTAGAGCAGCTGATTTGTAATCAGCAGGTCAGGGGTTCAAGTCCGTTCACCAGCTCCAAAGGGCTGTGGACAGAGTGCTACAGCTAAATACGGAGGAGTTCCCGAGTGGCCAAAGGGGACAGACTGTAAATCTGCTGCTTCTTGCTTCGGTGGTTCGAATCCACCCTCCTCCACCAAACAAAAACCCACTGTCGTCTCCCGACAGTGGGTTTTCTGTTTGTGGCCCAGGAGGGTGAGATGAGAACAGCACGTCCCGCCCGCAGGCGGGGAAAAACAGTCCGGCGGACTGTTTTTCAGTGCGCGGCTCGCGAATCCACCCTCCTCCACCAAAGCCCCAAGGACGATAGTTCTTGGGGCTTTGGAAAGGAAAAGTGAAGAAGTAAGAAGTGTGGTGGCGCGCCGCAGGCGCGCGAATATACGAATATAAAGGAATCGCGAGGAAATGTTAATGATAAAACTGAAACAAATAACAAAAGACAATTTTGAAGATGTGTTAAAGCTTAAGGTTAAGAAGAATCAAGAGAACTTTGTTTCAACGACAGTTTATTCTTTAGCGCAAGCATATGTTTACCAAGAAAATGCCTATCCTTTTGCAATATATGCCGATGACACGCTTGTAGGTTTTATTATGTTTGGGTTTTACGAATTGAGAAATCAATATACACTTTGGAAATTTCTCATAGATGAAGGCCACCAAAACAAAGGCTATGGAAAAGCAGCCCTGCTTTTAGGCATTGAACGAATGAAGGAAGAACATCATATTCAGGAAATGTACACAGGGGTAGCTCTTGGAAACGAAGTTGCAGAGCGTCTGTATGAATCTATAGGTTTTCAATTAACAGGACTTGTTGAAAATGGAATGAAAGAACTGAGATATATTTGCAAGTAGTAAATACGAGAAAATGTCAATCCACATAGGCGGATTTACAATGTAAGTGCGGCAGTGAAACAAAAAAGAGTGACTCAGAAGGAGTCCCCCGCTAAAATGGCAGCTGCGACACAAACCAGAAAGAGGGAAACTCCAATGAGTTATTTTACCATAGGGGAACGAGAAAGTATATAAGAAAAAAACCGGCAAAAGCATGGGAGAAATCTCCGGGCAGGACGAATGAAATGAGGCAAGGGTAGCGGTCCTTTGAGATTTTGGAGGGGCAGAAGGAAGAAGTGCGGCGCGCTGTCGGCATCTGGACGCGGCGGCGGGGCCGGAGCCTGAAACCGGGCCCCGGCCCCGCCGCTGCGGTTCCGCCCCCGCGCACAAACGCACGGGCATGCGGGATTATTCGGAGGAAGCGCCCTGCATGGCGTCGTAGCCGCTTTCACCTGTGCGGACACGCACCACGTCGTTGAGCGAATAGATGAAGATCTTGCCGTCACCGGCATGGCCGGAATACAGCACGCGGCGGGCGGTATTCACAACTTCCGCCACCGGGACCTTCGCCACCACAACCTCCACGCGGATCTTCGCGCGCAGCTGGATTTCCACCGGCACGCCGCGGTACCGTTCATTGTAGCCCTTCTGCACGCCGCAGCCGGCCACGGGGAACACCGTCATGCCGGTGATGCCGATGTCGTTGAGCGCGCGCTTGAGGCTTTCCAGCTTCTCCTTGCGCGCCACGATCTCGATCTTCGTGAGCGGGCGGCTGCCGGCTGTCTCCACCGGCGGGTAGGAATAGGGCGCATGCAGCTCCGTCTCCTCCCCGTCGGCTTCGCCGTTCCCGAAGGGACCGGACCAGTCGGTGGTGTCCAGGTTCAGGGCAAAGTCGTGATACACGCCGGCCATGCCGTGCTCGCTCAGGTCGCAGCCCTCGATCTCCTCGGCGGGCGTGAGGCGCAGGAGCTTGAGCCAGCGCAGGATCATCGTGAAGAACCAGGCGAGCAGGCCGGAGGCAATGCCCACGGCCAGGATTGCCACCACGGCCGCGCCGAGCGCCTGGAAGCCGCCGCCCGCGAAGAGGCCGGCGCCTTCCCGGAACAGGCCGGCGCCCAGGAGGCCCAGCACACTGCCCACGAGCGTGATGCCGCACAGGCCGGCGGGATCGTCCACATTCATGTGCACATCCATGTTTTCAATCACGAGAACGGTGAGGAAACCGGCCAAGAAGCCCAGCAGGCAGGCGAACGCCGGCGAAAGGCCCATGCAGCCCGGGAAGGCCGCAATCATGCCGGTGAGGAAGCCGCTGATCGTCATGGTGATCTCGGGCTTGCGGTAGCGCACCCACGTGAAGACCATGGCGGTGAGGCAGGCGACGCCGCCGCAGAGGATCATGCTCTCCATGGCGCGCAGCAGGGTGGATTCATCGCCGCCCCCGGCCGCCGCCCAGCTGCCGGCCAGCACCGTGAGGCTCAGCGAGAGCAGCAGGATGCCGCACATGGCAAGCGGAATGTTGTGGCCCGGCATGGCGTGCGGCACACCGCCCTTCGTGTATTTGCCAAGGCGCGCGCCCAGCGCCCTGGCTCCCATGAGGCCGGCCGAACCGGCCGCCAGGCCCAGCAGGCCGAAGCCCATCGGGTCCAGCAGGCCGAACGTTGCGGCAAACAGCGTGCCGGCACGCACGGTGAGCGGGAACAGCAGGCCGGAGAGCAGCACGCTCATCACACAGAAGGCGGCAAAACGCATCCGGCCCATCACGGCGGCGGCGAACACGCAGGTCATGAGCGACGCCAGCAGTGCCGTGAAGAGCAGCGATCGGGCGGAGGGGTCCCCCTCAAACGCCAGATACCGGCCTGCAAAGAGGAAACAGGGGACGCCGATGCAGAAGCCGGTGAGCGCCTTGATCATCACGCTGCCCGTGTTTTTGGCCCTGGCGAAGCCCGCTTCCGTCGCCATGTAGCCCAGCAGGGCCAGAAGCGCCGTCGCCATGCCCATTGTCAATGCAAAAATGTTTTCCATGGTAGCCCCCAGATTCGTTTGGTTTCAGCCCCTTACGGCTGTGCGGGCGGCACGTTGCCTTCCGCAACCGTCGCCTTGATGATGTCGATCATCTCGCGGTTCTGTTCCATGGTGCCCACGGTGATGCGGGAATACCGGAAGTTGCCGCGGATGATGAGCCCCTTCTTCTCGAGCTCTGCCGCCAGCGCCTTCGTGTTGAGGTGGGAATCGGCATAGAGGAAGTTTGTGTGGGACTCCCACACCTTCCAGCCCATGGCGGTGAGCTCGCGGGTGAGGTATTCGCGTCCTTCGCAGATGCCCTCGCGCGTGGAGGCGATGAAGGAATCATCGTCGAGCGCGGCCATGGCGCCCGCCAGGGCGGTGCGGCCCACGACGAACACGGAGGTGGCCTTCTGCAGCACGCCGTGCAGTTTCTTGTTCATGAGGGAGTAGCCAATCCTCTCGCCGGCCAGGCCGTAAATCTTCGAGAAAGTGCGCACCACAATCAGGTTCGTGTCCTCGTCGATCTCGGAAACCATGCTCTCCACGGCCGGGTCGGTCGCAAACTCGATGTAAGCCTCATCGACGACGGTGATCACATGCTCCGGCATGCTGTGGATGAACGCGCGCAGCTCGCTGCTGTCCACGGCGGTGCCGGTGGGGTTGTTCGGGTTGCAGATGAAGACGAGCTTCGTCCTGTCCGTCACGGCGGCCTTCATGGCCTTGAGGTCGAACTTCTGGTCCGGGGTGAGCGGGCAGGCAACGGCCTTGCCGTTGTTGCGGGTGGCGGCGCTGGCGTAGGCGCCGAAGGTCGGGTCGCAGAACACGACCTCGTCGCCGTCGCACACGAACACCTCGCCGAGCAGGAGCAGGATGCCGCTCGCGCCCGCGGAGATGATCACGTTGTCGCCGGAATCGTCAAAGCCGTACTTCTTGCCGAGCTTCCTGCGCAGCCCCATGCAGAACGGGTCCGGATAGATGTCGGCCTCGGCCACCGCCTTCCCCATGGCTTCGAGCGCCTTGGGGGAGCAGCCGTACTGGTTCTCGTTCGACGCGAGCTTGAGCACGTGGTCCAGGTGATATTTCTCCTTCACGCTCTCGGACGTGTTGCCCGGGATGTAAGGCGGAATGTTGCGAATGCCTTCCTTCGTCAGCAGTTCAATTGTTTCCATTATCAGCATCTCCCTCTTCAATCAATATGGTGAATGGCGCGCGGCGGCCCTGTCAGCCGCGGTCGGCGTAGCGGTACAGCGTGAGGCCGGTGCCGTCATACGTCACACCCGTGATGTCGGGCTTGCGCAGGCCGATGTAGTGCATCGTGGTGACAGGAATGATGTAGAAGTTGTCGTCCACGAGGATCTTTTCGGCATCGTGCAGGTAGGTGTTGCGCTCTTCCTGATCCAGCGCGGTGTTGGAGGAGGCGACGGCATCGTCATACTCGGCATCGTTCACATGGTTGAAGTTCAGGGAAGAGGTGGACACGAACATGGAGAGGTAGTTGATCGGGTCGTCGAAGTCGGCGGTCCAGCTGTAGCGCAGCAGATCAAAGGAACCTTCGGACTTTGTCGTGTTGAAGACCTCGCTCTCCTGGGCCTGCAGCTCGATGTTGATGTTCAGCACGGCCTTGAGCTGGGCCTGCAGAGCCTGCGCCATGAGGGCATCCTTATCGTTGTTCGGGTACGTGTAAGTCAGGGTCGGGAATCCGGCGCCGTCCGGGTAACCGGCTTCCGCCAGCAGGGACTTGGCCTGCCCGGCATCCTCGGTGAAGCTTTCGGCTTCCTCGCTGAAGTAGCCTTCGCCGGTGTTGGAGAGCATGTACTTCGGCACCCATGTGGTGCTGCCCTCGTAGTTCGCGCCCATGGAGGCGGCGATGGTGTCGCGGCTCAGGGCCAGGGCGATGGCCTGGCGCACGCGGACGTCATCGAGCGGTTCGACTTCCAGGTTCGGCATGATGCCGACGGTGTTGAGCATGTTCCAGATGGTGAGCTCGTCGGAGCCCTCATACTGCGTCTCGATGTAGTCCGGCAGGCCGGTGGCCACATCGATCTCGCCGGATTCATACGCCGCGATCTTCGCCTGCGTGTCGCTGATGATCTTCGTGGTGATGGTTTCGAGCTTTACGTCATCGGCGTTGTAGAAATAGGGGTTCTTCTCCACCGTGTAGTACTGGCCCTCGACGTAATCGGTCAGCATGAACGGGCCGTTGCACAGGGAGGTCTCCGGGTTGGTGGCCCAGGAGGCATCGTCATTCGTGGCAACGCCATCCTTGGAGGGATAATAGACAGGCAGCGAGAGCAGCTTCAGGAAGTAGCCGCAGGGCTGCGTGAGGTGGAATTCCAGCGTCTTGTCGTCGGGTGCGAGCACCTGCACGTCCTCCCAGGCGCCCTCGCCGCTGTGATAGGCTTCAGCGCCGGCAATGACATAGAGCTGGTCGGCATAGATGGACTGGCTCGTCTCCGGGTCAAGCGCGCGGCGGATGGTGTTGATGAAATCGGCAGCCGTCACGTCGGAGCCGTCGCTCCACTTCGCGTTGTCGCGGAGCTTGAACGTCCACACGAGCTGGTCGTCGCTCACGGAGTAGGATTCGGCCGTCTCGTTGATCTCGTTGCCCTCGTTGTCAAAGGAGATCAGCGGTGCGGAGCACAGGCGGGCAAAGGAAACCCAGCCGCCCAGCGCGAAGCCTGCCGGGTCAAAGCCTCCCTCGAGCTCTCCGTCGGAAAGCGTGAGGACCTTCCCACCGGCCGGTGCCGTGCCGGACGCGGCATCATCGGCTGCGGAATTCTGCGCAGAAGCGGCCTGGGAAGCGGCTCCGGCGCCGCCGCTGCACGCGGCGAGCGAAACGGTGAGAACCGCCGCCATCAGCAGCGAAATCCATCTCTTGGCTTTTTTCATGTTGCACACTCCTTTTTGCGGGCCGGAACCCCGGCCGGAAGAAACTGTGATATTTGAAAACATGCGCGCTTCTCCCGTGGGAGGCTCACACATATTTATAGCAGGCAACCTTGTGGCCGTTCTGGTTGGCCATCACGGGCGGGGCCAGCAGGCACTCGGGCCGGCACTCCGGGCAGCGGGTGCAGAAGGGGCAGCCCGCCGGGGCGTGGATGGGGCTCGGCACCTCGCCTGTGAGCTTGATGCGGCGGCGCGTGCGGGCCTGCTCCGGGTCCGGCACGGGAGCCGCGGAGATGAGCGCCCTCGTGTAGGGATGCAGCGGGTTCTCATACACCTCGTCGGCGTCGCCGAATTCCAGCAGGTGGCCCAGATACATCACGCCGATCTTGTGGCTGATGTGGCGCACCATCGTGAGGTCATGGGCGATGAACAGATAGGAAAGGCCGTTCTCGTCCTGGATTTTCTCGAGCAGGTTGATGATCTGCGCCTGGATGGAAACGTCCAGGGCGGAGATGGGCTCGTCGCAGATGATGAAGTCCGGGTCGAGGGCAAGCGTTCTGGCAATGCCGATGCGCTGGCGCTGGCCGCCGGAAAACTCATGCGGATAACGGGAAATGTGATCCGGCTTGAGGCCCACCTGCTGCAGCAGCTTCTGCACGCGGCCCTCGCGCTCATCCTTGCCGCCCATGTGGGCGATCTGCATCGGCTCGCCGATGATCTCGCCCACGGTGTAGCGGGGGTTCAGGCTGGCGTAAGGATCCTGGAAGATCATCTGCATCTTGGTGCGGAAGGGGCGGAGCCTCGCGTTCGAAAGATGGGAAATGTCGGCGCCGTGGTAGAAGATCCCGCCGGCGCTCGGCTCGTAAATGCGGATCACCGTGCGCGCCAGCGTGCTCTTGCCGCAGCCGCTCTCGCCCACCAGGCCCACCGTTTCGCCGGGCATGATGTCGAAGCTCACGTCGTCCACAGCCTTCACGTAATCGGACGGCCTGAACAGATGGCGGCCGGCGAGGAAATACTTTTTCGCGTGCCGGATGCTCACCACCGGTTTCGTCTCTTTCGTCTTTTTCTCCATGCTTTACCCCTCGCTTTCCTGCGCCGCGGCTGCCGCCACCACCCGGTCGGCGGCCTCCCGGCAATCGTTCCAGCACACATCGCAGTGGCTGGTGCTGAACGCGTGCGGCACGGGCATGTAATCCTTGCAGATCTTCATGGCCTGCGCGCAGCGCGGCATGAACGCGCAGCCCGTGTTCAGCTTGAGCAGATCCGGCGGCGTGCCGGGAATGGAGGAAAGCCCCTGGCGCCCGGCCGCGCCGTGCGTGCACACGCTCTGCAGCAGGCCGCGTGTGTAGGGGTGGTGCGGCTCGTAGAAAATCTCATCCAGCGTGCCGCGCTCCACAATCTGCCCGGCGTACATGATGTTCACGCGCTCGCACAGCTGGGCCACCACGCCCAGGTCGTGCGTGATCATGATGATGGCGGTGTTCTGCTCGCGGGCGATGTCCCGCAGCAGATCCAGGATCTGCGCCTGCACCGTCACGTCCAGCGCGGTGGTCGGCTCGTCGGCGATGATGAGCCGCGGCCGGCACGCCAGTGCGCTGGCGATGACGATTCTCTGGCGCATGCCGCCGGAAAACTCGAACGGATACTGGCGGAAGCGTTCCTCCGCGCTCGGGATGCCCACCTGCTTCATCAGGGAAACGGCTCTGTTCTTTGCTTCCTCGCGGCTGCACTTTTCGTGGCACAGGATGCCCTCGGTGAGCTGTGTGCCCACGCGCAGCACCGGGTTCAGGAACGTCATCGGATCCTGGAAAATCATGCCGATCCGGTTGCCGCGGATGCTCTTCATTTTTTCCTCATACGCTTTGGGGTTTCCGGCAAAGGCCGGGGCCAGGGGGCTGATGTCCTCGCCGTCGAAGAGGATCCGGCCGGAGGCGACACGGCCGTTGGAGGCAAGCAGGCCCATGATGGCCAGCATGCCGACGCTCTTGCCGGAACCGGATTCGCCCACCACGCCGAGCAGCTCGCCGTCTTCCACGGAATAGCTGACGTCGCGCACTGCCTTGACGATTCCGCCGCGCGTTTTGAATTCCACGCTCAGGTTCCTGATCTCCAATAATGGCATAACCGTCCTCCTCCCTTATCGACTGTTTGTCGGGTCCAGCGCTTCGCTCAAGCCCTCGCTGATGAAGTTCAGCGCGAAAATAATGATGCAGATCATCGCGATGGGGCAAACCATCTGGTGCGGGTAGATGGCCATGTACATGCGCGCGTCCTGTGCGAGCGTGCCCAGGCTGGCCTGCGGAGCGGAAATCCCCATGCCGATGAAGCTCAGGAACGCCTCCTGGAAAATGGCCTGTGGGATGGCCAGCGTGGCCTGCACCAGGATGGGGCTCATGGCGTTCGAGAACATGTGCTTGAACAGGATGCGCGCCGGTCCGGCGCCCTCGGTGTAGGCGGCGAGCACATATTCGCGGCCCTTGAGGGAGATAACCTGCGTGCGCATCAGACGCGCAATGCCGACCCAGCCGGAGATGCACATGCCCACCATGATACTGCCCACGTTTGAACCGAACATCATCATGAGCAGGATGATGTAGAGCAGCGACGGCACGGCGTAAAGCACATCGACGAAGCGCATCATCACGGCGTCAACGCGGCCGCCCACATAACCGGCCACGCCGCCGTAGAGGACGCCGATGGCGCAGTTGATGAGCGTGGAGACGAAGCCGACGAACAGGCTGATGCGGATGCCGTACAGCACACGGGTGAAGAGGTCGCGGCCGAGGGCGTCGGTGCCGAACCAGTGCGCGGCGCTCGGCCCGCAGTTGACCTCGGTGCCCATGCCGTCATACGGATACGGCGAAAAGAGAGGGCCAAGCACGGCAAGGAGCACGATGAACAGCAGCACAATGAGGCCGATGAGCGCCCGGCGGTTCGAGCGGAAGCGATCCCACACGTCGTGCCAGAAGCTGCGCGGTTCCATCGCGATGAACTCGCTGTCCTGCTCCGATTTATCGATTGGGTTGAAAAACTCGGATTTCTGCAGCATGTTTTTTCCTCCTTCCGTCAGCTCGCCTTATCAAGCTTGATGCGCGGATCGACAAGGGCACAGGCCAGGTCGCTGATCAAGTTCGCAATGATGATGACGCCCCCGAGGAAAATCGTGAGGCCCATGATCACGGTGTAGTCGCGGCTGTTCACGGAGTTGACGAATTCTTCGCCGATTCCCGGGATGGTAAAGATGCTTTCCACCACGAAGCTGCCGGTGATCTGGAAGGCAATCATCGGGCCGCACACCGTGATGAGCGGCAGCATGGCGTTCTTCAGGATGTGCAGGAACTGGATGCGCCGCTTGCCCAGGCCCTTGGCCCGCGCCATCACGACGTAATCCTGGTTCATGGCCTCCGTGTAGCTCGCATGCACGAGCCGGGAAATCTGGGCGATGGGGTAAACGGCGAGCGCCAGAACGGGCATGATGTAGCTCAAAAAGCTGCCGTCAAACAGAACGGGGAGCACTTTGAGGCCCTGGCCGAACACCATGAGCAGCACAATGGCCAGCACAAAGCCCGGGATGCTGATGAACAGCGTGGAACCGGTGATCAGCCAGCCCTTGACGGCGCTCGACTTTGTGGTGGACATCCAGATGCCGATCACCGTGCCGATCACAAGCGCGATGGCAAAGGAGATAAGGCCGAGCTTGAGCGTCACCGGGAAGCCCTGCGCGATGAGGTCATTCACCGTCACGCCCGTCCGCGTGTAGGAAACGCCGAGGTTTCCCTGCAGAAGGGATTGCAGGTAGATGACGAACTGCTGGTCGATCGGCTTGTCGAAGCCATAGTTCGCTTCCAGGGTGGCCAGGACCGACGGCGAGATATTGTCCGTGGCGAACGGGCTGCCCGGCATCAGCCTGGTGAGCCAGAAGGTGATGGTGATGAGGAAAAACATCGTGACAACACCCATGGCCAACCGCTTCACAATATACTTGATCATAGCTTGGATTCCTCCTTCGGACCCTTTCTGGTGGTTGCATCAAAAAACGGCAAAGATGCTTCCAACTGAGCACCTTTGCCGTTCTTCCTTTCACAATGATTCACTTTTGCGGCAGCGGGGGCGCGCCGGGGGCCGAAGCCCCGCGGCCGCTCTGCCGGGACAGCTCCCGCAGCCCCGCGGCGTAAAGACACGCCACGAGCACGAGCGAGCAGCCGTCTGAGACGCTGGTCGCGCAAAGCACGCCGTCAAGCCCGAAAAACCGGGGCAGCAGCAGCAGGCTGGGGATGAGGAACAGCCCGTTCCGGCTGATGGAAATCAGCACGGCGCGCTTCGGCTTGCCAATTGCCGAATAGTACATGGATGCAAGCGTTTGGAACCCCAAACCGAAGATGAAAAGCTTCCCCCGGCGCATGGCCAGAGCGCCGTAGGCGGCGAGCTCCGGGCTGTCCGGGCTGAAAAGCGAGAAAAGCGCGTTCGGTGTGAACAGCATGGCCGCCCACAGCAAAATGGAAACAATGGCGGCAACCACCTGGCCGGTGAGCGTTGCCTTGCGGACGCGCTCATACCGGCCGGAGCCGTAATTGTAGCTGATCACCGTGGAAACGGCGTTGTTCATGCCCATGATAAACATGATCGCCAGGTTTTCCACCGTCTGCATCACGGAAACGGCCGAAAGGGCCATGTCTCCGCCGCCGGCGCCCAGCTCCAAATCCGCGTAATAGCGGAGCGACTGGTTCACCAGGATGTTGTTCACAAAGCTCAGTGCCTGGAACACGGAGGGCGCCAGACCAAGGGAAGCGACGCGCACCGCCGTGGAGGGGCGGAACGATCGCACGCCCAGGAAACGGGACACGCCCAGGCCCCGCACATAATATTGCAGGCTCATCAGGCAGCTCACAATCTGGCCAATCACCGTGCCGAGGGCCGCGCCCTCCACGCCCATGTGGAAGGCCATCATGAAAATGGCGTCCAGCCCGCAGTTGAGCAGCGCGCCGCTCATGGTGACAACCATGGCGTACCGGGTGTTCCCCTCCGCCCGGATGACCGCAGCCAGCGCCAGGTTCATGATGGAGAAGAACTGCCCGAAGGCGGTGATCTTTAAATAGGAAATGGCGATGGGATAGAGCGCTGAGCTTTCTCCCGCGCCGCAGAGCTGCACGAGCGGCCCGGCGAAGAAGAAGAACCCGCCGGAAATCAGCAGCGCCACCACAAATGCCACGACACAGATGCTGGTGAAAATCTCGTTCGTGCGCTCCGTCTTGTGCTGCCCCAGGGAAAGCGAGAGCATCGCCCCGCCGCCGATGGAAAGCATGATGGTGAGCGCGCCGGTGATGTTGCTCAGCGGGAAGGTCAGGCCCACGGCGCCGAGCGCATCCGATCCGACGAGCCGCCCCACGAACAGCCGGTCGCCTACATGATATAAGGCGTTCGCGACGTTTGCCAGGATGGCAGGCACCGCCATCGAGAAGAGGAGCGGCAGCAGCTTCTGCGTTCCCATGTTTGCCACACGTTCCTGCGCTGTCATACCGGCGCCCCCCTTTCCCTTCACAGTTCGTTTACATTTGTTGGTTTTAATTATATGCTTGTAAAATGATTTGTCAATGAAATTTCGAAATTTTCTTTTGTTTTGGATAAATACCAATATTATTTCCCCAATTTTAAGCCATTATTGGGCAGATTTTGACGCTGCAAAGCAGCAAAGCAAAATTTGAAAAATCGGTTGACTTTTATATGCGTATAATTTATACTATGGGCAAGCTTGTCCCGATCCCGGACAAAAGGAGACGATTCAAATGCTCAAGGCAAACGTATTGTTAGGAAAACCGACCAGCACGGATATCTCTATCGAGGAAATGCTGCACGAATGGGAAGGGCTGGACGCGCTTCCCGGCGTCGCCTACACGGTGAAGCGGTATGAAACCTTCCCCACCCAGGAGGAATTCAACGCGCTCATCGACGAGGACGCGGATGCGGCGCTCGGCGTCTGGATCACAAAGGAATTCATCAATGAACATTTCTTCCGGACGCACCCGAAATGCAAATACATCGCCGGCCTGGCCCACGGCTATGAGGACATGGATTTCAGCGTCAGCCGCAAATATGGCGTGACAATCACGAACACGGCGTACGGCGCTTCCACGATCGCGGAGTTTGCCTTCTCGCTTCTGCTCGACATCTGCCACAAGATTGAGCTGCACAGCCGGTATGTGAAGGACACGAAGTGGTGGGAGCCGAACGCCCCGAAATATACGTATGCCCTCACGAAGCAGATAGAACTCAGCGGCCTCACGTTCGGCGTGGTGGGCCTGGGCAAGATCGGCTGGCACGCGGCGCGGATCGCGCAGGGCTTCGGCATGAAAGTGATCTCCTACAACCGCCACGTGAAAACGGGGCCGGAATACGACTTCATCGAGCAGGTTTCGCTCGACGAGCTGTTTGCGCGCGCGGACGTCATCTCGCTGCACACGCCGCTCAACGCCTCCACGCAGCACATGATCAACCGCGGCTCCATCGCGAAGATGAAGGACGGCGTGATCCTGATCAACACGGCGCGCGGCTCCCTTGTGGACGAGGACGCGCTTGTGGAAGCGCTGCAGAGCGGCAAGATCTATGCCGCAGGCCTGGACGTCATCAGCGAAGAGCCGCCCACCCGTCCGCTGCCAATCCTGCAGCAGGCGAACGCCACCGTCACGGGGCATATTGCATGGCTGCCGAAGACATCCCGCATGCGCCAGGTTTCCCTCGCCATTGACAACTACCGCCAATATCTTGAAGGCCACCCGGTGAGCGTGATCAACAACAGGTAACGCGCCGGCCGGAAAAGCCATGGACTTTTGCGGGAAAAAGGTCTACAATGGAGGGGTGAAGAAAAAATCGGAGGATGACCGGAAACTCTATGGCAACCAACACGAAGAACAAAGGACAGGAAACGAAGAACAAAATTCTGCGCACGGCGCGGAGGCTGTTCTTCGAAAAGGGCTACCAGGCCACGAGCTGCAGCGCCATTTCCGAGGCTGCGGGCACCAATCTGGGGCTCATCAACTACTATTTCGAGGGCAAGGGCGAGATCGGCATGCTGATTTATACGGACATCCGAGCCGCCTTCGACAAGCTGACGGAAGACTTCGAGCCGGAGCTCACAGGCGTGAGCCAGTTCCTGTTTTCCTGTGCGGTGGAGCTCTATCTCTGCCTCTACTGCGAGCCGTTCGGCCGGTTCTATTATGAGCTGACCTCGGAACCCGCGTTCCGCGAGAAGGTGGAGATGATCATCATCAACGTGCTCATGAAGTACACGCAGCGCACCGTGAGCCAGGAGCAGGCGCTGCTCTCGTGCCTGAGCATCATGGCGATCAAGCCCGCGCTTGTGAACTATGCCCGGCAGAACCCGGGGCAGATCGAGCCGGACGTCATGCTGCGCTACTATGTGGAGCAGCAGATCAGCGTGCTGGGCCTGCCGCCGCAGTATGGCAGCAGCACGATCGACACGCTCAAAAAATACTACCTGAACCTGGCGGACTGCTTCACCCCCGTGATGACGCCGCTGCTGCAGTTCTGAAACCCGTTTGCCCGCGCCCGCATGAGGCGCGGGCTTTTTTTCTGCCCGGCTTTTGCTTCCCACGCTTTTTTCACTTGCCGCGCAGAGCGGGGCAAGCGCCCTTTTGCGTTCAGGCCATCCTTCCCATCGCGGGTTTTCTCGCGCCATCTGAACAAAGCCGGGCGCTGCCGCCCGGAGCGGGCACCGCTTCTTTTACAGGCGGATTTACAATGTAAGTGCAGCAGTAAAACAAAAGAGTGACTTAGAAGAAGCTCCCCCGCTAAAAGGAGGGGAACGCCCATGAGTCACTACCAACATCTTATTCAAAATATCGTCAAGATAGCAAAACAGGCAGCCGCCGTCAATGGTCAAGATGAACGACTTCGCCGTCATTGACAGCGTCCGTCTGTTTCGCTTTTGGACAAATAAGGCGGCAGTTGCCGCCGATTTCCATTTCAGAAAATGGCGCTTGCTATTATGGAAGTAAAGGGAGAACCATGTTGTATATTGTGGTTGCCCAGCCTACAATTTTTATCATCGCATCAACATTGTCAGTAGTGTCGTTGATTTTACCCATAACTTTTTTGAACAAATTATCTAAATCTCTCAAAAATCAAACAAAGTTTTTTGGGCAGTCTCTGATTCGATTATCGTGACTTGTTCTTCTGCCTTGCGTTTGCGCCCTCTTTTTGATTTGGTATCTTTTGTTCCACTCTGAGTTGCGTTTTGCTCAGGCAAAGAGTTACGCTCCCAAAAAACCCCATTAACATATCCTTGAATTTCTGGATTGCTTTCGGCCATCTCAAGGCGTTGCTCTGCCCACACACAGTATTGTGCTTCTACCTCAATTCCAATGTAATGGCGGCTAAGGTAATACCGCACAGAAAAGTAGGCGCGATACTGCCAGAAGTGATATAATAAAAACAT
>ERZ1643250.1167-NODE-1167-length-23910-cov-5.664641_pt1 | contig 23910 bp, 20 predicted proteins | sample MGYA00579262_ERZ1643250 | MGnify/ENA primary metagenome ERZ1643250 (study PRJEB29033, sample SAMEA4952265) | chicken gut metagenome | biome: Broiler Chicken; feature: Gastrointestinal Tract; material: Caecum | place: Ireland | collected 2018 | study: Broiler... | reverse complement strand
TTTCTAGGTTTGTAGCCGTTTTTTTGTCTTTCAACTGTCAAAGATGGGATTATAATATTTTTTCCATTAGGTTTCAAGACCCATTCTCATTGGTTATGAATCGCTTATCTCCAGACTGCTCCATATAATTCCTTCATAAGAGGTTGCTGCAGCTTCTACGCTGCTCAGTCGGTTATTATACACATATTCTCTCGAGGGATAGTACAGCGGCACACATACCGCTTTGTCGTGCATTTGTGTCAGAATCTGATGATAAAGTTCTGTTCGGCCGTTTTCATCCATGGTTTTCAATACCTTCTGAATTTCCCCGCTGATCTCTTCATCATACCATGATACTGCCGGATTTCCCTCTGTCTGCACGAACATACTTTCCAGAAATCCATGGGGATTCCATGAATCTTCATAGGTACGGTAAATAACCATATCGTAATCTCTGGTCGTCCAGATAGCATCATAATACCCTGCCGATTCCAGCTGATTTAATTCCACTTCAATACCTATAGAAGCGTATTCTGACTGCAGATATTCACAGATGCTTTTCCAGTTGGCATATTCCTCCGTCTGGAACACCAGTTTCAGGGACAGTTTCTGACCGTCTTTTTCCAGAATGCCATCACCGTCGCTGTCTTCATAACCTGCGTCCTTTAGCAGCTGTGAAGCTTTTTCAGGATCATACTCATAACCGGGACTGTTTTCTTTGGTGACATAGGGAGTACCAGGCGGAAATAATCCTTCTGCCGGTGTTCCCGCTCCATCCAGCAGGTCGTTCACTATGCTTTCCCTATCTGTCGCATAATTCAGAGCCTGCCGTACACGTTCATCCTGAAGCATTTCATTCTCATAGTTCAGAATCAGATAAAAACTCTGCGTAGGATTACATTCCAGAACGGAAAGATGATCGTCTGCTTCCACAACAGAACGGTTTTCAGAAGGTATATCCGCAAAACAGATATCCGCTTCCTGGCTCTGCATGGCCATGGTTCTGGACTGCCCGTCCTGTACCAGTCTGAAGATCACTTTATCAATTTTAGGACTGTCCCCATAATAATATGGATTGGGAACCAAAATAACTTCCTGATTTGATTCATAGCTTTCTATCATCCATTGTCCCGTTCCGATCATGGATTGGTAAACGCCTTCCTGATCCACGCCGTTCTCTCCCAGCATCCGATACGGCCTTGGATATGTAAATTCTGTCAGGACAGGATATGCCACTTCATCAAAAAAGAAAGTAACGGTATAATCATCCTTTTTCTGAACATCCAGAAGATTCGCGGAAAAGGTCTTCTGTTCTCCCCATCTCTGCACGTTAAACAAAACATTGTCCGCGTTAAAGTCCGTTCCGTCAGAAAACTTTACGTCTTCCCGCAGATAAAAAGTATATTCTTTCCCATCCTCACTGATCTCCCAGTCACGGGCCAGAGCGGGTTCGATTTTGCCCCCCTCTCCATATCGCACCAGGGGTTCATAAATCATCTCCAGCATCTGAAAACATATGCTGTCCCCGGAAATGGTATCCGCTTCTTCCGGCTTTATATCGGTGGAAACCAGAGCCGTCACCACTTTCTCATCATTTGCCGCATTTTCCTGTGTTTCATTGTCTGTCCCGCCCGTACTGCACCCGGATGAAAGCATAACCATACCGGCCAGTAAGACAATCCACAGTCTTTTCATTATTTTCATATCATTTCCTCCTTGCTTCACATTCACTCATAACAATGGCAGGCCACCATATGACCATCCGCTATCTTTTTCAGCGCAGGCTTACTGTTCATGCAGACCGGCATACAGTATTTGCATCTTTTCTGGTAAACACAGCCTTCAAAAAATGAGTTTTCTTCCGGCGCGGCAGTATATTCCCGTCTTATATTTTTTCTTTTGTCAGGATCCTTCATCGGAACAGAACGGAATAACATGTTTGTATAGGGATGAAGCGCTTCCCGTTCCATGGAAGCAGCGCTCTCCATCTGCTCTACCACGCAGCCGCGGTACATGATCGCCACATGTTCACAAATATAAGGCACATTGGATAAATCATGGGTGATCAGCAGATAGGTTACATCCATCTCTTCCTGCATTTCATTCAGCAAATTTAATATTTGCTTTCGTATGGAAAAATCCAGACTTGATACCGGCTCATCGCAAACAACCAACTGCGGATTTAACACCAGCGCTCTGGCAATATTGGCTCTCTGACACTGGCCTCCGCTTAACTGACCCGCATATCTGCCGGCAAGGGAAGGATCCAGTCCAACTTTCCGCAGAATCATTTCCACTTTTTCATCACATTCCGCGTCTGAAAGGTCAGTAAAATTTTTCAGTACCTCTCTGATGCTTTCTCCAACTGTGTAGCAGGGGTCAAAAACACCGCTGCTGCTCTGAAATATCATTTGCATATGTTTTCTCATGGGCCGCAGCTCCCTCTCTTTCAATTCCTGTATCTCCTTTCCCTGAAAAAAGATCCTGCCCGAAGAAACTCTTTCCAAACCGGCCGCCATTTTGCCAAATGTAGTTTTCCCGCTTCCGCTTTCTCCTATCAGAGCCATGGATTTTCCCTGCTTAATCTGAAGGGTAACTCCGTCAACCGCTTTCACCAGACAGTGACGGTTATTCCTTCCCGCTCTTTCTTTCCCGTAATACTTTTTTACTCTTTCTGTCTCCAACAGCGTTTTCAAGTTCATATCTCCTCTATAAGATTCCATCCAGCAGCATCCTGGTATAAGGTTGTTCCGGATGATGAAACAAAGCGGCCGTGTCCGCCTCTTCCACAATCTGTCCCTGCCGCATAATATAAACATAATCCGCAATTTCGGCGACCACACCGAGATCATGTGTAATAAGAAGAATTCCCATGTTCTCATCCCGGCTGAGGCGGTACAGCTCGGACAGAATCTGCTTTTGAACCGTCACATCCAAAGCTGTTGTAGGTTCATCCGCAATCAGAAAATCAGGGGAGAGCGCTATGGTCATCGCAATCATAACTCTCTGACACATCCCTCCGCTCAGTTCAAAGGGATACATTTTCATCAGCCGCGAGGGCTCCGGCAGGTTGACGGCATTCAGGTAAAAAATCCCCTGCCTGTATGCTTCTTTTCTGCTGACCTGTTTTTTCATCCGTATACCTTCTGTTATCTGACTGCCAACGGTATACAGAGGATCCAGAGAAGCTCCGGGATCCTGGAAGATCATGCCAACACCCCTCCCGTTTACTTGCCGCCTCTCTTTTTTCCCCATCAGATGCAGCGGTTTGTCCTTCAGCCATATCTCCCCTTCCCTGATTCTTCCGTTTTCAGGCAGAAGATCCATAACCGCCAGAGATGTTACGGATTTTCCGCTTCCGCTTTCTCCCACCAGAGCCGTAATTCTGCCTGTGGGAATTTCCAAGCTGACTCCTTTTACTGCATGAATGGTATCATTGTCCATTTCAAATTCTATATGCAGTTTTTTTATGACCAGTTTTTCAGCTTTTTGCCATCCCATTTTGTATACCATCTCCCAGCAGATTAAACGCCATTACCACCGCAACAATAGCCAGACCCGGCCAGATCATAAGCTGCGGATATGTTTGTATATAACTCTGACTGTCGCTGAGCATAATTCCCCATTCCGGATTGGGAGGCTGTACTCCCAGCCCGATAAAGGAAAAACCTGCGATTGCCAGTATTACCGAGCCTAGCTCAATGGTTGCCAGAGCAATGACAGAGGGGGCAATATTTTTCAGTATATGTCTGAAAATAATCTGTCCTGCCCTGCATCCTCCCGCCCGCAGAGCTGTCACGTAGCTGCGCTCTTTGATCTGTTTCGTCAGTCCCCGGACCAGCCGGGCGTAAGCTGCCCAATAGACGCAGGACATGGCAATCACCAGATTTCTGCCGCTCGCTCCCAGCGTTCCCGCTATTGCCAGAGCCACAATAAAACTGGGCACGGCCATAAAAATATCAATAATCCGCATCATAAAGCTGTCAAGTTTTCCTCCAAAATATCCTGACACCATTCCTGCCGGCACTCCTATCATCAATGTTATCAGCAGTACGATGCCGCTGTACATAAGCGAATTTCTGCTTCCCCAGATCAGCCTTGACGCGATGCAGCGCCCAAGCTGATCCGTTCCCAGCCAGAAAGAAGCGCTCGGCCCTTCCAGTTTTCTCGCCACGTCCACTCGCAGCGGATCATTCGGAGCAATCAGCGGCGCAAACACAGCTGTCAACACAAAGATAAATATGATAATCATGCCGGCCTTTGTTCTGGTCTGCCGGAAAACTGTTCGGTATCGCAGCCTTGCTGTTCCCCGCCGCTCCAATTCTTTCGCTTTTCGCTTCATTTTTTTCGCTCCTTTAATTCAGCTGAATTCTCGCATCCAATGATGAGTAGAGAATATCAACCGCCAGATTCAGAATGACAACAAAACAGGTGATGAGCAGAATAAAGCACTGAAGCACCGGCAGATCCTGCGTATATACTGCTTCCAGCGCCAGCTGCCCGACTCCCTGTATCGAGTATATAGACTCTACAATAGCCGATCCGCATATCAGACTGATACACATGCTGCTCAGCTGAGTAATAACCGGCAGTACAGCGTTTTTAACCCCATGCTTCATTATAATCCGCACAGGCGATAAGCCTCTTGCCCGGCAGGTTCTTATATATTCCTTTTTCAGCTCTTTGCTTAAGCTGCTTCTCATCAGACGGATCAGCACGCCAAAATATCCAATATCCAACGTCAGCGCCGGAAGAAGGAAACCCTCCTGCCCTGCTCCCAGCACGGATACCACATGCAGTTTCACCCCCAGCAGATACAGCAGCAGCAGTCCTATCCAGAAAGCGGGGACAGAGACGCTGAAAAAAGAAAATATCTGCAGAATCTTATCAAGCACGCTGTTTTCCCATACTGCAGACAAAATTCCCAGCGGAATACCCAGTATTATCAATATCAGAAAAGCCGCGGCTGCCAGTTTTAAAGTAACCGGAAAACATTTCAGCACTTCTTTCAGTGCTGACTGTCCCGACTGATAAGAAACTCCAAAATCTCCATGAACCGCATTTCCCAGCCAGCGGATATAACGCCGCCAGATGGGCTGATCCATTCCGTTTTCATGCCGGACTTTCTCAATTTCCGTCCGCGTAGGGTGTCCGTAGATCTGTTCCGCCATCACCCTGGCGGCATCGCCGGACGAAAATTCACTGAGTCCAAATACCAGCATGGACATAATAAGAACGATCGGCAGAAGGAAAATCAGTCTTTTCCCTATGTAACGCATCAATATTATTCACCTTCTTATCCTGTTCCAGAAATCTCAGACAGAGCGCGAAGCAATCAGCTCCTGGAAATGGCCCTCTTCCTCTATAAGCTCCTCATAGGTTCCCGTCTGCACTACCTGGCCATTTTTCAATACGATGATTTTATCCGCCGAACGGATCGTTGAAAGCCTGTGGGCCACAATAAGAGTAGTTTTTCCTTCGCTGGATCTTCTGATAGATTCCTGGATTTCTTTTTCATTCTCTGTATCCAGATTTGACACCGCCTCGTCCAGGATTAGTACCGGAGCGTCTTTCAGCAGCGCTCTGGCTATGGCAATCCTCTGCCTCTGCCCGCCAGACAGTTTCAATCCGCTTTCCCCGGCCACGGTGTCGTACCCTTTTGGCAAGTCCATAATAAACTCGTGCGCCAGTGCCATTTTTGCCGCGTTTTCCACTTCCTGATCCGCTGCCTCCGGTTTCCCCATCCGGATATTTTCTCTGATCGTATCCCGGAAAAGATATACGTCCTGCAGAACCGCCGAGGTCAGACTCCTGATATTATTCAGAGAAATGTCCTTTAAATTATAATCTCCGATTTTCAAAGTTCCTTTTTCCGTATCCCAGTACCGAAGAAGCAAATTCATACAGGTACTTTTTCCCGCTCCGGAGGCTCCTACCAGAGCGGCCGTTTCGCCCGGATTAACCTGGAAGCTGACATCACGCAGCGCATAATCACCTTCTTTCTTGTAGCGGAACCACACGTGTTCATAGGTTACGGAGGGTACAACCTCCTTAACGTCAATATCTTTCCCTCTGTCTTCCACCTGCGGCTTTGCTTCCAGCACCCGGTACACGCGATCGGCTGCGGCAAATATCAGTCCGAAATTCCTGGCGGTACCGCATACCTCCACCACCGGTCCCAGCACCATGCCCGAAAGCATCACCACAACCGGATACCAGGCAAAATCCATCTGTCCATTTCGTACCAGCAATGCGGCCGCTCCCGTTACGCAGAGCATGGAAATACCCTGTACTCCCTGCAGCAGCGCTCCTTCTGTGCCCAGCCGTTTCCCGTACTGCAGCTGACTGTCATAAAAACGTTTCATGTAATTTTCATTTTTCTTTTGATAAATCACCCGGTTATTCAGGGAAAGAATCTCTTTCATCCCCTGAATCCCCTCCATGGTGACAGCATTGGCGTCTCCCAGTTGTTCACGCACCCGCCTGCCCTGCGCGTCCGCCTTTTTCTTCATCCACACCGGTATCCAGATAATTATCACCAGAAAAACAATGATAATAACGGAAAATACCGGATGAATTACGCAAAGGCAGATCAGAAGAATCGCGGGCGCGGCAATCGCAACCAGTATGCTTCCAAAAGAGTGGGCGAAAAACCATTCCAGCAGTTCCACATCGCTCATCAATGTCGATGCCAGCTGTCCCGACCGCATATTCAGCAAAATGGCCGGAGAAACCTTTTCGATAGCCGAAAAAAGCATAATGCGGAAATCCGCCAGCACTTTAAAAGCCACATCATGAGCCAGCCACATTTCCATAAAGTAAAAGAAAATTCTGGCTGCCACCGCAGCTGCGAGCAAAAAAGTCAGCTGTGTCATTCGTCCGGTCAGTCTTCCTTCCATAGCGAGTCCCGCCAGGTAAGCGCAGACCGCTGATACTCCCACTAAGGACAGCTGGTGCCCCACGCCGCTGACAACAGCTCCGGCGATTCTCCCCCGATAGGGTTTTATGCGGCGTGATAACCGGAATACATTTTTTATTCGATTTCTTTCCGTCTTTGTATCTTTACTGTTTTGCATAATTCTGAGCCTTTATCAGTCCCTGGTAAGTAAAATTCCTTTGCATCAGTTCCTCATGTGTTCCCCATCCGTCTATCTTTCCATGATCCAACACGTAAATCCGGTCCGCCTGCTCAATTGTTGACAGTCTGTGGGCGATTACAACCGTGGTCTTATTTTCCATACAGCGTTTTAATGCCTCCTGTATCAGATTTTCATGCAGGATATCCACACTGGAAGTCGCTTCATCCAGTATCAGTATGGGGGCATCCTTCAATATAGCCCGGGCAATCGATATCCTCTGCCTTTCTCCTCCCGACAGTGTCGCGCCCCTTTCCCCTACAACCGTCTGATATCCCTGGGGAAGATTCATAATAAATTCATGAGCGTTCGCCAGAACAGCCGCGTTCATCATTTCCTCATCGGTCGCTTCCGGCCTGCCCATTTTTATATTTTCTCCTATCGTCCCGTAAAACAAGTACGTTTCCTGGAATACGACAGCAATCTGACTTCGCAGAAAATCAACGGAAAAATTCCGGATATCCTTTCCATCCAGACAAATTTTCCCCTGATCCACATCAAAAAAACGGAGGATCAGGTTGACAATCGTTGATTTTCCGGAACCTGATTTTCCCACAATTGCGGTCACTTTCCCCGCATCTATTTCCATCGTTACCTGATTCAGCACCTCTGCGGAATCCTTTTCGTAGCAAAAAGAAACATGATCCAGTAAAATGTCCGGAAGTTTGTTGTCCAGATAATCCGGCCCTGATCCGTCCAAAATGACCACGGGCTCATCCAGAACCTGGAAAAGCTCTTCAGCCACTGACAGTCCGAGATAACTGCTATGCCAATATGTATTCATTTCATTCAAAGGTTTCATACATTCCCCTGCCAGAAACAGAATAATCAGCATATTTTCATAGGAAATCTGTCCCGCGGCCATATGAAAAGCGGCAATCGCTATGCTCGCGGCCGTTCCTATCGCCGTACACGCTACAATCACAGCAGAATCCGAAAGAGAGATTCCCAGATTTTTCATTGATTCTCCCGCAAATTTTTTCGCCTGACCCGCCAGCTTTTTCCCTTCTCTCCGGCTGACCCCCAGAGACTTCAGCGTGCTCATTCCCTGCATGCTGTCAATATACTGCGCGTTAAGCGCCGCATACTCCTGCCAGTATTCGATCATCACCCTGGATACTGCCGGCATGAATAAGTGGGGAATTATTATGGCCAGCACTGCCATAATGATTATAACTGCTCCAACTGCCCGGTCCAGTTTCCAAAGGTATGCAGAAGAAAACACAGTCGTAATCAATACTACAATTGTCTGCGGCAGGTACTGAACAAGGAAGGGTTCAAAGGATTCCACCCCATCGGTAATCAGAGACTGAAGATTGCCCGTTCTCTTATCATTTCTGTAAGCCGGTCCCAGCTGCATCAGTTTTTCCAGCATCCGGTTTCGTATCACAGCTTTTACTTTAGCGGCCATCTTCTTTGTATACCCTTCCTGATAACGCACCAGCAGCGCTCTTATAAGCAAAGCCGCCAGGCAGACCGTAAGATATAACAGCACGCTGCTCCATCTTCCGTCAAATACTGCCGTTACTCCCCAGGCCAGACAGAATGCCTGTATAAAGCCGGCTGCCGTTATCAGCTGTGCCAGCAGCACTTTCCCGGCAGTCTCCCAGGGAATATCACCCAGAAAGCTCACCAGACGTATATATTTCCTCATGTCTTTATTTCTCCGCTCCCACCAGAAAAACCGGCGTCAGTCCGTTAATATCTTTCTCCATTTCATCCCATACTTTATCGCTTATATCAGGCTCAGCAAATACTACGGAAAAACCAGCTTCTATCAGGTATTCCAGATCCCAGACAGGACGCTGTTTATCACTCATAAAAAACTGTCTGCTCAGCTCATCCCCTTTCTCAGGATCCGCATGCGTATGAATTTTCCTTCCATATTTTTTCAAAATCCTTTTCTCATTTTCTTCATACTGTCTCTTAAGTTTTTCATCATAAAGGTGCAGATACCAGCATCCGTCAAAAACCAGCATACGCCCGCCCGGTTTCAAAACTCTTTTCCATTCCAGATAAGCTTTTTGAGGATCATCCAGCGTCCACGTAATATTTCTGCTGATCACCATGTCAAAAGTATTGTCCGGAAACTGAAGTTCCTGGCAATCCATGGTTTTTAAAACCGCATGCTGCCCATATCTTTCTACATTCTCCTTCGCGCGGGCAATCATATTCTCTGTAATATCAATGCCCGTCACTCTGTGCCCCTCTCTGCCCAAGATAACAGGGAAAAAGCCAGGACCGCAGCCGGCATCCAGAATCTCCATGGGCTCTTTTTTCGGCGCGTACTTCAAAATTATCTTTTTCCACTCTTCACACTGCGGTCCTGTCAGCTCTTTCCATATTGCACGGCTGTAAATATCAGCTTCCCCTTCCCAGTAACCTTTAATCTCGTCATTCAGCTTCATTTTCTTCCTCCTGTACTTTTTAATCACAGAGTCATCCTTTGCCAGTCGTACAGTTCTGATATTCCGTTTGCGCAAAAAAGCGGCCAAACGGCCGCAGGTACACAAAAAAAACATGCTTCCTATACACCGTAAGAATCATTACTCCTCCTTATCGCAAGCAGTTCTCCTGGCTTAAGTTCACCGCAGCCCTTCGCCTTCCCGGATAATGCTGTATCCAGTGACATTAATGAAAGACCGCTCCCTAACACAGTGACGGGATCGCATCGGATTCTCACCGATTTCTCTATTAATCCTTTCGGAACTTGCGTAGGTCATATTTCCCCTAAAATATAATACTTCTGCTCTTACATGTCCATAGTTTTTTTGCGAAATACATATTCCATTTTGTTATATCATTTTTTGCTTAAATTGCTTTTTGTGCAAAAATTGTTCCATATTGTCATCCCCTTTTTTAAAAGGCAGGCGCTGTTCGCGCCTGCCCCTTCTCACTTTCAGTCCTGTCTGCGGAATCTTCTCCTCAGAATCAGGCCTGCCGCTGTTCCTCCTGCTCCCAGCATGAGGAGCAGCAAAAGCATTACATTATTTTCATCTTCTGTTCTGGCATTGGACGCCCTCGTTTTTGTGGCTGTCGTCCGGTTGTTTCTGGAAACCGGCGACGCGCGCTTTACGTTGTTTTTTACACTGCCCTTTTCTATTACGGAAACCTTGGCTGTGCCTGTCACATACCGTACGGTACGGGTTTCCGATGCCTCTTCATTGGTATTGGATACTACACAGTAATAATAAGCGGTGCCCACCGTCTTTGTGGAAGGCTGGTATATGCTGGATGTGGCGCCCTGAATCAGCGTGCCGTTTTCATTGCTGTTTTTACTGTTTTTATACCACTGATACGTTAACGTGCCTCCATCATCCACAGATGCCTTCACCTCAAGCCTGGGAGACTGTCCCTTATAATACGTTCCGCCGCCGGAAGGTCCGCTTACCTCGGGAGTATCCGCCGCCCTGGGTCTGTTCCCTTCCTTTACTGTCACCTTCACCGCATCACTGGCTGTATAAGCCGTCTTCTCTCCGGAAGCATTCGGGTTGATATTAACTACTACACAGTAATAATATCCGGTGCCGACGGAAGGTTTATATTCTGCCTGCGTTGCTCCTTCAATCTTTTCTTTATTATTATACCACTGATACGTCAATGTACCGCCGTCGCCTGCAGAGGCTTTTACCTGCAGTTTGAAATTGTCCGATTCATAGTAAGTTCCGCTGCCGGAAGGTCCGCTTACTTTAGGCTTTTCCGCATCCGTCACAGCAGATACATTCTCATTTACCGTCACCTTTACCGCATCGCTGACTGCCTGGGCCGTCTTCTCTCCGTTTACGCTGTCATTGGTATTGGTCACCTCGCAGTAGTAATAGAAGGTTCCCGCCGTTTCCGTGGAAGGCTGATACGCCGCGCTGACTGCTCCGTCTATGGCTGTCCCTCCTGCCGCGCTTCCGTCACTGCTCTGATACCACTGATAGCTTAAGCTTCCTCCGTCACTGACGCCGGCCTTTACTTCCAGTGCGGCTTTGTCACCTGTCTGGAAGGTTCCGCCTCCTCTGATCCATTCTATCACCGGCGTCTGCGCATTTACAATCTCAGGCTCCGGTTCAGGATCCTCCACCGTCACACTGACCGCTTCACTGACTGCCTGTGCCGTTTTTTCTCCATTTACCTGCTCATTGGTATTGGTCACCTCGCAGTAATAATAGACAGTTCCTGCCACATCGGTGGAAGGATAATACGTATTTTCTGTGGCGCCGTCCAGAGCCGTACCCTTTTCTGTGGTGCCGTCTTCGCTGCGGTACCACTGATAGCTTAACGTACCGCCATCAGTCACTGTCGCCTTTACTTCCAGCACCGCCGGATCGCCCTGGTTAAAGGTGCCCCCGCCGCTGATCCACTCGATCACCGGTTTTTCGGCATCCACGGTTATCTTCCTGGGCTCCGTCACCATCACGCTGACCGCCTGGCTGACTGTCTGCGCCGTCTTTTTTCCATCAGCCTGCTCGTTGGTATTGGTTACCACGCAGTAATAATATAAGAGTCCTGCTTCCTGCGTGGGAGCTTCAAACAGGGTATCCTGCGCTCCCGCAACAGCCGTACCCTCTGCCGTACTGCCGTCTGTGCTCTGATACCACTGATAACTCACTGTGCCGCCGTCTCCCACAGATGCATGGATTTCCAGGAGCGCCTTGTCTCCCACAAAAAATGCACCTCCGCCGCAGAACCATTCGATCACCGGCGCCTGCGCATCGACAGGATCAGATTCTTTGCCGTCCTTCTCTCCTGTCTTTGCATTGTCCTCCGACCTGGCTGCTTCCTCTCCTGCTTTTACCGCTGTCTTTTCTATGCTCCCCTCTCCGCCGTTGGCATCATAGATAATAAAATACTGTTCCCTGTTCTCCTCTTCTTCGGAACCGTCTGCCAGCACCGGCGTCAGACAGCCGCTCATCGCCAGAATCCATGCCGCCAGTAAACTGATCGCTTTCATCCGATATGTTTTCATACTCTCACCTCCCGGTTCATTTCTCATAATGAAATCCGCTCGTTTAAGTTACCCTTACCTTAACACGATTTTTCTGAAAACACAATCGTCTGCAATAAATTTTAAGAATTCCTTAAGAATAGTTTAGAATTCTGTATCAGTATACAATAACCGGAAAACCGTAGGACACCACATCGTAAATTTTTTTCATGGCATCCAGCGGGGTGTTGACACATCCATGGGAACCATTGGTGATGTAGATATCTCCTCCGAAAGCCGTTCTGGAAGCCAGGTCATGAAGCCCCACCGTAAAGTCCTCGCTGTAGGGCACCCAGTAGGTCACCTCCTCCACATAGGACGGCTCCCCGTTTTCATCCGGTTTTCCCTTCATTGTGTAGGGAGATTTTCTGGATTTGACTTTCCATACGCCTCCCTTTGGCGTCTCAGTTCCATTGTTTACGCATCCTGTCACCACCGGCGTCTCCACCACCAGTTCCCCGTCCACATAGCACCACACCGTCTGCTGTTCAATGGAGATTTCTATGTAGGAACTGCCGATATCATTCTCCTCTCTGCTTTTTGCCGAACTGCTGTAGATCACCTCAAAAGCTCCCTGCTGATGCTCCTGTATAGCCTGGGCGAGATTGGCCGCCGTCGTTTCCACATCCAGTACCCAGCCGTAATCGCCCTTTTCCAGAGTAACGGTTTCGCCTCCCGTGGTGGTAAAGGTATGGTGTCCCACCGTATCATATTTATCCGCCAGCTGCTGCACATATTCCGTCACTTTGGCAGAATCGATCACATCATTTCCCGCTTCGTCCTGTGTCAGCCAGGTGATCAAAAGATTCTTGTCCACCGTCTCCGTGCGGCCGCTGCCAAAATCCATGGTCAAACTGGCAGAAACCAGCTGCTGCAGATTCTTAAGACGTTCCTTAAGCGCTTCATCCTCCGCCGTGACTGCCGGATGTTCATAGCAGTCCGCCGCATCCAGATCCAGCGTCTTTTCCCCTGCCAGAACCGCCTTTTTAACCGCCGCCGTCACCTTGTCACGGTTCAGTGTGGTTCCTTCTTTTTCCGGAACAATGGTAAAATCATTGTTTTCCACGGTGATAGAAGCATCTTCCGGCGCCGTCATATTCTCTTCCTGCATCATGGCCAGGCCATCCACCGCCTTGCTGATGCCCTCGTCCGATACTTCCAACGAAACCAGTTCCTGATACGTATGTTCCCGGAAGGCCCCCGCCGGCCAGAGCCAGTGATTCTGCCCTTTTAAAAGCCGGTCTACCGCCCCGTCGTCTTTATAGGAAAGAGAAAGATCCCAGGCCGTCAGCGTTTCCTTAGCCTCGCCTCTGCCAGTCACCGTCAGCCGGTAGCTTTCCACTTCTTCTTTCAGCTTTTCTTTCACCTGTGCCGCTGTCATCTGTGAACAATCCATTCCGTCAATGACGGTATTGGAATAAAAATGCTCTTCGAAATAAAACGCCATTGCTGCATACGTCCCTGCCAGAAGCAAAAGGAACACCACAAGCACGCCGAGCAGTATCTTTTTTCTTTTTGTCATTTTTTTCTCCCCTTTTGTACAAACCTTATCCCCACAAAGGGAGGCTGTCACACCACTCCTTGTGCGACAGCCCCCTTGCAAATCACTTTCCCCATCATTAAAATTTTGCACTTTGTCTCATCAATATTCCGGCTCGATCAGACCGTAGGTATTACCCTTCCTTTTGTAAACCACATTCACCTCATCCGTCTCTGCATTGCAGAAAACGAAGAAATTGTGTCCCAGCAGTTCCATCTGCACACAGGCGTCTTCCGGATACATCGGCTTAATGCCAAACTTCTTGGTCCGGATGATCTTAACCTCTTCATCATCCGGAACTTCTTTTTCAATAAATGCTTTCTGGAGGTTTCCGCCGTCCTGATGTTTATCCACGATTTTATTTTTGTATTTTCTCAACTGACGTTCGATCACTTCTTCTACCAGATCGATGGACACATACATATCATTGCTCACCTGTTCAGAGCGGATAATATTTCCTTTTACCGGGATCGTTACCTCAATTTTCTGCCGTTCTTTTTCGACACTCAGCGTTACGATAATGTCTGTTTCCGGAGTAAAGTACCGTTCCAGCTTGCCAAGCTTGTCCTCGACTGCCGACCGTAATCCATCCGTAATCTCGATATTTTTTCCACTGATAATAATTTTCATGATGTCCACTCCCTTTTGCTTCGATTTTACATCCCGTTTACACAGGTTGTAATTAGTTTTATTATAATACGGAACGGGGGGATTCGCAACAGCAAAAAAGCCTTCCGAAGGAGAGAGAATTCCGGAAGGCTTTTCTATCTGATTTCCTTAGACTGTTTTACATTTCATTCCATGTTTCATGCATATAGATGCCGCGTTTTTCCAGTTCATCAAAGATCTGCTGCGGTTCAAAGGCTTCCTCCGGGATGAGGATACCGGTTCCTTTTACATTGCCCTTTGCCAGCTGCTGCGCTGCAATAGAGAGGGGAATTCCCACATTTCTGGTATAGGCTCTTAGCCCTTCCCAGCCTTTTACGCTTCCGTCGGAAGCAGGATGGGTATGATAGATGATTCCCTGTTTTTTTACGCCGTCTTTATATCCGACTACCTCGATGTGCAGCGCATAACCATACAGCTGTGTGGTTTTCCCCTGCTCGCTTTCCACCAGGTAGTCCCCGATAATGCTCATCAGCCCCTTTGTGGTATCTCCCACCTGCACCGGCGGGTTTTTCAAAATACCGTAATCATACAGCCCTCTTACCAGAGTCATGTTCTGTTTCGGCCAGGTGCCTCGTACTTCGATCAGCCGCACGCCCTTATCTTTCAGCGCCTTCGCCAGCGTTACCGTCTCTGAATGGGGAATGATGTACTGAACAGTTTTGCCATAAGGCTGGGGCAGTTCCACTTCTCGGGGACGGGCGAAGGGCGGGACCTGTATAAACTTTCCGTCTTCATATACCACTCTGCTTTCCAGGTTGGGATCATACTCATAAGTTGTGGTTTCCGTAATGGATTTGGAGAAAGCAAAGGGCCGGAAAGCTCCGTGAGAAACATAGACCTCTTCCACCGTATCCAGCTGACCTGCCAGATGCATGGCCATCATCTGTGTGACGCCAGGCGTCATGCCAAACCCTGGCACGCAGGCTTTTCCCGCTTTTTTAAACAGTTCATCCCACTGATTTTCCTCTCCGAAACCATTCAGGTTCACCCCGTGACAGCCGGCTTTCGCAATGCATTCCGTGGACAGACCATTGAGGGTGATCTGGGTGCCGTCCATAACGACGTCGTAACCGCGCATCCGTTCGGCCGTCTCATCGGTTTTTGTCACATCGACTTTTACCACATCCACACGTTTGTCATTCAGCCACTGCGCCACCTTGCATGCTTCTTCGTAATTGTAATCTCCAATGGTAATCTTCTCAAAATCAGAATACTGCACCAGATCCAGCGCCGACTCTCTGCTGATCCGGCCGGCCGCTCCAAGACAAAATACTTTCATGCTTCATTACCTCCGTATTTATGTGTTTTTTTCATTTTGTAAACGCAGATTTCATAGATTCCCCTGACCGCCACATTGATCAGAAGAATCAATAAACTCATGGCCGCCGCCTGGGCGATGTCTCCCGCCTCCTCCATGTGAGTAATGGCAATGGACGCCACCTTGAACCGGGCGCTGTACAGGAAGACGACCGCAGATACCGTCACCATAGAATTCATGAAGTAATACATGAAGATCTCCAGCACGGCCGGCAGCGACATGGGAACCACTACCTTGCAGAAGGTTTTCCACCCGGGTACCTTCAGACTCTCCGCCACATTTTCGTATTCTCTGTCCAGTTTCTTCAGCGCGCTGCTGGCTGTCACGAAGGGCACGGAATAAAAATGCACCATATTGGCCAGAACCAGGATGATCATGGTTCCGTACACGAAGTTAAGCGGATTGTTCTTCTGATTAAAGAAGAAGATAAAGCTTAACCCGATCACCATGCCCGGAAGCGCCAGCGGCAGACTGGATAAGATTCGTCCTGCATTTTTCAGTACCGGAAAGCATTTTCCCCGTTCAATAAAATAAGCATAGACAAACACAAACACCGTTCCGCAGATTGCGGTGACAATGCTCATTTTCAGAGAATTCATATAACTCTGTATCCCTCCCGTGGAGGGGTTGAAGTTAAAATTCTCCAGCGTGAACCCCATATCATAGGGATAATATTTTGTAAAAGCCCCCATGACCAGCACGCCGACGATGCAGAGCAGACACAGGGCAATTCCGCCGCAGATCACATAAAAGGCTCCGTCCCTTGCTTTACTGGTTTTGATCTTCAAAGGCTGCGCCTTTGAGCTGATCCCGTCATTGTTTTTTCTGGTGGTGATCCGATCCACACCGAAACTCAGCACTGCCGGTATCAGCAGCAGCGTTCCCACTACGGCTCCCATATTCATGTCAAACTGACCGGCCACCTGCTCGTAAATATCTGTCGCCAGAACATTGTAGCTTCCGCCCAGCACCTTAGGCGCTCCGAAATCAGTAAACGCCAGAGTGAAGCAGACAAACAGACTGTTGATCAGCGTGTACCGCACCGATGGAATGGTGATATGGCTGAATTTTTTCAGCGAGCTGCAGCCCATACTCTCCGCCGCCTCATACAGCCGGCCGTCCGCATAGTTCAGCGCGATCAGGAACATCAGAAAAGACTGCGGGAAGGTATAGATGATTTCCGACAGAATGATGCCCGTCCTGCCGTACAGGCCGATATCCCAGCCCAGCCCCGTGATCACTCCCTGTTTTCCGAACAGATACACCAGCCCCAGTCCGTGAACCACGGTGGGCAAGAAGATCGGGATCATGGCCACATACCGGAAAAACGTTTTCCCTTTGATATTGGTTCTGGTCAGACCGTACGCATAAAGAAATCCCAACAAGGTGCCGAACACAGCAGCCGCACAGGAGACGGTCAGGGTATTGGTCACTGACACAGAAAGGGAGGGTGTGGAAAAGTACTCGATATAATTTCCCAGACCGGCAAACTCTCCCGCAAAATCCAGGAACGCCTTGGAAAACAGGGAAAACAGCGGACAGATTAAGATGATCACGAACACCAGCGTCATCACGGCGATGGTGATATCCGCCGGGCGCAGCCGTATGCTTTTATGCCTGCTTTTCATAAAGAATTCCTTTCCGGCATCTGCGCATCGGGATAGCAGATAATGCCTGATTTTGGAATGTTAAAATATACCTGATCCTGCTCATCCAGCACCAGACTGCCTGCCCGGGCCGAGTCGATATCGGCGCAGATGGTTTCTTTCGTATCTTCCAGTTTCCCGTAAACCCGGGTCAGCGCTCCGCGAAACTCCACTTCTTCAATGACGCCTTTCCAGCTTTCCACTTCCCGCATCTTTCCGGTTTTGGTAATCTCAATAATCTCAGGCCGGACTCCGTATATTTTCTGATCCCTCCTGTAAAGGTTCATGGTTCCGATAAAGTTGGCCACGAACGCCGTCTTCGGTACATCATAGATTTCTTTGGGCTTTCCGATCTGCTCCACCACCGCATTGTTCATCACCACGATTTTATCTGCCATGGTCAGCGCTTCCTCCTGGTCATGGGTTACCATGATCGTGGTAATGCCCAGCCTTTTCTGAATTTTACAGATTTCCGAACGCAGTTTCACTCGCACCTTGGCATCCAGCGCTGAAAGGGGTTCGTCCAGCAGCAAAAAAGCAGGTTTCAGAGATATCGCTCTGGCAAGCGCCACTCTCTGCTGCTGTCCGCCGGACATCTGAGCGGGATATTTCTTTCTCTGATCATACAGATCCACCATCTCCAGCACTTCCTGGCATCGGTTTTTTCTTTCCTCTTTCGAAAGATTTTTCTGCTGATTCAGCCCGAACAGGATATTCTGCTCCACCGTCATATGCGGAAATAAAGCGTAGGACTGGAATACGATACCAAAATTTCTCTTGGAAGGCGGCAGAGACGTACAGTCTCTGCCGTCGATGATCACCTGTCCTTCATCCGCCGTCTCCAGGCCTGCAATAATCCGCAGCAAAGTGGTTTTTCCGCAGCCGGAGGGGCCCAGGATACTCACCAGCTCCCCTTTTTCGATATCAATGCTGACATTTTTCAGAGCGGTATGAGTATCAAAGTGTTTCACAATATTTCTCACTGATAAAAATGCCATTTCAGATCCCCTCTCTTATGATTCCGCTTCTGACTTGCCGTCATATTTCTCCATCCACTGATTTAAAATGTCTTCTCTGTTTTTTGCTGCCCAGGAGAAATCATTTTCGATCAGCTGATCAAGCGGATTTCCTTCGTATCCTTCATATTCTCCGGTATTTTCCACCGTAACAATGGGGTAATTCTCTCTGTACAGATCCATGGCGTCATCGGAAATAGCCCAATCCAGGAAGGTATAGGCAGCCGGATTGATCTCATCCTTCGCCATCAGAGCGTTGGCTTCCAGATCCCACCCGGAACCTTCTTCCGGAAATACCACTTCCACCGGAGCCCCTTTCTCTTTCTGGCTAAGGCCCGCATATCCGAAACTGATTCCCACGGCACACTCTCCGGAAGCTGCCATTTTAGCAGGCTTGGAGCCGGAATGTACATACTGGGCAACGTTTTCATGCAGCTGATCCAGGTAATTCCATCCTTCCTCCGTGTCCTTACCCTTCAGCTGCAAAACAGCAGATACCGTCAAAAATCCGGTTCCGGAAGAATTGGGATTGGACATAACGATATGCCCTTTCAGACGGGGATCCAGCAGGTCTTCATAGGAAGTAATCTCGTCCGCCGTCATGCCCAGCTTTTCCAGCTCTGCCGTATTCACCACAAAAGCTGTTTCCCAGGCGTCGATTCCCACCCAGGTGGGTACTTCTTTATCTGATTTAAACTGCGCAAGGATCCGGTCGCATCCTTCCGGTTCATAGGGCTGCAGCGCATCCATATCATCCAGAACCATCATGGAGGAAGCCGCCGTACCCCAGACCACGTCCGCCTGCGGGTTATCCTTCTCCGCAATCAGTTTCGCCGTGATAATTCCGGTGGACTCGCGGACGACATTTACTTTGATATCCGGATAGGTTTCATTGAATTTTGCCAGATAATCGGTCACCTGCTCGTCTTCCAGGGCTGTATAAACCGTAATCTCCCCGGCATCTGCCTTGTCCCCCTCTGCATCGGCGGTATTTCCTTCTCCGGAGCCGCCGCATCCGGTCAGCGCCGCCAGCGCTGCTGCTGCCAGTAATGCCGCACATAATTTTTTCTTCATAATCTTTCCATAATCTCCTTTTTCTTTTCCGTTTTCTGCGTGATTTCCCACGCCGCAGATTCACTATAAAAAATTTTTTCCGCAAAAAAAATCACAGGAAGGTAAATTTTTTTTCAAAATTTTACACTTCCTGTGATTTTTACCATGTAGTTTTCCTACATATTATTATATTGTATCTTCTTTTCCGTATACCAGATCCTGGATATTATTCCAGTTTTTATTCACCCGATCCGCATAATAATCATAATCCGTCAGGAACACGCCCAGATACAGCATATCCACCAAAGAGATCTGGGCGCTCCTGGAAAAGATTGCATTGCCGTACATATACTGCTCGTTTCCCGTGCACAAAATGATATCCGCATATTTATTGATCAGCGACTGCTCAAAATTGGTGATGGAAATCGTCAGCGCCCCGGCTTCCTTTGCGCGCTTTAAGGCCGATACCGTATGTTTGGACTGCCCCGTATGGGAAATGCCGATAGCCACGTCTCGTTTCGTCAGATTCCTGGCGTTGACCATCTGCATGTACCCGTCTTTGTTGAAATACACCTGTTTTCCGATATAAGCCATCTTGGCAGTAAAGTCCTCCGCCGTGCAGGAAGAATTCTCCACTGCGTAGACCGAAATATTGTCCGCCTGTGCCAGTGCATTCACCGCCCGTACGTATTCGTAAGTAGATACCGCCTGCAGCATTTCCTCCAGATGACGCATGTTGGTCAAAATGACTTTAGCCGGAATTTCCACCAGCTTATCCTCCCGTTTTATCGGATAATCCAGAATACGCTCTTCTTTAGATGCGTCGGTTTTCGCATATTCTTCCAGCACACGGTTTTTCAGTTCCCGATATCCTTTCAGCCCCATTGCCCTGGCAAACCGGATCACGGTGGGCTGACTGACGCCTGCCTCCCTGGCAAATTCATCGATGGACCAATTTGTCATATCCCGTCCTTTTTCCAGTATGATATCAGCCGTCTTCTGCTCGGAAGGTCTTAATTCTTTGTATTTTGAACGAACCGCAAATAAAAAACTCTCCTGTCCCATGTTTTCTCCCTGTAGATTTTCTACCCTTTTTTCTTTTTTCTTACCGAATGCTTCCTCTTGGCTGACGCTGCAGCAGATTTTCTCAGAACGATTTTTTCGCATCCATTTTTTATTTTACACAAAATCCAGGCAAAAAACATGTAATCCAGGTAAAATCTACCTCAAATGTATGATTTCTCCCTTTTATTCCCGGCAGATCTGCAGGACTTTTTCAAATTTCATCGGCCCTCCGAAAAGATCCAGCGCGCTGCCCACCGTCACATCGATGCGGTTTTCTCCTGCATCCCGCAGCCGGTAAAGATCCTCATAAGACCCTACGCCTCCCGCATAGGTGATGGGATTTGTCTTGTGCCGCTCCAGAATCCGGATCAGTTCCGTATCCACGCCGGAGGCTTTTCCCTCCACATCCACCGCATGGATCAGAAACTCATCACACCAGCCGGACAGTTCATCCAAAACTGACGGCGTAACCGTCACATCAGTAAATTTCTGCCAGCGATCCGTCACAATATAATAGTCACCGTCCCTCTTGCGGCAGCTCAGATCCAGAACCAGACGCTCCTTTCCCACCGCCTTTACCATGTTCTGCAGATTTTGCCAGGATATTTCTCCATCCCGGAAAACGTAGGACGTGACGATCACATGGCTGGCTCCTGCTTTCAGAAATTCCTCTGCGTTTTCCGGCCGGATACCTCCTCCCGCCTGCAGTCCTCCCGGATACGCGCCAAGGGCTGACAGCGCCTGAGCCTTTGTCCCTTCATAATAGGGAGAGTCCGCTGCATTCAGCAAAATCACATGGCCGCCCCGGATCCCATAACTCCGGTAAAGTCCGGCGTAAAAGGCGCCGTCCTGTTCTGCCACAAAATTTTCCTCTGCCTGGTCCATCTCATCCCGCAGGCTCCCCCCCACAATCTGTTTTACTTTTCCATTATGTATATCGATACATGGCCGAAACCGCATAATTTCCTCCCTCTGTTCAGAAAAAAAGGCCGCCACTGTCTTTTTCTGACAATGGCAGCCTGCCTTTTGGTTTTGTTTACGGATTATCGCTGGCTGCTCTTTCTTCCTCCTGCGCCGCTTCCCGGTCGGCGTCCGCCTGGTTTTCATCCTCTTCCCGAACCGTATCGCGCCCGTCATCGGCCGCGTCCTCTCCCAGGTCTTCCACGCCCTCTCCCAGATCCTCGATTCCCTCGCCGGCGTCCTCGATGATATTATTATCATCCGCGGCGCCTTTCGAATCCTCGCCGTCGGTGACGTCATTCACATTGCCGTCATCCGTATTCTGCTCCTGCTGCGAGTCGTCTGTATGTTCCTGCTCGTTGTTGGTATTGTTATCCATCGCGGCGTCATCGCCGCAGCCTGCCATGAAACATACTGCAGCAGTCAGCATCAGTCCCAGCATCCACTTTTTCCAAGCTCTCATAACATCGTCTCCTTTTCTCTTTTCAGATTTCGATGCTATTAATATTCTCGGATCTGCCGGAATTTATACAAAAAAATGTCAGTTTTTACGCATCAGCAATGACGTCGCTCATATCGAAACGCCCTGCGCCTTTCCCCTTCAGGAATTTCGCCGCCTGCACGGCGCCTTTTCCAAAGACTGCCTTGGAATAAGCTGTGTGCTTAAATTCGATTACTTCGTCCGGGCCGGCGAAGATAACCTCGTGGTCTCCGACGATAGTGCCGCCGCGCACCGCCGAGATACCGATCTCCAGATCTTCTCTTTTTTTGCGTTCCTGACTCCTGTCAAATTTATATTCGTACTGATTTCCCATGGCCTCATTGAGACTGTCCGCCAGCGCCAGCGCCGTTCCGCTGGGTGCGTCCACTTTCAGTCTGTGATGGCGTTCCACGATTTCCATATCAAATCCGGCCGGCGCCAGTACTCTGGCCGCATCTTTCAGAAGCTTCAGCAGCAGATTGATACCCATGGACATGTTGGCGGACTTCAGCACCGCCGTCTCTTTGGCCGCCTCTTCCACCTTCGCCAGCTGCTCTTCTGACAGGCCGGTGGTACACAGCACAATCGGCAGTCTGCGCTTTACGCTATAGTCTAAAATACCATCCACTGCCGCTGCCGTGGAAAAATCAATGATCACATCCGCATCCACATCGCACTTTTCCACATCGGTAAATACCGGATATCCGTTATCCCTGGTATCGGCGATATCGATCCCCGCCACAATTTCAGCGTCTTTGTCATCTCTCACCAGCTGGCTGATCACCTGACCCATATGGCCGTTGCAGCCATGCATAATAATTCTGACCATGTCCTCTTCCTCCTATTTCACTACCTGAATGCCGTACGCTCTCATGGCCTTCGCCAGCCGCTCCTGGTTCTGCGGCTCCATCTCCGTCAGCGGTCCTCTTAAGGGGCCTACTTCCTTACCCATCAGATTCAAAGCGGCCTTGACCGGAATGGGATTGACTTCACAGAACAGAGCATCGATCAGCTCCAGTGACTTCAGCTGCAGATCGCGGCTTCCCGCAATATCCCCCTCCAGGAATTTCATGACAATATCATGAGCTTCCCTGGGAGCCACGTTGGAGAGCACGGAGATCACGCCGATGCCGCCAAGAGAAAGCAGCGGTACGATCTGATCGTCGTTTCCGGAATACAGATCGATCTTTCCGTCTGTCAGTTCCATCACCTTGGCAACCTGAGAAATATTTCCCGTGGCTTCTTTGATACCCACAATATTTTCCACCTCTTTAAACAGAGCGGCCACTGTGGGCGGAAGCAGGTTGCAGCCTGTTCTGCTGGGAACATTGTACATGATAATCGGTTTATCCACCGCATTGGCGATGGTGGTGTAGTGTCTGATCAGTCCGTTCTGTGTGCCTTTATTATAGTAGGGCGTTACCACCAGCAGTCCGTCTGCTCCGTTTTCCGCCGCTTCCTTCGACATCTCCACTGCCGTATGGGTGGAATTGGAACCGGTGCCGGCGATCACAGGGATTCTGCCTTTTACCCGCTCAATGGTAAATTTAATCGCATCCAGATGCTCTTTTTCTGAGAGCGTGGCAGATTCGCCGGTGGTGCCGCAGATAATAATAGCATCGGTGCCTGCTGCGATCTGCTCCTCCAGAAGTTCATCCAGTTTTTCATAATTGATTGATAAGTCCTCGTGCATGGGAGTAACCAGGGCTACTCCGGCTCCTTTAAAAATTGCCATATTCCTTTCCTCCTGAAATTAAACGAAAAGAAGAGGCGTACGTATCGTCCGCCTCCAAAGGATTCATATAGGAATTTCCCTACACGTTCTGCTTCAGATAGCGCTCCATCCTCACTGATGACAGTCATATGGTTCTTCACCCTATGCCCAAGGATATAATCTGCGGCATCATACCCTTTCGGCACGATCCCCTTTCCCGCGCTTTCTCCTGCTCCCGAAGCATCCGGCGAGGTACTGATGAATCATGCAACCTCTATCTTTCCATTTGTTTTTTATTTAAAAATAACTATAACACCATTCCCCGGCCTTGTCAATCCGCCGGAGTCGTATTTACGCTATC
>ERZ1643250.1160-NODE-1160-length-24011-cov-7.508975_pt1 | contig 24011 bp, 21 predicted proteins | sample MGYA00579262_ERZ1643250 | MGnify/ENA primary metagenome ERZ1643250 (study PRJEB29033, sample SAMEA4952265) | chicken gut metagenome | biome: Broiler Chicken; feature: Gastrointestinal Tract; material: Caecum | place: Ireland | collected 2018 | study: Broiler... | reverse complement strand
TCAAAATCGAGATCATGCGGGATACCAAATATCTCCTGCCGGATAATTACGAGACGATCAAGGCTACGGAAATTCTCGCCAAAGAAGGCTTCATCGTCATGCCTTATATGTACCCGGACTTAAACATGGCAAGGGATATGGCAAAAGCCGGCGCCGCCTGTATCATGCCGCTGGGCGCGCCGATCGGTTCTAATAAAGGTCTGTGTACCAGGGAATTCATTCAGATCCTCATCGACGAAATTGATCTGCCGATCATCGTGGACGCGGGTATCGGCCGTCCGTCCCAGGCCTGCGAAGCCATGGAAATGGGCGCTGCGGCGGTCATGGCCAACACTGCCATCGCCACCGCCGGTGACGTAAAACTGATGGCCGGCGCCATGAAAAAAGCCGTGGAGGCCGGAAGAGCCGCTTATCTGGCCGGCATGGGAAATGTACGGGCCAAAGGAGCCAGCGCTTCTTCCCCTCTCACCGGCTATCTGAGAGACTGATGTCTCTGCATCCGGTACGGGAGGAAATAAACTCCGAAACCGTAGCCTATTTCCTCCGGAAGATTTCCAGAAGTTATTTTCAAAAGTGAAAAGGAGCAAAAAATGAACACAAAATCTCATATCAACGAAAGTATTTTAAGCGATGAAATCCGCGAACATCAGAAAGAAAACCGCATCGACCACATGACCTATCTGCCGGATATGGAAGACATCGGTTCCGACGTGATGGACCAGGTAATTTCCGCCATGAACGCCTACAACTACGATACTTACACTGAAAATGACGTGCGCCGCGCCCTCGCCCATGACAACCGTTCCCTGGAAGACTTCAAGGCGCTGCTGTCCCCGGCGGCGCTGCCTTTGCTGGAAGACATCGCCCAGGCAGCCCAGGCAGAAACCCGGAAACATTTCGGCAATTCCGTCTGCATGTTCACCCCGGCCTACATCGCCAACTATTGTGAAAATTACTGCATTTACTGTGGATTTAACCGTCACAATCACATTAAACGGGCGCAGCTCAATGAAGAGGAGATTGAGAAGGAGTTTGCCGCCATCGCCAAAACGGGACTGCAGGAAATCCTCATCCTGACCGGTGAGAGCCGGAAGCGTTCCACTGTGGAATATATCGGCCGGGCCTGCCAAATCGCCCGGAAATATTTCCGGGTGGTCGGTCTGGAAGTTTACCCGATGAACTCTGACGAATATGCCCATCTGCATCAGTGCGGAGCAGACTACGTCACCGTCTTTCAGGAAACCTACAACTCTGACAAATACGAAACTCTCCATCTGGCCGGTCACAAACGAATCTTTCCATACCGGTTCAACGCCCAGGAGCGGGCTTTGATGGGAGGCATGCGGGGCGTGGGCTTTGCCGCTCTCCTGGGTCTTGATGATTTCCGGAAAGACGCTTTCGCCACCGGGATGCACGCCTGGCTTCTCCAGAAAAAATATCCCCATGCGGAGATTGCCTTCTCCTGCCCGCGGCTGCGGCCTATCATCAACAACGACAAGATCAATCCTATGGATGTACATGAAGCACAGCTTCTGCAGATTGTCTGCGCCTACCGGTTGTTCATGCCTTTCGCCAGCATCACCATCTCCAGCCGGGAATGCGCCAGAGTGCGGGACAACCTGGTGAACATCGCCGCCACCAAGATCTCTGCCGGCGTCAGCACCGGCATCGGCGAACACGGCGAGGAAGTAGAGGATAAGGGCGATGAACAGTTTGAAATCTCTGACGGCCGCTCTGTTCAGGAAGTCTACGACGCCCTGGTGGCCGAACACCTGCAGCCGGTCATGGCGGAGTACATTTACGTATGAGCGCCCCTCATACCTTACAGCCGGAAAACTCCGTCACTATCGCCGTTACGAACCGCGCCCTCTCCGCCCGCCCTTATGAAGAACAGATTACCCGCATCTGCCGCTTTCACCCGGCGGCGGTGATCGTGCGGGAAAAAGATCTGCCGGAAGAAGAATACGCCCGCTTGGCCGGAAAGGTGCTGGCCATCTGCCGTCAATACGGCGTGCGCTGCATTTACCACACCTACCCGGAAGCCGCCCGGGCCGCCGGCGTCAAAGATATTCATCTGCCGCTCCCCATTCTGCGGCAGTATGCCGGCGGGGCAGATCCGCAACCGGCGGATTCCCTCCGGCCAGATATTCCCGGCGGGGCAAGGACGCCCCTCTCCTTTTTCACTGCCGTCGGCACTTCCGTCCATTCCAGGGCGGAAGCTGGGGAGGCGCTGCGGCTGGGCGCCACCTATCTGACGGCGGGACACATTTACAGCACCGACTGCAAAAAAGGCGTTCCGCCCCGGGGACTTTCCTTCTTAAAAGAAATCTGCCAGATGTCCCCGGTGCCGGTTTACGCCATCGGCGGCATCCATCCGGGCACCGGACAGCTTACAGAAGTACTCTCCTGCGGAGCCGCCGGCGGATGCATCATGTCGGAGATGATGCGGATCTGACAGGATTCTGCCGTCTGCCGCTTTCCTCAGAAATCTGTCGTTTTTCAGTGAGAGGCGGCTTTTACTTATTTGTTTCTGCTTGCGTCTTTCTTCCTGGCATAGTAAGATAGGATTATATAAATAAGACTATAATTATAGAAAGAACAATTTATCCCCGGCCAAGATGCGCCAGGGATGGTTTGACACCTGGAAAGGAGGAGGTACCATGGGCTGGACTCCGCTGCCAATCGGAATTGAAAATTACGCGGAAATGATCGAAAAGGGTTATTATTATGTGGACAAGACCTTGTTCATCAAAGAATTGCTTGACAGGAAGGGAAAAGTCAACCTGTTTACCCGGCCAAGGCGTTTCGGAAAGACTCTGAACATGAGCATGCTTCAGTATTTTTTTGAAAAATCCGAACGAGATCATACCCCTCTTTTTACCGGAACCAAAATTATGAAGGCGGGGGAAAAATATGTAAGTGAAATGGGACGATATCCCGTTATCTTCTTATCATTAAAATCCATGAAACAGGACAACTACTCCTCTGCCTTTTATTGCCTGAAAGAAGGCATTGCCGGTGAATTTAAAAGGCATCTGGAACTTCTGCGGCAGCTTCCATTAAAAGAAGACTTCGACAAATGCCGGCGTTTTGCCGCCGGAAAGGCAGAAGATACCGAATACCTGACGGCATTGCGGTTTCTTTCTGAATGTCTTGCTGCTGTCTGCGAAACAAAAGCCGTCAGTCTCATTGATGAATATGACGTTCCCCTTGAAAATGCCTATTTTCGCGGTTTTTATGACAGAATGGCCGGACTCATCCGATCCCTGTTTGAATCTGCCCTGAAAACCAACAACACCCTGGAGTTTGCCGTCATCACCGGCTGTCTCCGTATCAGCAGAAAATCCATTTTTACCGGACTGAATAATCTGAACATCATCTCCATCATGGACAATTCCTATGCGGAGCATTTTGGATTTACACAGGAAGAAGTTGACACTATGCTCTCCTTCTATCATCTGGAATCCAAAAGAGATTCTGTAAAAAAATGGTATGACGGATATCGGTTCGGCGATACGGAAGTATACAATCCATGGAGCATCATCTGCTATGTGGATTCCTGTTACAAAAATCCCGACGCCCTCTTTAAACCTTACTGGTCCAATACCAGCTCCAACAGTATCGTCCGCACCCTGGTGGACAGAGCGGACCTCTCCGTCCGGCAGGAGATCGAATCGCTCATCGCGGGACATACGATTTTTAAACCAGTCCATGAAGATATCACCTATGAGGATATGGATTCCACACAGGATCATCTCTGGAACTTTCTGTTCTTTACCGGCTATCTGAAAAAAATCCGCCAGATACAGCAGGAAGAAGACATTTTTGTGGAAATGTCCATTCCCAACATCGAGGTTCGCTACATTTACAAAAATACTGTACTTCGCTGGTTTGAAGAATCAATTAACAAGAAAAATCTGTCCCCTCTTTATGACTGCATCCTCAGTGGCAGACGGGAACAGATGGCGGATATTCTTTCCGAAAATCTCATGGAAACCATCAGTTTCTATGACTATCAGGAAAGCTACTATCATGGATTTCTCGCAGGACTGCTGAAAAATATGGGAAATTACATCGTGCTTTCCAACCGGGAATCCGGCAGCGGCCGTCCCGACATTCTTCTGAAATATCCAAGTGTCCGGGGAAAGGCTGTCATTATCGAAATCAAGATTGCCAGAAGCTATCAGGAACTTCCCGGAAAATGTGACGAGGCTCTCCGGCAGATTGAAGAGCGGCAGTACGAAGCTTCTCTTCGCCAGGAGGGGTATCAGGATATTCTCAAATACGGCATCGCATTTTATCGGAAGGAATGTATGGTGAAGTAGATAATGCTGCTGGCTGTCAATTGACGCCAGGTAAGTAAAAACAGGAGAAATGCAACGGCTTTATCAGCCATCACATTCCTCCTGCTTTTTATTTTTTGCCTCTACGCAGCCGGCGTATTATTTTTCTTCCGGCTACGATCATGAGAATGATAAGAAGGAGCAGTCCTGCCACGATCGCGGCTTTCTCCACAGGCGACAGATTTCCAAACAGAGAATCCAGCAGAGAAACTTCTTCCGGATTCTCCGGTGTTTCTATGCGGTGTCCGCGCACCAAAAGCCGATGGGTATTGACGCCATAAGGCGTGCAGGTATATAAAGTGACATAGTCCTGTCCCTTTACAATTTGCAGCGGTTCAATGTCGCTGGGCAGGGTGACAAGAATCTGATCCACCTCATAGGTCAGCACTCTGTCCAGTATAGACAGAGAAAAGGTATCTCCCTCTTCCATCTGATCCAGATCCGTAAACATTTTTGCGCGGACCAGACCGTTATGGGCCATGATCACGCAGTGGGTGCTCTCCCCGCCCGTGGGCAGGCTGGTTCCAATCCAGAAACCAGCTCCCGCCTGCAGAGCGCTCTCTTCGATTCCCTGATAAATGGGCAGATGTACATTTATCTTCGGAATATCAATATATCCCATCATTCCGGTGCCCAGAGGATTCAGCAGACCGGCAACTTCCTGCTGCTGCACGGCATCCACCGTGCCGGAAAAGCTGCCGCTTCTCGCCAGTCTGCGGTTATAGGCCTCCGCCGCCTCCCACAGATCCGAGTAATCGGCCTGTTCTGCTTCCGCCACCTGATTGTATTTTTCAATCTCCCGGCTTGCTTTCCAGCGATTATATACGTCGTTGGCTGTGGGATACAGCATAATTCCCAGGCCGACAAATATCAGTACTATCATTGCAAAGGTCATCCACCGCTGTCGTTTCATTTATCATCCATTCCCGTCTTTTGTCTTGATATTACAGTTTCTTTTCCATCACAGTTTCCGCCACAGCCGCATTTGATCAGGACGCCTGATCCTTCCGGGATTTCCGTGAAACCACCAGCAGAAGACCAGCCGCAATGACAATCACTCCACCGATGATCATGTACATCCTTGTTCCGTTTCCACCGGTATTCGGAATCTCGCTGTTGGCAAATTTTACATTGGCGATGTTATCTTCACCTGCATCATTTGGAATTGTAACTGTCAGCTCAGTATCACTGCATACATAACCGTCTGGAGCTTCTGTCTCCTTCAGATAATATGTACCCGCGTCAAGACCATCCACTACAATGTATCCGTCTTCACCGGAAGTAAGTTTGATTACGCTATCTTCTATTTTATTACCTTCAGCATCCTTCTGGTAGAAATCAAACTTTGCTCCTTCCAATCCGGCATTGTCCGCCTGATCATATTTAAAAATTTTAATCTGGTAAGTATCGACAGTAACAGTGTCTTTCTTAGATTCATCATCAGGATAAGATACCCAGGAAGTATTTTCATAGGACCCTGCTGTTGTTCCCTCTTTGAGAGTCGCCGTATAAGTCACGGTGATCGGCGTCACGCCAAGATCACTTTCTTTGATCACATCCGTATTGTAAAGAGCCGCCAGATTAAGGCTGATCTCAAAATCACAGCCATCGTTCCGATTCTGTGTTAATGTATACTGGTCTGTACTTAATGGTGTATCACCAATCTTCACTTCAAAGTTTCCCGGATCAACAAAGGCATCATCCATCTGGTCATGGAAGGTCAGAATATACTCACCTGCATTTCCCAATGCATTTGCATCCACTTCCGGTTCCTTCGACGTATATGTAATATAGTCTTTCAGATTCTCCGGCACATTGGAAGCCAGCTTGAAGTTAACGGTATCACCCGCTGCCACATCATCTTGATCAACTTCCTTCCCATTCGTCAGGACAATAGATTTATCCAGGCCCGGATAACTGATTTTTTCTTTAGGGATGCCGTGGGCGGCTTTGAGAGCGGTTAAACCAGTGATTGTGGCAAGCCCGGTTTCTCCATTAAATTCAGTAAATTCTTCCACATGATTGGCTTCCAGCGTTTCTCCGTGTGCTTCCCAACGGGTATTTTCCGAATCGTCATACCAGCCGTCAATCTTATCTGTACACTCATCATGATCTCCATCCAGACGCCATTTGGAACCGACTTTGCCGAAAGTAAGGGACGGTCCATTCACTCCCTGAGAAACGTAGATATCATCTCCGCCGGTGAGCGCATGGTTATTATAGATTTTAGCATCTGCAGGAAGGGTTACTGTCGGATCATAATTATTTCCGTAACCGATATAAATTCCTCCGCCGTAACCGCCAAGAGCATAATGAGTCACATCATTTCCTGTAATTCTTAAAACAGCGCCGTCTTCCACGTTTAAAGACCCCTGACGAACATAGAGACCTGTATTATTATTATCTATAATGCGAAGTTTACTGGTAGAATCTACTGTGAAGTCAAAATTATTATACAGACGGACTGCTGCATAACCATAACTGGAATTTGCCGCATTACCGGAAACTTCTACATTTGAATGGTTGAAAATTGTCAATGCATTATTCACTGTAATTCCCATACCTGTATTATTATTTGTGGTTACTTTTGAATTATCAATTGACAATTCACCTGCGGAAAGTCCATGGGAACCGTTATCGCTGAAATTTACATCAGAATCTTTAATAATAAAATGTGACCCATTGGATCCGTTTCCCGTACTGTTAATGACATCCACATCAGAGTTCGTGATCGTAGCGTAAAATGTACCGGTAAAACCAGAACGGTTATGGTCAGAAATAAAAGTGGAATCTGTAATATTAACATTATAGCCGCCGTTGCCGCCGTCCCATTCCAGTGCATCATTGGCATAATTCTTGATTGTCAGAACAGAATTATTTACATTCAAAACATTATTATTACAGAAATAAATGGCATGTGGACTATTTGTTGTTCCTGTGGCATCCATAGTCATATTGACATTGTCCAAAGTAAGGGATGCATCTGAATTTGCACAGATGGACATCCAATTCCATTCTCCTGTATACGGAGTAGAGCCAATACCATTCATTACCACATTACAATTTTTAAAGGTCAATGCTTTCCCCCACAGTGCAATACCATACTGCGTAAAGGTAATTGTTGGCTTTTTGTCAAGCCCATTTGCAGCTTCAATCGTCAAATCTTTACTGAGGTTCAGACCATTTGTCGTCGCATCCGCCAGCAGCGTAATCGTCGCCCCTTCCTCCGCCGCTTCAACTGCAGCATCCAGCGTTGCGTAGGTCTTATCGCCAATCTGCGCCACGTCTCCCTCAGCGGCAAATGCCGTGGCAGGCAAGAAAGCCATAAGCAGGCACAGCGTCATAAAAAAGCTGAGCAGTTGTTTTTTGATTCCTTTCATCGTCTTTTTCTCTCCCTTCTTTTTCTTTATTTCCCAGTGTATCTGACACCGGTTTTGTGTTTGTGGAAATATACTGCCGTATATTCTCTCGTGATTGATGTACTTCACCGTGACAGCTTTTTGCTGTCAGGACAGATCACCTCCTCTTTATTTTTAGGTTTATTGTCAAATACTCTTAAACCTTTTCTTATTATTATCATATTTGCACAAATAAATCAACTAATTTATTTACTATTTTTGTGCAATATTACTATAAACATGTTGTGTTTTCCATATCACGTAAATGTAATATTTTTGGTAATATTTTCACAAGAGCGAGATGCCTGTGCTGAACGATTACACATTTCCTCAAAAAGAAAAAGCGCATCACACGGAGGAAAAATTATCCCACGTATGATACGCTTATTTCATACAGTCTTTATTAAATTATCTGCTTCAGCGGTCCGTAAAAATAAGATGTCATAACGCCGCCGTCAATGAGGAAGTCAGATCCTGTGATAAAGACTCCTTTGTCGCTCATGAGAAGTTCTGCCACGTTGGCGACTTCGTCCGCCGTTTCCGGACGACCTGCCGGGCATTTGGCAAACATATTTTTATCAAACTGCTTCATCCAATACTCAAAATCTTCCCATGCCTCATTCGTCCAGGCCTTTATCATCGAAATCCACCTCATTTTCATGCCGTCTCTCCCAGCACCTTCCGGCATCGCTTTCTCACAAAGAAGAAGCACACCGCCTGCATGGCGATGGTGGCAATCCAGGAACCGGGATACGAAATAAACAGAAAATGTAAAGAACGGTGCTGCGGGAAAAATCCATAAATCCAGAGAATTCTTGTGCCCACGGTACCGATGATAGATAGTACCATGGGAACTGCCGAATATCCCATGCCCCGCATGGCTCCCGGAAACAGATCCATGATGCCGCAGAGGAAGTAAGGCACCGTGGTGATAGAGAGGATCTCCAGGCCACACTGGATCACATCTGCATCCGTCGTGTAAATTCTAAGTACCTGAGAGCCGAAAACCCAGGCGCCGACGCCCAGCACCAGCGCGATTCCGGCAGACAGAAAGATACAGTCCAAAAGCACCCGGTCCATCCGTTTCGGCTTCTTCACGCTGTAGTTCTGGCTGGTGAAACTCATGCAGGCCTGAGTAACCGCATTAACGGATACATAGAGAAAACCAAGAATGTTGTTGGCTGCCGTATATCCGGCCATGGCGATGGAGCCAAAGGAATTCACGGAGGACTGCAGCAGCGCATTGGAAAAGTTAATGACCGTGGTCTGAATGCCTGCCGGAATACCCACCTGAAAAATACGTTTCACATAGATCCCTTTGACAGACAGTCTGGAAAACCGCAGCTGATAACTTCCCTCGGATTTATACAGACAGTGGATGACAAGAATGCTCGATACCATCTGGGAAGCCACCGTTCCGATAGCCACGCCGGCCACCCCCAGCGGGATGACGATGACCAGCAGAAGGTCCAGCACCACATTGGCCATACCTGCAAAAAGCAGGAAAAACAACGGCCGTTTGGTATCCCCCACCGCCCGAAGAATCGCCGCCCCATAGTTATAAAGCATGAAAAAAGGCATTCCCAGAAAATATATCTTCATATAAAGAGTGGACTGTCCAATGACGTTTGACGGTGTGTCCATGAGGCCCAGCGCCCATCCGGCAGCGCAAAAGCCCACCACTGCCATGAGAATACCGCTGATCAGGGCAAGTGTAATGGCCGTATGCACCGATTCCGACATTTCTTTATCATGGCCGGCGGCGTAATATCTGGCACACAACACATTAGCTCCCATAGAGATTCCGATAAACAGGTTGGTAAAAATGTTGATGAGTGCCGTGGTGGCTCCCACCGCCGCGAGGGCGTCGCTGCCGCTGAAGTGTCCCACCACGATGATATCCACTGCGTTGAACATCAGCTGCAGAATACTGGTAGCCATCAATGGCAGTGAAAAAGAGACCAGCTTGTCCATGATGGAACCGTTTACCATGTCGATTTCATACTTATTCTTTTGCAATTTCTCTCTCATCCTCTCAAATTTTCTTTTGCACATGCAGGAACCTGTTTGAAAGCTCCTGCGCCGTCAATCTCTGACCTTTGGTGGCAGACTGGCGGCACCTGCTTTATATTACTCCTTTCTCCGGGTTCGGTCAATTATCTTCCGGTATGGAATATATAGAACGGAAAAAACACAAAATACATCTTGATTTTACAATGTATAAGTTGTATAGTAAAGCATATAGTCAGAGATGAGCAAAACTCCCTGATAATTGAATAGAACTTGGCAGTTGGTTTCCATAAATCGAAAAAGTGAGATTTTATGGCATAGCAAAGCTAACGTAAGTCCAAAACCTACGCAAATCAGACAGTATGGGATCTTTATACTCATGCAATCCTCTTTACGGTTTTCCGTCTGCGGTAAAACTGATTGGAATGTGAAGGGATTGCGGTAGTTGCAACAGCCAGCAGACTGATATGGGCAAGAGAGTTTAGGTTCGTGACGGAAGATATGTTCCTTACCCACATACGTTCCTGCCCGGTGTTTTTAAACCGGGAGTTATAGCGTTCACATTCTGTACGGAGAGAATAGCGGCTTTTAAAATATTTCAAAAAGCGGTCAAAAGTCCAATAAGAAGGAAACGGAGAAGTAATATCAAAACCGCAGTAATGTGCGATGAGAAGATTGTTGTTGAGATAATCGACAAGGTCGGTAAGCATGGAGAAAACTTCGCACTTCATGACAATGAAAGAACAGAGCATTGCATGATTGGAAAAACCTCTTCTTCCGGTTTTAGGGAATTCCGGAACAGAGGATAAGTCGAGATTCAAGAAAAGCGAATCATAAAACTTTGCGGCAGGTTGTGAAGTGAAAAGACGAATGTCTTTCAAAATTTCTTGACGATAGATAACGATCAGCTCCTTTCGGTGAATTGATTTTGGCAACTCCATTATATCATTTGGAGCTGATTGTTACTATAAATTTGGAGTGATAAAGAGGTTTGCCATGTCTCGAAAAACCGCATAAATACTGGATATGTGGAGTTTTGCTCATGGCTTACATATAGTAAAAAAGGAGTGATAAAATGAAAATACACTCTTATTATTCATCTTCTGGTAAAGATGTAATCCTTGAATATATAGACTCTTTAACAGTAGATGAACAAGTCGACGGATATTCCGTCCTTGAATGCCTTGAAAAAGGCGAAACTGATAAATTAATAATTAAGACATGGCAGAAAAAAGTAAAGGAGGTCTATTTCAGAAAACATAACAGAATATTTTTTATTATTGTAGACGGTAATGATATCTATCTATTACATGCTTGCCGAAAACAGAAAAATAAAACAGAAAAACAAGATAGCAAAATAGTAATAAAAAGAGCAAAACAATTAGAGAAAGAATTAAAAACAAATAAAAAGTTTATATAAATGTATAGGAGTGATACCCATGTCATTTACAACGATTAATGTAAAAGATGAGATAAACAAAAGAATACAGGAAAATACAGAGTTCAGAAAAAAATGGGAAAATAGCCGCGAAGAATATAGATTAATCGGTGAAATGATCAAATTAAGAAAACAGGAAAAAATCACTCAAAGTAAGTTAGCCAATTTGACGGGTACAAAACAGCAGGTTATTTCCCGAATAGAGAAAAATGAGCAGAATACATCATTAAAATTATTTTGTCGTATGCTTGATGCTTTGGGATACGAATTAAAAATTGTAAAGAAGAATAAAAAAGCACTATAATTGTGAGAGTGTAAAATAAAGCGTAATGTATGAAACAAAAAATTGTTCGAGCTGAAAAATGGGAAAGGGCGACTGTAGAAAAAGAGGATGCCCCAAAGTCATTTTCCGACTTTTGAAACATCCTCTTTTTATTTTATGGAGATCTATTTTATTCAGATCAACTCCAGCACGCCCCGGATATCCTGCACCACGGCGTCGGCGCCGGCGTCCATGTAGCGTTTTGTCACTGCCTGCACTTTTGCTTCCTTTTCTTCCGCGGTGAGAGCCTCATATTCCGCTTTGGTCAGCCCCATCTCTGAGCTGCCCTCGATGATACCCACGGTGAAGGCTCCGGCGTTTTTGCCCTCGCGGATATCGGAGAGCGTATCTCCCACCTTCATGACTTTATCCACACCGGTGATCTGCAGCGCTTCCATATTTTTGAAAATCATATATGGATACGGGCGTCCCATGTGGCCTGTGGAATCCGGACTGAACCAGCAGTCCGGCTCATAGCCAGCTTTTGCCGCTTCTTTTGTCACAATGTCCATCATGGCGTCGGTGTAGCCGGTGGTGGAACCGATCTTCAGACCGGCCTCCCGGAGCTTTGCCACAGTCTCCACCACATAATCCTTCGGATCGGAGAACTGATCCAGAATCTTCATGAGGCTGGCGGCAAATTTTTCATGCATTTCATCCACATCTTTATCGGTAAAATCTCTGCCGTGGATCCGCTTGAATTCGTCACGAATCCGTTCCATGGAAAGCATGGTCTTGATATGATCCCATTTTAACATTCCCATAGGTTTTCTTGTCTCTTCCATAGTCGGAGTGATTCCGTATTCTTTAAATATTTCCATGAATGCCTGCACCGGCGCAAAGCATCCGTAATCCACTGTGGTTCCTGCCCAGTCAAATATCACTGCTTCGTATTTCATTGTTCTGTCCTTCTTTCTTTTTTCAGGCTGTCTACGCTGCGGCCTTCTTCATGTTCACAAACTCTTCGATGATATCACAGACTTTGTTGATGTCTTCCGGATAAATCTCACCGATGTTTCCGATGCGGAAGGTCTCCGCATCTGTCACCTTTCCCGGATAGATGGCGTAACCACGCTCTTTGATGTACTGGTACATTTCCTGGAAAGTGTAATCTTTGTTGGCCGGATAGAAAAATGTGGTGATGATCGGTCCCTGGTACTCGTCGCCCACATAAGTCTCAAACCCGAGAGCCCGGAGGCGGCTGGTCAGAAGCTTATTATTTTCCGTATACCGTTTATTTCTTGCCGGAATGCCGCCCTCTTCTTCCATTTCCTTTAAGGCCTGGGCAAAAGCCAGCACCACATGGGTCGGAGAAGTAAATCTCCACTTGCCGTCGGCCTGCATGGTCTCCCACTGGTCATAGAGGTCTAAAGAGAGGCTTCTCGCCTTGCCTTTGCTGGCCATGAGGGCGTCTTTCCTGCAGATAATGAAGGAGAATCCCGGCACACCCTGGATACATTTGTTGGCGCTGCTTATGATGAAGTCGATGCCCAGCTCTCCCACCGGGATATCCACGCCGCCAAAACTGGACATGGCGTCCACGATCATGGTTTTTCCCGCTGCCTTTACCACCTTTGAGACGGAGGCGATATCGTTTAAGATTCCGGAAGTGGTTTCGCTGTGAACCATGGACACATGGGTGATATCCGGATCTTCTTTTAAAATTTCCGCGATTTTTTCCGCATCCGGAATCTCATTGTAATTGACTTCATACATTCTGTAGCAGATGCCGGCGTGTTCCGCAATGTCCGCCATCCGGCGGCCGTAGGAACCATTGGCGGCGATCAGAAGTTTTTCCTCTTTTCCGACGGTGCTGGTGATGACAGACTCCACACCGAAAGTGCCGCTGCCCTGCATGAGCACCACGGTGTACTCCGGCTCGCTGACATGGGCCAGTTTTAAGAGTTTATTTCTGATTTCCAGTGTGATTTTTTTGTAATCGTCGTCCCAGGTACAGTGATCAAACATCATCTGCTGTTTTACTGTATCGGTAGTTGTCAGTGGTCCTGGTGTTAAAAGTTTATAATTTTTCATAATATCTTGCCTTTCTGCTTTTTTCTTATTTTATCTTACTTTCCCGCCAGCTCTTTGGCGTTCTCAGAAATCTGTTGATGCTGTTCCAGCAAATCCACGGTCAGTTTCTCCGGAAATACTTTCGGATTGGCGGACATGAAAGCGGAATCAGCGGTTTCACCTTCATAAATCGGCAGTGGGTAGTACTCCTGCAGTTTGCTTCTTCCCTTGGTGATAATGCACTCTGCCATCTCCATGGCCAGCTCTTTGCTCTTGTCTCCTTTATCCACCACAGCGATGGATTCTGTCAGGGAGTAATTGCCCTCGGTCGGATCCACATAGTCCACCGGCAGGCCGTCTTCCTTATCAGCCACCGCCTGATGACGAAGGCCGAAACCGATGGCCACTTCGCCGGCACGGACTTTTTTAAGCGGTGCGGAACCGGAACTTTCCACATGAGGACCGGCGTTCTTGTAAATGTCCGCAAGAATCTGTGTGGCTTCCTCTTCCCCGTAGTTGTCTACCAGAGCCTGTAACAGAAGCCATGCGGTGGAGGAGCTGGCGATATCGGTCACTGAAATAAATCCGCTGTATACCGGATCAGCCAGATCTTTGATGCTTGCAGGCATCGGCAGATTATTCTCCTTCATCATCTCGGTGTTAATCAGAATAGCCCCCTCCTGGGCAGTGATCGGCGTATAGAAAGAAGGATATTCTTCCATGGCGTTTGTCTCAAAGGTCAGATCTTTGAACATGTGCTGCTGTTCCTGGGCACTGTCCAGATAAAAAGAGCTCATGGTCACCAGATCCGCCTCTATATTGGTTCCCTCTGCCAGAAGCTTTCCGCCCAGTTCGGAAGTGCCGAAGGACTGAATGATGTACTGACCGGAATATCCGTTTTCATCAAGGGTGCTTTTCATGGCCTCGATGGCCTCGTCATCGGCGTTGGTATAAAGCACCACTTCGTCGCTGGCGGAACCGCCGCATCCGGTCAGGACAGCGGAGAATGCCAGGGTCATTGCCACTGCTGCTGCTAAAAATTTTTTTCTCATTTTGTTTTCCTCACTTTTTTATTTCTCAGTTATGCTATTTTCCCTTTTGTGCGGGACTGTTGCTTCCTGTGGATCATTTTTTTCACCGTTTGGCCTGATCACGTTTCTGCCGCCATGGTCCGGGCCTTTTTCTGCGCCTTTTTCCTGGCCTTTGCTTCTCTCGTCTTGCTTCGGTCGGTGGCAAGATAGCCAAACAGCAGCTTTGCCGCCAGATTGGTGAAGAGGATCAGCAGGGACAGCACAAAAATCTCATTGAACTTCGTATAATACTGCAGTTCCTTGATCTTTGTGGTGATGACCATGGTTCTGGCGCCGGCAATGAAGATTACCGCGCTGACAGTCACCATGGCGTTGACAAAATAGTAGCTGAATACTTCCAGGATGGTTCCCATGGCGTTGGGCGTCACCACCCGGACGATGGTCTTTAACCAGGTATCTCCCATGAGCATGGCCGTGGTCTCCCAGGAGGCGTTCATTTTTGCCAGGGAGTTCTTGATCATCAGGTAAGGTGTCGAGAAGAAATGTATCACGTTACAGATGACGATGATGGCCAGCGTATTTTGCAGCGGCGTGCCGGAGAAAATGAGCATGTAGGCGATACCGATGACCATACCCGGTATTGTATTTGTAATTAACGAAATATTTTCAATGACCTGCTTTACCTTTGACGGCAGCTTGCTCCTGGCTGTGGTAAGGGCGGCTCCGTAGGTAAGAAGGGAACCCAGGAGAGCTGTCAGCACAGCCACCAGCAGGGAATTCTCATAGACGCTGATCAGACTTCTGTCCGCAAATACCGCCTGCACATGTTCCCAGGTAACATTCATCTGATACGGCCAGTTTTCCACCAGAGGCACCGCGAAGATGACCAGAAATACCGAGAGCACCACCAGAAGGACCAGTCCGCTGACTCCGCCGAAAATCACATCCCGCAGGGTATTTTTCCGGATTTCAATATTGGAAATCTTATTATAGCGGATGTTATATTTTTCAAGATAATGGAGCAGCGCGATGGTCACCACCGAAGGAATAAGCATCATCATGGCGACAGCGGAACCGGTATTAAAATTCGGGATACTTCCAAGCATCTCATTGTAGAGCACTGTAGCTACCACATCGTATTCGCCGCCCACCGACGCCGGAATACCGTAATCGGTAAAGCAGAGGAAAAAGCACTGCACAAAGGATGCCGCCAGCGTTCCCAAAAGGGGCCGGACCACCGTTGCCATAAATGTGGTCAGCGGTTTATCTCCCATGATCCGGGATACGATGGTAAATTTCTTATCGATGTACTCCATGGTATTGGACACCAGGAGGAAGGATATCGGCAGCGTATAGATCACATATCCCAAAAGCAGGCCGTTGAATCCGTAGATCTCAAAGAGCTGTCTGCCAAAAATCTTTGTGATCAGTCCCTGTTTACCAAAAGAATAAATGATGGCAAATCCGTAAGTGATGGTCGGAAGCAGCATCGGGACCACCGCCGCCTTCCGGATGAATCCTTTATAGCCTTTTGGAATGTTGGTATAATTGATCGTGTAAGCCAGTAAAAAAGCAAGAAGCGTTGTGATCACCGCGCTGACCGAGGAAATGATCAGGCTGTGTCCAAATGCGCCCATGAATCCGTGACTGGTCAGCACTTCCGCATAACTGCCAAATCCCACCCCTCCTGTCTGACTTTCAAAGGATTTCCATAATAAGCGGAGAATCGGAATCAGCAGGAATATCAGAAACAATGCTGTGACAATGATAAATATTCCCTTTATCTCTTTCTCTTTTCTCTGTGTACTCATTTTCATTCCCCTCTACATGGCCATCCGGGCTTCTGTTCCCTGATGGAACAGGGTAAAGATATTATTTTTCTTGATGACAAGCTGATTGAGAATAAATTCTTTCACAAAATCATTGTCCGGGGTCTGAATGATGTCATCCGGGCTGCCAAACTGAGAGATAGTTCCGTTATTGACGATCAGGACTTTATCAGATAACGTCAGCGCCTCCTCCGGGTCATGAGTGACAATGATGGTGGTCAGCTTAAATTCCCTCGCGATCTGTCTGATCTTATCTTTGATGGATTCTTTGATGACGCCGTCCAGGGCGGAAAGCGGCTCATCCAGAAGAAGAATCTTCGGTTTCATGACCATGGTCCTTGCCAGCGCCACCCGCTGCTTCTGACCGCCGGAGAGCTGTTCGATCTTTTTATCCAGATGCTCTCTGAGTCCCAGCAGATCGATCATGTCCTCCACTTCCTGTCTGGTGGAAACGTCCGGCTTATTTTTTAATCCATATGTAATGTTTTTATATACATTCAGGTTCGGGAATAAGGCGTAATCCTGAAATACAATATTGAAGCCTCTGGCCTCCATTGGAATATCCAGCACATTTTTCCCCTGAAAAATAATTTCTCCCTCATCGGCATCGGTGAGCCCGAGAATCAGATTCAATAAAGTGGTCTTTCCACAACCGGATGGTCCGAGAATAGAAACGATCTCGCCGTCCTCAATCGTTAAGTTAATATCATGTAAAATAGTCACTCCGTCATAGGATTTCTTTAAATTTCTAATTTCAAGCATTTTGTTCTCCTTTCCGTTCGCGAAACAACCGCATGATAACACAGAGACAAAACACCTTTCTATCATTTTTCCGTGAAACTTTTGTAAATTAAATGTAAAAAAATTGTAGAAATTCTACATATTTCTTGAAAAATCTCAGTTAGTTTTTATACAAAAATACAAAATTCCCGGGATGTTTTCTACATAAGAAATTGCATTCCTATGAAATAAAAAAAGGCGGAGATCAACTCCGCCTGAAACAAATATATGGTGAGAAAACGCATCCCTGCCGGAAATGCGTTTTTTATTCTTTCGATACCGTATCGTATGCCTGCTTCCTTATTATGTTGCTGCTTCTGTCAAGAACCGCCGTGTACTTATCATAATCACTGAGCAGAATCCCGGTGTAAAGCATATCCACCACCGCCAGCTGGGACACCCTGGAGAAGATAGAATCCCCGTAAATAAACTGCTGTCTGCTGGTCATGAGGACGATATCCGCGTACTGTTCCAGCAGCGAATTTTCGAAATTGGTGATGGCTATGGTCCTCGCCCCCGCTTTTTTCGCGATTTTCATGGCATCCACTGTGCTCATGGAACAGCCGGAATAAGAAATGCCGATGGCCAGATCTTCCTCTGTCAGGTTGCCGGCGCTGACGTTTTGAAGATAGTAATCGGAATACGAACAGCAGTTAAAGCCCAGATACATGAGCTTTGTGACCAGGTCGCTGGCCGTACAGGCGGAATTCTCCACATAGAAAACCACGATATTTCTTGCTCTGGTGATCTCCCGCACCGCCTTTTCCAGCTGATCTGCCGACAGATTCTTCAGGGTATCCTTTAACTGTTCTATGGCAGTTCCGACGAGCTTAGCCGGAAGTTCCGCGATGGTATCCTCCCGGGAGACAGAAGAACCAAAGAGAAAATACCCATTTTCTTTTCCTCTCTCATCCTTCACCAGCTCATACCGGAAATCCTTAAAGCCCTGATATCCAAGGGCTCTGATAAACCGCAGAACTGTCGGCTGACTGACTCCTGCTCCGTCCGCGAACTGCTCCAGGGTCAGCTCCCGTCCCCCTCCCTGAAAATGCAGCAGAAAATCCGCCGCCTTTTTCTCGGACTTTCTCAAAGAAGAATATTTTTCTCTGATGATAAATTCCAGTTCCTCATTCATGGATCGTCCTCCTGATTTACCCATAGTGTATTTTGCGCGCCTGTCTCTCACTGGCGCATTTGATTTTTTTGTAGTTTTTCTACATTTTCTCCGATCTGTGAGAATTGTAATTCTTCTACAAAATTTTGAAATGTCTTTTGATATATTGTTTTTCCCATTTTTATTTTTTTCGAAAAAAGGAAAGAGTATCCGGACAGATTCCTTCCATAAAAGAAGGGCTGCTCCATAAAAGAAATATTCTTTATGAAACAGCCCTCCGCCAGCGCATATTTTGTCAGAAAACTCTCCTGTTCACACATGCGCTGTCTGTATGAGACGCAATGCCAGGCGTCACAGTCCCTTATTTATTGTTATGATCTACAGTTTTATGTACGATATCACGCATCTGAGGCCATGTTTCCATGTAACGCTCCATGTAGAACTGATATTCTTTGTGTGCTTCCATATCCGGAATATACTCTTTATCCACACGGATCATGCTGTCAGCAGCATCTGCAAAGGACGGATATATGCCGATACCCTTTGCGGCAATGATACAGTCACCCAGACAGCCTGCACTCTGGTTCTCTACGGTTGTGTACATCGGTACGCCGATGATATCTGCATGCATCTGCATCCAGAAATCAGACTGAGCCAGACCACCGCAGGCATAGATTTCTTTGACATCGTATCCAGCCTCTTTCATGCTGACGATACAATGGTTTGCACCGTAGGCAACACCTTCATAGATGGCTCTTGCCAGATGTGCTGTGGTGGTACCGATGGAAAGTCCCCAGAACATTCCACGGGCCTTGGAATCAGAATACGGTGCACGGTTACCCTGGAAGTAGTCCATCATAACAAGGCCGTCACAGCCGATCGGCACGGTTTTAGCCTTTTCTGTGATGTAATCATAAATGTTCATATCTTTATTCATGGCTTCCTGTGCCCAGGTACCAGGAAGAAGATTATTTCTGAACCAGGTTAAGATCGATCCGGCTGCGGTCTGTCCGCCTTCCAGAAGGCTGGTTCCCTCATACATACAGTTCGGATAGGTTCCGTTTACACCGTTTACATGGAAGTCTTCCTCAGAAAGACCCAGCAGACAGGTGGAAGTTCCACCGATCAGAGTCATACCGTTTGGTCTTACGCCACCGACACCAAACATACATGCGTTACAGTCCGCAGTACCTTCCACAACGACCGTCTTGGTGCTGAGACCAAAAACCTGCGCTGCCTCACGGCTGACGTTTCCGATGATCTCGCCGACTCTGTAGATATCTTTCGGGAACTTCTCAACGACATCATCAAGACCAACCGCATTATAGAAATCGATCGGATATCCGCCGTTCTTGTCATCATAGTTCCAGCGGAATGCGGCGATGGACATACATACACTCTTCTTTCCGGTGAGCTTCCAGTTTAACCAGTCCTCAAACTCCATGATGGTCTTAGTCTTTGCCCAGTTCTCCGGCTCATGTTTCTTCACCCACATACACTTCGGCACCATAGTGTCGGCACGGAAGCTTGGTTTATAGAATCTGGTTGCCTCATAATCGTCACGAATCTCATCGATAAATGAAGCTTCTTCTGTGGCACGAACGTCCATCCAGAGGATTGGCGGGCGGACAGATTCATCATCTTCACCCAGGTAAACCAGAGTGTTGGTCGTGGCGTCACAGGTGATGGCTGCGATATTATCCGGTCCGATACCTGCCTTTTTGATACATTCCGGAATCGCTTTTGTGAGTGCTGCCCACCAGCCTTTGTCGTCCTGCTCTGCCCATCCGTTCTTCGGATATGTGGTCGCGTACTCTTCAATATGATATGCGCGGTTCTGTCCGCGGAAATCATAAAGCGCCACTCTCACACTGCCCGTACCTGCGTCAATACCCATTAAATATTCTGCCATAGTTAAACTCCCTTCTCCTGAATTTGCGAAAAGGCCTGTCTCCTCAGGCCTCTCTTTTTCTTATAAAGCCTTTACTGTTCTTCGTTTTCGAAATCAATGATTCTCTGTACTTTGTCTTTGGACCGGCAGTTCGGATCATAAGTACAGGAAAGATATTCTTTTACCAGACATTTTGCCAGCTCGATGCCAATCACCTGTGCCCCCATGGTGATAATGTTGGCATGATTGGAAAGCTCTGCTCTCTGTGCCTGATAAACATCATGAATACATGCGGCGTAAGCGCCTTTTACTTTGTTGGCGGCAATGGAAACACCAATACCTGTTCCGCATACCACAATACCCCTGTCATATTCTCCTGCAGCTACTGCTTTCGCGCATTTGATTGCAACATTGGCGTAAATCGGGTCGTCGCTGCCAAAATCGGCAACTTCATGTCCCAGCCCTTTTACATATTCCATCAGCTGTAATTTAAAATCTGTTGCGTTAGGGTCACATCCAAATACAATTTTCATTGTGTCTTCTCCTTTCTTTTAACGGGTAAGCCCCGGAACATCACCAAAGGCTCCATATAGCTATAAGTATACCACAACCTTTGGTGATTTTGTACAATAATTATAAGTATTTTCTCATTTCTTTGAGCGAATCGTAAATACAAGTCGGTTCCACATCGGATTCTGCCACCGTCTGCATATCGGCCTCCCCGGTAAGTACCAGAAATCCTTTGGCGCCGTTGTTGACACCGGTAGCCACATCCGTGTACAGACGGTCACCCACAAAGGCCATCTCCTCTGCCTTATATCCGGTGATCTCTGATACCATATCCACTGTCTCTTTCCATGGCTTGCCCAGAAAACGAGGTTTCACTCCGGTGGAATCGGTGATCAGGCTGCACATGGCGCCGCAGTCCGGCATAAATCCATACTCTGTCGGGCAGTTGGTATCCATATGGGTGGCGATGAACGGCACGCCATTTCTCACATAGTGGCAGATACGATCCAGCTTCTCATAGGTGAGTGTGGTATCAAAACTCTGCACTGCCACATCAGGATCTTCTTTTACAAGATTGATGCCCTTCTCTTTCCAGTTCTCTTCCAGGACCGGCGTACCATTTAAGTACACTCTTGCTCCCGGATAGTTTACCTTCAGGTATTCCGCACAGACATCTCCGGCGGTGACAACCTTGCTCTCATCCACATCAAGTCCCAGCTTATGAAGCTTTTCCACGTAAACCGACGGCACCCGGGAAGCGTTGTTGGTAAAAAAGATAAAATCCCGGTCCTCAGACTGTTCCACATCGTGAATAAAATCCAATGCTCCGTCAATGAGCTGGTCCCCCAGATATACGGTGCCGTCCATATCGAGGACGAATAACTTCACACCGTTAAGCGCTTCTTCTTTTTTCAGCATACATGTACCTCTTATTTCTTCTATGATTATAGATAATTATCCGTAAATCTCTTTGGTGATCTTCTCTGCGATCTCTTCCAGACGGCCATTGTCCTTTGCGAACTGCATAACTGAGTATCTCGGACGTACCGTATAGCCCTTTAACAGACTCTGACGGAACAGCTCTCTGTCGATACCGATCTCCTTCGGGCTGGTCGGAGCTCCGCCTTTTTCCAGCAGCGCTTTGATCTCATCGGCGGAAGGACAAAGTTCTTTGGTTCCCTCCGGAAGGATATCAGCAAGTTCTTCGAAGAAACGGGCGATGACAGGAGTAGCCACGCCAACCTGAATACCGTGGTGGTTCGGATTTAAACCGCGGGCAATATAGTCCATCTCCCAGAAATGGGACAGCATATGTTCTGCTCCTGAAGCCGGACGGGAAATGTTGACCAGAGCCATGGCAACGCCGGTCAGCGTCAGGGCCTCCAGCAGCGCTCCCAGAGAGTCGGCATTTCTGGTCTTTAAGCCTTCTGCCTTGTCAAAACATTTATCCAGTGCTCTCTGCACCAGAGTCACACAGGTATCACAGCGGTAATCGCCGTTGGCCTTCACTGCCAGATCCCAGTCCGCGATGGCTGTGATCTTTCCGATCACATCGCCGTATCCTGCCTGGATCAGATCCTGCGGTGCGGTCTGTAAAATATCGGTATCACCGATCAGTCCATAGGTCAGATGTGCCTGTGGAGAATACTTATATCCGTGGGAAATGATCGGAGCGCCGTCTGCCACATAACCGTCCATGGATGGAGCGGTTGCCACGATAATATACGGAAGTCCGGTACGGGAAGTGACAAACTTCACAGAGTCATTGATGACACCGGAACCTACAGCAACCATCAGCTTCACATCCAGATCCTGCTCCTGGAGAATTCTTCCCAGCGTCTTCTCATCCGGAATCAAAATATCATCGCCGGTATCAAAAAGAAGTTCTTTTACATTGAATCCATCTGCTTTCAGCAGTTCCACAGCCTTCTTGCCGGCCACCTTGTAAGTATGATTATCAAATACGACCAAAACTTTTCCGTCTTTAAACGGAGCAGCCATTTTCGGCAGTTCTTCGATGGCGCCTTTGCGGATCTCCATGGCGTGTACACTGAAGTTGTGATGGCGTCCGCAGGAACAATCAAACTCTGTCTGTGGCATCTCGTTAATACTCATGTTAAGGATCTCATTCATAATAGTTGCCCCCTTGAATAAAAAATTATGGTTCGACAGCCAGCGCCTGCGCGCACTGAATGTCGGTAATCAATATGTTAATGTAATGTCCCCTGACAGCACCCAGCACAGCGGAAAACTTCTCCATGCCTCCGGCTATGCCGATGGAATATGGAATATCCCGAAGCTTATGTATGTCAATGCCGATTACATTATTATCTTTTTCAAACCGGGAAGTATCTCCCTCTCTGTCATAAAACTGCATGCAGATGTCTCCGACCGCATCCCTCTCCCGGAGAGATTCTATCTCATTCTCTTTAAAATAACCGGTCGCCATGATGGATGAATTCACATAAGGACATCCGATGCCGATGATCGCCATATCAAGATTCCTGGTCATCCGAAGCGCCTCCGCCAGACTCTCCTCTTTCATAAACTGTTCCCGGATCTTCGCCCCCGACACTCTGGCCGGCGCGTGAAGGGGAACAAATCTTCCGTCATAAATGTAAGCGAGTGTCTCTGCCAGATTATTGGCATGAAGATCCATCCGAAGCTGTCCCATACCTCCTATGAGGGGAACAAAGGTGACATCTTCCGCCTCAGGATGATTGATGCCTGCAACCACCTCATAGAGAGTGGAACCCATGGAAAGCCCCACGATACTGCCGTCTTTGATCGTTCTCTCCAGATACTGTCCGGCAGCCTTCCCCAGCAATTCCTTCTGCAGGTCCGGCTCCGGCGAGGAATCCACGATCAGCACCTCCCGCAGACCGTACTTCTCTTCCAGCTGTCTCTCCATCTCCCAGTACTTGATCAGATCCAGATTGGAAACGGAAATCTGTACGACTCCCTTCTCCCTGGCTGAGGAAAGCAGACGGGAAACTGTAGGTCTTGAAAGACTGAGCATACCGGCAATCTGCTGCTGGCTGATATCCTGATTATAATATAGATCACAGACCTTAGTCATCAGACGCACATCATCTACTATCTTTCTCATACTCCCCGCCCTCCTTTGTTCTGATTATACGGCAGCCAAAAGCCGATGTCAACAAAAACAGGAAATTATTTTATCATTTTTTCAATATTTGTGTTTTTATCTCAATTTTAACCGATTTTTTTATTTTTATTTTTTCAAATGTAAAAATATATTTCATTTTCGTCTTATCATGGCCATCTTTATCCCATGAAGATCCCGGTGAAATGAGCTGTCTGTAATAAAA